>ENA-OQIJ01000232-OQIJ01000232.1-human-gut-metagenome-genome-assembly--contig:-NODE-232-length-15415-cov-3.265044_pt1 | contig 15415 bp, 10 predicted proteins | sample MGYA00242582_ERZ504747 | MGnify/ENA primary metagenome ERZ504747 (study PRJEB26092, sample SAMD00036435) | human gut metagenome | host: Homo sapiens | study: EMG produced TPA metagenomics assembly of...
AGATGGGGTGGCAAAGCAGTAACGGGTGGTTATGAAAAGCGCGCGGGCCGGGCATGCCCGGCCCCTACGGGGGTGTGGGGAAACGGGTGCTTGCTGGGAGGTGCGCGGGAGGGGTGAATTTTCCCACTACAACAAAAGAGGAGAGGCGGGCCTCTCCTCTACTTATTTATATAGCTTACTTTTTATGGTACATCCTGTCGTCTTCCTCATAGGTCGGTTCGCAGGTCAGGTACATGCCGAGTTTCTTTAAAGTGTCAGCATCCACGCTGGAGAGGATGACGGTGGAATGGATGTCGCAGCCCTTCAGGTTGGGAATCTGCTCCATGGCCTTGGCGGCGTATTCATTTTCGGAGACCGAGCTGGACAGGGCGATCAGAATCTCGTCAGTGTGCAGGCGCGGGTTCCTGCTGCCGAGGTAGTTCGTCTTGAGCGTCTGGATCGGTTCGATGGCGCGGGCGGAGACCAGATCGGTCTCCTGATCGATGCCGGCCAGCTTTTTCAGCGCGTTCAGCAGGGCCGAGGATGCCGCACCCAGCAGCGGGCCGGTCTTGCCTGTGACAATCGTGCCGTCGGCCAGTTCAATCGCAGCGGCAGGCTGACCGTCAGTGGCTTCGGACATGGCATGGGCACGCTTTTCGACCTCACGCTCACCCAGGGCAATGCCCGCCTGGTTCATGAGCAGCTCGAGCTTGAAACGTTCCGGCTTGACAACACCGCCGGCCTTCTGGTCGCAGAGGCACTTGAAATACCGGCGCACGATCTCATTCAGCGACGCTTCACGGCAGACATCGTCATCGATGATGCAGTTGCCTGCCATGTTGACGCCCATATCTGTCGGAGAGCGATAAGGGCTCTTGCCTGCGATCAGCTCAAACATTGCATTGACGACAGGGAAAATCTCCACATCGCGGTTGTAGTTGACCGTCGTCTTACCGTAGGCTTCCAGATGGAAGGGGTCGATCATGTTCACGTCATCCAGGTCGGCGGTGGCAGCCTCGTAGGCCAGGTTGACGGGATGCTTGAGGGGCAGATTCCAGATGGGGAAGGTCTCGAACTTGGCGTAGCCCGCCTTGACACCGCGCTTGTACTCATGGTAGAGCTGGGACAGGCAGACCGCCATCTTGCCGCTGCCGGGGCCGGGAGCCGTGATGACCACCAGCGGGCGCTCGGTCTCGATGTAATCGTTCTTGCCGTAGCCGTCATCGCTGACGATGTGGGCCACGTCGTTGGGGTAGCCGGGAATCTTGTAGTGGCGGAAGGTGCGGATGCCCAGGCCGTTGAGCTTCTGTTCAAACGCCGTGACCTCGGGTGCATCGGTGTACTTCGTCACGCAGACGCTGCCCACAAACAGGCCGACGCCCTGGAAGGCATCGATCAAACGCAGCACGTCCACATCGTAGGTGATGCCGTAGTCACCGCGCATCTTGTTGGCGACGATGTCCTCGGCGCTGATGACGATGACGACCTCGGCCTGCTCCTTGAGCTGCAAAAGCATCTGCAGCTTGGAATCAGGCTGAAAGCCCGGCAGCACACGGGACGCATGGTAGTCGTCAAACAGCTTACCACCAAATTCCAGATAGAGCTTGTTGTCAAACTGGGCAATACGCTCCCGGATGTGGGCGGACTGCATCGCAAGATATTTGTCGTTATCAAATCCGATCTTCATCTACATTCCCCTTTTCCTGTGCTTAAACCAATATGAAGTCAGTATACCATTTTTCGCGGCGGCTTGCAATGGGGTGGGCGCGCTTTCCTGGCCGGAAGAGGCCCTGCGCGCCAACATTATCGCGCAGGTCAGTCTGGCGCTGAACCGCATCTGGACTGAGTGGTACCCCAGCCGCGGGTACAGCTTCAACATTACGGGGTCGCCGGGGTACGACCAGGCCTATGTCAACGGGCGCACGGTGTTTGCGGTCATGGAGCGGCTGACCGCCGAACTGTTCAACACCTTTGTCCAGCGCAGCGGCGACGCCGAGCCGTACTTTACCGAATACTGCGACGGCAAGACCGTGACCTGCCCCGGCATGAAGCAGTGGGGCACGGTGGACCGCGCGCGGGAGGGAATGAACGCGCTGCAAATCCTGCGGTACTACTACGGAAACCGCGTGCAGCTGGTCACGACCGACAACATTGCCGCCATCCCGTCCAGTTATCCGGGCAGCCCGCTGCGGCGCGGCAGCACCGGGACGAATGTGCGCATCCTGCAAAAGCAGCTTTCCCGCATTGCCAAGGATTACCCGTCCTTCGGCAAGCCCGCCGTGACCGGCACCTTCGACGAGGCCACCGAGAACAGCGTGAAGAAATTCCAGAAGCAGTTCAGCCTGACGGCGGACGGCGTGGTCGGCAGGGCAACGTGGAACAAGGTGAGCTTTATTTATGTCAGCGTCAAGGACCTGGCCGAGCTGACGAGCGAGGGCGAGACTGCCGAGGGCACCCAGAGCGCGGGCGGCTGGCCGGGGACTGTTCTGCGGCGCGGCAGCACGGGCAGCAGCGTGGAGCAGGTGCAGTTCTGGCTTTCGGATTTAGCGCAGTTTGATTCGTCGCTGGTGCGCGTGACGGTGGACGGCAGCTACGGCGCGGCAACCGAGCGGGCCGTGCGGGCGTTCCAGCAGAAGCAAAATCTGACGGCGGACGGTGTGGTCGGGCAGCGCACCTGGAACACGCTGTACACCGCGTGGGTCGATGCGCAGAGCGACCTGGGCGGTACAGCGTGGCCGGGCACAGCGCTGCGGCGGGGCGCTGCCGGCATGGAGGTGCGGCTTGTGCAGTTCTGGCTGCGGCTGGCGGCGGACAACTACAGCGCACTGCGCACCGTGACTGTGGACGGCAGCTACGGCGCGGCGACGGTCAGCGCAGTGGAGGCGTTTCAAACGCTGTTTGGGCTGACGCCGGACGGCGTCGTCGGGCGCAGGACATGGAACAAGCTGAAGGAGGTCGGGCTGGCCGTGGCGAACAAAATTGTGGCCGCCAACGTCGCGCCCGGGCAGTTCACGACCACCACGCGGGCGGGCAGCAGCGGCACCGCCGTGCGGGCCGTGCAATACTACCTGCGGCGGCTGGCGGCCTACTACAGTGATGTGCCGCGCGTAGCCGTGGACGGAAAATTCGGCGCGGCGACGACGCGGGCCGTTAAAGCGTGGCAGTCCCGCGCCGGACTGACGGTGGACGGCGTCGTCGGGCGGCTGACGTTCCAAAGCCTGTACGACGCCGCGCAGGCACTCGAAGCCAGCGGCCCCGTTGTGCGCATGGTCAGTCTGCCCGCGCCCGCCGCCTCGCTGCGCCCCGGCGACACCGGCGCGGCGGTGCTGCGGCTGAATCGGCTGCTGCTCTTTTTGAGTCAGTGGATACCGGAAATCAACTTTACGGCCAGTGACACGCCCGGCAGTACCTTTGACCCCGAGTTGGAAATTGCCGTGCGCAGTGCGCAGCGGTACTTCGGGCTGACCGAGACCGGCGCGGTGACGGCGGCGGACTGGAAGGTGTTCCGCGATGCCGCCGAGCAGCTGTTAGCCGCGAACCCCGCCGGGCCCAGCCCCAAACCGGGCGGCGTCTGGCCCGCCAGTGCACTGGCACCGGGCAGCGCCGGGCCTGCGGTCCTGCAGGTGCAGAAGTGGCTGAACATTATCGCTGCTGCGGACCAGGCCGCCGATTTTGTGCCCGAGACCGGCCTGTTCGACACCGAGACCCTGGCCGCGCTGGAAAGCTACCAGCTGACCGCCGGGCTGGAAACGCTGGGCGTCGTGGACGCCGACACATGGGAGAGCCTGCGTCTGGCCGCGCAGGGGCTCTGCCGCGAATGTCAGGAGGGATAAGCTATGCCAAAGGTCTACGTGTACGACTCCTATGACAACAAGTTTTTCCGCTATACTCTGCGTGAGAACGACCCGATGCCCTACAGCACCGATACAACGCTGCGGGTGCGGGAGTTCCGCGGGTCCAGCAAGAGCAACGTACTCTGGACGACCACCGCTGCCATGGAGGCGTGGAACCTGACCCGCCGCACCTACGGCAGCGGCATCCCGGTGGGGTACGCCTTCAAGCGCATCTGGGAGGGCGGCCACGGCACAACGAGCCAGCACTATGCGGGCGTGGCTTTCGACGTGGGGCAAAGCAGCACTGCCGCAAATCGCCGCAAAATTTACAACGCCGCTGTGCAGACCGGAGCGTGGGGTTACGTGGAGCCGCTGTCGATGACACCCACCTGGGTACACTTTGACCGGCGGTACGGCAAGCCCGCGTGCCGCAACACGACGGCAGGCTACCCCACCGTGCGGCGCGGCAGCCGCAGCACCTACGTGCTGATTTTGCAGGACGCGCTGAACGCGCTGGGTTATTCGACGAACACGCTGGACGGCATCTTCGGCCATGCGACGGAGAACGCGCTCAAGGCGTGCCAGCGGCGGTTCGGCCTGACTGCCGACGGCGTATGCGGCTGCGCCAGCTGGAAAAAGATTGCCGAGGCGACGGTAGGGATCGGCAAAACGGCGACGGTTATTGATTCTTGATTTATCTGCTGGTATAATAAACTTGTCTCCCTCTGGGAGGAAGCCAAGGAGCTGCACTATATTATATAAGGAAGTGTTCCCACATGGATATGCTGGAGTTTTTGCGCACCCGCCGCACCTACCGCCGCTTTGAACAGCGCCCTGTTGCGCCGGAGATCCTGACCGAGGCCGTCGATGCGGCACGGATAGCCAGCTGCGGTGCCAACCGCCAGACCGTGCGGTACATCGTTGTGCAGAGTGCCGACGCCGTGGCCGCCGTGCAGCCGCTGGTACACTGGGCCGCCTACCTGCCGCCCGAGCAGGGCCAGCCGAAACCCTACGAGCTGCCCACCGCGTTCATTGCGGTTTTGCAGGACGACAACCTGCCCGGCGCGTCCGATGTAGATGTCGGCCTGGCACTGGGCAGCCTGACCGCCGCAGCCTGGGCACACGGTGTGGGCAGCTGCATCATGGGCGCGATTGACCGCCCGGCCCTGACCAGGCTGCTGACCCTGCCCGATGGCGTGCGCCTGTGCTACATGGTCGCACTGGGCTACCCGACGCACGCGAGCAAGCTGGTCGAAATGCAGGACGGCAGCGTCAAGTATTATCTCGATGAAAACCGCGGCTACTGCGTGCCGAAGCGCAGCATGGACGAGGTGCTGCTGAAAACGCTGTAAAAGTAAAAATCGCAGTCCCGATGAGGAAATCGGGGCTGCGATTTTTTGTATCCGTCAGAAGCGGCGTCTTTCAGCCTTATCCCAAAATGGCAAAGCTCTGTGCGCCCAGGGACAGCGTGTCGTTGACGATCTCTGCCTTGCCGATCGTGTACTGAATTTTCAGATCCTCGGCCAGCTCAAGCGGCAGCTCGATGGAGACACCCGCCGGGTTGACGGCGCAGATCAGATCGCCGCGCTGCCAGACGAACGGGCGGTAGTCGTCCTTCGCCTTGGGTGCGTACAGCACCTTGAACGGCGCGTCTGCGTTCAGGTCGGCGTGTGCATGACGGAAAGCCAGCAGCGACTTCACGCTGTTCAGCAGGCTGTCGGGGTCGTCCGCCTGAGCGGCCACAGTGGGCGCATCGGCGGCAGTGTCCACGGGCAGATAGATATCCTGCGCGTCGGCGGTGGAGAAGCCGTGGTTGGCCGTGTCGTCCCACTGCATCGGCGTGCGGGAGCCCGTGCGGAAGTAGCCGCCCTCCTTGGTGGGCAGCGGCAGATAGCGCATACCAATCTCGTCACCGTAGTAGACGAAGGGTGCACCGGGCAGCGTGAAAATTGTTGCGTAGGCCAGCCGCAGCTCGTCAGTCGTCAGGCCCGCGGAGGGGCGGATCGTGTCATGGTTGCAGGTGATGAAGCACCACAGACCGTCCTTGCGGGTGGCCTTGTAGGCCGGCAGGTACTCGTCCAGGAATTTGTCAATGCCGGTGCCGGAGTTTTTGCAGAAGTACGCCTTGCCGATGTTGTGCGGGTTCGAGTCCATCGCACCGTCATAGTTGCGCATGAGCCAGCTGTAGCCGTTGCCCTGCCAATCGAGATAAAAGTCCATGTCAAAGCCGTTTTTCAGCGACATGCGCGGGCCGTTCCACTCGGCGATGAGCGCGGCCTCGGGGTACTCGACGTCCAGCATATCCCGGATATTGCGCCAGATTTTGCAGGTATACTTTTTGTTCTTAGTGTCATTCTTTACAAGGCTCGACGCCATATCGACGCGGAAGCCGTCGCAGCCCATGTCCAGCCAGAACCGCATGACATCCTTCATGGCCTCCACCGTCGCCACGCAGGCGGGGTCGTCGGTGGGCTTCTGCCACTTCTCGTTGATCTTTCCATAGCCGTAGTTCAGCGCAGGCTGGCACTTGAAGAAGTTCAGGATATACGTGCCGTTGCGCTCGGTCTCGCCACCGATGAACGGCATCCCGTCGCCGGAGGCAAAGCAGGAATCCGTCCAGATAAAGCGGTCCGAGTATTCGTTGTGCCCGGGCTTGCAGCTGGCCTTGAACCACGGGTGTTCCTCGCTCGTGTGGCCGGGCACCAGGTCGAACAGCACACGGATACCCTTCTCATGCGCGGCCCTGAACAGCGCGGCGGCGTCCTCGTTCGTGCCGTAGCGCGGGGCGATCTTTTTGTAGTCGCGCACATCATAGCCCGCATCCTTGAACGGCGAATCAAAGCAGGGGTTGATCCACAGGGCATTGCAGCCCAGGTCCCTGATATAGTCGAGCTTGGCAATAATGCCCTGCAAATCACCGATGCCGTCGCCGTTGGTATCATAGAAGCTCTGGGGGTAGATTTCATAGAACACTGCGTCTTTCAGCCACTGTTTCATGAGATGTCTCCTTTACTATAATAGACAGATAGAATATCCACGGCAGCCCGCAGGGCGCATTTCCTGTGCGCTCGGGAGGTTTTCCCCGCCGCGCACGGCCACGGGCGGATAGGGAATCCGCCCCTACGGCGCTCCCTGTCAGTTTGCCGCTTCATGAGTATGGAAACGTTTCATCCGTTTCTACCCCTATACTATCCCCTTCTTCTCCCTTTGTCAACGCAGCAAAGCAGACAAAATAAACCACAAATTTTCTACATTTTGCACCAAAAACCAACATATTGCTAAATTGTGAACATTTCATTGACAAATTACGAACATCGCGGTAAAGTAGTAGGCACAAGCGATTGTAAAATTTAATAGGAAAGAGGGATTCATGTAAAATGAATACGCTTGTAATCGTTCTGGTTGCCGCGGTTGTCCTGGTATGTGCGTACGCCGGATATGGCCGCTGGCTCGCCAAGACCTGGGGGGTCGACCCCAACGCCAAGACTCCTGCTGTGCGGCTGGAGGATGGCAAAGACTACGTTCCCACCAACGGCTGGACGGTGTTCGCCCACCAGTTCTCCTCCATCGCAGGTGCAGGCCCTGTCACCGGTGCCATCCAGGCTGCCGCGTTCGGCTGGCTGCCCGTCCTGCTGTGGGTCCTGATCGGCGGCGTTTTCTTCGGCGCTGTCACCGACTTCGGTGCGCTGTACGCCTCCGTCAAGAATGACGGCAAGTCCATGGGCCTGCTGATCGAGAAGTACATCGGCAAGACGGGCCGCAAGCTGTTCCTGCTGTTCTGCTGGCTGTTCTGCGGCATCGTCATTGCTGCTTTTGCAGACATGGTTGCCGGCACCTTCAACGCCTTTGACGCCGACGGCGCACAGGTCGAGGCCGCCTTCACCAACGGCTCTGCGGGCATGGTCTCCATCATGTTCATGGTGTTCGCCGTCGTCTTCGGCCTGATCCAGAAGAAGTTCAACTTCTCCGGCTGGAAAGAGGCCGTCGTCGGCATCGCCTTTATCGTGCTGTCCTTCGTGGTCGGTATGAACTGCCCCATCATCCTGGGCAAGGCTGCCTGGAGCTACATCACCTTCATCTACATCTTCTTTGCGGCGGTTCTGCCCATGTGGCTGCTGAAACAGCCCCGTGACTACATGACCACCTTCATGTTCGGCGCTATGATCGCCGGTGCGATTGTCGGCCTGCTGGTCGCCCACCCCACCATGAACCTGCCCGTTTTCACCGGCTTCAACAACGAGAAGCTCGGCACCATGTTCCCCATCCTGTTCGTCACGGTTGCCTGCGGTGCGGTCTCCGGCTTCCACAGCCTGGTTTCCTCCGGTACTTCTTCCAAGACCGTTGAGAACGAGAAGGACATGCTGAAGGTTGGCTACGGTGCCATGGTGCTCGAGAGCCTGCTGGCTGTCCTGGCCCTCTGCGTTGCCGGTGCTGCCGCTGCTGCGGACGGCACCCCCGCCGCCGGTACCCCGTTCCAGATCTTCAGCCGCGGCGTCGCAGGCTTCTTTGAGATGTTCGGCGTGCCCGTTTCCATCGCTACCGTCTTTATGACGATGTGCGTTTCCGCTCTGGCCCTGACCAGTCTGGACGCCGTGGCCCGTATCGGCCGCATGAGCTTCCAGGAGCTGTTCAGCGTGGACGATATGGAGCACGCCGAGGGCTGGCGCAAGCTGTTCTGCAACGTCTACTTCTCCACCTTTGTCACGCTGGCGTTCGGCTTCCTGCTGACCCAGATCGGCTATGCCAATATCTGGCCTCTGTTCGGTTCCGCCAACCAGCTGCTCAGCGCTCTGGTCCTGGCTACCCTGTGCGTCTTCCTCAAGGTCACGGGCCGCAACAACAAGATGCTGTTCCCGCCGCTGGTCATCATGCTCTGCGTCACCTTCACCGCACTGGTGCAGCGCCTGATTGCAATGGTCAAGGCCATCTCTGCCGCCGCCGCCACCGCCATCCCCGCCGGTGAGACCACCTGGGGCGCTGTCTTTATCGCCAACGTTCTGCAGCTGATCCTTGCGATCCTGCTGATCGTCCTGGGCCTGAACATTGTGTTCCACAGTGTCAAGAGCTACAAAGCCAGCGAAAAGAACAGCGAAAAGGCTGCTGTTTAATCCAAACAGCACTTGACAAATATACGGTATTGAGGTAATATTTATACGGCCGCAATGGCGCGGCATTACACTGCACCATTCGGCAGTCATAAGGCATTTGGCCCCAGTGATCCGCACAGTGGAACACCGGGGCTTTTTGCATGAAAATAGGGAAATTTATAAAGGAGACCATGAACCATGAAGCTTAAAAACACGCTGGCCCTGAGCCTTGCCGCTGTGATGGCCGCCGGTCTGACCGCCTGCGGCTCCAGCGCCGACACCGCTTCCGCCGCCTCCCCTGCTGCGGATTCCACCGCAGCCGAGAGCACCGAGGCCGCCGCTGACACCACCGCCGCCCCGGACGGCGACGGTGACCCCACCACTCTGACCGTTGCCATGGAGTGCGCCTACGCCCCCTACAACTGGACCCAGAACGATGATGCCAACGGCGCTGTGGAGATCCGCGGCTCCAGCGACTACGCCTACGGCTACGACGTCATGATGGCCAAGAAGATCGGCGAGGCGCTGGGCCAGAAGGTCCAGATCGTCAAGCTGGACTGGGACAGCCTGATCCCCGCCGTCATGAGCGGCGACGTGGACTGCGTCATTGCCGGTCAGTCCATCACGGCGGAGCGCGCCGCGCAGGTCGATTTCAGCGACCCGTACTACTATGCCTCCATCGTCACCCTGACGAAGAAGGACAGCGCTTATGCCAATGCTGCAAGCGTGGCTGACCTGGCCGGTGCCACCGCCACGAGCCAGCTGGGCACCATCTGGTATGACACCTGCCTGCCGCAGATCGAGAACGCCAACATCCTGCCCGCACAGGAGACGGCCCCCGCCATGCTGGTAGCCCTGAACAGCGGTGCGTGCGACATCGTCGTCACCGACCACCCCACCGGCCAGGCTGCTCTGACCGCCTATCCCGACCTGGTCATGCTGGACTTCGGCGGCGGCGACGGTGATTTCCAGGTCAGCGACGAGGACATCAACATCGGCATCTCGATGAAGAAGGGCAACACCGCCCTGAAGGACGCCATCAATGAGGTGCTGGCCACCATGACCACCGACGACTACAACACCATGATGGACGAAGCCATCAGCGTACAGCCGCTGAGCGAGTAATTTTGCCCGCCTGCCCCTGCCGTTTTGCGCGGCAGGGGCCTTGGTGTTGGTGAAGCTGAGGAATCATAAAGGAGAATCTCATGCAAGACTTTTTCGCAAACTGTGCCACAGTGCTGCAAAAGTACGGCTTCTCGTACCTGCGCGGCGCGGGCACGACCCTGCTGCTGGCGCTGGTCGGCACGTTTTTCGGCTGCCTGATCGGCTTTGCGGTGGGCGCTTTGCAGACCATCCCCGTTGACAAGCAGCGTGACCCCGTGTGGAAGCGCGTGCTGCTGAAGATCCTGCACATCTTCCTGCGCTGCTATGTGGAGCTGTTCCGCGGTACACCCATGATCGTGCAGGCCGTGTTCATCTACTACGGCCTTTTGCAGGTGTTCGGCATCAAGATGGGCATGTGGCAGGCCGGCTTCTTCATTGTGTCCATCAACACCGGCGCGTACATGGCCGAAACGGTCCGCGGCGGCATTGTCTCCATCACCCGGGCCAGACCAGGGCGCGAAGGCCATCGGCATGAACCACTGGCAGACGATGCTGCACGTCATCCTGCCGCAGGCGCTGCGCAACATCATCCCGCAGATCGGCAACAACTTCATCATCAACATCAAGGACACGTCTGTTTTGAGCGTTATCTCGATCACCGACCTGTTCTTTGTACACAAGAGCGTTGTCGGTGCGCTGTACACCTACTTTGAGAGTGCGACCATCGTCATGGTCATCTACCTGACGATGACGCTGTTTGCCAGCTACCTGCTGCGCCTGTGGGAAAAAGCGCTGGACGGCCCGCAGAACTACGACCTGAACACGACTGACTCGCTGGCCTACACCAGCGGCATGTACAATGCCCCGGACCCGAACCATGAGTCCCAGAATCTGGATATGAAGGGAGGCGCAGTCCATGTCTGAGCCTGTTATCGAGGTGCGCCACCTCTCCAAGAGCTTCGGCACCCATGTTGTTTTGCGTGACGTGGACTTTACCGTCAACGCGGGCGACGTGACCTGCATCATCGGCGCGTCCGGCAGCGGAAAATCCACGCTGCTGCGCTGCATCAATCTGTTGGAGACGCCCACGAACGGCAAGGTGCTGTTCCACGGCAGTGACATCACGGCCAAGGGGAGCGACCCCTGCGCCTACCGCGCCAAGGTGGGCATGGTGTTCCAGAGCTTCAACCTTTTTAATAACATGACCGTGCTGGACAACTGCACCGCGGGCCTGCGCTATGTGCTGCACCAGGACAAAGAGACCGCCAAAAAGACCGCACTCGAGAATCTGGAGAAGGTCGGCATGGCCCCCTACATCCACGCCAAGCCGCGCCAGCTTTCCGGCGGCCAGAAGCAGCGCGTTGCGATTGCCCGCGCCCTGGCGATGCAGCCCGAGGTGCTGCTTTTCGACGAGCCGACGTCCGCCCTTGACCCGCAGATGGTCGGTGAAGTGTTGGCCGTCATGCGCCAGCTGGCCAAAGAGGGCCTGACGATGATCGTCGTCACCCACGAGATGGCCTTTGCCCGCGACGTTTCGAGCCACGTCGTCTACATGGCCGACGGCGTCATCTGCGAGGAAGGCACCCCCGCCGACATTTTTGAGCACCCGCAGAATGCAAAGACCGTGGAGTTCTTAAGCCGGTTCCGGCAGGCGTAAATTGGTAGAAATACTAAAGGTCGTGCTGACGATGGATTGTCGGCACGACCTTTTTTGTTTGTGATACCGGGATACGGCCCGGGAGGGAGGAATTCCTCCCCTACGGATGGCGGAAAGCTCGTGACGAAAGATGTAGGTGGCGGCGTCCTCGACGCCCCGCGGGTCAGCAGGTATTTCCGGGTGGGACGTAGGGCGGCCTGCCCTCAGGCCGCCGCGCCCGTTTGCGGTCGTGGAAAAGTTTCCGTATTGCCGTTGTAGGGGGCGGCGTCCTCGACGCCCCGCGGGCCGGGCATGCCCGGCCCCTACGGCGTGTTTTTACGCCAGCGGCACGTCGATCTCATCCTCGATGGCAAAGCTGTAGATCGTCAGCTTTGTCACCGGTACGGCCAGCCGCTGGGCAAATGCGCGGCGGTAGAGCCTTAACTGCGCGGCGTACTCGTCAATGTAATATTGGGCGTCGCGGCTGCGGTCCGTCTTGTAGTCAAGGATCTCCGCGTGCTCGTCAAAAACCAGCACCAGATCGGCAATGCCCTGCACCAGCACCTCCGCCGCGGCGGCACTCCCCTGCCCTGCGGCGGGCGTGACCTCGGCGGCGGGCAGGGCCGTGATGAACGGTTCCTCCCGCAAAATCCGCTTTGCCAGCCGGATGCGCCGCCAGACCGCACTTGCAAAGAAGGGCCGCACGGCGTCCAAATCGAGCTTGTCCGCCAGCGCAGGGTCAAGCAGCTGCAAGTCGGTCTGCCGCCTGACCTCGGCGTCCAGATCGGGCGCGGGGCCGTCAAACGGCACGCTCTGCATAAAGGCGTGGATGGCTGTGCCGCGCTCGGCCCCGGTCATGCCGGTTTTCTGCAAGAACGCGGGGCGCTCCAGCGCTACGGGCCGCGCCGCGTGGGCCACGGCGCTGACGCTGACCTTGGCGGGCACCTTTTCCAGCGCCGCGCGCGGACTGCGCCAGGCAAAGCTGGCCTTCAGCATTTCCACCACTGCCGGGTCTGCCGCGGGGGCGGGCGGTGCGGGCGGCTGTTCGGTCTCCTCCGGCAGGGGCAGCACGCGGATGGCCAGCGGCGCGCGGTGTAGCCCGTAATGCGGCAGAAAGCTCGTGTACTCCCACAGTGCGCTGCTGTCCGGGTGGAGCAGCGCCGCGGTCAAGATCCAGCCCGCCCAGCTCGTCATACTGCGCATGGCCTCGGGGCCGGTGGCTTCGGCGGCAGCGCAGAGCGCCGGGAGTTTGAGGGAGGACGCCGTCTTTTTCAGCGGCACCGTGATAATTAAAGCGTCCTGTGCGCGGGTCAGCGCCACATACAAAACGCGCATTTCCTCGCTCAATGTCTCGGTGCGGATGGCCTGTGCCAGCGCCGCGTAAGGCAGCGTTTTGAACCGCTTGGCCGCACGGGGCGCGCGCAGCATGACGCCGACGCCCAACCGGCTGTGGGTCAGCACCGGGCGGATGGCGTCGCTCTGGTTGAATTTGTGGTCGGTGTCGGCCACGAACACCACGGGAAATTCCAGCCCCTTGGAGCGGTGCACCGTCATGATCGAGACGCACCCGGGCCGGGTCTGGCCGCCTGCGCTCTGGCTCAAACCGCCGTTGGCCGCAGCGGCGTCCATGGCGCGGATGAGCGACGGCAGGCCCGCCCGGCCTGCACCGGCAGCCCAGGCCGTAAAGCTCAACAGATCCTCGCGGCAGCGCGGGCCGTCGGGCAGTGCGCCCACTGCGGCCAGATAGCCGGTGCGGGCCAGCAGCTCCTCGATCAGCTCGTCCACCGGCAGCGTGCGGGCCAGGCGGCGGTATTCGGTCAGGGCGTCGGTGAATAGTGCAAACCGCTGCGGCTCGCTGTAGAGCACCGCGCCGTACAAACTGCCTGTGGGCCGCGCGCGGCGCAGCGCCACAAGGTCGTCCGCCGTGTAGGGGAACATCGGGCTTAACAGCACCGCCGCCAGCGGGATGTCCTGCGCAGGGTTGTCGATGACGCGCAGCAGCGCTGCAAACGGGCGGATGTGCGGCTCGTCCAGCAGGTCGGTGGCGGAGTCCGCAAACACCGGGATGCCTGCGGTGCGCAGCGCACCCTCGTAGGCCGCAAAGCCCTTGCGCCCGCGCAGCAGAATGCAGAAGTCATCGTACCGGCAGGGCCGCGGGCCGTCCTTGCCGCGCACGGGGAAGCCCTGCCCGACCATCTCGGCAATGCGGCGGGCAATAACGGCGGCGTCACCGTCCACGTCTGCACCGTCGATGACGTCGATCTCGCACATGCCCTGGTAGGCCGCGTCCTTATCGCCGCCCACCACAAGCCGCTGGCCGTCGCCGTAATCGACGCCGCCCAGCCCCCGGGAGAAGAAGGTCTCAAACAGATAGTTGATGCCCGCAATGACGCCGGGCGCACTGCGGAAGTTCGCGTCCAGCGCCAGCGTGGACGGCAGCGGCGCGGGCTGCGGGTGGGGCTGCCAGCGCTGCTGCTTGTCCACAAAGATGCCGGGGTCGGCCAGTCGGAAGCGGTAGATGCTCTGCTTGATGTCGCCGACAAAGAACAGATTGTCGGCCTCGGGCCGTGCCAGTGCAAAATAAATCGCGTCCTGCAGTGCATTTGTGTCCTGGTACTCGTCCACCAGCACAGCGGCGTACCGTGCGCTGACCGTGGCGCAGAGCGGTGTGCGCTCGTTGGTCTCGGTCAGCAGCAGGTCCAGCGTCAGGTGCTCATAATCCGCGTAGTCCAGCACCTTTTCGGCGCACTTGGCCGCAAAGCAGCTGTCGGCAAACGCCTGGGTCGCCCGCACCAGTGCGGCCACCAGCGGCGCAGCGCGGCGGCGGTCTGCGGCGAACTCCTCCGCCGTGCAGAGCAGCACGTCCTTTTGCAGGCTCGTCATCTGGTCCTTGGCACGGTCCCGCAGCTGGGACGCGGCGGACGCACACTGGTTGGCATCCTTGCCGCCCTTGACGCTGCCCGCGCGCCGCCAGCCGGTCAGGACGGCGTCCAGCGCGGCCAGGCTCTTGTCCCAGTCGCCTTCCTTTAGATAGTAGCAGAGGTTTTTCACCCGCGCGGCGTCGTCCTGCATGACGGCGGTGTAGGCCCGGTCTGCAGCCTCGTCGCGGGCCGCAATGGCTGCGCCGCTTTCCAGCAGCGTTTTGGCACCCTGTGCACGGGCCAGCGCAATGCCCAGCAGTTCTTTGCCCCAGAGCGTATCCTTCGGCGGGGCGTCCTGCTGCCACATTGCGGCAAAGGCCGCCAGCGATGCCGCCGGGTGGGGCAGTGCGCGGGTAAAGTGGTAGAGTTCGAGGATCGCGTCCCCCGCCGTATTGTCGGTGCGGCCCCGGTCATACAGGTCGGCAAAGGCGCGGAAGTCAGGGTCCTGATAGGCAGTCTCCAGCGTCGCGGCCAGCGTCTCCTGCTCAATACGGGCCAGATCGGCCTCGTCCGCCGTCTCAAAATCCGGCGGTACATCGAGCATCGCAAAGTGCTGCTGCACAAAATGCAGGCAGAACGCATCCACTGTGCCGATGGACGCACGCTGCAACAGCAGCTGCTGGCTGCGCAGATGCAGATCGCCGGGGTGACGCGGACCTCCTGCGCCAGGCGGGTCGTGATGTCGGCGCGCAGCTTGGCCGCGGCGGCATTCGTGAAGGTCATAATGAGCAGCTGGTTCGCGTCACCGGGTGGACCGGGTCGGTGATCAGCCCGAGACGCGCTCGACCAGTACGCGGGTCTTACCGGGAGCCGGCAGCCGCCGAGACCAGCAGACTGCCGCCCCGCGCGGAGACT
>ENA-OQIJ01000233-OQIJ01000233.1-human-gut-metagenome-genome-assembly--contig:-NODE-233-length-15369-cov-7.838735_pt1 | contig 15369 bp, 12 predicted proteins | sample MGYA00242582_ERZ504747 | MGnify/ENA primary metagenome ERZ504747 (study PRJEB26092, sample SAMD00036435) | human gut metagenome | host: Homo sapiens | study: EMG produced TPA metagenomics assembly of...
AGGGGATATAATAATCGCCCCATAGCTCATACCAAAGACCGTTTTGCTCGTTGTAGATGTACTGTTTCATTTTGTAATCCTCCAAAATTATATATTCGCACATACATCACAGTTTCCCGATTGCCACACTCTGTTATATCTTGTTATGAGATTTTCTTGCCCTTGTATTTGCCCTTATGAGCAAGGAGAGAAAGAGTAAACTTGTGTGTAACCGTATAAAGAGATAAGGAGAATACATTGCGATAAATCCTTTATTTTCAGGGCTTTTGGAGGATTTTATTAAAACACTGTAACCTCTGTTGAGAGGTCATAATTTACTGATATTCAAATCGGAATTTACGGAGGTGCCCTATGAAAAAGTTGAGAACACTCAAGATAATCGCGGCTGTCCTGTTTCTGATTTCTTTATTCTGCACAGTTGATTTAGGCCTGAATGTTCTTTACAACGCGGAGACGAGGGTTCATGATGGAAGTTACGGGATGTGCAGCATTCTCCATGCTGTATTTGGAATCTTTGGCGACAGTCGATGGTCCTTTGACCGGTTCTTCTTTGCGTTTAAAAACTCGGTATGGATTACATATGTTCTTTTGGCAGTGAATGTGGTTTTGCACTTCTGCAAGGGGAAAAAATAAATACTCATTTGGTGAGAAGCCGGTGGACGAAGCGGAAAAAGCGGCCGCCGCATTCCCTCGAAAAAAAGGGGATGCGGCGGCCGCCGCTTGTTCAGATGGCTGGCCGGAGCTTATTTCTGCTCCAGAGTCTTGCTGAAGCTGTCCTTCAGGGTGACGATGCGGTTCCACACGCCCGGGTGCTTGGAGTCCGGGGTGAAGTAGCCCATGCGCACGAACTGGAACTTCTCGCCGGGCTTGGCGTCGGCCAGGCTGGACTCCAGCTTGGCGCCCTTCAGAACCTTTACGGAATCCGGGTTCAGGAAGTCCTTGTAGTCGCTGCCTTCGGGCAGCTCGCCCATGTTCTCCTGAGTGAACAGCTTGTCGTACAGGCGAACCTCGGCGTCCACCGCGTGGGCGGCGCTCACCCAGTGGATGGTGCCCTTCACCTTGCGGCCGTCCACAGGATTGCCGTTGCCAGTCTCCAGGTCAGCGGTGCAGCGCAGCTCCACCACTTCACCGTTTTCGTCCTTGATGACCTCGTTGCACTTCACGATGTAAGCGCCCATCAGGCGAACCTCGCCGTCCGGCTTCAGGCGCTGGAACTTCGGCGGGGGTACCTCGGCAAAGTCGCTCTTCTCGATGTACAGGCTGCCGGAGAAGGCCACCTTGCGGGTGGAGGTGTCGTTTGCGGCCTTGTTGGGGTTGTTGGGAATATCGAAATACTCCACCTTACCCTCGGGGTAGTTGGTGATGGTGAGCTTGATGGGCTCGGTCACGGCCATCCGGCGCAGAGCGGTGGTTTCCAGCTCGGTGCGGATGCAGTACTCCAGCAGGCGGTAGTCCACCAGGCTGTACACCTTGGAAACGCCGGCCTTCTTCACGAACTCAAAGATGCTGGAGGGGGTGTAGCCGCGGCGGCGCAGACCGCACAGGGTGGGCATGCGGGGGTCGTCCCAGCCGTCCACGATATTTTTCTCCACCAGCTCGCGCAGGTAGCGTTTGCTCATCACGGTGTTGGACACATTCAGGCGGGCGAACTCGCGCTGGATGGGGAAGGGCCCCAGATGCAGGTTGTTGATGACCCACTCGTACAGGGGGCGATGGTTCTCGAACTCCAGGCTGCACATGCTGTGGGTGATGCCCTCGATGGCGTCCTGAATGGGATGGGCAAAGTCGTACAGGGGGTAGATGCACCAGGCATCGCCCTGACGGTGATGGTGGGCGCGCACGATGCGGTAGATGGCCGGGTCACGCATGTTCATGTTGGGGCTGGCCATGTCGATCTTGGCGCGCAGGGTGCGGCTGCCGTCCGGGAACTCGCCGGCGCGCATGCGGCGGAACAGATCCAGGTTCTCCTCCACGCTCCGGTCGCGCCAGGGGCTGGGCTTGCCGGGCTCGGTCAGGGTGCCGCGGTACTCCTGCATCTGCTCGCGGGTCAGATCGCACACATAGGCCTTGCCCTCTTTGATCAGCTGCTCGGCGTATTCGTAGCACTTCTCAAAGTAGTCGCTGCCATAGTAGATGCCGCCGTTGGGCACAGCACCCAGCCAGCGCAGATCCTCTTCGATGCTCTTCACATACTCGTCGTCCTCGCGCACGGGGTTGGTGTCGTCGTAGCGCAGGTTGAACTTGCCGCCGTAGGCGTTGGCAATGCCCCAGTTGATCCAGATGGCCTTGGCGCTGCCGATGTGCAGGTAGCCGTTGGGCTCCGGCGGGAACCGGGTGTGAATCTCCTTTACGCGGCCTTCCGCCAGGTCCGCGTCGATGATCTCGGTGAGAAAATTGTTCGGCTTTTCCATAGCTGATTCTTCGCTCCTCTTATTTTGAAGGGGCCCACGGCGGGGCCCCAAGCGCTCTATTCTCCCATTTTACAGGATTTTGCCCCGCTTTGCAACACAGAAAGCGGGGCAGAAAAGGGGCGAATGGACGCTTAAGGCCGATCCGGATGCAGAAACCGGCGCAGTTCGTCGGCATCCATGGGCATGGCGTAGTAAAAGCCCTGCAGATAATCCGCCCCCAGCTTCACCAGCTGCTGGGCCTGCTGGCGGCTCTCCACACCCTGGGCGATCACCAGTTTGCCGCAGTCGTGCACGAAGTCGATCAGGTGAGCCAGCAGCTTCGGATCCCGGGCAAGGCAGGTGCGCATCACATAGCGGTCCAGCTTCACCGCCCCGCCTCGGGCAGATCCAGAATACGGGTCAGGTTGGAATGCCCCGCGCCGAAGTCGTCCACCGTGATGGCGGCCCCGGCCGCAAACAGCTGCCGGATAAGCAGGGGCACCCCGTCGGTGCCACGCAGGCTGCGGCTTTCGGTGAGCTCGAAGGCCAGCCGGGAGCAGGGAACCCCCTTTTCCCGGGTCATGCGCACGAAGCGGTCGGCAAGATCCGGCGCGGCCAGCTGCAGCGGGCTCAGGTTCACGCTCACCCGCTCCACCGACCGGAACAGCTCCGGATCGGCAGCCATGGCTTCCAGAAGAGAATCAAAGATCACATCGCCCATCCGCTCCGCCAGCCCGCTGCGCTCGGCAATGGGCACAAAGGCGTCCGGCCCAAGCAGGCCCAGCTGTTCGTCGTCGATGCGGGGCAGCACCTCCAGCTGCACCGTTCGCCCGGTGCGGGCATCCAGCACCGGCAGATAGCGCAGCGCAAAGCGGCCACGGTCCAGCGCGCCGGTCAAAGCGCGGCGCACCGCCAGCGTGCGCTGCAGGCGGGCCAGGGCCTGATCGTTCACCCACTGGGGCGCGGCATGAATCGGCCCGTCCGGGGTGAATTCCTCCAGAAGATCCAGCAAAAGCAGCGCCTGATCCAGATCCGGTGCGCAGCGCAGCCCGTCCATCAGGATGGCGGGCTGGGTCAGGGTGACGGTGCAGCCCTTCAGAGCCCAGCCTTTGTTCAGCCCGGTGGCCAGCTCGGCCATCTGGCTGCTGAAGCCCTCCCGGCTGCCCTGGCTGAACACCACAAAGCGGCCTGCCTGGCTGAGGTAAAACACCGTGCAGCGGGGCGTTGCGGCGCGCAGCCGTTTTGCGGTCGGGGCCAGCCATTGGGCGGGGGGAATACCGCCTGCGTCGTTTGCAGGGGCGAGGCGCAGAAAGGCAAGGCAGTATGGCTTGTGGAACTGGTAACAGTCCCACAGGGTATCGGAAAGGGCGCGGTAGTTGGGGCATCCGCTGGCGGAGTGAATCTGGCTGCCGGGCAGCGGCGCACCCAGCGCCGCGGGAAGCAGAGCCAGCGCCACCACAAACCAGAACAGGCGCACGTTGCCCGCGGCCAGCTGCAGCGGCATTGCTGCCAGCACAAAACCGGCCATGCAGCCGGCGCATTGCCGCCCCGGGCCCGGTTTGGCCCTGCGCATCCAGAGGCAGCCGAAGACCAGCAGCAGCCAGCAGCAGGCCAGAAGCGGCAGATACAGCGGCCCGTTTTCAAAGCCGCCCTGTGCCCGGGGCCGGTAAAGCAGCCCCAGCCAGGGGCTGAGCAGCGCGGCCAGAATTCCGACGCAGCACACAAGGCCGGTCAGCTGCATCATCCGGCGCAGCTGCTTCCCGGAGACCTTTGCCAGAAACAGGGTGCACAGCACAAAACAGGCAAAAAACAGAAACTGGCTGATCATCCAGGCTGCCAGCAGCAGACAGGCTGCCTGATCCGGCAGCCAGGGCCAGGCCCCGGCGCGCACCGGGGTGGCCAGAACATCCAGCGCGGTGGCGGCAAGGGCGCTGGCGAACGTGCGATACAGGGCGGTGCGGGTCAGGGTGTGCGCGCCACGCCGCATCAGGCAGATTAGAGCCAGCGCGGCCAGAAACACAAATGCCGCCATCTGAAAATAAATGTTGTAGTGGATCATGGCCGTTCCTCCCGTGCTCCAAGCTCCCGCAGCCCGCGGGTGGATACCCAGCAGCCCCGGTTTCGCTTGGCCGCGTAAAGGGCCACGTCCGCCTCCTGATAGGCCTGATTCAGGGGGACGGCAGCCGGGTCGAACAGATGAACGCCCACGCTCACGCCCACCGGAACGCCCAGCTCCAGCTTGCTGGCAAGGCCGGGCAGCTCGGTGCAGATGCGGCCGGCCAGTGCCTCGGCAGTGGCCCAGTCCGCGCCGGGCAAAAGCACAAGAAACTCATCGCCGCCCAGCCGTACGGGGGTACCGGAGGCGCCACTCAGCTGCTCCAGCAGCCGGGCAACCTCCCGCAGCAGCACATCGCCCACCGGGTGGCCCAGCAGGTCGTTCACTTCCTTGAAATGGTCCAGATCCATCATCAGAAGGGCTGCCTGTTTGGGCGGGTCGGGCCGGGCCAGCAGCTCGTTTATCTTTACGCGCAGCCCCCGCCGGTTGTACAGATTGGTCAGGGGATCCCGGTTGGCCCGCTGGCGCAGCTCATTCTCCCGGCGGCGTTCCTCGGTGATGTCCTCAAAGGTTACAATGGCGTGGGTGGGGGCCTGCCCGGGAATGCGCACGGCGGTCAGGGTCACACGGGTCCAGCGGTATTCGCTCTGATCCGGCCTGCGCACCAGAAAATCGCCCTGAACCGGCTCATGGGTGGTGCGGATCCGATGGAACAGCGCCAGGAATCCGGTGGAGTGCTGGGGAGCCACTGTGCCGTTCTGAACCAGAGTGGCAGGTTCCACCGGCGCGCCGGTTCGGGTGGTGTCGGCCTCATCGCAGGCGGTCATGGTATGGCCGGCCAGATCGTAAACAAACAGGGTGATGGCGGTGTGCTGAAGAGCCATTGCCAGCAGCTGATTGCTGGTGCGCAGCGAATCCTCGGCCCGCTGTACCTGGCCCTCCCGCTGACGGTGATAGATGGTCAGCAGCACCAGCATCACCACTGAAGCGGCCAGCATTTTCAGCGCCATGATCATCACCAGCCTGGTCTCCTGGGCGTTGGTGGCCAGCAGGGCGCTCTGGGGTACATCCTGATAGAGATACCAGTCCCGGATGCCGGTGGAAACGCACAGCCAGGCCACCGCCCCGTCGCCGGTGCCGGCGGTGCCGAAGCTGCCGGTTTCCTCTTCCGGCAGGCTGCCCAGCGTGCGGCCGGCATCGGTGTTCCAGAAGCTGCCGCCGGGCTCCAGCTGGTATTTCAGGTTGTCGCAGGCATAGATCACCATGCCGTCCGCCTGGAACACCGCCACCCGGCTTTCGTCCGACAGGCCGTACAGCGTGAGTGACCGGGCCACCTGCTCCACCTTCAGAACGCCCAGCACCGCGCCGGTTACCGGCTGCTCCGGGCTCACCCGCACCGGCACATACACATAGAACCGGTCGTCCTTGTAGGTGGGGCTGTTGTAAACGGCGGAATAGCCGCTCTGCCCGTCGAAGGCGCTTTCCAGCGCTTCCTCACTGGAAAGATCCAGTGAAATGCCCTGGGACGAGATGGCCTGCTTGTCCAGCGAGACGGCCCACATCTGGGCAAAATCGCTGCGCTGGAAGTATTCGTCCAGCAGCTGGCGCACATCCTCCTCGCTGCTGCCGGCGGGCAGGCTGGCGATGGCGGTGGCCGCCCGCTGCACATAGCTCATCTGCTGTTCCAGATAACTGTTCAGCGCAGCGATGCTGGAGCGGGCGGTATTCTGCAAAGAGTCCTGGCTGGAGGCGATGGTGTAACGGTTAAGCTGAAGAGTGAAATCCAGTGTGCTGAACACCAGCGTTACAAACAGAAGCACAAGCCCCAGAAGGGCGAGCCAAAGCTGCCGGGTGGTGGACGTCCAGCGGCGGAAAACGGACAAATGTTTCATCAGAAGATCACTCCTCTGGCCTTGGGATTCCGGGCAAAAAACAGCCATGGCGGCGTGGAAAAGCAGAATTGCCCAATCTTTGGCTTTTCTGGTTAAAATTATAGTAAAAAGCAGCCGGGCGCGCAAGCTTTAACCATACAATTCGCGCAGGAATTTTTCCGCCTGTGACTCCAAAATCGGTAAGATGTGCCAAAGTAAGCTGTAAACATTGACAGGAACACGGCACTGTGGTAATGTAAAATAGCGAATGCCCATGCGCGTATTTAATAGGTAAAAGCGCGGGGCAAGGCGTGACCGCGCGCAAAAGAATAACGGTCCGCCGCCGGCGGCAGCAGTGCCCCGGGGCGGGCGAAAAGCGAACGCTGCCCGCGCGGCGCCGCCCGTTTTTGGGTGGCCTGTTTGCGGGCAACGGGTTTTTTTGTGCGAAACAAAGCTGGGCGTCAAAGGTGAAAAAGGAGCGATGAGGCGTGGAAAAACCGCAAAAGGCCGGCAAGGGGCGGCAGCTGATCCCCTTTCGACTGGAGCACATGGGCAGCCCCGGTGAATTTGCAAAATATGCATTTTTGTTGAATCTGGGGCTCTTCCTTACCGCAGCGGGCATCCATCTGTTCAAAACCCCCAACCACTTTGCCATGGGCGGCACCAGCGGCATGTCCATCATCATGGCCACCCTGTGGCCGGGCATGAACGTGGGCGGCGCGCTGTTCATCATCAACGGCATTCTGGTGGCGCTGGGCATCATCTTCCTGGGCGTAAAGACCATGGGCGTTACGATTTATTCCTCGTTTGCTCTGTCGGCCTTTGTAAGCCTGCTGGAAAAGGTGTATCCCATGAGCGCGCCCTTCACAAACGACACGCTTCTGGAGCTGTGCTTTGCGGTGGCCCTGCCCGCCGCCGGCAGCGCCATTGTGTTCAACGTGGGCGCCTCCACCGGCGGCACCGACATCGTGGCCATGATCCTGTCCAAATACACCAGCATGGAGATCGGCCGTGCGCTGCTCATCTCGGACCTGGCCATTGCGGCCTGGGCGGGCGGTCTGTACGGCATCGCCACCGGCCTTTACTGTGTACTGGGTACCTTTGCCAAGGCCTTTATGGTGGACAGCTTCATCGAGAGCCTGAACCAGCGCAAGGTGGTCACGGTGATCAGCAGCCACCCGGAGGATGTGAAGAACTTCATTCTGGAAAAGCTGCACCGCAGCGCCACGGTCTACACCGCCGAGGGCGCGTATACCGGTCAGTCCGAGCAGGTGTTCACCACCGTGCTCACCCGCCGTCAGGCGGTGCTGCTGCGCAACCATCTGCGCCGGGTGGACCCCAAAGCCTTCCTCACCATCGTGAATTCCTCCGAAATTGTGGGCAAGGGCTTCCGGGCGCTGTAAGTGCCGCAGGGCGCAACAATTCGTTCAAAATTGCGCGGTATCATAAGCAAAGGGGGCGCGCCGCGCCGCTCCCCATGCCGCCGGGGCCGGGAAAAGCCTCTGGGCGGTCCGCATTCGTTTTTTTCGCGGGGGCGCGGCTCCCGTACAGCAAGAAGGAGTGTTTGTTACATGCGGGTAGGCCTGGACATTGGTTCCACCACCATCAAATGCGTCGTGCTGGATGAGCACGATCAGGTTATTTACGATACATACGAGCGCCACGGCAGCCACATCACCGAAAAGGCCGGTGAGCTTCTGGCCCGCCTGGCAAAGGAGCAGGTGCCCGGCGGCAAGGCGTATCTGGCCATCTCCGGCTCCGCGGGCATGGGCCTCGCGGACGGCTGCGGCGTACCCTTCGTGCAGGAGGTGTTCGCCACCCGGGTGGCCGCAAAGCGGCTGGCCCCTCAGGCGGACGTGGTCATCGAGCTGGGCGGCGAGGACGCCAAGATCCTGTTCCTGTCCGGCGGCACCGAGGTGCGCATGAACGGCAGCTGCGCCGGCGGCACCGGCGCCTTCATCGACCAGATGGCCACCCTCTTGAAGATGAGCCCGGAGGAGCTGAACGAGGCGGCCAGCCGGGCGGAAAAGACCTATACCATCGCCAGCCGGTGCGGCGTGTTCGCCAAAAGCGACATCCAGCCCCTGATCAACCAGGGCGCCGCCGCGGGCGACATCGCCGCCAGCATCTATCAGGCGGTGGTAAACCAGACCATCGCGGGTCTTGCCCAGGGCCGGCCCATTCAGGGCAATGTGCTGTATCTGGGCGGGCCGCTCACCTTCAACAGCGAGCTGCGCAAGAGCTTTGACCATACGCTGGAGCTCACCGGCCTGTGCCCGGAGCACAGCCTGCATTTCGTGGCCATGGGCGCGGCCTTCTACGCGGATAAGGAGCTGGATCTGGCTCAGGTGGCAAAGACCATTGGCAGCATCCAGCAGGTGGGCGAATACACCAGCCAGCCGCCTCTGTTCGCCAATAAGCAGGAATACGAGGACTTCCACGCCCGCCACATGCGCGCCAGCGTGCCCTGCGTGCCCTTCGGCGCGGACGTGGGCCCGGTGCACATCGGCGTGGACTCCGGCTCCACCACCGTGAAGGTGGCCGTCATCGACGACAACGCCAATCTGCTGTTCACCGATTATCAGCCCAACCTGGGCAACCCGCTGCCCCTGATTCGGGACGTGCTGCTCAAGCTGTATCAGAACCACCCCAATCTGGAGGTGGCCAGTGTGACCAGCACCGGCTACGGCGAGGAGCTGGTCAAGCACGCCTTCCGGGGCGACTTCGGCGTGGTGGAAACGGTGGCCCACTTCACCGCCGCCCGCCATTTTCTGCCGGATGTGGACTTCATCATCGACATCGGCGGCCAGGACATGAAGTGCTTCAAGATTGAGGACGGCGCCATCAGCGACATCTTCCTGAACGAGGCCTGCTCCAGCGGCTGCGGCAGCTTTCTGCAGACCTTTGCCCAGGCGCTGGGCTACGACGTGAAGGAGTTCGCGGCGCTGGGCCTGTTTGCGGACAAGCCCGTGGATCTGGGCAGCCGCTGCACCGTGTTCATGAACTCCAGCGTGAAGCAGGCCCAGAAGGACGGCGCCTCCATCCAGAACATCTCGGCGGGCCTGTCCATCAGCGTGGTCAAGAACGCCATCTACAAGGTCATCCGCGCCGCCAGCCCCGAGGAGCTGGGCCGCCGCATTGTGGTGCAGGGCGGCACCTTCTACAACGAGGCGGTGCTGCGGGCCTTTGAAAAGGAGATGGGCGTGGAGGTGGTCCGGCCGGACATCGCCGGTCTGATGGGCGCCTTCGGCGCGGCGCTGCACGGCCGTTCTCTGGTGGAAAAGGGTCATAAGAGCAGCCTGCTCACCCGGCAGGAGCTGCTGGAATTCACCCAGAAAACCCAGAATGTGCAGTGCAACGGCTGCACCAACCACTGCCAGCTCACCGTGAGCACCTTCGCCGGCGGCCGCCGGCTGATCAGCGGCAACCGGTGCGAAAAGCCGGTCACCGGAAAGACCGCCCAGGACGATCTGAACCTGTATGCCTACAAGCAGAAGATGCTGGCGGGCTACAAGCCCGGCCCGGCGGTACGGGGCACCATCGGCATTCCGCTGTGCCTGAATATGTACGAGCTGCTGCCCTTCTGGCATGCCTTCTTCACCAGCCTGGGCTTTGCGGTGGTCACCAGCCCGGTGTCCACCCGTGCCATGTACATCAAGGGGCAGGCCAGCATTCCCAGCGACACCGTCTGCTTCCCGGCCAAGCTGGCCCACGGCCACATCCGGGCGCTGGCGGATATGGGCATCAAGACCATCTTCTACCCCTGCATGAGCTACAACATCGACGAGCACCTGGGCGACAACCACTACAACTGCCCGGTGGTGGCCTACTACCCGGAGGTTCTGGCGGTGAACTGCCCCGAGCTGGCCGATGTGACCTTCATCAACGAGTTCGTAGGCCTGCATCGCCCGAAGGACTTCAAGAAGAAGATGTACGAGATCATGAACCGCTATTTCCCCGGCATCAAGCGGGGGGAAGTGGAGCGCGCGGCCGATATGGGCTACGCGGAATACAACGCCCACATGCAGCGCCTGCGGGACAAGGGGGCCGAGATCATCGCCGCCGCCCGTGCCGAGGGCAAGCGGATCGTGGTGCTGGCCGGCCGGCCCTACCATGTGGATCCGGAGGTCAACCACGGCATCGATGCGCTGCTGTGCCGCCATGGCGCGGCGGTCATCACCGAGGACAGCGTGGCCTGGCATGAGGAGAAATTCCCCACCACCGTGCTGAACCAGTGGACCTACCACTCCCGCCTGTATGCGGCCGCCAAATACTGCACCACCCAGAAGGATATGGATCTGGTGCAGCTGGTGAGCTTCGGCTGCGGCGTGGACGCCATCACCACCGACGAGACCCGTGAGATTCTGCACGAGGGCGGCAAGCTGTATACCCAGCTGAAGATCGACGAGATCACCAACCTGGGTGCGGTAAACATCCGAATCCGCAGCCTGTTTGCCGCACTGGACGAAAAAGAACGAAAGGGGGAATGACCCGATGGAAACCAATTATCCCCGTTTTACGCAGGAGATGAAAAAGACCCACACCATCCTGATTCCCAACATGCTGCCCCTGCATTTTTCCATGCTGGCGGCGGCGCTGGAATATGAGGGCTATCATGTGGAGGTGCTGGGCAACTGCGGCAGTCAGGTGGCGCAGCTGGGCCTGAAGTATGTGCACAACGACACCTGCTACCCGGCGCTGCTGGTCATCGGCCAGTTTCTGGACGCTTTGCAGAGCGGCAAGTATGACCTGGATCACACCGCCCTGCTCATCACCCAGACCGGCGGCGGCTGCCGCGCCTCCAACTACATCCATCTGCTGCGCAAGGCGCTGCACCGGGCAGGCTACGGCCACATTCCCGTGGCCAGCCTGAACTTCTCGGGCCTTGAAAAGGACTCCGGCTTCCAGATGAATCTGTCCATTGCCCGCAAGGCCATCGCCGCCATCTTCTACGGCGATCTGATCATGGCTCTGCGCAACCAGACCTCCCCCTACGAGGTTACCAGAGGGCAGGCGAAGGAACTGGCCGAAAAATGGGTGGATACCATCTGCGGCTGGTTCCACCAGAACAAGGGCTTTACCGGCGGCGAGATGAAGGCCACCTTCCCCAAAATTGCCAACGACTTTGCCGCCATTCCGGTGGTGCGCACCCCCAAGGTGAAGGTGGGCATCGTGGGCGAGATCTATGTGAAATACTCGCCGCTGGGCAACAACAATCTGGAGGAGTTCCTGGCCAGCCAGGACTGCGAGGTGAACCTGCCGGGCCTTCTGGGCTTTGTGGATTACTGCATCAGCAACATGGGCGACACCGTGCGTTTCTATGGCGGCAGCCTGGCCGAGGTATGGGGCAGCGAGGCGCTGCTCAAATATCTGGACGGCTTCGAGCGGGCCATGGGCAGCGCCATGCGGGCGGCGGGCTTCCACGCTCCGGCCCGTTTCCTGGAGCTGCGCGAGATGGCAAACGGCATCATCAGCCGGGGCAACAAGATGGGCGAGGGCTGGCTGCTCACCGCCGAGATGGTGGAGCTGGTCACCACCGGCTACGAGAACATCGTCTGCGCCCAGCCCTTCGGCTGCCTGCCCAACCACATCTGCGGCAAGGGTATGATCAGCCGCATCCGGGCCATCTATCCCAATGCCAACATTACCCCCATCGACTACGATCCCAGCGCCACCCCGGTCAACCAGGAAAACCGCATCAAGCTGATGATCAGCGTGGGCAAGGAACGGCTGGAGGAAAAGATCGCCGCCCAGCCCGCCCCGGTGCAGGAGCCGGTGGCCGGCCTGGAAAGCAAAATCGAGAGCATTCCCGGCGTTCAGTGAAACGCCGCCTACAAAACAGCAGGAAAGGAAGCCGCAGATGAGCGACTTTGTGATTTTTGACATGGAATGGAACATGGGCTATCAGCCCAGAACCTTCCAGTATCAGGGCGTGGAGCAGACCCTGCGGGGTGAGATCATCCAGATCGGCGCGGTGAAGCTGCGGGATGGTCAGCCGGTGGATCGCTTCTCGCTGACCATGAAGCCCCGCATCTTCCCCCGGCTGCATCACCATGTGGCCAAGGTCACCGGCCTGACCCAGGCTCAGCTGGATGCGGGCGTGCCCATTAAGGAGGGCCTGCGCCGTTTTGCCGAGTGGTGCGGGCCGGATACCCCGCTGGGTGAGTGGGGGCAGGACGACGTGCCCGTGCTCAAGCAGAATCTGGTGCTGTGCGGTCTGGATGAGAGCTGGCCCCGCAAATGGTACGATCTGCAGCGGGTATTCACCAGCCAGCGCCCCCGGCAGGAGGGCGAGGGCATGACGCTGGAGGCGGTGGTGGAGCGGCTGGGCATTCCCAAAAACGACGCTTTTCACGACGCACTCAGCGACGCGGAATACACCGCTGCGGTCTGCGGCTTTCTGGACCTTGAGCGGGGGCTTGCGGAATACCCCGACGAGGCGCAGCAGCTGAAAGAGCTGCTCTGCCCGGAAGGCAGGGACCGGCGGGATTTCCGGCTCTGGCCCGCCCAGGTGGACGGCGAGGCCTGGTCCACCAGCAGCGAGCTGCGGGGGGCGGTGTGCCCGGAGTGCGGCGCGCCGCTGGAGTTGGATAAGGACGATATCTGGCTGCGCAAGGGCAACAACTGCCTGTACAGCATGGGCGAGTGTGCCCAGCACGGCCCGGCCATGATCTGGCTGCGGCGTATGCGGCTGGACGGGCTGCACTTCACCTTTGCCCGGGCCACCGAGCCTGCGGGCCGGGAAGCACAGGCCAAGTGGGCCAGGGAAAAGAAAGCCGCGCTGGAGCGGGCCCGCCGCAAGCGGGAGAAGGAAGCCGCCGAAGCGCTGGAACGGGTCCGCAACGCGGGCCGCTGAAAATTGAAGAATTGAGGAGGGACCCCGGCAATGAAACGCAATCGATTGATTATTTGCCGCCAGTGGGTGGCGCGAATGGCCAGCATCATCGAAACGGTGGTTGCACTGGTGGTTCTGCTGGCGATTCTTGTGGCCGGCGTGCGGGTGCTGTTTGAAGTGAAGGATCTGGTGCTGGCTCCGGATGTGGACGAGGCCTTTACCACCTTTTTGCGCAGTGCCTTCAACGTGGTCATCGGCATCGAGTTCGTGAAGATGCTGGCCAAGCACAGCCCCGGCAGCGCCATCGAGGTGCTGCTCTTTGCCATTGCCCGCCACTGGAGGAGCCCCTGTCCGAGCTGCTGCTGTCCGCCCTGGCCTGTGCGGGGATCGCCCTGATCATGAACGCGGTGGCGCTCCCCCTGCTGCTCAAGTTTGGGGCGGAGAAGGCCCGCATGGTGAGCATGGCGCTCTTTTTACTGGTCTTCGCCGGCTTTGCCCTGCTGGGCCTGGCGGCCGACCGGGGCCTCGCCCTCCCCGCGCCCCCGGCGTGGGTGCTCACCGCCCTGCCCGGCCTGCTTGCCATCCTGGCCGTGGGCGGCTTCGCCCTCTCCTACTGTATTGCCCAGGCCATCTATGCCCGAAAGGAGTTCTAAGCATGGCCGGACTGCTCTGCAAGGACTGGTTGCTGCTCCGGCGGCAGCTTTGGTACTATGCCCTCCTGCTGGGGCTTTATCTGGCGCTCACTGCCGCCGGAGTGCTGGACGCCTCTTTTCTGTGCGGCCTGGCGGTTCTCTACGGCACCCTTCTCCCCACCACCTGCTTCAGCTATGACGAGGCTGTGCACTGGGAGCGGTACGCCGCCGCCACCCCCGCCGGACGGCGCGGGACGGTGGACGGCAAGTACCTGCTGGCCCTGCTGCTGGCCGCCCTCAGCGGCGGGATTTCCCTCTTCCTCACCGCCCTGATGGAGGGGCCGGAGAGCGCTCTGGCCCTGGCGGTGCTGGTCTGTACCGGCCTGGCCTTGGCGGTCAACGCCGTCAACCTGCCCCTTCTCCTGCTGTTGGGGGTGAGCCGCAGCCGGGCGGCCCTCTACTTTGTGTTCATCCTCTTCTTCGGCGGCGGCATGGCCCTGCTTTTGCTCTTCCAGCGGGGCCTTCTTCCCCCGCCCACCCCCGGCCTGGCCGCCGCCCTGCCCTGGCTGGTGACCGTCCTGTGCGCGGCGGCCTACGCCGCCTCCTGGTGCATCGCGCGGAAGATTTACTGTAAAAAGGAACTGTAGGGGCGTGGCCTGTCCCCGCCGCCGGGTGTGCCACGCTGCGGCCGGACGAGGAACTGCGGGTGGCCGCCAAGGGACACCCCCTGTAAGCCTCTGTCTGTCCCGTATCCAAAAACGTCCCCGGAGGGAATTCCCTCCGGGGACGTTTTGCGGGGCTCAGGGCAGCTCGATAACCCAGTCGAGACTTTCATACAGGTGGTCGGCCCTGCCGCCGGCATCCTGAATTCTCTCCACAGCCACTCCGCCGATACACACTGCGTCCACCGGTTCCTCCATGCCCTCCGGCTTGATGGCCTCGAACCGCTCGGTGCCGTCCAGCTCATAGGCGCCTGTGATGTCGTGGCAGGGATAGCGCTCTCCCGATGCGCCGATAAAGGAGATGTCGAAGGGCCAGCCCCACCACTCTGTGCTGTCGAAGCTGGCGGATATGGCCGAGCCGTCCTCCGCCACCCAGATGGTCATATCCCCCTGGGGGAGCGTCCAAGTCTTCTGTACCGTGGGGGCGTCTCCGCCGGCACCAGTCGGAGGGAGAACACTCCCCCCTGGACGCCCAGACCGCTGACATGGAGGGCGCAGTCCTCCGGCGGCGGGGCGGCCATCGTACAGCGAAGGCGGGTGGATGCAGTGGTCTGATAGCCCTGCTCCAGGCGGTAGCGGGGGTAGCCGCTCCCCTCCCCGGCATCCGCCACGCTGTAGGGAGTGATGGTGTGGACGGCATTGTGCAGCGGCTCCCCGTCCGCCGACAGGCCCAGCCGCAGCTCCACCGGAGAGGGCAACTGATCGGCAGGTAAACGGCTGCTCATGGTGAGTTCCAGTTCCAGCACCCCGCTGCGCAGGGTAGCATCCGCCTCGTAGGTCCAGTCCCCCTCGTCCAGGTGACCGGCTCCTCCAGCACCCCAGAGCTCCGCCTTGTCATCCGCCGTGGCGCCGATGCCTGCGAA
>ENA-OQIJ01000235-OQIJ01000235.1-human-gut-metagenome-genome-assembly--contig:-NODE-235-length-15235-cov-2.884234_pt1 | contig 15235 bp, 14 predicted proteins | sample MGYA00242582_ERZ504747 | MGnify/ENA primary metagenome ERZ504747 (study PRJEB26092, sample SAMD00036435) | human gut metagenome | host: Homo sapiens | study: EMG produced TPA metagenomics assembly of...
CCGGCTCCTTGTAGTAGCACAGCGGCTCGTAGTCCTTGGATGCCGGCTCGAGCACGAGGTTCTTCTCTTCGAGCACTGCGACCAGGGGAACCCGGTGCGGCCGAGGATGGTGTTGGATTCGCAGTACACCTCGCACTTCTTGGACGGCGTGCCGAAGCCCTTCGCCTTGCCCGTAGCCTCGTCCACGGCCTTGTAGCCGTAGTACGTGCGGTACTCGGCTTCGGTGCACCACTCGAACACGCCCTTCGATGCAGCCTCTTCCCAGGTCATGTCAAGTTTGTTGAGGTGCAGCTTCTGCTTCTCGTACTCGTTTTTGTACATCGGGATGCCGTTCGTGCCCTCGGCCGTGAACGCCTCCTGCGCGTGCACGTTGCCCATCTCGGCCATCTTCTGCACGATCTGCGTCCAGATGAGCCCCTCTTCCACGGTCTCGAACAGGTGCGTCACGGCCTGGCGGATGACGATGGCGTTGAGCTGCGGAATGACGAGGTTCGTTTCCAGCCATCAGCCGACGGCAGCAGCATGTCGGCGCACAACGCCGAGAACGCCGTGGGATACATGAAGATATGACAGACGAAGTCCAGGTTGGGCACGATCTCGTCCAGACAGCTGGAATTGCCGAGCACCACGTGCTTGTTTCCGGAGCGCTCGAACCACGCGTGAATCTGATAGGGATCGCCGTCTTTCATGGCCTTGAACACGGCAGGGATGAACGCCATATCCCAGTCGAGCAGGCCTTTGTGCTCCTGCACGCCCAAACGCTTGAGCATCTTCTCTTTCTTGAGGAAACGCGGCGTGTTGGGAATCTGGTCGCGTGCCGGACAGGCCTTGAAGCTTTGCAGCATGGCGCCGGGCTTCTGCACGTTGCCCATGAGGTACTCGAGGTTGAGCGCGCCCAGGGCGCATTGCTGGGACTGCTCGTACTGGTCGATGGGCACGCCCTGCATGAGGCCGGACTGGCCCGTGGTGTAGATCTCCAGGGCTTTCTCGATCTGATCCTCGTCGAGCCAGCAAATCTCGGCCGCCTTGGCCAGGGTGAATTCCTCGACGCTCTCCTTGAGCAGCTGACCGCCCGTGGGATACTGCACGCCGTCGATCTCGTACGTGCCGAACAGCGGCGGCTCCACGCCCTCGTTCAGGGGGTACTCGAGCACGACGGGCTTGTTTTGCGCGGGGTCCCAGATGACGTAGTCGGCATCGGTGCCCTCGAGGCCGCATTCCGTGGGCTTGAGCGTGAGACGCGTCTCGGGGTTCACGAGGTAGGGCATGTTCGTCCACGTGGTGCAGAATTCCTTATCGTACTTCTCGTGGTCGATGATCCACTTCGTCCAGGCCATGAGCAGCGCCGCATCGGTGCCGGGGCGGATGGGCAGCCACACGTCGGCCTTCGCGGCGTCCATGGTCATGCGCGGGTCGATGACGACGGTCTTCAAGCCCTTCTCGCGCACGCGCAACTCGGCCAGTGCGCGACCGCCGGTAGCCACCGAGCTGTTCGCCGGGTCGGTTCCCCACAGCACCACCGAGTCCACCGGGGAGTCGGTGAAGTAGTAGTCCCAGCCGTTGGAGTCGCTGAAGGACAGGTTGTTGGGCTTGCCCATGCCGTTGGACAGCTGCGAGGCGCCCATGCGGGGCAGGTAGCACTGCGCGCAGCCGGGCTCCCACACGTTCGGGGTGTTGATGGCTTCGCCGAAGCGCTTCACGTTGCTGAAGTGGGGGTTGCCGCCACCGCCGGTGGACACGGCCACGCATTCCGAGCCGTACTTCTCGTCGATCTCGATGAGCTTCGTGGCAATCTCGGTGAGCGCCTCGTCCCACGTGATGCGCTCCCATTGGTTCTGCCCGCGCTCGCCCACGCGCCGCATGGGGTACTTGTTGCGGTTCGGATGGTACAGGGCCTGAATGCCGGCCATACCCTTCGCGCACAGACCGCCGCGGCTCATGGGGCTTTCGGGGTTGCCCTCGATCTTGATGACGCGACCGTTCTTCACATGGGCCAGCACGGCGCAGCTCGCAATGCAGGCGCGACAGGCCGTCTTCACGATTTTCACGTCGCCGCCCGTATCGGCATGCGCCGGGTCGACGTGCACGAGGTCGTCGCTCACCGCAACGCCCAGGCCGCACGCAGCGCCCAACGCAGCCGCCGATTTCACGAAGCTGCGCCTGGTGATGGTAGTCTGTGTCATGGTCCCTCCTTCTTTCTCGTCTGTATTCCTGAACGACTATCTCAAATGGAACGTACGCCCCCGCGCACGGCGGTCGGACAGCGCTTATCCGACCATGGCCAGCATGTGGCGCCCGGCCTCCGTGGTGGTCCACGACCCGTTCCATGCAAGACCACCCACGGTCTCCAATTTGGAAATGAAGTAGCTGGGATACACCTGCTTCGGCGTGACAAGCGCCTCGTTGCCCTCGAGCGCCCGCTCGATGTCGGCCTTCGAGGCGCCCGCACGGCAGCGGTCGAGCACGAGGGCGTATGCCTGCACATAGCATGCGGGCTCGGCGCGCAGCACCTCGTCGAAGCGCTTTGCAGGATCGAACCGAGCGAGCGCGGCGCGGCCGGCAGCGGTCGTTTCTACGAGGAAGTCGACGGGCATGTCCTCGGGCTGCGCGTCGGGCGCGCATGCGGGCTCGGGAACCTCCTCGGCCGCGACGCCGCCGCATTCGACCATGATCCACAACAGGGTGTGCGCGGTTTGCGTGCTGAGTTTGAGCTCGAGACGCTCGGCGATGAGCGCCTCCGCGTCGCGGTAGGGCATGCGCGTTTCGCAGACGGCGAGGCAGGCGCACAGGGCGAGCGTGTTCGCGCGGTTCGCCTCAAGACGCTTGACGATGGCCTCCACCGCGTCGTCGGCGTGCGGTGCCGCGGCGTTCGACGTTTCCTGATCCATGGTTCCCCCGTTTCCGCTCGTTCGTCATCGGTATCGAGCGGCTTTACCTTACGGCGTGCCGAGCGGCGGAGAAACGTCCGTTGTTCGTGAAATATCTCATCGGACCCGGATATTTATGGGTGAGCGCAGCGCGGCACCGCCCACCAATAATGGATGAGTGAAGGGGTTGAGCTGGGAAGAGAGGAAGCGGTGCTCCGATCGCGCCCTAGCGGGCGGCGCTTTCGTCGTAGAAGGCGACGATGCTGCTCATGAGATCCTCGTCGAGGATGAAGCAGGCTTGCTTGTCCATGTGCTCGGCGCGCCAGGCGTTCATGAGGTCGGCGTTGTTGGCGCCGTCGTTGGCGTCCCAGTACGCGTAGTAGGCTTCGTTGAAGGCGTCGATGTTGGCGCGCGCCTCGTCGGAATAGTAGAGGAAGCTGTGCCCGCGGTCCTCGAATTCCACGAAGGTGAAGCGCGGGTCGTCGCCGAACGCCGCACGGTAGCGCTCGACGCCCGTCGCGGGCGGCACGGTGCCGTCGTTGGCGCTGTGCAGCACGAGCACGTGCGCCGACGACGAGGCGAACCCTTGAACCGCGGACGAGTCCGCGTACGCGCCGAACTTGAGATGCTCGTACAGCGAAAGGTACGGCAGCAGCAGGTTGATGGCGTCGCCCGCCATCTGGCGCCCCTCGCTTTCCAGCATGGCCGCCGACGTGTCGAATCCCGCCACCGACACCACGGCGCTCACCTCGGGATGATCGACCAGCACGCTGCCCACGGCATAGCCGCCCCAGCTGTGGCCGAACAGCATGATGGGAAGATCGCCCAGCTCATCGCTCTGCTCCACGGTGTCGAGCGCATGGCCGAGGTCGATGACGGCCTGCGGCAGGCCGCCCACCGCATCGCCCTCGCTGCGGTCGTTGCCGGTGCCGTCGTAGGCGAACACCGCGTACCCGCTGCGCGCGAAGCGGTCGGCCACGTCCATGTACGAGTTGCAGCCGCCGCCCAGCCCGTGCGCGATCACCACGACGCCCTTCGCGCCCGCACCCGATTCGTCCATGCCGGCATCCGCGTGCGTGAACAGGTAGCTAGCAAGCGTCTGCCCCCGGTCGGACGCGAAGGAAGCCTCGCGCACGCTCAAGCCGGGGAACTCGTCCGCCGTGCGCTCCATGAACGCGGCCGATTGCAGCCGCGAGCCGAAGTTGCTCTCGTACACGTACGCCGAGATGCCGAACGGCACCACGCCAACCAGGAGCACCGCCGCCACCGCCACAACCACAAGCGCGATGCGCCTTATACGAAACTTCCGTGCCGACCCGTTCTCCATGCCCCCGCCTTCACCGCCCCATCTCGTGACCTTCAGTATACACGTAACACACGGCACGCGATCTTCCCCTGAATGCATTGCTTTATAGGTAAAAGATGCTATGCTGTACGTACAGCAACCATGATGGGAGGACGTATGGCATCGGACACCGTGCAGATCAATGCGCGTATCAGCCGTCCGCTCAAAGAGCGCGGCGATGCAGCATTGGAGCGCGCCGGATACTCGCCGTCGCAGGCGATACGCAAGCTCTGGGACTTCGCGGCGAACAATGCACACAACCCGCGCGCCATCCAAAGCATGTTCGGAGCGGAAGAGGAATCGGCGCTGCGCGATGCCGAAGAGGAACGGGCTCGAAGGCGGGAGGCGATACGGAAAGACATGAACATCGTCGCCGATGCATACGAGCGTTGTGGAATCACGCCTTCGGATTGGACGACGAACGCATCGTATGAAGAGATGCGCGACTACGCCTTGCTCGAACGCCTACGGGAACGAGGTCTCGATGGCTAGCCAGCAATCTTCCCTTCTCGTCGACACGAACGTCTGGCTCGACTGCTTTCTGCCCAACGTCCAGGGCATGATGAAGCGATCGCCCTCGTGCTGTTCGCTTACGAGCACGAATACCCGCTCTTATATCCTGCCGCTATCCTGAAAGACGTGTTCTATCTCACCGCAAACGCATTCAAGCGCGATACGCGCAACGAAACTGGGAAGCTCACCCAACGTGAAGCGGCGGCGGCAACCGAAATCGCCTGGGGATGCGTCAACAGCATGCGCGAGCGAGCTACCGGCGTAGGGGCCGACGAATCGGATCTATGGACGGCGTGCAAGCTTCGCAGCATTCACAACGACCTCGAGGACAACTTGATCGTCGCCGCCGCGCAGCGCGCGAACGCAACGTATCTCATCACCAACGACGAGACGCTCATCAAGCACGCACCCGTGGCCACGCTCACGCCCGGCGATGCTCTCGCGTTGCTGCAAGTGACGCGATAGCCTCGCGCAAAGCGCGATGCTATCGCTGGCACCGCACGGGATCCTTCGACTCGCTTCGCTCGCTCAGGATGACAGGATAGCGTTACCCCTGCTGTTCGCGCTTTTTGGCGGCCCAGCCGGGGATTTCGCGCTGCTCGGGACGGGTGAGCGCGAGCGCGTCGGCCGCGACGTCCTTCGTGATGGTGGAGCCGGCGCCGATGATGGCGCCCGCGCCGATGTTCACCGGGGCCGACCATCATGGTGTCGCTGCCCACGAACGCGCCGTCGCCGATGGTGGTGGCGTGCTTCTTCTTGCCGTCGTAGTTGCAGGTGATGGAGCCGGCGCCGATGTTCACGTCCTCGCCGATGGTGGTGTCGCCGATGTAGGACAGATGCGGCACCTTCGACCCCTTGCCCACCGTGGACTTCTTGATTTCCACGTGCGTGCCGGCCTTCGCGCCCTCGCAGAGGTGCGCGGCGGGACGCAGGTAGGCGCGCGGGCCGCAGGTGGCGCCATCGTCAACCTGCGCTTCCACGGCCACCGTCTCGTCGATCACGCAGCCGCGACCCACCACGGTGTCGGTGAGGCGCGAATCGGGGCCGATCACGCTATCCTCGCCGATGCTCGTCGCGCCCATGAGCGTGACGTTCGGCAGCAGCTCCACGTCCTGCTCGATGGTGACGTCGGGGCCGATCCACACGAGCTCGGGGTCCACCATGGTCACGCCGGCGGCCATGTGCGCGCGGTTGATGCGGCGCTGCAGGAGCTTCGTGGCCTCAGCCAGCTGGATGCGCGAGTTCACGCCGAGGCACTCGGCAACGTCGTCGCAGGCCAACGCCAGCACCGGACGGCCCGCGTTGCGGCAGATTTCCAGCACGTCGGTGAGGTAGAACTCGCCCTGCGCGTTGTCGTTGCTCACCTGCTCGAGCGCGTCGAACAGCGCCCGCGCATCGAAGCAGTAGAACCCGGAATTGCACTCGCAGATGGCGGCCTCCTCGGGCGCGGCGTCCTTCTGCTCCACGATGCGCGCCACGGCGCCGTCGGCGTCGCGCACGATGCGCCCGTAGCCGAACGGGTCGTCGAGCTCCATCGTGAGCACCACCACGGCCGCGTCGTTCTCCTCGCGCACGGCCACGAGTCGCGCGATGGTATCGGACGTGATGAGCGGGCAGTCGCCCGACAGCACCACGAGCGAACCGTCGAAGTCGGCCAGCGCGTCCTTGCACACGGCCACGGCACCCGCCGTGCCGTTCTGCTCGGTCTGCACCACGGTCTGCGTGTCGGCGACGAGCGGTTCCACCTGCTCGCGCGCGTGCCCCACCACGGACACCACGCGCTGCACGTCGGCGGCGCGCGCCGCGTCCACCACCCAGCGGACGAGCGGTTTGCCCAGAATCTCGTGAGCCACCTTCGGCTTCTTGGACTTCATGCGGGTACCAGCGCCCGCGGCCAACACGATAGCGGCAGCTTCCATGGTGCTCCTTCGCAACGTAGCTCTCTTCGTCAACCTTGTTGTCAGCTCTTCAGCTCTTCACGTCCGCACGCGGCGTCTGCGCGAAAAGTATAGCGCAACGGGAGGTCTAGCGTTTGTCTTCGCCGGAACCGCCCGCCATGCCGATGGCATCCTGGCCCTCGCGGCGCAGGGCATCGCGCAGCCGCTCCTTCTCACCGGAACGACGCAGCGCCTCTTCGACGCTGATGAGCGGCGGCTCGCCCTCGTGGTCCTCGAACTCGCGCTGCACCTTCTCCAGCAGCTCGTCCTCGCCCTCGTCGCGCAGCACGCGCACCACCTCGTCGCGGATGGCCTCGCGCACGTCCCCGATTGAGCCGCCGCCCAGCAGGCCCGTCGGGCCCAGGTCAACGGCGATCTCGAACACGCCGGAGTGCTTCTTCACCAGCTTGAAGTCCTCGATCTCGGCATCGTCGATGTCGCGCAGCATCTGCTCGCTGTCGTGCACGGCGTCGCGGTCGGCCGTCTGCAGGTTCTCGTCGTCGGTCTGCATCGACAGGTAGGCCACGCCGCGCTTCTGCGCCGCCTTCGCCTGCAGCATGAGGAACACGAAGCCCAGCACGCCGGCCAGAAGCGACGCCGCCAGAATGGCCAGCTTCGCCGTGGCGATGTGCATCTCGTCGGTGAACGCGAGGTTCGCCACGAAGATGGCCATGGTGAAGCCGACGCCGCCCAGGATGCTCGCGCCCAGCATATGGAACCAGTTCACGTTCTCGGGCAGCGAGGCCAGCTTGCTCTTCACAATGGCGAAGCTCATGAGCATGATGCCCAACGGCTTGCCCAGCAGCAGGCCCAGCATGACGCCGTACAGCACGGGGTCGGTGAGCATGGCGCCGATGTCCATGCCGGTGAAGCTGACGTCCGCGTTCGTGAGCGCGAACAGCGGCAGGATGCCGAAGTACACCCACGGGTACAGGCGGTGCTCGAGGCGCGTCGCGGGCGGCACCACCTGACGCGCCACGCGGCTGAGGTCCTGCACGGTTTCGATGTACGCGCCCTGCGCGATGACGGGCGTTTCAGGCTCGAACGCGTCGCGCGCCTGGCGCACCTTATTGCCCGACCAGGTGATGAAGCCCTTGAGGTTCACGCGCGAGCCCGACGGAATGACGAACGCCAGCAGCACGCCGGCGATGGTGGAGTGCACGCCCGACATGAACACGCAGTACCACAGCACCGCACCCACCAGCAGATACGGGATGAGCGAGTAGATGTGGTTGCGGTTCATCAGCACGAGCACCACCAGCACGACGGCCGCCGCGCCCAGCCAGAAGATCGACGGGCTGTGGCCGTAGAAGATGGCGATGACCAAGATGGCGATGATGTCGTCGGCCACGGCCAACGTGCTGAGGAACACGCGCACGCCGCTCGGCACGCGGTTGCCCAGCAGGGCCAGGATGCCCAGCGCGAACGCGATGTCGGTGGCGGTGGGAACGCCCCACCCCTGCGCCGTCTCGGGGTTCGCGGCGTTGAACACCAGGTAGATGCCGATGGGCGCGATGACGCCGCCGATGGCCGCCATGATGGGCAGCAGCGCTTGGCGGATGTTCGTCAGCTCGCCCACCGTCAGCTCGTACTTCACTTCCAAACCCACGAGCAGGAAGAACACGGCCATGAAAATGTCGTTGATCACGTGCGCAAGCGACATGCCCGCAAACGAGTCGCCGAAGAAGAAGCCCGCTTCGGTGTGCCAAAAGTCGATAAACGCCTCGTACGCGCCCGTGTTCGCAACGATGAGCGCCACCACGGCCGCCAGCAACATGGCGCCGGCCGCCTTCGTGGACGAGTGCGTGAACTGGATGAGCTTTTTGTATCGTGCCTGATGACCCTGCACTTCTTTGATGAAGATGCGCTGGGTGCCGTCTTGATTCGTATCGGTCATGATGCCCTTTCGGCCTTGTCGTTTGTTGTATTATCACCCAACTACCTGGTGCGTCCGCTCGATTGTTACCCGTTTTTAGAGCGATTTCACAAGCTCGGTTCCTCGGGCCGAGTTCACAAGTCGGAAAATGCCCGGCCAAACTGTCAGGAATTGCGCTATCCTGTACTCATCAGCTTAGGCGTAAGGAGTCGGCTTGGAGTTCGCGTGGAGGGCATATCACCCGATCACTCGCATGACCAGGCGCGACGTCTGCGACCGAGCTGTTTTTTTATCGCCACGAGGTAAGAGGTGATCGCTATGAGCATTACCGTCACCGGACGCAAAATGCCTGTAACCGACGCACTGCGCGAGTACGCCGAGGAGAAGATCGGCAATTCCATGAAGGTCATGGATATCGACCCGCTCGTAGCCGAGATCGTGTTGTTCGTTGAGAAGAACCCTGCCAATCCTCGCCCTGCCGTCTGCGAAGTCACGCTGCGCACGAAGGGCCACATCATTCGCGTTGAAGAGCACGAAGAGGATATGTACGCCGCCATCGACGTCGCCGCCGCCAAGGTGGTCCGTCAGCTGCGCAAGTACAAGACGAAGGTGGTCGACCGCAAGCTGCGCGCCGCCGACGAGACCATCCGCATCGAGCCTTCCGCCGCCGGTGAGCTGGACGTTGACGGGCTCATGGAAGAACTTTCCGATGACGAAGTGGTGCGCGTGAAGACGATCGAGTTCGAGCCGCTCACCGAAGAGGAAGCGCTCGTGAAGATCGACCTGCTCGGTCACGACTTCTTCGCCTACACCGACCGCGACAGCGGCCTGGTGAACGTGCTGTACCGCCGCGACGACGGTGGATACGGCCTGCTCAAGCAGACGGAGGAATAAGCGCATGGCAACCATCGACACCATCACGAAGATCCTCGAGGAGAATCTCGATATCGACCCCGCCACCGTTGAGCCCGCTTCGACGTTCGATTCGCTCGGCATCGATTCGCTCGACATGGTTGAGCTGATCTGCGACCTCGAAGAAGCCTGCGAAGTGGACTTCGGCGAGCCCGAAGGGCTCGACACCGTCGGCGACCTCGTGGCCTACATCGACTCTTTGTAGGTTCGTACCGCTTACCTGCTGAAGCACGCGAAGGCCCGCCGTTTGGCGGGCCTTCGTTCGTTCGGGGAGGGGTTCGTGGGAACGGGAGCGGCGATGCGGGCCGACCGCTAGGCGATGGCCGCCTTCGCCGCGTTGGCGCCGGAGAAGCGACCGGAGGTGTACGACCAGTTGAGGCCGCAGCCGCCCGCCGGGTAGTCGTCGTAGATGAACGTGCCGCAGCACACTTCGCCCGCCGCGTAGAGGTTCTGAATGGGCTGGCCGTCGGTGTCGAGCACCTGGAAGTCGGTGTTCACGCGGTAGCCGCCGAAGCTGCCATGCGTGCACACGCCCATGGTGAGCACGTAGTACGGGGCCGCAGTGAGCGGAATGAGGTTCTCGGCCTTCTTCTTGAACTGGGTGTCCTCGCCCGCGGCGGCAAGCTCGTTGTACGCGTCGAGCGTCGCCTGCGCTGCGGCGCCGTCGATGCCGAGCGCGCTCGCCGCCTCGGCCACCGTGTCGGCTTTCGCGAACATGCCCTGTTCGAGGCCGAATTCCAGCTTGGAGCGCAGGTCGTCGTCAAGCGACTCCACCATGGCCTGGTCGTACACCGCGAAGAACTTCTGATCGTCGAAATGCGCCACGTCGTAGTAGATGTCGTGGGTCTGGCCCGCTTCGTTCGCGAAGCGCTCGCCCAAGCTGTTCACCCACAGCGCCTTGTTGCTGATGAGCTTCGACTGGCCCGGCTCCACCGGACACGCGAGGATGCCGTTCGTGCCGCCATGACCCACGTAATCGGCGCCGATGTCGAGGCCCATGCGCAGGCCCTCGCCCGTGCAGCCGACGCCCACCTCCGTGTACACGCCCGTGTAGTCGGGGCAGTACTCGTCGATCATCTCCACGTTGCGGCAGAAGCCGCCGGTGGACACGATGACGCTCTTCGCGTTGTAGCACACCACCGAGCCGTTGCCGCGCTTCGCAAGCACGCCGGTCACCGCTCCGCTCGGGTCCACCACGAGCGATTCCACCGTCGTGCCGAAATGGAACTCGGCACCATGTTCCTGGGCGTACGCCGTCACGGCGCGCAGGGCGTCCATGGCATTGTTGGCGCAGTTGTGGCCGCGCGGCACCGGGTCTTTACCCTTCTTCGACACCGTCTCCTTGAAGGGCACGCCCAGCTCGCCCGTCAGCCAGTCGATGGTTTCGCCGAAGTGCTCGGCGCAGAACTTCTGCACGTCGTAATCGAGCTTGTCGCCGCCGCGCGATAGGAAGTATTCGAGCAGCCCCGCCGGGTCGTCCTCGATGCCCGCGTCCTTCTGCAGCTGCGTGCCCGCGCCGTAGAAGGTGCCGATGGCGAGCGAGCTGGAGCCCGCGAGCCACGCCATCTTCTCGAGCAGCACCGTCTTCGCGCCCGCGGCTGCCGCCTGGCCGGCTGCCGTCACGCCGGCGCCGCCGCCTCCCAATACCACCACGTCGTAGTCAACCGTCTCGTGCGCTTCAGCCGCAGCTGCCTGCTGCGGCGCGCAGCCGAAGAGGCTGCCGAGAGCCATGGTGGCCAAGCCGCCGGTCAGCGCCTGGGCGAACTGGCGACGCGTGAGCGGCATGGCTGCCGCATTCTTCCTGCTTGTTCCCGTCATGATGGTTCCTTTCCTCCCTGGATGGTGCTTCATGCCCTGCACTCTACGCGCCGTACGCGCAGACCAGAAGCCACCTTCCGGGTGAAAACCGCACGGGGGCGCCCAGATTCACCCGGAAGGTGTGAGGGGGAGCATCGCGCCCAGGCGCACGTTCGGCCGCGCTCGTATATACTTATTGCCCTACCGTATTCCCTGCATGAATCGAGGATGGATGGCACCTGCGAGCGAAGCCGCTCGAACGAACTCGCTACTCGCCCTGACCGGCGCGTTTCTGCCGTCGTTTTTAGGCCTTGCCGCCACGCGCGTGTGGTTGCAGGTCAACCTGTTCGCTTCGTACACGCAGAGCGACGACGGGTTGTTCACCATCGTCAACAACCTCGCGTACGGGTTGGTCATGGTCATCGGCGCGGCTATTGCGCTGCACAAGCCGTTTTCCAAGAGCGGACGCACCGCGGTGGCGTGGCTCGGGTTTGCCGTCATGACGTTTTCCACCGTGCTCATCTTGGCGGGCAAGGAAACCGGCGCCGTCGAAATCCTGGCGGTGGCAAGCGTGTGCGCCGGCATCGGCGGGGCGCTTGGCGGCGGCATGTGGACGGCAGCCTACGTGCGGCTGGGATTGCGCCAAGCCGTGCTGTACGGGTTCCTGTCGCTGGCGCTCGGATCGCTCGGCGGGCTCGCGCTCAGCTTCGTGCCCGAGGCGCTCAGCTACACGGTGAGCATGTTCATGCCGGCCATCGCGCTTTTGTGCTATCAGCGCGCCATGAAGGTGGATGTGGGAGCGCAGGCGACGCCCGAGCCCGTGTACGACAAAGAGCCGCGTACCACCATGCTGTTCATCTTCGGCGGTCTTGCGGTGTTCGGGCTGGCGCTGGGCATCTCGCGGGGCTTCCCCGCGGGCGAGCCCGTGCCCATGGACGCGTTTCAGCGCATCGTGCATCAGATGGGCGTGGTGATTATCAGCCTGTTCATCATCTGGTGGTTCATCGTGAAGCGCAAGCGGCTGAGCTTCTCGTTTTTGTGGCGTATCGAAATCATGCTCGTGGCCGTGGGCATGCTCATCCTGTCGGTGTTTCCCGGACACTTCACGGGCCTCGCCATTGCCACGGTGAACATCGCCGACACGCTCATGCTGGGCGTGCTGTGGGTGACGCTGCAGGACGTGGCGCGCCACACCACCACCGACGTGTACGCCGTGTACGGGTTCGCCTGGGCCGCGCGCGTGCTGTCGCGCGATGCGGGCCGCGTGCTCATCATGGTGCTGGGAGCGGTGGGCGCATCATCGTACGCGGTGACGGCCGTCATCGGCATCGTGGTGTTTGCGCTGGCGGCAAGCATGGCGCTGCTGCTGTCGGACGGCATTCTGCGCGTGCGCCCGCTGTTCACCGAAGACGAGGCGCGCGTGCGACGGACGCCCGCGACAACCGCGAGTCCCGGCAACGCTCCGGCGGCACTGCCCGAGACGCAGGATGCGCAGAATGCGCATGTATGGTTTCGCGACGCGTTCGACCTGTCCGAGCGCGAGACCGAGGTGGCGCTGCTCATCGCGCAGGGGCGCAGCAAGGCCTACATTGCCGACGCGCTGTGCCTCTCCGAGAACACCGTGCGCACCCACGCGAAGAACGTGTACGCGAAGCTCGACGTCCACTCCAAACAAGAACTCATCGACCTGCTACAGGAACACGCACAAAAGTAGCAGCGAAGACGGCAGGCTCGGAGGACGCGCGATTCGCGCTAGAGCAGCTCTTTCAGGGCGCCTACTGAGTAGAGGCTGCCGAAGGCGCAGATGAGGCCTTGCGGACCGGCGAGTTCGCGGGCCTTCGCGAGCGCGTCGGCCATGTCACGCGCGACAGCGGGGCTCACGCAGGCCGAGCATCCCAGCATGTCCTGCCCCGTCCAGCGGACGGCGCGCGCCAGATTGGCCGCGGGCAGTGCGCGCGGGTTGTCGGGCGTCACCGTCACGAACGCCGACCCCAGCGGCAGCACCGTTTCCAACATGGCGGGATAGTCCTTGTCCTCAAGCACGCCGATGATGAACACGGGCTTGCGACCGGGGAAGACGTCGCGCAGCGAGTCAGCCAGCGCCTGCGCCCCCTGCGGGTTGTGCCCGCCGTCCACCACGATGGCAGGCGCGCCCTCCCCCGCCTGCACGATCTCGAAGCGGCCGGGCCATGCGGCCGCGGCGATGCCCGACGAGATGGCCTCGTCCGAGATGCTCCACCCGCACGCGCACAGCGCTTCCGCCGCCTCGATGGCCAGCGACGCGTTCGCCGGCTGGTACGTTCCCAGCAGCTTCGTGCGCAGGCGGGCATGGCGGCCGTACGAGAAGGGGCGCGTCGGCCCGCCGGGGGCGTCCCATTCCACGTCGCTTACCTGCAAGCGGGCGAAGTCGGGCATGGTCAGCGGGTCGCCGCACGATGCGGCCGCCACTTCGACGGCTGCGAGCGCCTCGGGCTCCTGCGGCCACGTCACCACGCGCGAGCCGGGCTTGATGATGCCGGCCTTCTCGCCCGCGATGGCGCCGAGCGTGGTACCCAGCAGCTTGGTATGGTCGAGGCCGATGCGCGCGATGACGGCCACGTCGGGCGCGGCGATGACGTTCGTGGAGTCGAGGCGTCCTCCGAGGCCCACCTCGAGCACGACGATGTCGCAAGCGCACCGCGCGAAGTGCGTAAGGGCCACGGCCGTCATGAGCTCGAACTCGGTGGGATGGTCGGGCATGGCTTCGGCCTGCTCTTTGACGAGCAGGGTCGTCTCGGTCAGCTCGTCAAGCGTGATGTTGGCGCCGTCGACGCGAATACGCTCCTCGAACGTGATGAGGTACGGGCTGGTGAACAGCCCTGTGCGCAGGCCCGCCGCCTGCAGGATGGACGCGAGGTAGGCGCACGTCGATCCCTTGCCGTTCGTGCCGGCAACGTGCACGAACCTGAGCTTGTCCTGCGGCCGCCCCAAGCGGTCGAGCAGGTCGCGAACGCGGTCGAGCCCCAAGCGAGACTCCATCCAGCGCGGTTCGTTGATGTACGCAATCGGATCGAACGACATACCCAGCCTCCCAAAAAAACACGAACGAGTGTTTCACGTGAAACACTCGTTCCCGTATACGACGATGTTCGGTCTAGCCCTGCGTCAAATACTCCCCGATGCCGGCGGCGGCTCGTTTGCCGGCGCCCATGGCGAGGATGACGGTGGCGGCGCCGATGACCGTGTCGCCGCCGGCGAACACGCCCGGCTTCGACGTGGCGCACGTGCGCTCATCGGCCACGATCAGGTTGCGCGACGTCACCTCGAGCCCCGGCGTGGTCTTCGCGATAAGGGGGTTCGTCTTGGAACCTACGGCCATCACCAGCATGTCGATGTCGATGACGAACTCGCTGCCCGGCACCTCCTGCGGCCGGCGGCGTCCGCTCGCGTCGGGCTCGCCCAGTTCCATGCGCACGCACTCGAGGCCGGAAATCCACCCCTTGTCGTCGCCGAGGGCGCGCACCGGGTTCGTGAGCAGCTGGAACTCGATGCCCTCCTGCTCGGCATGGTGGATCTCCTCCGCACGGGCCGGCATCTCCTCGCGCCCGCGGCGGTACACCACGGTCACCTCCGCCCCGAGGCGTCGCGCCGTGCGCGCGGCGTCCATGGCCACGTTGCCGCCGCCCACCACCACGCACTTTTTACCGGCGTACACCGGCGTCTCGTACTCGGGGAAGCGATACGCCTTCATGAGGTTCACGCGGGTCAGCAGCTCGCTGGCCACCATGGTGCCGTTGAGGCCTTCGCCCTCGATGCCCAGATACGCCGGCAACCCCGCGCCCGTGCCCACGAACACGGCATCGAAACCGCGTTCTTCCATGAGGAATAGCCCGGCCCCAGCCGCAGAAGTTTTTCCAGAATGGTGCGGCGCAGCGACTGCTTGGCGCTTCGGCTGGCCCGGTAGGAGCAGATTGCCGCCTGCCTTGCACAGACAAAGCGAACCACGGCC
>ENA-OQIJ01000236-OQIJ01000236.1-human-gut-metagenome-genome-assembly--contig:-NODE-236-length-15226-cov-2.685410_pt1 | contig 15226 bp, 15 predicted proteins | sample MGYA00242582_ERZ504747 | MGnify/ENA primary metagenome ERZ504747 (study PRJEB26092, sample SAMD00036435) | human gut metagenome | host: Homo sapiens | study: EMG produced TPA metagenomics assembly of...
ATGGCCAGGAAGGATGCAAATCCTATCCCGACCAAAAACAGCTGAGCTTTTCTGGTATGCGCCATATCCCCTCCCGAGCGCTTATTGTAGGCGAAATTCCGGTGCGATGCCCGTTCGCGGCGGCTAAAAGTTGAGGCGCGAGCGGGCCGTTTGCGGAATTCACCTGATCCATGTGACCCCTTGCGCGGCGAAACACCAGCCCCGTGTGAGCGCGTGGCCGGGCGTTCGGTGCAACACTGAGGGCAGGTTCCGGCATCGATCACAGGAGGGAAAGACATGGAACTGAATCGTCGAGATTTTCTCAAAGGGGCATTGGCAACCGGCGCGTTGGCGGCCACGGGCACGGCGCTTGCGGCCTGCTCGCCGGCGGGCGGCGCATCCGGCGGCTCCGACGCGAAGGCGACGGGCGCCGAAGGCTCGTCGTCCGCGTCGGGCAGCGTGCTGACGGCCGACAACTACCAGGACATGAAGTGGAGCTTCGAGATTCCGCCCGAGCCGGTGGCCGACGCGGACATCGCGGAGACGTACACGCACGACATCGTCATCGTGGGCGCGGGCATGGCCGGGCTGTGCACGGCCGTTTCCGCAGCCGAGCAGGGGGCCGACGTCATCGTGTTCTCGGCAAGCTCGAAGCCCATCTCGCGCGGCGGATCGAACCACGCCATCGGGTCGAAGTACCAGAAGGAGAAGGGCATCGACTACTCGCCCGAAGCCGCGCGTGAAATCGTGAAGGCCGAGCAGACGGCCGGCACGTACCTCATGGACAAGAAGAAGTGGGAGCGGTGGATCAACCATTCCGGCGAGTCCATCGACTGGACCATCGACCACATGGAGAAGCAGGGCCTCAAGTGCTGCCTCGAGCCGGGCTACACCGACCCCGACGGCACCATCACCGTGCCGCCCGCGTCGCACAACTTCTACACCGACGAGCAGCCCTTCGGCGCCCTGTTCGGCGCTCCGCTCGAGGCGCAGGCCTACGCGAACATCTTCACCGACGACTTCGCCGGCGAGATTCACTACAAGACGGTGGGACAGTACCTCATTCGCGACAACGACAACACGGGGGCGCGTGTCCGCCGTGGTGGCGCAGCGCGAGGACGGGTCGTACGTGAAGTACGTGGCGAACAAGGCCGTGGTGCTGGCCACGGGCGACTTCTCCAAGAACCCCGACATGATGGCGAAGTACAGCCCGTGGGCCTGGGAAAACTTCAAGGACTCGCTCACGTTCGGCGATGTGGACTACGATGCCGAGCTCGTGTACTCGGGTCTCATGCCGGGCGACGGGCAGAAGATGGGCCTGTGGGTAGGGGCCGCGTGGCAGAAGACGTACCCGGTGCCGCCCATGATCAACGGCGGCGCGTCGGGCCCGGCGCACGGCGTGATCTCCAACTTCTGGGGCCTCAACATGGACATCCACGGCGAGCGCTACCAGAACGAATGCACGAACTTCGCGTACGGCGCCATCTCGGTGCTGCAGCTTCCGCAGAAGACCGCGTACGCGGTGTGGGACAAGGCGTACGCGTACACGCAAGACGAATGGGAAGCGTTCGGCTGCTGCATCGACTACGAGAACGGCATCATGCCGAGCACGCCCGAGGAGATGATCGCGTCGTGGGACGCGGCGGCCACCGAGGGCAAGTCGTCCATCGGCACGGGCGCGACGTACTACAAGGCCGACACGCTCGAAGAGCTGGTCGAGCAGATGGAGGGCATCGACAAGGAGCAAGCGCTTGCCACCATCAAGCAGTACAGCGCCTACGCCGAAGCCGGCCTCGACGAGCAGTTCCACGTGAACCCCGACATCCTGTACCCCATTTCCACGCCGCCGTTCTACGCGACGAAAATCACGGGCGCGACGTTCCTCACCGTGTGCGGCGGCCTGCGCACGAACGATAAGATGCAGGTGTGCGAAGAGGACGACACACCCATCGAGGGCCTGTACAACACGGGCATCATGACGGGCGACTTCTACGCGAACACGTACAACTTCGTCATGCCGGGCCAGAACCTCGGCGCGGTGTGCGGCACGCTGTCGTACCTGCTCGGGCGCGATCTCGCCGAGCTGTAGCACCCTCATTCTCCCCAGCCCATTCCTCCCTCCGCTGCGGTCGCCCTTCCCGGGCGGCCGCAGTTCGTGTGGGAGATGTTTCACGTGAAACATCCGTACGCTATACTGGGCGGATGGTGCGCGGTGCATTGTGCGCGGCGACACGACGACGGCGGCGGAAGGATTGCAGATGACCGAGTGGGAGAAGATGCTGGCGGGCGAGGTGTACGACTGCGGAGACCCGCAGTTGATGGCGCGTTGGCACGAGGCGAAGAACCTCACGCGCGACTACAACCGCACCGATTCGGAGGATATGGCGGAAAAGGACCGCATCCTCGGCGAGCTGCTGGGCGGGCGCGGTGCGCGCCTGTGGATTGCCGCGCCGTTCTACGCGGACTACGGCAGCAACATCTTCTTCGGCGACAACTGCGAGGTGAACATGAACTGCCTGTTCCTTGACGACAACAAGATTGTCATCGGGGACAACGCCCTCATCGCCCCCGGCGTGCACATCTACACGGCGTTCCATCCGCAGCGGGCGCAGGACCGCTTCGGCGAGCCACGCGAAGACGGGTCGTTCGCGTTCTGCAAAACCCTTACGGCGCCCGTGACTATCGGCGACAACGTGTGGGTGGGCGGCGGCACCGTCATCCTGCCGGGCGTGACCATCGGCGACAACGTGGTGATCGGCGCCGGCAGCGTGGTGACGAAGGACATCCCCTCGAACACGGTGGCGTACGGAAACCCCTGCCGCGTCATGCACGACAACCGGTGAGCTTGTCTGGTCGCGGTATACTGGGGGCATGAAGAAAACGAGACTGGATACGCTGCTGGTTGAGCAGGGGTACTTCGCCGATGCGGGCGCGGCGCTGCGCGCGGTGCTCGCGCACGAGGTGAAGGTGGACGACGTGTACGCCACGAGCGCGGCGGTGCGCGTGGCGCCCGATGCGGACATCGTGGTGAAGAACCGCAAACGCTTCGTGTCGCGCGGCGGCCACAAGCTGCAGGGGGCGCTGAACGCGTTCGGCCAGGACGTGCGGGGCCTGCGGTGCCTCGACATCGGTTCGTCCACCGGCGGCTTCACCGACTGCCTGCTGCAGGCCGGCGCGGGAAGCGTGGCGTGCGTCGACGTGAACTACGGGCAGCTGGCGTGGAAGCTGCGGCAGGACGAGCGCGTGGCCGTGTTCGAGCGCGTGAACGTCAAGCTGGCCGACCCCGCCGAGCTGGGCGCGCCCTTCGATATGCTCGTGGCCGACCTCAGCTTCATCGGCCTCGCGGCGCTCGCGCCCACGTTCGCGCGCTTCTCGCAGCCGGGCACGGTGTTCATCGGTTTGGTGAAGCCGCAGTTCGAGTCGCATGCAGGCGAGACGGACCGCGGCGTGGTGCGTGACGAATCGGTGCGGCAGCGCACGGTGGACGAGGTGCGCGACGCCCTCGTGGATGTCGGGTTCGACGTGACCGGCGTGGTGGAATCGCCCATCACGGGCCCGGAGGGCAACGTAGAGTACCTCGTGCGCGCCGTGTTCTCGGGGCGGGGAAGCGTGGTCGGCGCGTGACGAAGGGCGATTTCAAGTCGTTCGCGGCGACGTACCTGCCGGGGTTCTCGTTCTCGTTTCTGGGGACGGGTCTCGTGCTCGTTTGGATTCAGTGCATCCTCTACGCGCGCTACATCTGGGTCGATTCGGGCCTGACCACCGTCGCCATCAACTTCGCCCGGTGCGCTTGCATCGTGGTGCTGGGAGCCATCGCGCTGCGCCGCGCGTTCTCGCCGAAGTTCCAAACCGCGCTCAGCTGGATATCGGCCGTGCTCATGACGGTGGGCAGCCTGTTGTTCTTCGTGCAATCGCTGTTCCCGTCGCTGCCGTTCACCATGGCGGCGGCCGTGTGCTCGGGCGTGGGCCTGGCTTGGGGCGGCGGCATGTGGATCACCTTCTACATACGGTTGGGCCTGCGCGAGGCGCTGCTCGTGGCATTCGCATCGCTGGCGCTGTCCACCACCATCGGCATCTTCATCGGCGTGGTGGAGGAGAGCACGGCGTTCTTCATCAGCATGCTGCTGCCCATGGTGACGCTCGTGATGTTCTTCCAGGCGCAGAAAACGCTCGATGTGCGCGAGGCGCGGGGCGTTGTGGCGCCGCCTCCCGACAACGTGTACGCCGCGGAGCCGCGCTCGACCATCGTGCGCCTCGTGGTGGGCATCGCCTTGTTCAGCTTCGTGCTGGGTGTGTCGCGCGGGTTCCCGTTCGGGGAATCCATCAAGCTGTCGCCCCTCTTCCACTTTGTGCAGCACCTCGGCGTGACGGCCATCGGATTGGGCATCATCTGGTGGGCGCTCGTGAAAGGGCGCGGCGTGAAGTTCTCGGTGCTGTGGCAGGCGCAGCTGGCCGCACTGGCCGTGGGCGTCATCCTGCTGTCGACGCTCGACCCGTTCGTGAGCCGAGGTGGGCGCGACGCTCATCGCCATCACGAACCTGTTTCAGTGGGCTTCTTGTGGTTCGTGTCCTACGACGTGGCGCGGCATCGCGCGCTGCCGCCGTATCTCATCCTGGGCTTCTTCTGGTTCCTGCACCTGGTTCTTTCGCGAGAGCGGGCGGCTGGTGATGTGGTGGCTCGGCGGGGCAGGCGACATGGAGGAAATGCTGATCATCGCCGGTATGGTGTGCCTGCTGGCCGTGAGCGTGGGGTTCCTGCTCACCGATTCCATCCCGCGCGTGCGACCGCTGTTCGCCGAGGTGTGCGGGCGCTGCCGTTTTCGGCAGGAGACGGAGGCGGCTCTGCGCGAAGGGCGCTTGGCGCACGTTGACGAGCGCGTGTGGCGTCCCGAAGCGCCGGCGACGGCCGACTCGTGCGCGGACGGGCCCGACCCGCGCGAGGCGTTCGTGCGCGAGCGCTACGGGTTGACGAATCGAGAGGCCGAGGTGCTCATGCTACTGGCCGAGGGCCGCAGCTCGTCCTACATCGCCGGCGAGCTCGTGCTGTCAGAAAACACCGTGCGCAGCTACGTGAAGAACATCTATCAGAAGCTCGACGTGCACTCCAAGCAGGACGTCATCGACTTCGTGAAGGCGCTGTAGCGCCACGCGCTCCCCGCATGGGACGAGCCCCGCCTGTTGGTAGGCGGGGCTCGCGGGAGGGGAGGGATGTCAAGAGGTGCGCGGTGCGCGGGCGGCTAGGCGTTCGCGATGGCGCTGCGCGCGGAGATGCGGCCGAAGATGAGGCACTCGGCGATGTTGCCGCCGCCCTGGTACACGCCGCTCCATACCGAGCCGAACTCGCCGGCGCTGTACAGACCGGGGATGGGTTTGCCGTCCGGGTCGAGGATCTCGCCCTGGGCGCTGCGCACGGGGCCGCCGTCGGTGTTGAGGAACGAGGGGCAGCACAGCTGCGCGTAGAACGGCGGCGTGGTCACGGGCGTCAGGGTCTTGGCCGGGCGGTGGAAGTACACGTCAACGCCGTTGTCGCAGCATTCGTTCCACTGGTTCACCGTGGTGGTCAGCTCGTCGGCCGGCACGCCCATCTGCGCGGCAAGCTCTTCGATGGTGTCGGCGGCGTAGGCCAGCTTGTCGGCAACGGGGTCGCTCGTCGTGTCGGCGGGAATGGCGCCCGCTTCGAGGCCCGCCTGGTCGAACACGAACCACGCCGTACGAGGCTGCGCGAGGTGGGGCCACTCGCCGCCGATCTGCATGTGCCCGTGACGGCTGCCCACGGCCACCGACGGGTCGTCCCTGTATTCGATCTCGGACTTGTTGCTGTAGCCGTCCCAGTCCATGTAGTAGCGGCGGCCGTTCACGCCCACGGTGATGCCGTATTGCTTCGGGCAGGGCGAGATGATCTGGTTGTTCGTGAACTTCGTGTTCTCCAGGTCGCGCCCGGCCATCCAGAAGCCGGCCACGTGCTCCATGTGCCAGAAGTCGGCACCGATTTTCATGCAGGCCTTGTGCCCGTCGCCCGTGTTCAGCTCCTCGACGGCCGGGTGCGCACCGCCCTGCCCGATGAAGTCCTGGCGCATGGTGGGGTTGGCCTCGAAGCCGCCCGTGCACATGATGACGCCGCGGTTCGCCTTGACGTTCTTGCCGTCGATGACCGCGCCCAGGATGCGCTTCGTGGACGGGTCTTGAATGAGCTCCTCGAGGGGCGCGCCCGTGCGGTATTCGATGACGTCGCCGTGATCGGCGATGACGCGGTCGAGCAGTTTCGTGATGTGCTTGTCGCCCTTGATCTCGGCGTCTTTCTTGCCGGCGATGGTCAGCTTGCCCAGCGAATAGCAGTGCTCGAACTCAGGCCACTCGGGCGTGGACGCGAGCGGGTCGTCCTTCGTGGTGGGGGCGATGACGGACGCTTCCTCGAGCACGCCGCCCAGCGTGTCGAACACCCAGGGGTAGTTTTCCACGGCGCCCTTGGCGTATGCGGCAATCACGTCGTCGGGCGTGGTGCCCTCCTCGCCGCGCATTTCCAGCATGTACTGGTTGAACGCTTCCTCGTCCTCGGCGTACACGACGGTGCCTTTGCAGTACGGGCTGTTGCCGCCGGGCATGGTGCCCTTCTCGGCCAGCAGGCACGTTGCGCCGTCGCCCTCGAGCGCGACGGTGATGGCCGCGGCCTGCCCGGCGCAGCCCGCGCCGACAACCACGACGTCGAACTCTTCGTCCCACTTCGTGTCGGCGCCGGCGGCCGTGGAAGCGGCTTCGCTGCCGCTCGCGCCGCCGCCTTGCGGCGCGCATCCCACGATGCCGAGCCCTGCGGCACCGGCAAGCGCCACGCCGGCCGTCTTCAAGAACGTGCGGCGGCTCTGCTTGAGCAGGTTCGTGCTGTCTTCCATACTAGTTCCTCCCTGTTGCGACGATGCTGCTGATGCAGCCTTCCGGCCCGTGCGCATCCATCCGCTCCCCGCCGATTGCTCGGATGCTGCGATGGTTCCCACGCATCGGACAAGGAGTATGCTATCCATCGCGGCGAACGTGCGGCACACCCTAAGTGCAGCGTTTTGATAGGGAATGCCCGCACCCCCGCATTTTGCGGGGTCGTGCATGATAAGGTATATGATCTGGGAAAACGGAAAGGACGGCCATGATGAGCACCCTGTTCACCCTGTGCTGTGCGCTTTCGGCGGGCGTGATCTTCGGGTTTTTGGCGGGCGGCTTGAAGATGCGGGCCCATGCCCGACGACCCGAGAAGCATCGCTACAGCGAGGAGCAGTACCGCAAGAGCGCGGCGTTCAGGAAGAACGTGTCGGCGGTGCTCAAGTACGTCACCATGATCATGCTGGCGCTGGGCTTCGTCTGGTGCGGGTACTATCTGGTGCTGGGGGCGGTGGACGCGTCGCAGGCCGAGTACGCTACCGCTATGTCGCAGCTCATCGTGTCGGTGCTGACCATCGTGTCCATCGTGTTCGCGTTCTCCGAGTTCATGCGCGCTTCGTTTCAGCGCGATGCGGAGGAGCGGCTGGCGTTAGGAAAGGACGATCGTCATGAGCGTGATCGGTAACATACTGTGGTTCATATTCGCGGGATTCTGGCAGGGCGTAAGCTGGCTGCTCGTGGGGTTGCTGTGGTGCATCACCATCGTGGGCATTCCCGTGGGCACGCAGTGCTTCAAAATGGCGGGGCTCGCATTCTTCCCCTTCGGCAAGGAGGTGGAGTACGGCGGCGGCGCGGGGTCGGCGGTGCTCAACGTGCTGTGGTTCATCTTCGGCGGCGTGTTCTTGGCGCTTGAGGCCCTGCTCAACGGCGTGCTGCTGTGCATCACCATCATCGGCATCCCTTTCGGCATGCAGTGCTTCAAGCAGGCGAAGCTGGCGCTGCTGCCCTTCGGCGCGGTGGTGCGCGGGAAGTAGGCGAGGGTTGCGAGGCCGGCAAGCGCACGGTACGGACGCTTTCGCTGCATATTCGGGCGAGGCATTGCGAGATAGCCACCACGATGTTCGGTAGGGCGAAGGCCCGCTCACATGGCGTCGCGGGCGAGCCTTCAAGGAGGAAGAGAGGATGCTACTATACGTATGCGCTAGCGGAGTTGGCGGAGATGTAACCCCATGTCGCTGCGTTGCCGAGTCCGCAACCTCCTTGGCCGTCGGCCGAGCTTTGACGCATGCCAATTGCTTCACCGCCTGCGTACAGGCCCGGTATGGGTTTTTCACTTTCGTCGAGAACGTTGCCGTCTTCGTTTACGCGCATTCCGCCCGTGCACTGCAGCTGGTAGGGTACGGTTTTGATCGCATAGAGGATGCCGGTTAGCTTCTGCATGCCTTCGCGCCCGAAGTCGGGATCGACGCCCTCGTCGCAGTGGTCGTTGTACGTTTCGATGGTGTCGACGAACGCGGCGGCATCGATGCCGGCCGATTTGGCGAGCTCTTCTGCCGAAGCGGCCTTCCACGCCACTTCGCCCTTGTCTATCAAACTGTTCAGCAAATCAACGCTTTGCCAGGGCGTGAGCTCCCCTTCAAGGTAGCTGGTGAGTACGATGGGACGGAGCCCGTCGATGAGCTGGGCTTCGGAAAACACGACGAACCCGATATTGTCGCTCGCTTTACCCCAAGCCGCTTTGGCGAGAAGCGGCTTGTCCTCGTTCGCCATACGGGTTCCTTCTTGGTTGATCCATATGATGCCGGGAAGCTTGAGGTTTGCTTGGTACCGCATTTCGAATCCGGCGTTCGGAATGCCACCGGCGTACGGCGCGTACACGGCTCGTTCGATCATCTTCGCGCCTGCGTTCTCAGCGAGCTCCCAGCCATGGCCGGACGCCGTGGAGGGGGAGCAGCTGCCGCAATTTTTGTACGGCATCATCTCCTGATTGTGGCTGTAGCCGCCCGTGCCCAAAATGACGGCCTTGAACGGAAATTCCTTGACGTCTCCGTTGGCATAGGTGATTTCCAGGCCGGAAACGGCGCCACCGTCGTCTTTCAGGATGCTCGTCGCGCGCGACTCCAAGATGATGGAGGCGTTTCCCTTTTGGACCTCGTCCTGGATGATTTCGATCAGCGCCATGTCCATTGCACTCCCCCGTTGTTCACGCCGTAGATACGCGGCTCGTCGGGCGGGGTGTACAGACCGTAGCCGCCCTTGCGTTCGCCGAAGTCGACGTTGACATACGTGTCGAGCCAATCCATGAGCTCTCCCGACGTCTCGGCGTACGTGCGCGTGTTCTCGGGGAAGGGGACGACGGCCGGATCGTCGCTGCCTTGGGTGAGGAAGGAGTAGAACTTCTCGGGAGAGTCCTCTATTCCCTCGGCGCGCTCCATGATGGTACCCGCGCCGGTTATCCAGCCGTCTGAGACGCAGGATGATCCGCCCAGGTGGGCCGTTTCTTCGAACAGTGCGACCGTTTTGCCGTTTTGAAGCGCGCGCACGGCTGCGGTGAGTCCTGTCAGCCCGCCCCCGACAACCGCGATGTCCGCCTCGATCGGGTCTTCTGGCACGATGCCGGTCTCCTTGCCGGTCTTCGCCAGATCGCTTTCGCTCAATCCCGCTTGTGTAAGCGCGTCGGCGATAGCCTCCTTCAGTCCGAAGCTCGTGATCGTGGCGCCTGTTACCGCATCGACGTCGAGGGACTGGTTGCGGATGACCAGCTGCGGAATGCGCGACAGTGCGGAGTTGGCGATCATCGGGGTCTCGTGCTGCTTGACGACCTCGATGGAAGTGATCGCGGTGCCGGAGATGCCTACCTTCACCAGGATGTTTCCCATCCGGCCGGATCCCGAACCGGTGTAGATCGTCGCATCGCCGGTAGCAAGCGCGTCTGCGTCTGCGGCTGACGATGCGCCGGTGGGCGCGCATCCTGCCAAGCTCAGTGCCGAAACGGCGCCGATGGTTGCGGCTCCTGTCAGGAAACGGCGACGGGTGAGTCCGGTCGTGGATGATGATCTTGCTGCGATGTTCATGGTTCCCTCCTTGTTCACGGTTTACTTCTGCGCCGTCGCACATGCTTGTGCCGGCTCTGAGCCTGTTATAATCGGGTTCGGCAATCTCGCCCATCGCTGCGATGTGGTGATAATCGGTTTCGCGACCTGACGGCCACCCTCGCCCCGATCTGGTGAGGGTGGCTTTTGACCTGGAAAGATAGAAGGAAACTCATGGTGAAGCTCGGGTCTGACAGCGTTGGTGCCCTGGTGAGATCCTATGCGAAAGGCCCGCTCGGCCTTTCGTTTCTAATGGCTTGGATCTACGGGACGTTCTACTCCTCGATGGTGTGGAGCGGTGAAAACGTAGCGATATCAGAGCTTCCTTGGATCGCGTCGATGCTGCTTTCGGGACTCCTGGGTCTCGTCGGCTTTTTCGCGTGCAGACGACGGTCGGCGGTCATGCTCGAATCGAGACGATGGCTGCCTATCGTCGCGGCTTTGCTCTGCGCTTTTGGTATGGTGCTCATCGGGCTTTGCCGACGCTACGAGGTTGCTTCACCTCTCGTCATCGTGCTGTGTGTGATCCCCGTGGCTGGGGGATTCTCGTTGCTCACGGTGCTGTGGGGAAGCAGGGTTTCACGGTATGACGAAGCGATGATCGAGTTCTCGGTACCGATGTCGTTCATAATCGCACGGATAATCTACGCCGCCCTTGGCTTGCTCGATCCGTTTGCGTCGTTTGCCGTCATGGTCGCGCTGCCTTTTGTTTCGACCGCCTTTTTGCGTTTCCGTTCGTCGTCGAGCGAAGATTTGGAAAGGGTTCGCGCAACTTCAAGCATGCAGACCGGTGTTCGATCAGCACGATCCGTCCTTTCTCGGAGACGCGCGGCATCGTTGCGGCGACCGCCATGCTCATGGTGTTTCGGTTCGGATACGGCGTGATTCGCATTGCCGCGGACGGTCCTGCCGCGCAAGGATGGTGGTACGTCCTGCTGATGCTGTTCGTTCCCGTAACGGTGTTCGGGGTGTTCGTCGTGCTCGCGCTCACGTCCGCGCGTTCCATCACGTCTTCCCTTGTAACGCGTTGGACGCTCCCCGTGCTGCTGCTCGCTTTCGCCCTTGTGCCGGTAGACGCGTCGGTCGGGCACCTGTGGTCACGTCTGGCCAATTCCGTTGTTTCCATCGTTTTGCAGGCGTTCTTCTGGATATTGCTGGCGAAGGTGGCCCATCGCCATCCTGGAAGCGCCCTCTTTTTCTTTTCGTGCTACCTGATCGGGCTGGGGCTGGGCATGGCATTCGGCGAATGTTGTGGTTTGCTGGCGGCTTCGCTGTTGGGCGAGACACTTGCTCAGCTTTCTTTGCCATTCGTCGCTGCCGCGGTGGTAGCCGTGGTGATGGCGCTCGAAGAGCGGTCTCGCTCGTTCGGGGTTGAAGGGGATGTCCGGACGACGAGCGAAAGTCGCGCGGGGCAGCTAGCTGAAGACGGAGTGGTGGATGCGCTCGACGCGATGCTGAGCGACCAGGCGCGGCGCATGGCCGTGTCATACAAGTTATCGCCGCGTGAAGAGGAGATCGTCGCGTATCTCCTGGCGGGAAGGAATCGCCCCTACATCCGCGATACCCTTTTCATCTCGCTGAATACCGTGAATACCCATATCAAGAACGCGTTCGCGAAAATGGATATTCACTCGCAGCAGGAGCTGTTGGATATAGCGCGCGCCGAGTTTCCTACCCGACTGCCCGAGCGGTCCAGCTCGCATTCGAATTGGCGTGCGAAGCGGATTCGATGAAGCTTGCTTCTCGCCGACCCGTGGTTGAGCTCCGGGGCTTTACGCTTGCTGCTCGAAGAGCACGAGCAGTTCTTCCTTGTTGCCGGTCTGCGTTTTCTGGTAGATGTGCCGCAGGTGCGTTTTGACGGTGTTCTTCGAGATGAACAGCGCTTCGGCCACGTAATCGAGGCGGTGCCCCGTCACCCACAGCTCGAGGATTTCCCGCTCGCGCGCCGTGAGCCCGGCGGTGTCGGCCATGCGGTCGAGGCGCCGCTGCAGCACCTCCTCGGCGTTGACGATCACTTCTTTCGGCTGGTCGCTCGTGGCGAAGAAGTACATGCTGGGCACCAGCATGAGCAGCGCGAGGATGGACAGCGCGGCCGGATCGAGCGGGGCCGCCATGCCGATGCCGGTGCCAGCCGCGCGCCCGAGCTCGCCGGCGATGAGGCCGAGCCCGCAGATGAGAAACGGGCTGACCCGCGTCTTCTGCGCGATGTCGAGCAACACGAACCACATGGCGATGGACACGCACTGCTGCGTGGCCAGGATGACGCAGTGCTGCGCCACCTTGAAGGGGGTGGACGTCGTACCCGAATCTGCACCGATGAACAGGCCCGATAGCGCATAGCATACGGCCATGATGCCCACGAACACCATGAGGGCCTTCTGGAAATCGCCCTGGCGCTTCGAGGCGAGCAGCAGCAGGATGAGCACGGCGGCCACCGCATTGCCGCCGATGATGGACCACCACGAGATGAACCCGCCCGCCTCGGCCGATCCCGGGAGGATGGCGCTTGCGGCGAGGGCGCAGAAGATGCCGGCGAGGAACTTCCACGACGGCTGCATCGTGCGCACGTTCCACGAGGGCGCCTGGTAGGGCGGCACGGACGGCGAGCGGCGCAGCACGATGATGAGCAGCACCGAGCCGAGCGGCAGCAGCTTCATGAACGCGAACGACCATGCGGGCGGCAGCACCTGCACGAGCGCGAGCACGACGACGGCAAGCGCGAGCGAGCCGGCGGTGCGGCTGATGATGGTGCGCAGGGGCAGCTGCGCGTACGCCTCGCTCCATGCCAGGTCGATGACCGGCAGCACGAGGCCGATAGCAGCAGGTCGACGGCGAGGAACTGCTGCGGAAGCACGCCGGCGGCCGTGAGCGGGTAGCCGAGCCCTCCCACGATCTCGACGGCCATGGCCGCGACGATGACGCCGGAATGCAGGCGCGCGGGCGACAGTCTCCGGTAGAGCAGCGTGGTGAGGCACGCCGAGCAGGCAAGCGCGCAGAAGAACGCGAAGCGCGTGGCGACGAGCGCCCCTTCGTCGGTGAATCCGCCGCCCAGCGACGGCGTGGGCGACAGGACGAGCAGCAGGGTGGCCAGATACAGGCCCCTGCCGATGTACAGCCACGATGCGGCCCCTTGTTCGCGCGCCAAGCGCCCCTCCTTCTCCGCTCCCTCCGGGAGCTTCCATTATAGGCAAAAACGGCGCGGACGCGACGGCAAGACGAAGGCGCGGCCCGGAGGGGCCGCGCCTGATGGTTCGGGCTGAGGGAGGGGGAGCCCGAACGCTTCGGGGGAGGGTGCGGTTACGCCTTCTGCTGCTCGATGTCCTCGGGCTTCGTCGTTGCGAGGCGATGGCCCAGCAGCACGCCTTCGGTCATGCACAGGCCCAAGCTCATGCCGCTGATGGGCGTGCAGTAGTTGACGATGTAGCGGTTGCCCGAGTTGTTGCCGGCCGCATACAGGCCGGGGATGGGGAAGAGGTCGTCGTCGAGCACGCAGCCGTTGAAGTCGGTGTCGAGGCCGGTGGTCTGGCACAGCCCGACGTAGATGTCCTCGGCGTTGCCGGTGACCGCGTAGAAGGGCGGCGTGGTGAGCGGCTTCATGATGCGCGCGTCCATGGCGAAGTCTTCGTCGAAGCCCGCTTCGGCGTACTGGTTCCACTTCTCGAACTCGGCCAGGGCGTTCGCCTTCTGCTCGTCGTTGTAGCACCCGATCTTGTCAAGCAGCTCCTCGAAGGTGTTGGCGCAGTACACGCCCTCCTTGCTGGGTTCTGCGGAGGAGGGGTCGAGGGCGGCCATCTGCTCCTGCAGCGGGTCGATGCCGTGGAACGTCACCTTCGAGGTGAGGTTGATGGCGCCGTGCGCCGGGGGCATGCAGGCGATGGTGTCGAGGTAGTTCGCGTCGGCCACCGAGATGATGACGCCCTTCGGCTGACGGCTCGACTGGTACCCGGAGCCCTCGGTGCCGCCCGAGCACTCGTTGCAGAACCGCAGGCCGCGCTGGTTGAGCAGCATGAAGCCTGGTCCCCACGGCGTGGTTTCCCACGGGCCCGATTGGCCGGTGTTCATGCCCGTACGCGGACCGGCCTCCACGTGCCCGCCGGCCCACACGCCCAGCTTGATGCCCGCGCCGTCTTTGACGCCCATGCCGCCCGACGTGGCCAGCTCGATGTTGCCGTAGTTCTCGGCCAGGTGGCGGTACTCGTCGTTGATGTCGCGCAGCATGTCCTCGTTGGACTGGAAATCGCCCGCCGTCAGCACCACGCCGCGCGTGCCGGTGTAGCGCACGTAGCTGTCGTCGTCCTGCTTGCGCGCCACGACGGCCACCACGCGTCCGGCATCGTCCTTCTCGAGGTACTCCGCGTACGTGTTGAAGTTCCAGACAGCACCCTCTTCGATGGCCTTCTCGCGATGGTGCGTCATGACGAGCGAGCCCCATTCCCAATCGGCGCCGCCGCCCGTGACGGGACGGTGCACGATGGTGGACTTGTAGAATTGGTAGCCCGACGGGTCCATGACCATGCGGTCGTCGGCTTCGGCCGAGTAGAGGTTCACGCGGTCGGTGTTGTGATAGAAGTCGGGGTCCACCTCGTCGATCTCGGAAATGCTCCAGTCCATGATCTGGCCGGAGTAGTCCACGAAGTTGCGGATGAGGCGCTGGTTGCTGCGGTTGGCGTTGCGCACGAGCCAGTTCGTCATGAAGTTGGCCTTCTCGATACGGTCGGCGCCGCGCTCGAGGGCCCACTCGCTGTTGACGATGGCCACCTCGCCGCCGATGTAGAAGAAGCTGTCCTCGGGCTGCGCTTCCACCACGCACACGCTGGCGCCCTGCATGGCCGCCGAGCGCGCCGTCCACGTGCCCGCCTGCCCGCCTCCCACCACCACGATGTCGAAGGTGCCGCCGTCGGCGATGTTCGCTTCGTCGACGGGCTCGGGCGCGACGCGCCAGTCGGCCGCAGCCTGGCTTTGCCACCGGTGCTCGGGTGCGGCGCTGCCGTCGTTTTCGGCCGCATTCGCGCTGCTGGCCGATTTGGGCGCGCATCCCGCGAGCGAGCCTGCCGCCGCGGCCAAGCCCGTCACTGCGGCGCCGGTGAGGAAGCTGCGTCGAGACAGGCCGTGCATGCCGTGCTGTTGTTTGCGTTCCATGGTGTTGATCCTTTCGTTCCCCATCTTGGCCCTCCTGTTCGCCGCCTCCCTCGTCGTGCGAGGGGCGCGGCGCTGCCAAGGTTCGAGGTGCATCATGCCGATGAGGCGCGCCGAGCGCGTCATTCCTCAGAGGTGAATTGCCTGCGAAC
>ENA-OQIJ01000237-OQIJ01000237.1-human-gut-metagenome-genome-assembly--contig:-NODE-237-length-15194-cov-3.760404_pt1 | contig 15194 bp, 9 predicted proteins | sample MGYA00242582_ERZ504747 | MGnify/ENA primary metagenome ERZ504747 (study PRJEB26092, sample SAMD00036435) | human gut metagenome | host: Homo sapiens | study: EMG produced TPA metagenomics assembly of...
CACGCCGTAAAAACTCGGCAATGTCGGGCAGTCGGCTGGCTTGAACTCCCAGAGTTCATCGGCGGTATGCACAGGCTCAACACCGAATTTTTTGAGGTTCTGCCGAAGCAGCGCGTGGAAGGCGTCGATCTCGCCCGTGTTTCCAGCTTGCGGAACGTTAAATCCTGCTTGACGCGCCTTTTTCACATCCTGCTTTTTGTCTGGCGAAGGACGCCAGCAGCGTTTCCGGCGTGCGGCCCGCACCGGCACCCAGGTGCTCAGCTCGGTCTGCTGGGTGTAGCCCAGATAGGTGAAGGCGTATTGCAGCGCGACGTTCTCGACGCCGTTGAACAGATCGGGCGTCGGGCGGAAATCCGCCGCGTCGTAGCGCGTGGCAATATAATCCTCCACCGCCTGCAAAATCCCGATGGACTTAGCCGCGGAGTTGTAGGTGCTGCGCAGCACCGGCCCGCCAAACGTGCTGCCCGGGTGGGAGCGGAAAATTCTCGTTGCACCGTCCAGCCGCAGTGCCGCGGGCACCACTGCACCGAGGCCGCCGTGCTCGTTATAGACCATGAGCGAGGCATCCGTAAACCGGCCCGCGGGGTGGTAGTTCAAAAAGTTGCGGGTCTGCAAAAACGTGCCGTTGCCGCTTTCGTGCATGACAAAGCGGTCCCACTCGGCCTCGTCCGCCGGGGTGTAGGGGCGTACCGTCCACTGCATCAGTCCAGATCCTTTCCCTTGACAGCTTCCAGAAATTCATCGTAGTCACGGATGTAATCCGATTCATCGTAGTAGGAATCCGCCGCGACGCAGAGCACGGAGTCCTTTTTCTCCCAAATCATCTCGCGCCACATATAGTGCTCGACGATCAGGCCCTTGTCGGGGCTGTCCAGCAGGACGTCGGCCTTCTCGCGGCCATTGTCCAGCCGGATGCGGATGCTGCCGTAGGGGCACCACAGCACCTGCCGCAGTGCCTTGTGGGCGTGGCCGCCGCGGTGGGTGCCCTTGGGCGCGCCGTGGATATAGTAAATGCGCTTGATGTCAAAGGGCACATCATGGCTGCCCTCAAAGACCGAGAGGGTGCCCATCCCCTGCGCCGTCACGCTTTTGATGCTGATGGTCTGGATGATCATAGTGGTTGCCTTTCTGTGTATTACTCCTTGCCTCCCCTAGCAGGGGAGGTGGCCAAGGGCTGACTCGTAAATCTGCTTTAATTCCTGAATATCTCCGTTCACGGGAGGGACCCAGGCGTGCTGTGCTTTTTTGAAGGGGGCGTTCTGCGGCACGATGAGCCGCCCGACCAGCCCGCGGACGAGCCGTGATTTGTGCCGGTCATTGAAGTAATATTCATACGCCAGCCGCACGGTGCGGTCTTTGGGGTACAACTCCCGCAGCAGCTCTACCATGGCACGCCAGTCGCGCAGCATCCGGGCGCGCGCGCCCTCGTTGTTGGAAACGCCGGTGCCGACCTCATACCACGCAATGCAGCGGTCATAGCCGACTATCGGGATGTTTTCCACGGCAAAGAGCCGCGCGGCGAAATCCTCGGCCAGCAGGACGCGGCCCGCCATCTTTTCCAGCGCTTGTACGAGCAATTCCCGCTCATACACGAGCCCCGCGCCGCTGATGCCGTCATCATAGAGCAGCATATTGCGCTTGGCGGTCTTGGCGTCATACGCGCCGGGGCGGTAAGGCGTGCGGTCAAACGGCGCGTCGCCGGGGCGCCGGATCGGTGCGCCGTTCCGGTCTGCGTAGCAGGCCAGGCGGCCAAAGGCGACCCGCGGGGCATCGCGGCGCAAGACTTCCAGCAGCCACGCCACCGTGTCGGCGTCGTAGAGATAGTCCCCCGGCGAGACGGTGAACACCCATTTTCCGGCTGCCTGCTTTGCGCCGTTCAAAACGTTTTTGACCGTGCCGCCGTTGGGGGTGAGCTTGACAAATTTTGCGCCGGTAAAGCCGTTTCTGCAAGAATTTTGCGCGTCAGCGGGAAGAAGTCCTCATCGGAGCCGTCATCCGCCGCGACCAGTTCAAAATCACGGCAGCTCTGCCGCAGCAGCGACGCCAGCGTCCGCCGCAGCTCGCCCTCGTCGGGGCGGATACTGGACCAAGAGGATGGATAGATCCATGGGGATGTCTCCTTTACGTCAGATTTCTTGTCTCCCCCAGCAGGGAAAGGGCCAAGGGGGTTACCCCTCCATCCGCCCCATTTTCCCGTTCCAGAAATCCACGGCGCCTCGGAACGCGCCGTAGCTGCGTCCTTTTTTGCGGCCCAGCAGCTTTGTCAGGGCGTAGCGTGCCGCGCCGGTGAGGAGGGGGAGAATCGTTTTCAGCTTCGCATAGGCCGCGCTTTTGCCCTTGCAGGTCAGGTACAGCGTGTTGCGGGTGATGTAGTAGACCGACAGCATCCCGCCCGCGCTGCCGCCCGCCTTGTGGTGGATGACAGCATCGGGCAAAAACCACATCGGCACGCCCGCCTGCGCCAGACGAATGCAGTAGTCAACGTCCTCGCAGTACATAAACAGCGTCTCATCGAGATAGCCGACCTTCTCAATCACGGCCCGCGGCAGCAGCACGCAGCAGAACGTGATAAAGCTGACCTGCTTTTTTTCGGCAAATTCGGGGCCGTCCTTTTTGTGGCCGCCCAGGTGCTTTACCTTGCCGGTCTTGGGGTCCAGCTCACCGCCCGCAAACCAGATCTCGTCGGGCGGGTCCATAAACAGCATCTTCGGGCAGCTGACCGCCCCCGCGGGGGTCTCGGCCAGCAGCTTTTCAAGGAAATCCGGGCGGACCGACGTGTCGTTGTTCAGCAGCAGCGCAAAGTCGCAGCCGTCGTCCAGCGCACGGCGCATACCGATGTTGTTGGCCGCGGCAAAGCCGACGTTGCGCTCTTGCGGCAGGAACACCGTGTTCGGCGGCAGCTTATTTTGCAGCTGTGCAACGGAATCATTCGGCGACGCATCGTCGATTAAAATCACTTCAAAGTCCGTGAACGTCTGCTTTTGCAGACTGTCCAGACAGACGAGCGTGTCCTGCCAGCCGTTATAATTGGAAATTACGATACCGACCTTCGGCATGGTTCACCCCTCAAACTCGTTCACGGCGTCGATGACGGCCTGCACCTGCGCGTCGGTCATGCCGTAGAACATCGGCAGGCTCAGCTCGGTGGCGGAAATTTCCTCCGCCAGCGGCAGTGCGCCCCTGCCAAGGCCAAGCTCGGCGTAAGCGCCCTGCAGGTGGATGGGCGTCGGGTAGTGCTTGTTCGTGCCAATGCCGCGGGCGTTCAAATGCTTTTCCAGCGCGTTGCGATCAGCGCAGCGAACGGCGAAGACATGCCAGACGTGGGTGCAGTCGGGCAGCTCGGCGGGCAGCGTGACCGCCGGGTTGTGCATTTCGGCCAGATACCGCACGGCAATGCGGCGGCGCTCGGCGTTCATAGCGTCGAGGTGCGGCAGCTTGGCGGCCAGGAACGCGGCCTGCAGCTCGTCCAGGCGGGAGTTCTGGCCCTTGTAGACATGGTGGTATTTGTAGTCGCTGCCGTAGTTGCCCAGCGCACGGATGCGCTCGGCCAGCGCGTCGTCGTTCGTCGTCACGCAGCCCGCGTCGCCCAGCGCACCCAGGTTCTTGCCCGGGTAGAAGCTGAACCCGGCGGCATCCCCCAGACTGCCCGCGCGGCGCCCCTTGTAGGTCGCGCCGTGGGCCTGGGCGGCGTCCTCGATGACCTTGAGGCCGTGGGCGTGGGCAATGGCGTTGATCTCGTCCATCGGGGCGCACTGGCCGTAGAGGTGCACGGCCATGATGGCCTTCGTGCGCGGGGTCACGGCGGCCTCGATGCGGGCGGGGTCGATGTTGTAGCTTTCGAGCGTCGGCTCGACCAGCACGGGCGCTGCGCCCGCGTAGCTGATGGCCAGCACCGTGGCGATAAAGGTGTTGGACGGGGCAATGACCTCGTCCCCGGGGCCGATGCCCATGGCCTTTAAAATGAGCACCAGTGCGTCCAGCCCGTTGCCGCAGCCGACGCAGTGCCTGACGCCGCAGTAATCGGCAAAAGCCTTTTCAAAGGCGGCGTCCTCTCTGCCGCCGATGTACCAGCTGTTGTCCAGCACGCGGGCAAACGCGCCGCGCAGGTCGGCATCCAGCTCCCGCTCCATCGGGCGGAAGGAGACAAACGGCACGGTAACAGGAGTTTCGGACATGGAGTGACACCTCGTTTAAATAATTAAATAAAAAATAATAAATAATAAATGTGGTGGACCGCGGCGCTGCGCACCGCTCAAAAATTTGCGGCGTTGTAGGGGTCGGCGTCCCCGACGACCCGCATGTGCACCACGTTTTCCCGCAAAAGGGCGGACAAGACCTACTATATCGTCTTATTATACAACAAAGCGGATGATTTAGCATAAAAAAGGGATGCCGCTTTGTGAAAACGGCATCCGTTCCGGGATAAAATTATTCGGCGGTCTCCCGCGGGGCGCGGGTGGCGCATTCGGGGCCGCAGCTGCACTCGTCAATGCTGACGTGGTCGGCGCAGCAGCAGCGCCCCTCAAGATGGCGGCAGCCCCTGTCATCGCAGTGGATTTCGGTCTCGGGCGAGGCCGGCTGGTTGTCGGTAGCGACGTTGCCGCAGCCCCCGCTGTTGCGGTAGCTGCCGCAGACAGCGTCCCCGGGGCCGGTATGGCGGACGTTGATGCTGTCCAGGCAGCAGCAGCCCGCCTTGTTATGGCAGCAGTCATACTGGGCACAATCAAGATAGCTCATAAAAACACCTCCGTGCGCACAGTATGTGCAGGCGCGGAGGTGTTTATACACGGGGCTTATTTCGTCGGCAGTTTCTTCCCTGCGCACCGGAATTACGCCTTGACCGCATGGCATGGTTCCCGGCAGATTTACACAAACCGTGCAATCGTGCGCAGCATGACATCCTTGAACAGCGGCTTGCTGATGTGGGCGTTCATGCCGGAATCCAGGCATTTCTTCACGTCCTCGGCGTAGGCGTTGGCGCTCATGGCGATGATGGGCACAGTCCCGGCACGGGTCTGCCCGCTGGCGCGGATGGCCCTGGCCGCGGCGTAGCCGTCCATGACCGGCATCATCAGGTCCATCAAAATCGCATCGTAGCCCGCCGGGTCGGCGGCAAAGGCGCGCACGGCGCTCTCGCCGTCAAACGCCTTGACGACCTCGGCCCCGGCGCTTTTCAGCATGAACTCGACGATCTCCATGTTCAGCTCGTTATCCTCGACAACCAGCAGGCGCTTGCCGTGCAGGTCGGCGGAGGCTTCCTTCTCCGGCCCGGCGGCGGGCGGGTCGTGGTCTATGGCAAACGGCAGCGTGACGGTAAAGCAGCTGCCCTCCCCCACCGTGCTCTCGACGGTGATCGTGCCGTTCATCTTCTGCACCAGCTGGCTCACGATGGACATACCCAGCCCGGTGCCGCCGTACTGGGAGCGCGCGGCGTTGTCCTCCTGGCTGAACGCCTCAAACAGGTGGTTGTCAATAAAGTCCTGCGTCATGCCGATGCCGGTATCCCGGATCGTGAACGCATAGACCGCGGTGTCGGCGGTGCGGCTCACCTCCCGCAGGCGGGTGGTGATGCTCCCGCCGGGCTTGTTGTACTTGATGGCGTTGCTGTACAGGTTCACAAGGATCTTTTTCAGGTAGAGCGCACTGCCCAGCAGGTCGGCGTCGTGCACATCGTCGTGGTCCGTGTACAGCCGCAGCCCGCTCTGCTCCGCCTGAAAGCGGACGATGTCATCGACCTCAGCAAGGGTCCGGGCGAGGTTGAAGGGCTTTGCCTCCACCACAAAGCTGTTGCTCTCGATCTTGCTCATGTCCAGCACGTCGTTGACGAGGGAGAGCAGGTGCTTAGCCGAAATATCGATCTTGCCCAGGCAGTCATCGACCCGCGCCTCGTCGCTGCGGCAGTCGCGGATGACCTCCAGCATGCCCAGAATGCCGTTGATGGGCGTGCGGATGTCGTGGGACATGTTGGCCAAAAAGCGCGTCTTGGTGCGGTTGGCGCCGGCCTCGCTCTCCAGCGCATTTTGCAGCCGCTGGCCGATGCGCAGGTAGCGGCCAGCATCCCGGACATGGACCTCCTCCTTGCGGGCCAGCACCAGCGCGTAGTAGGTCTCCTTCTTTTCCAGCGCGGCCAGCATCAGGGCGGTGTTGCCGTTGGCTTTGGCGTATTCATAGCGGCAGGTCTCGGCCCGCAGACCGACCTGGGCCTCCTTGGGGTCGCGGCGCAGGTAGGCGTCCATGGCGTCCAGCACCCACTCGACCTGCGCATTGTCCCCGGCATCCATGCCGCAGTCGAACAGCACCTTGCAGGAGGCCAGGAACTTCTCCGCGTGCAGCTGGGGCAGGTGGTCCCGAAGCTCGGCGCAGCAGCGTTTGTACCCGGCGGTATCGCCCGACTTATAGGTCAGCAGCGTGTTCACGCTCCGCACTTCCTCGGGCAGGATCTCCCGGCCCCGGTAGGCCAGGCATTTGGCAAGGGCATCCTTTGCCTCGTCCAGCCGGTCCAGATGGCAGCAGATCTCCGCCAGATTGCGGTAGACGTAGGCGTGCATCACCTCATCGGAGGCGGGCATGTTTTTCTCTGCCTCGCGGATGGCCTCAAGCGCCTTCTCGTAGTCCTGCTGGGCCAGATAGGTCACGGCAAGGTTGTTGTACTCATAGGCGTAACGGCTGACCTCGCTGTGTTCCTGCGCAATTTTAAGGCCCTCACGAATGTAGAAGCGGGACAGTGCGTACTCCTGCACATAGTAGGCCACCACGCCGACGAGGTTGAAGCAGGCGATGATCTCCGGGCGGTACCGGTAGCTTTTGTAATCGATGATGAACGGTTCCAGAATTTCCCTCGCGGCGAGGAAGTCGCCCTCGCGGTAAAAAAGCAGCGCATAGCGGAAGAACGCCATCATCCGCACATCGGTCTTTTCGGTCTCCCCGGCCAGTACATCGGCAAAGAAGGTCTTGCGCTCCTGCAGTGGGGCGTTTTCCAGTTCGTCGCAGCGCTTATCAAATTCTTCGTAGGTCATTATCGCACGCACCATCTTTGGCAGCTATATTTTAATTTATCATAGCATAAATGTCTAAAGAAAAAAAGGTGTTTTTTGCTTTTGCGGCAAGCCAACAAAAATTGTATAGACTGTTGAATGGCATAACACCCCCCCCTCGCAGAGGGGGCCAAGACTGCGGCAAAACAAAAGCTCACCCTGCACATTCATGCAGGATGAGCTGTGGTTGGGTCGGCGAGGTTCGAACTCACGAATGCGGGAGTCAAAGTCCCGTGCCTTACCACTTGGCGACGACCCATTATAAAAGAAAAGGCCGTGCAGGAACGCGCCTGTACGGTCTTTGGTGGGGTGCCTAGAGAGATTCGAACTCTCGGCCTCCAGAGCCACAATCTGGCGCGCTAACCAACTGCGCCATAGGCACCACATAATGCGCCCGAAGGGACTCGAACCCCCGGCCCACTGCTTAGAAGGCAGTTGCTCTATCCAGCTGAGCTACGGGCGCTTATTGCGGGTTCATGTCCGCGAGGGACATACTGCGTAAGATATTATAGCAACGGAGAGCCGGGTTGTCAAGCATTTTGCAAAAACTTTTTTACAAATCCGGCGGGATTTTTCCCGTGAAATACACCTCATACCACTCAATAAAGCAGTAAAACGCCCAGAGCTTCGTCATAGCGTTGGTTTTTCCCGCACGGTGGGCGTCCAGCAGGGCGCAGAGCGCCCCCGTGTCAAAAAAGCGCTCGGCTACCGGGCCGGTGAGCTTGGCCTTGACCAGCGCGTAATATTTCTCCTGCCGCAGCCAGTCCGCCAGCGGCACGGGGAAGCCGCGCTTCGGCGCGTCGGCCAGTTGGGGCGGCAGGCGGCGGGCCGCGGCGGCGCGCAGGGCGATTTTTCCGCGCCGCCCGGTGCAGCGGTACCGCCGGGGCAGGGCCTGCGCCGCGGCCAGCACCTGCCGGTCCAGGAACGGCACCCGCAGCTCCAGGCTGTGGGCCATGCTCATGCGGTCCGCCTTGCGCAGGATGTCCCGCGGCAGCCAGGTCTGCCAATCGACCCACTGCACCGCCGTCGGCTCATCCAGCCCGCGCACCGCGTCAAAATAGGGCTTGCAGCGCTGCGCGGGGTCGGGGCGCAGTAGTCGCGCTTCAAATATTTATCTCGTTCCTGCGTTGTTTCAAAGACATAGTTGGCCCGGGCGGACCGCTGCCAGCGCGGCAGTGCGCCCCGGTGCAGCAGGCCGCAGCCGGGCAGCAGGGCCGCCAGCGCCCGCCGCACGGCCCGGGGCATTTTCTGCCAGCGTTCGGCCCAGACTGCCTGCCGGTACAGCGGATAGCCGCCGAACAGCTCATCCGCGCCCTCGCCCGAGAGCACGACCTTGACCCGCTGCCGCGCCGCCTTGCACAGGAAATACAACGGCACCTCCGCCGGGTTGGGCATCGGCTCGTCCAGATACCACTGAATGGCGCGGTTCGCCGCAAAAAAATCCTCTGCGGTCACGGTGGTTTCGGTCAGCGGCACGCCCAGCGCCTGCGCCGCAGCACGGGCGGCAGGCAGCTCGGAATACGCTTCCTCGGCGTAGCCCACCGAGAAGCACTGCACGGCGGGCTGGCGGCGGGCCATCTCGCAGGTGATGAGCGACGAGTCCACCCCGCCCGACAAAAAGCAGCCGACCTCGACATCGGCAATGCGGTGGGCATCGGCGCTCTCGGCGACAGCGTCCCCGATCTCATGCGCCCAAGCCCGCAGACTGCGCCCCCGCTTTGCCCGGAACCGCGGCGCGGCATAGCGGGCCAGCGTGACCCGGCCCGCCTGCCAGGTCAGCGTGTGGGCGGGCGGCAGCTCATAAACGCCGGTGAACAGCGTCTCGGCGTCGGGCAGGTACTCCATGCTCAGCCAGTCGGGCAGACGGGCCTCGTTCAGGCGCTTCTCAAAGGCCGGGTGAGCCAGAAACGCCTTGATCTCGCTGGCAAAGAGCAGCGTCTCGCCCTTTTTATAATAGCAAAGCGGCTTGATGCCGAACAGGTCCCGCGCACAGAACAGCGTGCCGCGTTTGCGGTCCCACACCGCAAACGCGAACATCCCGCGCAGGCGGCGGGGCAGGTCGCGGCCCCATTCCTCATACCCGTGGAGCAGGACCTCGGTGTCGGAATCCGTGGCAAACGTGTGGCCGCGCTGCTGCAATCGGGCACGCAGGGTCTTGTAGTTGTAAATTTCGCCGTTGAACACGACCACCAGCGTGCCGTCCTCATTGAGCATCGGCTGGCCGCCGCCCGCCAGATCAATGACCGACAGCCGCCGATGCCCGAGCGCCGCGGTGCCGTCGGCGTAGCAGCCCTCGCCGTCGGGGCCGCGGTGACGGATGAGGTCCGCCATGCCCTGCACGATTTGTTTGGCCGCCGCCGGGTCCTGCCCGGGCGCGGTAAAGCCGACGATGCCGCACATAGGTTTGCCCTCCTTGTAAGAAATTCGGTGCATAGGGGTCGGCGTCCCCGACGACCCGGGGAGCCTGCGGCGGCGCTGACCCTGCGGGCGGATATGGAATCCGCCCCTACGGCGTAGGGGTCGGCGTCCCCGACGACCCGGGGAGCTTGCGGCAATAACTTAATTGCCGAGCCATAAACCATATCCGCCGGGATGCCCCCTCCCCCGCCGCCAGCAGATGGGTGCGGCCACGGCCACGCCGCCGCAGGGTGTCGGCACGGCGCAGGGCAAGCCTGTTCGGGCAGGCGCGGCGCACGGCGTACCACGGCGCGGTGTACCAGACGGCGGGGCGCAGCGTCGGCGGCGTGACCGGCCCACCGTACAGCAGGTCCTGCACCGGCGGCACGGCCAGCGGTGCGTCCGCGGCGTCGCAAAAATAGGACGCACGGCCCTGCCGGGGGTTCAGCTCAAATAAAACCGGCTCACCGCGGCGGTCATACTTTAAGTCAAAATTGGCAAAGCCGTGCCAGCCCGCCGCCTGCAAAAGGCCGCGCAGGGCATCCAGCAGCGCCGCGTCCTGCCGGGACGGCTCCACCAGCACGGCGGCGTAGTTGCCGGTGCCCTCGGGCGTGCGCTCCTGCAAAAGGGGCTGGCCCTGCACAAGCCACGGCACACTGCCGTCCGCCGCGCAGTAGGCGTTGACGACCCCGAGCCGCGTGTCCGGGCCGGGGATGTACTCCTGCACGAGCCAGCTGCCAAAATAACCGCCCCGCGCCGCGGCGGCAAGGAGCTCCCGCAGCCGGGCGGCGTCCTGAACGAGATACACCTTGCGCCGCCCCGGGAAATCGCAGCGGGCGTAGGCCGCTTGGTCCGCGGGCTTGGCGATGACCGGCCAGCCAAACGGCAGCGGCGGCAGGGCGTCCGCCGGGCACAGCGTCACGGTCTGCGGTGTGCGCAGCCCCGCGGCGCGGCAGGCCGCAGCAAACTGCCGCTTATCGGCCAGATGCAGCGCCGCGGGCGGCGGGCAGGCAAAGCGGTACGCCCCGCGCAGCGCGTCGGCATGGCGGGCCAGCAGGGCCGTGTAGTCGTCGGCGCAGGAGATGAGAATTTTGGGCACGCCGGGGTACTGCGCCGCCAGCCCCAGCAGCGTGGCCGTAAAGACGTGGTCCTGCCCGAACGCCGGGTCCTGCACGGCGACCCGCACCAGACGGCTGTGGGCCAACGCGGGCAGGGCGCGGCGGCAGACGGCCAGGCTGCGCACGCCATAGCATTCATAAAAGCTGCGGGCCATGCCGTAGACATTGGCATCCCCGCCCAGCAGCACCGGCAGCATCCGCGGCATACAAATCCCCCCTGCCGTAAGTGTATGCGGCAGGGGGGAAATTATGTAGTGATTGTGTGAATGGGCATGTCGTAGGGCGGCCAGCCCTCTGGCCGCCGCGGACGTTAGCGACAACAATAAAGCTTCCGGGTTGCCACTGTAGGGGGCGGCGTCCTCGACGCCCCGCGGAGGGGTCAAGCCCCCTCCTACAAAGCAAACCATGAAAGGGGTTGCAATGGCAAACCTCCGGGCCGGGCATGCCCGGCCCTACAGGTCACCGTTTGCTCAGCGGCATTTCCTCCGTCCAGGCGTTCCCATTCGTGTCTGTCACACGCACAACGTACTTCGGCAGCGTCTCGCCGTCGTACTCCCAGCCGTTTGCCGCGTCCTCGCTGTAGAACGTGCCGTTCCAGACGCTCTCGGTGCGGGAGAAATTGCCATAGCTGGACTCGCGCTCGCAATCCAGTACGGCGGTGGCTGTCGGCTCCCCGGCGTCGCCGTTCAGGCGCAGGTCGATTTCCACCTGCGCAGGCTGCATCCACGGCGGGGCGTCCACCTGCACGCTCAATTCATAGGTGCTGCCCACCGTAAAAACGATACCGTCCGCCGCAAAGCTGCCGTCGGGCGCGGCGGTCATTTCGTACAGCTGCGTGTCGTCGCCGCAGCGCGTCCACGCCGATGCCCAGCGCCTGGCGGCTGACGCCGATTTTTTTTAGCCAGTGCCTCCTGGCTCAGCCCCTGCGCCCTGCGCGCATTCTGGATATTCTACCCCAGTGTCATACGCTCGCCCTCTTTCCTCTTTTTTCTGACATGATTCTACCACAGAACGTGGTAAAATACCAGCAAGTTAAGCTGACAAAGCGGTAACGGCAGGTTGCACTGCCGGGAAAGGACGCAAAATCATGTGCGGAATCGCAGGCTTTATCGCGGGGCACGGCGCAGCGAACGCAGCGGCGCTGGCCCCCATGCTGGCGCGCATTGCCCACCGCGGCCCCGACGGGCAGGGCACCTTTGTGGAGGGGCCCGCGGCGCTCGGCCACTGCCGTCTGGCCATCATCGACTTAGAGGGCGGCGCACAGCCGCTGTACAGTGAGGATAAAAACTTAGTCGTCGTTTTCAACGGCGAAATCTACAACTACCGTGCGCTGACAGCCGAGCTGACGGCGCTGGGCCACACCTTTGCCACCCGCACCGACACCGAGGTCCTGCTGCACGGGTGGGAGCAGTGGGGCCGCGAGCTGCTGCCCCGGCTGCGCGGGATGTTCGCGTTTGCGCTGTGGGACCGCCGCGCCGGGGTGCTGTTCTGTGCGCGGGATATGTTCGGCATCAAGCCGCTGTACTACTGCCGCTGCGCCGACGGCACGCTGCTTTTCGCCAGCGAGATCAAGGCGTTTTTAGACCACCCGTCGTTTGCCAGGCGGCTCAACACCGCGCAGCTGCCGCTCTACCTGTCCTGCCAGTATTCCCCGGGGCGGGACACGTTTTTTGCGGGCGTGCAGAAGCTGCTGCCCGGGCATTTTCTCGAGTTCTCCGACGGCATCGTCCGCACGACGCGGTGGGTGCAGCCCGCCTTCCTGCCCGGCGACGCGCCGGTCTCCCCTGCCGAGATCGAAGAAGTCCTGCGCGGCAGTGCGGCGGCGCACAAGGTCGCCGACGTCGAGGTCGCGGGGTTCCTGTCGGGCGGCGTGGACTCGGCCTACCTGACCGCGCTGGCCCGCCCCGCGCGCACCTACACGATCAGCTACGCCGAGCCGAAGTACGACGAGTCCTTCCCCGCCCGGGCGCTGGCACGCAGCCTCGGCGTGCGAAACCGGGTGCGGCGCATCAGCCCCGGCGAGTTCTGGGACGCCGTGCCCGCCGTACAGTACCACATGGATGAGCCGCTGGCTGACGCTGCCGCCGTGGCGCTCTACTTTTTGAACCGCGAGGCCGCGAAGGATGTCAAGGTCGTGCTCTCGGGCGAGGGCGCGGACGAGCTGTTCGGCGGGTACAACATCTACCGCGACCCCTTCACGGCGCGGTGGTATGACCGCCTGCCGCCCTGGCTGCGGGCCGGGCTGGGGGCGGCGGCGGCGCTGCTGCCGCCCGCGCGCGGGGTGAACTTTCTCGTGCGGCGCGGCATGAGCCTGGAAGAGCGGTATTTCGGTCCCACGGCCCTGTTCAATGAGCGCGAAAAGCGCCGCCTGCTGGCGGATTACGCCGGGGACGGCGACCCGATGTTTTTGACCGAGGCCATCTGGGACGCCACCGAGGGACTGGACCCCGTGACCCGGATGCAGCAGGTGGATTTAAATTTGTGGCTGGCCGGGGACATCCTGCTCAAGGCCGACAAGATGAGCATGGCGCACAGTTTGGAGCTGCGGGTGCCGTTTCTGGACCGGGAGGTCTGGGCGCTGGCCGCCGCGCTGCCCGCTGCCGCCAAGGCCGATGCGCGCACGACGAAAATTGCCCTGCGCCAGGCCGCGGCACGCACGCTGCCCGCCGCCAGCGCCGTGCGCAAAAAGCTCGGCTTTCCTGTGCCGGTGCGGGACTGGCTGCGGCAGGAGCCCTACACCAGCCGGGTGCGGGCCGTGTTCAGCCGCCCGGCAGCGGCGGAGTTCTTTGACCCGCGCGCGCTGCATAGTATGTTGAACCAGCACCTGCACGGCGGCGACTGCTGGCGGCAGATCTGGTGCGTATACAGCTTTTTGATCTGGTATGAGCAATTTTTTGGAGCGTGATGCTGAATGGACCTGCGGCGGCTTACCCAAAACACCGGCTGTCGGCTTCTGCGCGGCGATGCCCTGACCGAAATCACGTCCGTCTGCTGTCGACTCCCGCTGTGCCGGGCCGGGGGCGCTGTTCGTCTGTCTGCCCGGGCGGCACGCCGACGGCCATGACTTTGCGGCGCAGGCCGTCGCTGCCGGGGCCGCGGCGGTGCTCTGCACCCATGATGTGCCCGGCCTGCCCGCCGGGTGTGCCGTGCTGCTGGCGGGCGAACCGCGGCGTGCCATGGCGGCGCTGGCCGCGCGGCTCTACGGCGAACCGGCCCGTGCCATGACGATGATCGGCGTGACCGGCACGAAGGGCAAGACGACGACGGCCCACCTGCTGGCAGCCGTTTTGCAGGCCGACGGGCGGCGGGTCGGGCTGGTGGGCACCAACGGCGTCTGCTGGCCCGGGCACCGGCATGATTTGAACCATACAACGCCGGAAAGCTGCGATCTGCAGCTGCTTTTGCGCCGCATGGCCGACGACGGCTGCGACACCTGCGTCATGGAGGTTTCGAGCCTCGGGCTGAAATTTGAACGCGCGGCGGAGATCGAATTTGCGGTGGGGGTGTTCACGAACCTGTCGCCCGACCACATCGGCCCCGACGAACACGCGGATTTTGCGGAGTATCTGTTCTGGAAGCGGGCGCTGTTCCGCCGCTGCCGCGTGGGAGTTTTCAACAATGATGACCCGCATGTGGGGAAAATTATGCAGGGTCTTTCCTGCCGCGCCGTGACCTACGGCATCGGCTGCCCGGCGGATGTACGCGCCGACGCCGATTTTGCGCTGACCCGCGCGGGCGGGCGGCTGGGCGCGGCGTTTACCGTGGACGGCGCACGGTATGCCGTGGGCATGCCCGGGGCGTTCAGCGTGTACAACGCGCTGGCCGCGCTGACGGCGGCGCGGGTGCTGGGCGCGGGTGAGGACGCAATCCATACCGGGCTGGCCGGGGCCGTCGTGTGCGGGCGGGTCGAGCCGGTGCCGCTGGACGCGCCGTTCACGGTGGTCATCGACTACGCCCACAACGAGGCCGCCGCCGAGTGCCTGCTGCGCACGCTGCGGGCCTACCGCCCGACGCGGCTTGTCGCGGTGTTCGGCTGCGGCGGCGCGCGCAGCCGCCTGCGCCGGTTCGGCATGGGGTCGGTCTGCGCACGGCTGGCGGATTTCTGCATCATCACCGAGGATAACAGCCGCGGCGAGCCCGTGGAGCACATTTTAGCGGACATCCGCGCCGGACTGCGCCTTGGCAACCCGGCCACGCCGTTTGCCGAGATACCGGACCGCAGACAGGCGATCTATTACGCTCTCGACCACGCCCAGCCCGGGGATATTATCGCGATCTTAGGCAAGGGCCACGAGACAACGATAGAGCGCGGCGGAATCAAGGAACCGTTTGTGGAACGGGAGATCGTGGAGGAGTATTGGGGGCGGTGAATTTCTCTTTGCCTTCTCCCCTTGGGGGAGAATGTGACCCCGCAGGGCCGGGGGGGGGGAGATCTTGCCGCCGCAAGCCGTAAACACGCAATAATGGCAGGCTCGCCCCTCATCAGTCAGCGGGCGGGGCCGCTGACAGCTTCCCCCGGCCGTTAGCCATCTTGGCGCAGCCGTCGACCATCTGCACGGAACCGAGAGTATGGAACAGACGCGATACGTTGGACTGTTCGTCGGCCCGCTGTGGGTAGTGGGTGTTGGTGTAGGCCACGCGAACG
>ENA-OQIJ01000238-OQIJ01000238.1-human-gut-metagenome-genome-assembly--contig:-NODE-238-length-15114-cov-4.224194_pt1 | contig 15114 bp, 11 predicted proteins | sample MGYA00242582_ERZ504747 | MGnify/ENA primary metagenome ERZ504747 (study PRJEB26092, sample SAMD00036435) | human gut metagenome | host: Homo sapiens | study: EMG produced TPA metagenomics assembly of...
AGGCGGGCAGTATCGCGGATGTAGGCTTCCTCCTGCCCGGCTTCCATTGCCTCCTTCCAGCCGGAAGCGGCCCAGCGGCCATTCAGCACAACAGCAAAGTTGTACAGGTTCAGGAAGTTGCTGTCAGACAGAGAGCGCCGCCCCTCGCGCCGCGGCAGGGTAAAGGCCGGTGTTGATGGTCAGCTTGATTTTCACTCAAATCCACAATGCTCTCAATGTCGGCTTCCGTGTCGGACTTGCCGTTTACCTTGCAGAACATATCGGCGTAGGCCTTCATCTTCGGGGCTTTGGCGGTTTTCCCCTGCAGGAAAGCAATGTAAGCGTCTTTGAATTCGTTGATTTTCGGCAGCTCGTTCTTGTCAAACAGATAGGTAGCCTTGATTTTGTTGTCAGACAAATCGAAGGTGCAGTCCATCGGGTGCAGCTGGCTGCGGGTGTTGCGGCCATAGGCAGTGCGGTCCCAGCACTGCAGTTCATCGCAAAGCATCAGCATGAACGCCAGAGGGTGCAGGGCAGCCTTGAACGGCTGGTTCGTTTCGGCCTTTTTGTAGAAGGCGATGCTGAACTTGTACAGGCTGTTGTGCATCAGGATGGCGGTCAGCGCGTCCAGGTGAGCCAATTCCAGCGGGCAGCCCAGCTCACCGAACAGCTTCTGGAACAGCACAGCCGAGCTGAAATACGCGTGATCCATGAAGCAGTTGAAGTCCTCCGGGCGGGTCGGCTTGCGGTTCAGCACGTCCAGCATGGTCTCCTCGGTGAAGTGGTACACAGCACCGAGTTTGTCGGCCAGCAGATAGGCATACAGCTCGTTTGTATTGCGGAAAGTCCGCTCCGGGAAGAACTTTTGCAGGGAAAGCGCGGCAGTGCCCTTGATGGCAATGTAGGGGTCAAGGTTCTGATAGGCGACATACGGGCTGTTCTTGCGCTCAACATTGGCAACTTCAAAGTAGGAGGAAACCTGCTCAAACGGCAGCTCAAAGGGATAGCCGATGTCATGGAACAGGGACGTCAGGCCCCAGTATTGCAGGTAATGGCAGGCAGCTGCGTGGTCGTCCGTCAGGCCGTAGTACGCTTTGTAGGTGTCGCGGTAAATCGAGTTGGTCTGGTAAATGGCCAGCCCCAGGGCAAACACATACACCGAGTGGGAATAGTGGTCGCGGTGCTTCATCAGCAGGCTGCTGCCGTTGTTCTCATATTCCGAGAGCAGCTCGATCATGCGGCGGGTCTTTTCGTAATCGCCCACAAACATGTCCAGATAGCAGAAGTAGACGTCAAAAGCGTCCTCTTTTTTGCCGCTGCGCAAAAAGCGCCGCAGGGCATTTTCCAGGCACAGGCGGTCAATGTCCTTTTCCATGTTGCAGGGGATTTGGTTGGCCGCGCGGCTTGTGCCTTCACGGTCATTCTGCTTGCTGGGGTCAAAGCGCAGCCCCTCGCAGCGGATGCGGATAAACGCCAGCGCTGCACCCGGCAGGGAATTTTCGGGGAAATTCAGCCCCGGCAGACGGCCCTTCTCTAATGTTGTATAGCCCATTTGCGATTCCTCCCGCTATAACTGATAAAGAACCAGTATAAAACGTTTTTTGACAAAGTGTTTGTATAAATTCATTATACAAAAGTGCAGAATAAATGTCCAGCATTATCACCAAAAAGAACACCGACGCGGACAGAAATCTGTGACTGGTGCCGCGTCGGTGGGGGTTACGGGTTATTCGGCTTCGGCTTCGTCGGCAGCAACGTCCTCGTTCAGCACATACCCGTCATAGGTGCCGTGGTGGGCGTTGCCGTCGGCATCCAGCCACTCGGCGGTGATGACCGGCTGCTCATAGGTGTAGTCACCGGCTTCCCTCTGGTCCAGCCAATGGAACTGCACCCAAACCTGCACATGATCTTCGCCCCAGGCTTTGTACTCGCTATCCTGTACGGTGTAGTCCTTGCTCTGGTCAGACAGGCTGAAATGCAGCTTCATGTCGTGTACGCCTGGGTCCATCCAGGCCACAAACTGCTCACAGTTCGTGTGCAGCATGACGTCCTCGGCCGTGGGTGTGCCCTCGGCGGGGGTCAGGTCCTGCATCTGGTCGGCGGGCACGGTATAGTCATCGGGGGCAATGTAGTTCAGCTTGATCGTGTACCAAGGGGAATACGTTTCGCTCAGGTGCTCAGCCAGCGGCAGGCCATCGTCCTCGGCGGAGAGATACTCGTTCATACGCAGCATCACAACGCCGTTGTCGCCCACGATAGCACCGCTGATCTCGCCTTCGGGCAGGTCATACTCATGGCCGTTGCAGTCCACCAGCTCATACTGGTTCAGTTCCAAATCGGTGGCGGGGGTGCCGTAGGTCAGGGGGTTCTTGATGCGCAGGGTCAGGCCGTCGGCGATCTGTGCTTCTTCCACGCGGTAGTTGCCGTCGCTGCTGGCGACGGAGTCCGCCTTCTGGCGGTTGGCGTTCATCACGTCAACATAGAACTGCTCGTAGCTCTCATAATCAGTCTCGCCCAGAATGTTGCCTTCCTTGTCGATGCGGTAGATGTACTGGCGGTACAGCATGTCGGTGTTTTCGGCGTAGTCGCTGGGCAGGTAGCCCTTGTCGTGGGCGCAGATCAGGCACTCGCCGTTCAAAAAGCCCGTGCAGCTGTTCACGGTCAGATTGTCAAAGGCGGGCAGGTCGTCAAAGCGCAGCGCCCAGTCGCCGTTTTCATCAATAAAGCCCAGGACCGGGTACTCGGTGTAGGGGGTCCAGCCCATCTGCACATGGGTGCCGTTGCCCCAGACGTGGGCCAGCCCTTCGGAGTAGAAGGAATACATGTTGTAGCCCACAATGTCCAAGCCGCCCAGGTGCTGGCCGCTGGGCAGCGCGCGCCACTCCTGGGTAAACAGGTTAAAATATCCTTCCTCGCCGGTGGCCAGTTTCTCGCCGGGCATCCAGCCGGTGTTCAGGTAGATGTTGCAGGGACCCCAGTTCTGCAGGTCGTAGGCGCCGGTGGAGTCGTAGACAAGATTGAAGTCACTGTCGTACAGCTGCACATAGCGCTGGTTGTGGTCGTCACCCACCTCATGCGCAAACAGGTAATACCCGTTGCCGTAACCGAGAAAGTCGTAATCGCCCTCAATCGGTACGGGCTGCAGGTCGGTGGTGCAGAAATAGCGGTAGTAGCCGTTTGTGCCGTTGCCGCGCGGGTGATAGTCATAGGCGATATTCAGCACGCCGTCCTCGGCAAAATCGGTGCGCAGGATCATGCCAAGGTAGCCATTGTCGTCCAGCACCGTAGCCGAAATGTTGGGATTGCGGAACGCGGGGATCGTGTCCTGGATCTTTTCGTAGCTCACCTCATACAGCGGGCCTTCGTAGGCAGGCTCCGGCGTGGCGGTGGGGGCGGGGGCGGCCTGTTCCGCCGTTTCGGCGGCGGCAGGGGGATTGGCAGCGGTCTTTGCGCCGCAGCCGGAAAGCGCCAGGGTCAGGGCCAGTGCTAATGCAATGTTCTTTTTCATCGGGTTCCTCCTATTTTACATCACGGTGCCGCCTTGCGGCAGTGCCGTTGTTTTTGCTGTAAGAATATGATACAATGCCTTCAAAAAACATCCCGGAATTTTCCTAAACTTTTACTCGACAACCTCCCGCAATTTGCGCAGAACCTTGACCATCGCATAGGTATCCGGTCCGCGGTATTTCAGCAGGTTGGCACGCAGGGATGCAATTTTCTCCGGCGGAAGGGTCGGCTGACTCCGGGTCGTTCGGCCAGGCGTGCAAGAACCATGCGCTCAAAGGCCATCTTTAAGGCAACACCGCACAATTCCCGCCTAACGGCTTAAGCACCGCTCCGGCGGCTGCGGCACGGCATCTGCGTTGCCAAAATGCTCGATAATACACAAAGTATTATCTGCGCTTTTGGCTTAGCATCTGCCGCACCTCGCTCGCCGTATCGGCACTTAGAATTATGCGGTATTGCCTTAAGTTTTTTCGCAAAAGCACCTTGGCGTTGGTCAGCGCGTGCTCAAATTGTCATTTCCGGTTGTCCTCTCTTTTGATCGTATCATAAACCCCCGGACAGTGCAAGGCCTTTGCGGCTGTAAAAGAAAATACACCGCTTCAAAACTGTACCAGGAAAATACCGGGCGTGAAATAACAGGGCGGTAGTATTATGATAAAAGGAGGGACCCGCTATGGTGATTTTACGGTTGTTTACCGTGCTGCCAGCATGTGACCCGAAATCCGATGATATATGGGTAAACCGCTCACACTGTGATTCGCTGGCTTTGGCCAAGGCGGCTATGATGCAGCCCTGGACCGAAGATGTCCGCCGCGCACTGAAAGAATTGACCGCTATGGATTTTGACACGGTTTCCCACTGCGCTGTGACGAAGGATGGTGCCCGGCACGCCTTGTGCAGCCTGCCCGACGATGTCTGTGCGGCGCTGGGGATCCTTGTGCTGGCAGAGACTGCCGACAGGGAAAAGGTCTTTCCTATGTTCAAAGAGCTGGAATCTGCCCGCACCCTGCGTGTGCTGCAATCGCTGCCGCAGACATTCCGCTTTGCGGTCACCCGCGAAGCCTATGACCGCGTTATCCGGGACGTGGAAAGCGCCATCCATGCGCAGGCGAAGGCAGATAAAAAGAAGAACCGGCAGAGTTCCTGGTTCTTTGCGGCAAAGCAGTATGACTTTGCCGTGGAAAGCCCCGCCCCGCCCGCCGTACTATGCCCGGCGGAACAGACCTTACAGGATATAGATCCGGATTGGGGCAGAAACCCTGCATTGCTGCGCCGGATGCTGCTGGCGCAACGGGACAAGCTGCCAGCCCTGCTGCATACCGTGCCGGAAACGAAGCTGGGCACGGTGGACGGTGTTCCGGTTACGGGGCAGCTGATCTTCACCCCGGATGCCCTGCTGCCCATCTGCGTCTTTCCCCGCCGCCCGGCCCGCTTTGGACTGTATATGATAACGCGCCGAGGCGGTGCGGCCACGACGGTAAGCCTTGGTGATACCACACGCGGCGGGCTGCTGGCCGTCTGCAGCTATGCGCGGCTTTTCGCCAAGCCGGAGAATGGCAGCGTGTCGGTATGCTTAGTAACGGACGACCACGGTTCACTGGAGGGTGCGCGGTTCTGCATTACCATTACCGCCGATGCCATCCGCGTGACAGATTACCGCGCCGCGCTGGAGACGTTTGCGGAAGCGGCAAAATACCTTTTACCCCCGGAAAATTCCGGGAAACCTGTTGATTTCGATAAAAACGACGGTATATAATAAAGAAAACGCTCTGACTTCCGGGAGGCTCCAGCAATGGAAAAACAAACAACCGATACACCTGCAAAGGGATTTATCACCGACGTATTCCTGGCGGCGCTGCTGCGGGAATATTACAGCGGCGATGTTCTGTACATGGGCACGGACGCTGATTTGAAGGAACTGCGCGGCTGCTGTGCGGACAGGGATAAAGACGGCCTCAACGCGGCGGCATGCGGGGAGATCATCACCTTCACCACGCTGTGTTCTGCGCTGAACGCCCCGTTCTGCATAGCGGACAAGCAAAAAATGAAAATCAGTGAGGAAGATGTGGCCGAGCGGCTGGCCCGTATAGGTCGACTGCGCTTTTACGGCGATGACCTGCTGGATCTGCGCATCGCCGCACAAAATCTGCCGTTTACGCTGCGCACAGCCAAAAAATGGTATAACATTCCCGATGCAGAGCAAACGCTGCAGAAAGCCCGCTCTGAACTGGAAAAAGCGCAGGCCGACTATGAAAATGCGCCCGATAAGGACACCAAAAAAGCACTGAGCGATGCCAAAGCGGCCCTGCGCTATGCGGAAAGGCGGCTCAGTGACGTCAAAAAAACGTACTGCAATGCCCCCACCGCAGAGCAGGAACTGGCCCGCAGCATCACACGCACGCATCGGGACGGCAAGACCGTCTATGCCGTGCAGACAGACGGTTATAAATATGAATACCGCGTACCCGACGGCGGCAAGGGCAAGCCTTTTGTGTATGTGGAGGATGGCAAGAACCCGGCCAGGCATCTGCTGTGCGCCGACGGTGCAGAACAGGGTGTGGATGTGCGCCGTGTTGCCGATTTGGTCAGCTGCCTGCCCGCGCTGCAAAGCCAAAGCGACGAGGCGGCGGCAGAGGACGGCGGGGATGATTTCGAGGCGCTGCTGGGCTTCCGCCTGCGCCGTGTGGAGACGGAGGAGCTGTTCCCCAGGCTGGATATTTCCGCTGATGAAAAAGCTGTGCTGCATTTGACGGACAAAAACGGTGACAGCCGTCTGTACCGCATTGAGCCGTCTGCCAAACAGAAAAGCCTTTCCATGATTCTGACGGCCTACCTGCCGTATCTGAGCACCAGCCAGAAACTTCAACTGGAAAGCAGCATGGCGCTGAGCCGCAAGCAGCAAGAGCTGTACCTTGACATTCTGGATGTGTACGGCAGTGAGCCGCAGCAGGGCGCAGGCGGCCTGTCGGACCCGCTGAAGGTACTGGACGCTGCAGTGGATGTGGTCCTGGCAGCCAAGGCACAGTATATGCCGCAGACAGGGTATGACGATATAGATGACTATGTTTTCGGTGATTTGAAGGAGAAACCGTCCCAGCCCTTCGGGAACCGGATTTTTGGGTCGAGTTCCAGTATACCAAGTGGGATTGGATCAAGTGCGGAAGCCGCGTTGTGCCGATTTTAAAGCCGATCTTGGACGCTGCCGGCAAGCCGAAAACCATCCAGATGCTGCCATATCAGATCGTCAGCAGCAGGGGAAAATTTACCTGGTGGGTCTGCGGCTGGAAATGCCGAACAAGCTGAACCGCATTGACGGAAGGTGGGTGCTCTCCAATCTGCGGGTAGACCGCATCCGAAATCTGCGCCGGGTCACTGCTGCACAGGGCACGCTCCATAACCCGGAAAAACGTAAGGAAGAACTGCAAACGTATTATCAGGAAATTGCCGATACCGTAAGCAACAACATTGCCTACCGCAACAGCAGCCCCCAGATGTTCTCCGGCACACCGGAGCGGCTGGTGCTGGACTGCAGTCCTGTCATGACGAATGTGCTGGTGGATACTTTTGGCGCGGAAGCGCTGAAATTCTGCGGCAAAGTTCCCGCGCCGGGGGCGGTACCTGGTGGGGCAAAGCGCCCGGACTGGAACCGTATTCGGGTCAATGCCTGCTGGGACGGCGTCCGCCTGTTCCTTTTGCAGAATCTGCAAAACGTGCAGCTCTCTGCCCTGCCAGCCCAAGCCGCCTACCGTCGCCAGATGCACGACCTGCTCCTAAACGCCGGGAAAAATTACAGCGAATAAAAAAACGCCGCACGGAAAATACAAACCGTGCGGCGATTCTATTTTTATATCCCTACGCGCCCCGCTTTGGCGGTGTTCAGGGCGGCAAAGCCGCTTTCCAGCTGGGCGATGGCAGTTGTAATGTCGGCGGCGGTCAGGGCGCGCAGCGCGTCGGCGTTAAACGGTTCGCTGCCGGCCAGGCGGTGGGCCTGGGCCGTCAAACTGCTTTCCAGCAGGCGGCGGGCTTCGCGACCGGAGCCGTAGTCCGCACGGGCGGCGCGTCGGGTGAAGTAAGGCACAACGGCCTGCTCCCACCCGGTGGGCAGGGTCAAACCGCGCGCGGCGGCATGGTGGACAAAGATAGCGGGCATCTCCTTGTCCGGGCTGTAGGCGTCAAACTGCACCGTGGCGGTAATGCGGCTGGCAAGTCCGGGATTTGCATCCAAAAATGCGCGCATACGGTTCTGCTTGCCGCCGTAGCCTGCAAAAACGACGACGCGGTCTTCAGGCAGGTTTTCCAGTTCGATGCACAGCTGGGCCATAGCCTCCTGGGCGTAGTTGTCGTTGTCCTGCCCTTCCTCGGCCAGGGCATAGGCTTCATCGATGAAGAGAAAAGCGCTCTCCTGGAACAAGTCATGCACCAGCGGAGCTGTGTTGCCCACATAGGGGGCCTTCAGCTGCGCGCCGGATACCTGCTTGTAGGTCACGTCGCACTCGGTACACAGCAGGCCGCGGCTGCGGAGCCAATCGCAGAGCATACGGGCGGCGGTTGTCTTGCCGGTGCCGGGCGCACCTGCGAACAGCAGGATCTGGCCGTGGCCGCTGGTGGGCAGTTCGCGCTTGCGGCGGATGCAGTCCAGCTGCATCAGGTCAACGATGCCCTCCAGCTGCTTCTTGACGGTCTCGCAGCCGTAGAGCTCCTCCTTCGCTTCCCTGGCAACGGTGCGAACCGCCATCAGGGCGTTTGCCCGGCTTTTCAGGGTGATGGGTTCCAACGCCTGTGCTTCTGTCAGGGCGCGGACGCCGAGCTTGTGCTGCACCTTGCGCAGCATACGGGCATAGCAGCAGATGTTGGCATTGCACAGCCCGCCGTGAACGCGGCGGAACTCATCCAGCGTGCAGAGCATTGTCCCGTAAGGGTCGCCCTCTACGCGGACGTGATTCTCCCGCAGGGCGGTTTGCAGGATGCTTTGGCTGTAGGCGCTGTCTGCGGCGGGTTTGTTCAGCTCCACGACCTGCGCACCGCAGGTGAATTGCAACTCTTGCACGATGCTCCGAAAATTTTCCTTGTTGTCCGCGCGCAGGGACTTGTCCAGTACCACGATTGTCAGCCCCCGGCGGGTGACTTCCGGGGCGATGGAGGTCACCATCCCGGTCCAGCAGCAGTCCGGCGTGACCAGCAGTGGATGCAGGGCGTACCGGCGGACCCAGTTGTTGGGGTTCGGCTCCAGGAAAGCGTCGCTCTCATAGGGGTTGCCCACGGTGAGCAGTTCCCCGAACCCATCGATTGCATCGTTCTTGTCCAGCGGCGAGGGAGTCAGGATGGGCAGCAGTCCGGCACCGTCAGGGCTGGGGTTGCCCATTTCCTGCGTGAAAGGTCGCCAGCAGTAGACACCGCGCTGGCGGGCAGCCAGATAGGCGGCCCCGATGAAGCCAAGCTCCCGGTTTTCAGTCAGCAGCACCACACAGTTGTGTGCGCCGTCCAGCTTGACATCCAGCAGACCGCACAGGTGCGGGGTTGCGCGCAGTTCATCGGCGGCAGCATCCGCCTCCATGAGGGGAACAACAAGGCAGGGAACGTCGGTGTCGCTCTCAATCGGGGTGATCCTTTTCGTCTGCGGGCAGGTGACAGTGTATTGATTTTTGCGATTCATAAGGGGTTCCTCCTCAGCACAATCCATAGCGGGCGGCCTTGGCGCTGTTCAGTGCGGTGAAACCGCGTTCCAGTGCGGCGATGGCCTCCTGCAGGTCGGCGGCGGTCAGTGTACACAGCGCCGCGTCCGCGGTATCCGTCTGCCCGGCCAGGCGGTGGGCCTGGGCCGTCAGGCAGCTTTCCAGCAGGCGGCGGGCCTCACGGCCTGAGCCATAGTCCGCGCAGGCGGCGCGGCGGGTAAAGTACGACACAGCGACCTGTTCCCACCCATCGGGCAGGGTCAGCTTTTTGTCTGCCGTCAGCTTGGCGAAGATGGCGGGCATCTCTTTGTCCGGGCTGTAGGCGTCAAACTGCACCGTGGCCGTAATGCGGCTGGCAAGGCCGGGGTTTGCGTCCAGAAACACGCGCATACGGTTCTGCCTGCCGCCGTAACCGGCAAAGACAACAATGTGGTCACCGGGCAGGTTTTCCAGTTCAATGCACAGCTGGGCCATAGCCTCCTGGGCAAAGTGGTCGTTGTCCTGCCCGGCCTCGGCCAGGGCGTAGGCTTCGTCTATAAACAGGAAGGAATGTTCCTGGAACAGCTGGTGGACCAGCGGTGCAGTCTGGCCGACATACTTGCCTTTCAACTGTGCGCCGGAGACCTGAAAACAATTTGCGTCGCTGCCAAAGCCGTCGTCCAGCAGCATTTCGCTTTTCAGCCAGTCGCAAAGCATCTGCGCCGCCGTGGTCTTGCCTGTGCCGGGTGCACCGGCGAACAGCAGCACCTGACCGTGGCTGCCGGTTTTCAACCCGGCGGCGCGGCGGCGACGGTCCATCTGCATGGCATCCACCACGCTGCGCAGCTGGGTCTTAACATTTTCGCAGCCGCAGAGGTCGTGACCGGTCTGCTTTTTGCGCTTTTCTGCCGGGGCGTCGTCCTCAATGCGCAGGAGGGTCATGACCTGTTCCTGCGTCAGTTCACAGACGGACTGCACGCTGCCGGTACGGCAGCGCAGAGCCAGCAGGCGGGCCAGGCCGACAATGTTGCGGTTGCCCGCGCCGCCGCGTCGGGCACGGAACTGCGCTAACTGCCGCAGGATGGTCTTTGGGTCGGCAGCGGGGGCCAGCGCCAGCCCGTTGGCACGCAGCGCCTGGGCAAAGATAGTGCGGCTGTAATCGCTGTCGGGCTCCGGGGCGTCCAGCTCCACGACCTCCGCCGCGCAGGAGAATCGCAGTTCCTCCACAAGTGCATCGGTGGTGTACTCTGTGGTGCTGCCGCGACGGTTTTTGGGGCGGGGCAACAGCACGATCGTCAGGCTGCGCATACGGTATTGTTCTTCGATTTTGGCGGCAAAGTCGATGACTCCCGTGGCCGGCGTTATCAGGATCGGGTGGCGGCTTTCGACCTCGGACCAGTGGTCTGCTTTGTCTCTCCTGCCGCAGCGGATGGCAACATGGGCATCCCCGCCCTGCCGCATCCTGAAGAAACTGCCAAAGGAGTTGTCTATAATGCACAGCGGGTAGACAGGCAGGCGACCTTCCACCAGAAATTCGGCTTCGTCCTCGTCGTCATCGTCGATGCTGTCGTCGGCTGCTATTGAGGTGTCCAGAATATCGTTGCGGTAGACCCCGCCGTGGCGGGCGGCCAGATATGCCGCCGCCAGGTAGCCGGTGTCCTTGTCCTCGCACAGGAGCACAACGCAGTTGTGTTCTTCGCCCATCTCGACGCCGCGCAGGTTATGCAAATGGGGCGCGCTGCGCAGATCCTGCTGCACGGCCCTGGAGGTCAGCCGGGGCACGCGCAGGCTTTGGATGGTCATGGTGGGGTTGTCATAATTCATCTGTATCATTTCCGGCGCAGTCAGCGCGTAGGTATGAACTTTTTCCATAAGGCTGTTTCCTCCTTTTTGTATTCCCGGCAGGGGGGGCGGCAGTCAGGGCTGGGTCAGGCGGCTCACGGCGTCCCGGAACATCCGCAGCGCGTCGCCGCGCTCAGTAAGCTCCAGCGTGCGGGCGGTGGTGTCCACAGCAAAGCCGTAGCAGGGCTTTTTCAGCTCCTCCGGCTCGGTGAGGGGCTCCTCGGCCCCCACGGCCAGCACCCATACCTTGCCGCCATACCGTGCGGACTTGTCAAAGACTTCTTTCAGCAGCTCCCAATAATCGGGGTATTTGCTTGTGGTATCACTGGTGAGCAGGCAGCCCCCGTCCCGGCTTTCCGTCAGAAAAAGCAGCGCCGGGTTGCGCACATTGGCCAGGCAGTCATCCGGCAGGCGCGGCGTGCGGTGCATACGGTTGAATATTTTCCAGCCTTTGTAGATGCCAAAGGGCGGCGCGGGACGCTTGCGGTTGGGCGGCTTGGGCAGCGTGCCGCCCGCTGTGTCCAGCAGGGCATACTCCTTATGGGTCTGGGTGTAGACCGAACAATTATGGCGGCTGCAGAACAGCGTCACGTCCATGCCGGGGTCGTCGTCGCGGGACTGCCAGTTTGCCGGGGGCAGATTATCAAAGATCGTGCCGTCCGGGTACTGCTCACCGGCAGCGTAGACGTCCAGCGGCGTCAGGTGGAGCCGCCCCGGGGTGCCGCAGCGATAGCACGCGATTGCGGCGTCCAGTGCATCCAATAGTTCCTGGATATCCTCATCGGGAATCACGCGATTCACCCTTTCTCAGCAAACGCATCACGGAAGACGCGGTAGTTCGTATCGTCCTGCGGCGGGCAGTAGACGGCGAAGACAATCTCCTTGAAGGCTGCCGCCAACAGCGGGTCACGGCGCAACAGTTCTCGAAAGGCATCTGCCACCAGTGCGGGCGGGTTGCGGAACGCCCCGCAGCCGAAGGCACCCAGCACCAGCACATCGGCGCGGCCTGCGGCGGCGCGCATGATCTGCCGCCAGCGGCGCACATGCAGTTCCAGCAGGTCATTGTCCGCAATGTGGGCGGGGTCGATGTCGCCGGGGTTCATGGCGTTGGCGGGCTGCGGGCGCAGGTTCGGGGCCGAGCAGCTTACCACATCGAAGGCGAAGAACTCGCTCTCCGGCAGGCGTTCTGGCAGATCGGTGTCGGTCTTGACGGCCAACACCCCCGGCGTGTACAGGCAGGCGTCGGTGTGCAGGGCGCTGCCGTGGCTCAGGGTGTAGAACGGGGCAGCTTTTGCACCTTTCAGCGCGGGATAAAGCGTTGTGCAGCGGCAGAGGCATTCCTCCTGCGCATTGGCACCGCGCACCACACCGCCGCCGGGGTGGGTGGCAGAGGCAAAGTTCAGCACGGCGATCTTGCGTGCCGGGTCCTCACGGTGCAGGCGGGCGGCACATTCCAGCGTGCGCTCCCTGGTGACGGTGATGCGGGGCTGGCCTTGCAGGGCGCTCGGGTGCCCGGCAGCGGCCTCATCCAGCAGGATGGTGTTTGCGGCAGCCTTTTCGGCAGCGGCTTTCAACGTGGGATCTGCGTGCAGCCAGGCCATCGTATCCTCAAAAATTGCCACACGCGCGGCACGTTTGTCTTTGTGGTTCATCATAGTAGATTCTCCTTTATATATAATGTAGGGAACGTTATCAGTCTGACTCAGTCAGTACCTCATCCACGAGTCCGTACTCCTTCGCCTTTGCGGCGTCCATAAAGCAGTCACTGGTGGTATCCAGGTTGACCTTTTCCTCGGTGCGGCCGGTGTAGCGAGCCAGCAGGCGGTTGAGCCTTGTGCGGGCGTTGGCAATGCTGGCGGCGGCGATCTGGATGTCATCGCACTTGCCCGCCGCGCCGCCGCTTGGCTGGTGGATCATGATCTGGGCGTTTTCCAGTGCAAAGCGGCGGTCGCCCGCTGCCAGCAGCACGGCACCCATGCTGGCAGTCTGCCCCAAGCAGTAGGTGTATACTTTGTGGCGGCAGCGGCGCATGACATCGTGGATTGCCAGGCCATCGCTCACCACACCGCCCGGACTATTGATGTACAGGCTGATCGGCTCGTCCCCCGGCTGGGCGTCCAGGTAGAGCAGTGCGCTGATGACGACCTCGGCCTGCCACTCGTTGATTTCGCCGTTCAAAAAGATGATGCGCTGCTGCAAAAGGGCAGAGCCGATATCCCAGCTGCGGCCCAGTTCGTCTTTTACAATAGGTATGGTCTGCATAAGTTCCTCCTTGTGGTGGATGAGGTTCCCTTGGAACAAGTATACTGTATCACGCTGCAATATTTACACCTGAAAAATATCGGGAGACTATTTTCTGCTGAGGTATAGTTTACTTGTACAAAGGAAAGGGGGCAGGCAGCGCCTACCCCCATACGAACAGGAGAAAAACAAGAGTGATTTGTTTAAAACTGTTGGGTATGACCTACGACCCCTACGGCAGTCTGCCGGACACCCACCCGCTGGCAGGGCTGCCGAGCTGCATGGACTGGCGGCGTACCTTTAATACTTACGCCGAGCGCGGCTGGCTGCGCAGTAAGATATGCACCGCCCTGCTGGAAACGTTAGAACACGTCCACTGGAGTGAAACGGAAAACGATACCGTGCTGGATGCCGAGAACTGCCCTAGTTCTATCTACGCACTGCCCGAAAATACCCTGCTGGCACTGGTGATGGTAGAAAACTCCTGCCGCAAAATCTATACCTGGCTGCCCGCCAACGCCACGCAGGGACAGTGCGCGGACATGGCCGCCCGCATCTGGCCCGCGTTGCAGGCATTGGAACAGCCAATCCTGGTGCAAGGACTGTACGCCCTGCATAACGACAGAGGCCTGTTTGCCGCTATGGAAAGCAGCAATGAGGTGTTTGAAATCCGCTACAAAGGCCGCCGATTCTGTGGCACGTACCGCGAGATGACCCCAAAGCTGGAATCGACGGCGTATAGTGCCATGCGCCTGCTGATGGCGGTGAACAAGGGTCTGGCTGAACGCCCCCTGCCGTACCCGGACGAGCCACTGCCCTTCACCCCAAAGTGCGGCAATGTGCCTGCGTTGGCAGGTTGGCAGTTTGGAAGCTGCCTGGAGGCGGAGCCGTATATCGCCGATGGCCGCACGGTGCTGCCCTGCATGCCGGGCAGCACGGCGAACATCATTTGCCTGTATGTGACCCGCCGAGGGGGCGGTTGCCCGGTACTGGAACAGTACCGCACGACCGCCCTCGACTACGATGACCTGCTGACAAAAGTGATTGTTGATATGAAACCGGGCATGCACCGCCGCGCTCTGTTGCTGGCCTGTAATCTCTGGGACGGCTGGCCGGAGGGAGCCTTTCTGCCCGAGGGGGATTGGGAGAAAATCCGCTGGCAATGCGGCCTGAAACAGCCTGACTACGGCCATGAGATTGCCACAACCTTCGGCTTTGAGGTTGACGGCGGCACAAAGACAGCCATTTTGACCGAGGATACCGCCGCGCTGCGGATGTTCCGCGCGGCGCTGATTGACTGCCTTGCCGCAGAGACAGCTATGAATAAGGTTGACCCTGCGGCGGAGCATCTAGGCGGCAATTTTCCATTGCTGCCGGACAAGGCAGATGCTACAATAGAACTATCCCCGACGTAGTGCAAGATTTATCGCTTTCGGGAAGAACCATTTGCCGTGGCGGATGTGCTGACGCATTCCCCACAGGGGTCTACTGTATGGCTTTTCCGCAGACTGTGAAGCTAAAATATTGGAACTGACCGACGGTGCCGTCACTGCACAGATGTTTGTTGATGCGCTGCGGTGCTGCCGGATAGAAAAGGAGAATTTGAAATGAAGTATTACATTGCTGACTACCACTTCGGCCATGCGAATGTACTGGGCTTTGACCACCGTCCCTTCAACGATGTGCAGGAAATGGAAGAAGTTCTGGTGGCAAATTGGAACGCTGCCGTCAAGCCCGGCGATATTGTTTATATTTTGGGCGATTTCTGCTGGAGCAAGAAGCCGGAAGAATGGATTCGTATTCTGAGCCGCCTGCCCGGCGATAAGGTGCTGATTCGGGGCAACCATGACCCGGAAAAGTATACGCCGGAACTGCGTGAGCAGTTTGTGGATAT
>ENA-OQIJ01000239-OQIJ01000239.1-human-gut-metagenome-genome-assembly--contig:-NODE-239-length-15106-cov-2.905134_pt1 | contig 15106 bp, 11 predicted proteins | sample MGYA00242582_ERZ504747 | MGnify/ENA primary metagenome ERZ504747 (study PRJEB26092, sample SAMD00036435) | human gut metagenome | host: Homo sapiens | study: EMG produced TPA metagenomics assembly of...
AGGTTGGTATTTCCCGGGCAACGCTGGACGGCCTTGTCAAAAAGGGCGTGCTGACCGCCGCCGAGCAGGACAAGGCCATCGACCTGTTTGCGGCCATCCCGTTTGACCCGCAGCCGCTGGAGCTGTCCCCTGAGCAACAGCAGGTTTTTAACGATCTGCTGCCGAATCTGGAGGATGCCAGACCCCACGCGGCACTGCTGCACGGCGTAACCGGCAGCGGCAAGACCATTGTGTTTCTGCGGCTTATCCAGCGCACGCTGGAGCTGGGCCGCCGCGCACTGGTCCTGGTGCCGGAGATCAGTCTGACACCGCAGATGATACGGCGGCTCAAGTCCACCTTCGGCAGCCGCCTGGCCGTGCAGCATTCGGCGCTCAACAATACCGAGCGCCTTTTGCAGTGGCGGATGATCCAACAGGGAAACGCCGATATTGTCGTAGGTACGCGCAGTGCAGTGTTTGCACCTCTGCAAAACCTTGGCCTTATCATCATGGATGAGGAACAGGAGCACACCTACCAGAGCGAGTCCGCCCCGCGCTTTGACGCCCACGATGTTGCCAAAAAGCGCGCGGTCATGGAAAACGCCCTGCTTCTGTTTGCCTCGGCCACACCACTGACCGAGACCTACCACGCCGCCGAGAGCGGCAAGCTGCAGCTGGTGCAGCTGACCCACCGCTACGGCGGGCGGCCTCTGCCCAGCGTCGATTTCATCGACATGCGCGCCGAACTGGCCGCAGGCAACCCGCGCGAGGTCAGCGTGCGGCTGGCGCGGGAACTGCAGGAAAACCTCGACAACGGCGAGCAGAGCATTCTGCTGCTCAACCGCCGCGGCTACCACACCATCGGCATGTGCACCACCTGCGGCCATGTGCTGAAATGTCCGAATTGCAGCGTGCCGCTCGTCTATCACAAGCCGCAGCAGGCGCTGTTGTGCCACCACTGCGGCCACACGGTACACCCGCTGCCGCAGACCTGCCCCGAGTGTGGCGGCAAAATCAGCTACAGCGGCTTCGGCACCCAGCGGGTGGAGGAGGAGCTGGCCGAGCTGCTGCCCGGTGCACGCATCCTGCGTATGGATCAGGATTCCACCTCCCGCAAGGACGCGCACGAGACGATGCTTGCACAGTTTGCGCGGCACGAATATGATATTCTGCTGGGAACCCAGATGGTCGCCAAGGGCCTTGACTTTGAAAAGGTCACGCTCGTCGGCGTTTTAGGCATTGACTCGCTGCTGTTCGGGCAGGGCTTCCGCGCATACGAGAGCGTGTTCAGCCTTATCACCCAGGTCGTGGGCCGCGGCGGGCGCGCCGCACTGCCCGGGCGGGCGCTGATCCAGACATCCGTGCCTGACCACCCCGTTTTGCAGCTGGCCGCCGCGCAGGACTACAAGGGCTTCTACCGGGAAGAAATCACCTTCCGCCGGTTCAGTCTGTACCCGCCGTTCTGCTCGTTCGTGGTCGTCGGCTTCATCGGTGACCAGGAGGGGGCCGTGTTCATCGCAGCCCAGCGGTTTGGTGCACTGCTGGGTCAGCACGCCGCACAAAAGCCCAATATCCCGCTGCGCATTTTAGGCCCCGCGCCGATGAACATTACGATGCTCAACAACAAATTCCGCTACAAGCTGACGCTGAAATGCCGCAATGACGCGGCGTTCCGCGCGCTTTTGCACGAGACACTGGACGCCTACGATGCCGAAAAGCTGCCGCAGAAGGCATCCGTGATCCTCGATTTCAATTCTGATGGTGATTTATAACATTTGGAGGTTATTTTTATGGCACTGCGTACCATTGTGCAGGACGGCGACCCGATCCTGAAGAAAGTCTGCCGCCCCGTTACCAAGTTTGATGATCGTCTGGGCACTCTGCTTGACGATATGAAGGAGACCCTGCTGGCCGCGAACGGCCTGGGTCTGGCCGGCCCGCAGGTGGGCATGATGCGCCGCCTGTTCATCTGCCTGGATGACCGCGACCTGCCCGAGGAGGTTCCCGCGAACTACGAGTACAAGTTTATTGAGTTCATCAACCCCGAGATCCTCGAGCTGAGCGACGAGCAGGTCGAGCTGTACGAAGGCTGCCTGTCCTTCCCGGGACATAACGGCGCGATCAAGCGCTCGAAGCACGTCAAGGTCAAGGCACAGGACCGCCACGGCGAGTGGTTTGAACTGGAGGCCGATGACATGCTCGCCCGCTGCATCCAGCATGAGAACAATCATCTGGACGGCATCACCATCATGGATCTGGCCGATCATTTCTATGAGGACGACTACCCCGAGGAAAACGAGGACTAAAATTTATGCGCATCCTGTTTATGGGAACTCCTGACATCGCCGCCGAAAGCCTGGCCGCCCTGCTGGACGCCGGGCACGAGGTCTGCGGTGTCTTTACCCGCCGCGACAAGCCCGTGGGCCGCAAGCAGATCCTGACCGCGCCGCCGGTCAAGCAGCTGGCTGTTGAGCACGGTCTTTCGGTCTACCAGCCCCGCACGCTGCGGGACGGCTCGTCCGATGAGCTTATCAAAGAGTTGGCGCCCGACATCATCGTCGTTGTGGCCTATGGCTGCATCATCCCGCCGCAGCTTCTGCATGCGGCGAAGTACGGCTGCATCAATCTGCATGTCTCGCTGCTGCCCAAATACCGCGGCTCCGCGCCCATCCAGTGGGCCGTGCTCAACGGTGACGAGGGTACCGGCGTGACCATCATGCAGCTGGACGAAGGGCTGGACACCGGCGACATCCTGATGGTGGAGCCGGTCACCATTGACCCCGAGGAGACGAGCGGTGAATTGTTTGACCGCGTCAGCGCCGTGGGTGCCGGAACGCTGGTCACCGCGCTGGAAAAAATCGAGGCAGGGGAGTTGACCCCGCGCAAGCAGGATAACGCTGCCGCCACCATGGCCCCGCCGCTGACGAAGGATATGGCACAGTTCGACTTTACGCAGGATGCCGCCCACATCCACAACTGGGTGCGCGGCATGAACCCGTGGCCCGTGGCGTGGTTCGCGCTGGACGGCAAGCGCATCAAGGTGTTGGAAAGCCGCCTGGCCGAAAACCCGCAGCACGCAGCCCCCGGCACCGTGCTGGCCCTGAAGCCGCTGACGATTGCCGCTGAAAACGGCGCTGTCGCGCTGCTGACTGTCACGCCCGAGGGCGGCAAGCCGATGGCGGGCACGGCCTGGGCCGCGGGCCGCCGCCTGAAAGCGGGGGACAGCCTGTGACGCCGCGCCGTCTCGCCGTCAAGGCCCTGATCCATCAGGAGCAGGCAGGCTACGCCAACCTTGTGCTGGACGCCGAGCTGAAAAAGTGCACGCCACCGCTGGACAGCCGCGACGCCGCCTTTGCCGCGCGCATTTTTTATACAACGCTCGAGCGTCTGCCGCTGCTGGACTATCGTATAAATCAGTTTACGAAAAAGCCCGTCGCCAAGCTGGACGCGCCGGTGCGCGCCGTGCTGCGGGCGGGACTGGCACAGGCACTGTACATGAATGTACCGCTGCCCGCCGCTGTGAATGAATCGGTCAAGCTGACGCGGGCACTGGGAAAATCCAGCGCCGCAGGCATGGTCAACGCCGTGCTGCGCCGCGCCGCTGCCGCCGATGTCTCCGAGGCCGATTTTGCCGACCCTCTGGACCGGCTCTCGATCTACTACTGCCTGTCCCGCCCGGTGGCCGAGCTTTTCTATGCGCAGTTCGGGGCGGAGGCGTTCCCCCTGGCCGCCGCATTTTATGAAAAGCCCAAGACGACGATCCGCGTCAACACACTGCGCACGAACGATACCGCCCTGACCGCGCTTTTGCAGCAGGAGGGCCATACCGTGACGCCCGGCCCCTGGCCGGGGGCGCTGGTCGTGGAGTTTGCCGGTTCGCCCGCCGCGAGCGCGGCATTCAAAAAAGGGCTTTTCCATGTGCAGGGGCTTGCCAGCCAGTTTGCCGCGCTCTGCGTTGACGCACAGCCGGGGCAGCAGGTGCTCGATCTCTGCGCCGCGCCGGGCGGCAAAAGCCTGACGTTGGCCGAGGCCATGCAGGACAAAGGCCAGCTTGTCAGCGGCGAGTTTGTGCCCGCCCGCGTGCCGCTTTTGCAGCAGGCGTTTGACCGCTGCGGCATCACCTGTGCCGTAGCGGTTGAAAATGACGCCACACTGCACAATTCCGACTGGCCAACGTTTGACCGTGTGCTCTGCGATGTGCCCTGCTCGGGTTTGGGCGTTATCGCCAAAAAGCCGGACATTCGTTACAAGGATTTGGACGGGATAGAGAATCTGCTCGCTGCCCAGCAAAAAATCCTGCAAAACGGCGCAGATTCACTTGCCGAAAATGGCCGTTTGGTGTATTCTACCTGTACAGTGAATGATAAGGAGAATCAGGCCCAGGTGGAGAAATTCCTCTCCTCCAATCCTGATTTTCACGTTGTACTGCCAAAGACGGCGCTGCCGGGGGCGGACATCACGCCGCTGGGCACGCTGTTTTTGCCCCACCGAACCGGGACGGACGGTTTTTTTGCCGCCATCCTGGAACGAAACTGACTGTAAACTCGTTCTTATAAGAGGAGGTGACCCCGCATGGGCGAAAAAATCTGCATTTCCGACCTGACGCTGGACGCGCTGACGGCCTACATTGTGGGACTGGGTCAGCCAAAATTCCGCGCCAAGCAGATTTTTAAATGGCTGCACCAGAAGCTTGTGACGGAGTTCTCCCAGATGACCGACCAGCCCAAGGCGCTGTTGGCCCAGCTGGAGGAGCAGTGCACGATTGCAGCCCCCGTCATCCGCCGCCGCCAGCAGTCCAGGGACGGTACGGTCAAGTATCTTTTGCAGCTGGCCGACGGCAACTGCATCGAGACCGTGCTCATGCGCTACAAATACGGTAATACTGTCTGTGTGTCCACCCAGGTGGGCTGTGCGATGGGCTGCCGGTTCTGCGCCTCCACCCAGGCGGGCCGCGTGCGCGACCTGACGGCAGGGGAGATCGCGGCGGAAATTTACACCGCACAGAAGGACACCGGCGAGCGCGTCTCCCACATGTTTTGATGGGCATCGGTGAGCCGCTGCACAATTTTAATAATGTGATGGACTTTCTGGAGATCATCTCCTGCCCGAGGGCGTCAACATCGGTATGCGCAACATCAGCCTGTCGACCTGCGGCCTTGTGCCCAAGATCGACGAGCTGGCGAAGCGCCATCTGCAGCTGACACTGTCTGTCTCGCTCCATGCGCCGGACAATAAGACCCGTTCCGGCATGATGCCGGTCAACGATGCGTTCCCGCTGGAGCAGCTGATCCCTGCCTGCCGCCGCTACCAGAAGGAGACGGGCCGCCGCATCAGCTTTGAGTATTCGATGGTGCGCGGTGTCAATGACAGCAGTGAGATGGCGCAGAAGCTCGCCAACCTCATCAAGGGCATGGGCGCGCACGTCAACCTGATTCCCATCAATCCCGTGGACGGCAGCCCCTATTCTGCCACCGACGATGCCAATGTGCACCGCTTCCAGAAGGAGCTGGAGGCACTGGGCGTCAACGCCACGGTGCGCCGCCGTCTGGGTACCGACATCAGCGCCGCCTGCGGCCAGCTGCGCCGCGAGGACGCGCAGGGAAAATAAGTCTTGCTCCGCAACGGAGCAGCGGAAAGGAACCAACCCGAATGAAGATTGCCGCGATCACGGACATCGGCAGCTGCCGGCAGGAAAACCAGGACAATTACTGTGCGCAGCAGCTGGCAGGCGGCACCGCCTGGGGCATCGTCTGCGACGGCATGGGCGGTGTCAACGGCGGGCGCATTGCTGCACGCATTGCCACCGACACCATGCAGCAGTATTTTGCCCGCCACATGAAGGCCCTGCAGCCTGGCATGGAAAAAGACTTTCCTCATGCGCGGGTTCGCAAAATCACGAACCGCGCCGTGTATGAAAAGTCCACCTCTGACCCCGAGATGCAGGGCATGGGTACCACCGGCGTCTGCGCTTATGCCAGCCGCGGCATGGCCCATGTGGTGCACGCCGGGGATTCCCGCGCCTACCTGTTCCACGCAGGCGGGCTGCGGCAGATCACCCGCGACCACTCGATGGTGCAGCAGCTCGTCGACAGCGGCCAGATCACGCGGGAGCAGGCTGCCGTCCACCCGCAGAAGAACCTCATCACCCGCGCGCTCGGCGTCTCGGCCAACATTGTGCCGGAGTACAACCGCTGCGAAATCGAGGTGGGGGACATCCTGCTGCTGTGCACCGACGGCCTGACGAACATGGTCGCGGACGATGACATTGCGCAGGTGCTGCGCGAGGTTCCTTTTTTTGATGCAACCAGCATTTTGGTAGACCGCGCCCTGCAGGCGGGCGGTCAGGATAACATTACGGTCCTGCTCATGGGCGTGGAAGCTACGGAGGTCAACAATGGATAATCTGATCGGCAAACGGCTGGATGGCCGCTACTCAATTGAAAGTCTCGTGGGTGTCGGCGGCATGGCCAATGTCTACCGCGGCACTGATTTAAAAACGGGCAACCAGATCGCCGTCAAGGTATTAAAAGACGAATTTCTGGACAATGAGGAACTGGTCCGCCGCTTCAAGAACGAGTCGAAGGCAATCTCCATCCTGAGCCATCCCAACATCGTCAAGGTCTATGACGTCTCTGTCACCGACAAATTGCAATACATCGTCATGGAATATGTGGACGGCATCACTTTAAAGGAATATCTCAAGCAGCGCGGCGGCGCCCTGACCTGGAAGGAGACCGTGCACTTTGCCACCCAGATTTTGAGTGCTCTGCAGCACGCTCACTCCAAGGGCATCATTCACCGCGACGTCAAGCCGCAGAACATTATGCTGCTGGCAGATGGCTCCATCAAGATGATGGACTTCGGCATCGCACGCTTCTCCCGCGCACAGAGCCAGACCGTCAGCGACAAGGCCATCGGCTCGGTGCACTACATCAGCCCCGAGCAGGCCAAGGGTGAGCGCACCGACGCCCGCACCGACATCTACTCTGTCGGCGTTATGCTGTACGAGATGCTGTCGGGCCGCCTGCCGTTTGACGGCGACGGTGCAGTGTCCATCGCCATCATGCAGATTTCGGAGAAGCCGAAGCCGCTGGCCGAAATCGCACCCCAGACCCCGGCAGGACTGCGCCAGATTACCGAGAAAGCCATGGAAAAGGACCCCGACAAGCGTTACCAGAGCGCCCAGGAGATGTTGGCCGCTATCGAGGAATTCAAGCGCAACCCGTCCATCCAGTTTGCGTATGAGTACCGCAGTGCCGAGGACAACCCGGAAAGGAACATCAACCGCGTGGTAAGCAACACAAAGCCCAGCCCGAAATCCACCAGCATCCACACGGGTGACGCCCGTCGTGTCGGCACCTCGAACCCGGGCCGCAGCAAATCCTCCCAAAAGAAGAAGAAAAAGGCATCCAAGGGCTTTTCCCTGCTGCCGATCTTCTTCGGCATGGCCGTGGCGTTTGTCATCGGCGCTGCCATTCTGATCTATCTGATCTTCACCAATTCCAGCAATCTGCTGTTCTCTAACCGTGCCGATGTGCAGGTCATCAGCTTTGTGGGCATGACAAAGGACGAGTTCCTCGCCACCGACTACAACAACCTGCTGCGCGCCGAATTCCCGGAGGAGTATTCCAGTGAACCCGCGGGCACGATCATCCGCCAGACCCCCAAGGCCGGGCGTACCGTCAAGGAGAAGCAGCGCATCGTGCTGACCGTCAGCCTGGGCACCCAGTACGTCACAATCCCTGAGACGAAGAACATGGTGGCCGAGGATGCCGAGCAGACCCTGAAGGATATGGGGCTGCGCGTGACCAAGAAGCCCATGTCCGACAACTCCGTGGCCAACGGCGCTGTTGTCTACACCCAGCCCGCCGCCGGGGAGACCGTCGAGGGTGACTCCACGGTCATCCTGTACGTCAGCCGCTCCGAGGTCAGCAAGGAGAGCCAGGTTCCGAGCCTGACCGGCAAGACCATTGAGGAAGCCCGCAATGAGGTCAAGGGGCTGAACCTGTCCATCCGCACAATCGAGCAGGCCAGCGAACAGCCCGCGGGCACGGTACTGAGCCAGAGCCCCGATGCCGGTTCTACGGTCCGTAAGTCGAGCGTCATCACACTCGTGGTGTCCACCGGCGTGCCCGAGGTCGTCGCTACCCCCGAGCCAGTCGAACCCACTGTGAACGAGGACGGTACCATCACCGTGCAGGAGAGCTGGTGGCCGAGTGCTGACGGCAGTCACCAGATCCATCAGCTGACCGACGGTACCATGTGGAATGAGAACGGCCAACGGTGCGACGCACAGGGCAACCCCATTGCCTGATGTGGGGGAAGTCATGGCGTATATTACAAAGGGCATCGGCGGCTTCTACTATGTAAAGACGACGGACGGCATCGTCGAGTGCAAGGCGCGCGGCATCTTCCGCAAGCGCGGCATCACGCCGGTGGCGGGAGACAACGTCACCCTGTCCGACGACGGCACAATGATCGATGAGATTTTACCGCGCAAAAACGTCTTTATTCGTCCGCCGATTGCCAATCTGGATATTCTGTTCATCGTTACCAGCACAACCCAGCCCGTACCCAGTACGTTGGTGCTGGACCAGCTGGCCGCCGCTGCCATCTACAAGGATGTGCGGCCCGTGCTTGTTGTGACAAAATCTGATTTGGCTGCTGCCGATATGCTGCGCACCGCCTACGCGGGCAGCGGCATCCCGCTGGTTCAGCTGAACTATGAGACCGGCGAGGGCCTTGACGAGGTCAAGGGCTACATTGAAGGGCATCTCTGCGCCTTCTGCGGCAACTCCGGCGTCGGTAAATCGACGCTGCTCAACACGCTGGCCCCCGCGCTGCACCGCGAGACCGGGCAGATCAGCCAAAAGCTGGGCCGCGGGCGGCACACGACCCGCGAGGTCGAAATTTTTGAGATTTGCGGAGGGCGTCTGGCTGATACGCCGGGCTTTGCCAGCCTGGAGGCGCAGAAGCTCTGCCGCATCCCGAAGGATGATCTGCAGCACACCTTCCCGGAGTTCGGACCCTATTTCGGGCAGTGCCGCTTTACGGGCTGCTCCCACCGCAGTGAGACCGGTTGTGCTGTGCGTGAGGCTGTCGAGGACGGGACCATCAGCAAAACGCGCTATGCAAGCTACCTTGCCATGTATGAGGAAGCCAGCGCACGGAAGGAGTGGGAGAAATGAGCAGGCGTGCCGTGATCCTTTCCGCAGTGCTGGTTTCCACCGCACTGCGCCGCTATGTGCAGCCCGGTGATTTTGTTGTGGCCTGCGACGCGGGCTACCGCAATGCCGAACGGCTTGACCTGCGTCCTGACCTCATCGTCGGTGACTTTGACTCCGCCCCGCAGCCCAAAACCGAGCACGAGACCATTGTGCTGCCCCATGTGAAGGACGATACCGATACCCAGTACGCCGCCCATTGGCTGCTGGAGCACGGCTATGACGAGATCACCCTGCTGGGCGCTCTGGGCGGGGCACGGCTGGAGCACACGCTGGCCAACCTTGCCACCGGGCTGTATCTTGCCAAAAACGGCGTGAACGTCCTGCTGGCCAACGAGCGCAGCGAGCTGCGGTATCTTGTGCCGGGCCGCGAGCTTATTTTGCAGCGCAGGGACTGGAAGTATCTCTCCTTTTCCCGATGGAGGCCGGCTGACCGCGTCTGCATCCGAGGCGCGTTCTACCCGCTGGAAAACGCCGTGCTGACCGCGGACTATCCGCTCGGCGTCAGCAATGAGTTTATCGCGGACACCGCACAGCTGCAATGCTCCGGCGGCTGCGGTCTCGTTGTGCTGACCCGCGACGATGCGTAACACCGCAGCACTGCCCGGCATAGTATGGCGTACACAAACACAGAAAGTGAGGTGTATGCCATGCATGTGGTCGTAGTTCGCTGCCCGCGCGCCTTCCGTTGGATCTTACGCGCAGCCTTCAAGGTCTGAATCCAAATTTTTCCCCTGCCTGTTCCGGGCGGGGGCTATTTTTTTGCCCTGCCGCATATAATGCCCCAGAACATAACCGGAAAGGGGCAAGCAATATGGAACTCAAGGTGTTCAAAGACACCATCGCATCCTACGGCGGACGCTGGGAAACACGGCTGGAGCTTCCCGTGGAAACGGAGATTCTGATTCCCGACTACCTGCCCGCCGTATTCAAGATCGTCAAGTGCCTGATCACGCCCGTTGTGCTGCAGAACCGTGTGTCCGGCGGACGCTGGCAGAGCGAGGGCTATCTGCGCTGCACCGTCTATTACCAGAGCGAGGAGCCCGGCACGCGCCTTTTGCGCACCGAGCAGAAATTTGCCTTTGAAAAACTGGTCGAGCTGCCCGCCGGGCAGTACGCCGACGGCCCGGCCCAGGTCTGGGGCGAGCCGGAATACTGCAACTGCCGCGCTGTCAGTGAGCACCGCATCGACCTGCGCGGCGCGTACATCCTCTGCGCCGCAGTGTCCGTGCGGCGGGAGTCCGAGCTGCTGACCGCACTGGCCGACTGCGGCATTGAGCAGTACACCCGCACGATGCAGGGCCTGCAATGCGCCGTGACCGAGGAAAAAACGTTGACTGCCGAGACCGCTGCGGCGCTGCCCGGCACCGGGGAAAGCGTGCTGGACATCACCGGCGGCTTTGCCGCCGGCAGCGCAGCGCCGGCCACCGGGCAGGTCAGTGTGCAGGGGACGCTGCAAATTCAAATATGCAGCCAGAACACCAGCACCGGCGAGCTGACCGTGCGCAGCAAGGATCTTGCCGTGCAGCAGACGCTGGAGCTGCCCGGCGTGACCGAGGACGACACAGCCCTTGTGCGCGGCGAGGTGCTGGCCTGCACACTGAGCGCAGTCGACGGCGCAGGGGAAGCGTCCCTCTCGGTGACCTGGAAGCTGCGCGTCGAGGTCTGGCGCAGCGTGCAGCACACCGTCGTGGCCGACGCCTACTCCACGCTCTGTAAGACCCAGACCGTGCAGACGGTCTGCCGCCTTTTGCAGAAAACCGCGGATTTGACCGGGCGTATCCCGGTCACGCTTGACGACGACCTGCCCGACGCCAAGGGCACTGTTCTCGGCTGCTTTGTAACGCTGGGTGCCCTGTGCGCCGCACAGGCTGACGGCAGCAAGGCTGAAACACATTTAAAACTACTGGGCAAGGGGACTGCGCATGTGTTCATCAGCGATGCCCGCGGTGAGCTGACTTGCTACGACAAGGCGTTTACCTGGCAGCCTGACGGCCTCTGGCCCGGCAGCACTGACGGTGCGTGGCCAAGTGTCGGGGCCTCCGTCGCGCGGGTCGCCAGCAGCAAAAACGGTGCACGGCTGCGGGTCGATTTAGAGATTGAGATCAGCGGCGCCCTGTTCCAGGCGCAGAGCTTTGACGCGCTCTGCGGCGTGGAGCTGGGCGAGGAATACGACGACAGCGACGGCCCGGCCCTCTATATTTACTACGCCCGGCAGGGGGAGCGCATCTTTGACATTGCCAGGCGCTACCATGCCCGCGCCCGTGACCTGGCCGCCGCCAACCATCTGGACACCAACGGTGACCCGCCGCAGGAGCTTACGACGGACACCGCCTGTCTGCTGATCCCCGCAGCGCTGTAAAGGAGGGACACATCCGTGACACAGGATCAAATCTACCAAAACATTGCACAGCGCACCGGCGGGGACATCTATCTCGGCGTCGTCGGCCCGGTGCGCAGCGGCAAAAGCACCTTTATCAAGCGGTTTGCCGAGCTGATGCTGCTGCCGCGCATCAAGAACGAGGCCCGTCGTGCCCGCGCCCATGACGAGCTGCCCCAATCCGCCGCCGGGCGCACCATCATGACAACGGAGCCGAAGTTCATCCCCGAGAAAGCCGTCAAGCTCGAGCTTTCGGGCGGCGGCAGCTTCAAGGCGCGGCTCATAGACTGCGTCGGCTACATGGTGGACGGCGCGCTCGGCCATGAAGAAAACGAGGCTCCGCGCCTGGTCAAGAGTCCCTGGTTCGACCACGAGGTCCCGTTTGACCTGGCCGCCGAGACCGGCACCCGCTGCGTCATCCGGGAGCACGCCACGGTGGGCCTCGTCGTAACGACGGACGGCTCCGTTGCCGACCTGCCGCGGGAGGCGTATCTCGACGCCGAGCGCCGTATCATCGCAGAGCTGGACGGCATCGGCAAGCCGTATATCATCCTGCTGAACTGCGCCGAGCCGGACAGCGACGATGCACAGCGCCTTGCCGCCGAGCTGGCCGAGACCTACGGCCACGCGGTCCTTCCGCTGAACTGCACGACGATGACCGTCGAGACCCTCGACAAGCTGCTGCAAACGCTTTTGTACGAGTTCCCGATCCGCGAGATCGCCGTGCAGATGCCCGCCTGGGTCACGATGCTCGAAAGCGGGCACTGGCTGCAAAGCGCGGTCTACACGTCCATGCTGGATTTTGCTGCCTCGGTGCACCGGATGGCCGACCTTGCAGGCAAGCGCCCCCAGCTGGGGTGTGAATACATCACCGCCGCCAGCCTGACCGGCATGGATTTGGCCAGCGGCAGTGTCAGCATCACCGCTGCCGTCGCCCCGGATACTTTCTATAAGATCCTCGGTGAACAGACCGGGCTGGACATCGTGGACGAGGCAAGCCTTTTGCCCTGCGTCGTCAGCCTGGCCCGGGCCAAGCGCGCCTATGACAAGATCAAATCCGCCCTTGACCAGGTCGAGGCCACGGGCTACGGCATCGTCATGCCGGGCATTGATGAATTGACATTGGAAGAACCCGAAATCGTCAGGCAGGGCGGGCAATACGGCGTGCGGCTGTCGGCCAGCGCCCCCAGCCTGCACATCATGCGCGCCAACATCCACACCGAGCTTTCGCCCACCGTCGGCAGTGAGCAGCAGGGGAGGAGCTCATCAAAAGCCTGCTGGCGGACTTTGAGACCGACCCCGGCAAGCTGTGGAGCACGAATATTTTCGGCAAGAGCCTGAACGAGCTGGTCAGCGAGGGCGTGCAGGCAAAGCTGCTGCACATGCCGCAGGAGGCACGCAGCCGCCTGCAGCAGACGCTTGAGCGCATCATCAACGAGGGCTGCGACGGGCTGATCTGCATTCTGTTGTGACGGAGGAGTTATGTTCAGACGCATTTCCAGGCAGGAGCGTGAGCGCCGCGCCGCCAGGGCCGAGCTGGTAACAACCTTGCAGGCACTGCGCTCGAACGAGCGCGCCTTCACGGAGGCGCAGGACCCATTTTATATTGACCAGCTGACCTACCAGCACGCCGCGCTGATGTGCCGCTGCCGGGCGCTGCTTCGCACACTGCGGGCGGAAGGGGAGGAGCCATGACCAAATATTGGCCCTGTCTGCTCGCAGCTGTGTGCGCCATCGCCGTACTGCGCTGTGCCGCCCGCCAGCGGCACGGAATTCGCAGTCTGCTGGCAGGGGCCGTCTGCGGTCTGGGCGCACTGGCCCTGCTGGGCCTGTTGGAGCCGGTGACCGGCATTGCGCTGCCGCTGAATCGCGTTTACGGCGTTCTGCGCGGGCGTTTTGGGATTGCCCGGCGTGACGGCCCTGCTGATTTTGCGGCTGCTTTTATAAAATGCCTTGCCAACAGGGCGGAAGTATGCTATACGTTTTTTAGAAAACGAGTGGAACATACGGTCGGCGGGACAGCCCGCAAGGGCTGCCTGAGGAAAGTCCGGGCTTCACAGAGACAGAGTAACTGCTAACGGCAGCCGGGGGTGACCCCAGGGATAGTGCAACAGAAAGAAACCGCCGCGAAAGCGGTAAGGATGGAAAGGCGAGGTAAGAGCTCACCAGCGCACTGGCGACTTTGCGGCTATGTAAACCCTGCTCGAAGCAACATCCGTATGGGACATTATGCGGAGTCTCGCGCGTCCCGGTGATGGCGTGAGCCTTGCGGCGACGCAAGGACAAGATAGATCGTCGTTTGATACAGAACCCGGCTTACGGTCCGGTCGTTTTCTATCAAATTTTGCAAAAGCACATCTGTTTTTGGTGCAGATGTGCTTTTTTGATTTTTCCGCATAAAAAGCGCACTATCTGGCAAAAAGTGCTTGTTTATTTCAGATAAATCGTATATAATGTAGTGTACGCCTGTGGTTGTGCCAAGATAGAGGGTGGCACGCACAGGATTATGAAGGGAAACGTATATATTTTATTTAGGGGGATCGTACTTATGGCTGATTACTTTGCAATGGATCACGACGAACTCACCGCTGAAAAGACCGCGCTGGAGGCCCAGTACAAGAAGTTTCAGGGTATGAATCTGAAGCTGAACATGGCCCGCGGCAAGCCCGGCCCTCACCAGATGGATCTGGCCATGGACCTGCTCAAGATGGACAACTACATCACCGACAACGGCTTTGACACCCGCAACTACGGTGAGCTGGAGGGTCTGCCCGAGGCCCGCGCACTGTTTGCCGAAGTGTTCGGCGTGCAGCCCGGCGAGGTTTTCGTAGGCGGCAACTCCAGCCTGCAGCTGATGTACAACCTGGTCGCCATCGGCATGATGTTCGGTTTCCAGGATTCCCCGAAGCCCTGGGGCCAGGTCGAGCACCGCAAGTTTCTCTGCCCCGTGCCCGGCTATGACCGCCACTTTGCCATCACCGAGGAGATGGGCTTTGAGCTGATCTCCGTGCCCATGAGCCCCGACGGCCCCGACATGGACATGATTGAAAAGCTCGTCGCCGAGGATGACACCATCAAGGGAATCTGGTGCGTGCCGCAGTACTCCAACCCCGACGGCTACACCTACAGCGACGAGACGATCCGCCGCTTTGCCGCGCTCAAGACCGCCGCCCCCGATTTCAAGATCTTCTGGGATGAGGCGTACATCGTCCACCACCTGACCGATGAGATCATCGAGACGCCGGTTTTGCTGAACGAGGCCAAGAAGTACGGCAATGAGGACCGTGTCTTTATGTTCACCTCCACGAGCAAGATCACCTTCCCGGGCGCGGCATCTCCGCCATCGCCTGCAGCGAGAACTCGATGAAGTACATGTGCAAGCGCTTCTCGACGATGATCATCAGCTACGACAAGATGAACCAGCTGCGCCAGTGTCCGTTTTCTCAAGAACTAAGGCCGGTGTCCTGGCCCACATGGCCAAGCATCGCGCGCCTGGTGCCCTGCTTTGACGCCGTCAAGACCA
>ENA-OQIJ01000240-OQIJ01000240.1-human-gut-metagenome-genome-assembly--contig:-NODE-240-length-15103-cov-7.915865_pt1 | contig 15103 bp, 14 predicted proteins | sample MGYA00242582_ERZ504747 | MGnify/ENA primary metagenome ERZ504747 (study PRJEB26092, sample SAMD00036435) | human gut metagenome | host: Homo sapiens | study: EMG produced TPA metagenomics assembly of...
GGCATTGGTTGGCGCCCATGCCGATGGGAATTTTGGAAGTCCAGATGGTGTTGATGCAGGCTACCGCAAACAGCATGCGGGCGGGGGAGATGGAGCTCTTTTCGTCCAGCGTCTGCACAAACAGCAGCATGATGGACAGGCAGGCGATCTGGCCCATCAGCTGGGACAGAGCGATGGTGATCACATACAGCGCAACCACCAGAAAAATACCCTGTTTGCCCTGTAAATTGGTCATTATACCGCGCAGGCGGTGCACCAGGCTGGTTTTGCCCAGGGCGCTGGCCACCACAATCATGGTTGCAACCATGATTGTGGTGCTGTTGGAAAGACCGGAAAAGGCAGTGGAAAGGTCGCATACGCCGGTAAGTACAAAGGCCACGCAGCAGATCATTGCGGTCACACCGTAAGGGATGATGCGGGTCAGCAGCATGACGACCATGAACGCAAGAATGGCCAGAACAATAATCATTTCTATGGTCATGATGATCCTCCTGATTGTTTGGTTGAAAAACAACAGGTAAAAATCGACGATTCCCCTGGGGTGCGGCCGCAAAATTGTGCGAAATGCCTGTTGTTTTTTCTCTATATCACTATATTACAGAGAAAATGACGGACACACAATCCAGCGAAGACTATACAAATTATAAGTAAAAACTATGGATGCTCTTGCGCCTGACCATTCGCAGCGATACAATAAAGTCAGAACGGAAAACGGGAGGAAACGGGCGTGAACGTGCGAAGCATGGAGTATCTGCTGGCCATCGAAAAAACAGGCAGCCTTTCCGCCGCGGGTCGGCTGCTGAAGGTTTCGCAGCCGACCCTTACGGTGTTTGTGCAGGGGCTGGAGCAGCAGCTGGGCGCGGCGCTGTTCCGGCGGGAGGGCCGCTGCCTTGTGCCCACCGCGCAGGGCCGGGTGCTGCTGAATGCCGCCCGGGAGATCGTGGCGGTGAAGGAGCAGACCTATCAGACCATCCACCGGCTGACCCATCGTCAGAGCAGCCGCATTGTGATTGGAGCCACTCCGCTGCGGGGCTCGCTGATGGTGGCGCAGGTGTTCCCGGCCTTCAACCGGCGGTTCCCGGATGTGGAGCTGGTGATCCGGGAGGGCTACACCCGGGACATCAAGGACTGGGTGAAGCGGGGCCAGGTGGACTGTGCCCTGTCCAGCTACATCAGCGGCGAGGAGGGGTTCGAGATCATTGCCACCATGAAGGAGGAGATCGTGGCGGCGGTGCCCGGCTTTCATCCCATGGCGGCCATGGCCCGGGAGCGGGGCGACGCGCTGCCCTGTGTGGACATCCGCTGCTTTGCGGATTCGCCTTTTGTGCTCATGGCGGAAGGAAATACCACCCGCGCGGTGTACGACCGGATCATGGAAAAGGAGGGGCTGCGGCCCACCGAGGTGTTCGAGACCAACAATCTGCTGGTGCTCTGCCGCATGGTGGGGCAGGGAATGGGCGTGGCACTGATTCCCGCCAGCTCCATGCAGAAAAACAGGGAGGACACGGTGTATTTTTCCATCTATCCCCGGTACTACATGCACCTGGGCATGCTGCTGCCCCCCGGCCGCAACGAGCTGAGCGAAGCTGAGCGGTATCTGGCCTATCTGGTGATCCGCGGCGATATGGAGAATCCCGCCTATCGACGAAGTCTGAACGTGCGGGCCCAGCAGATTTTAAATGAATTCGAGGGGGAGGATACGCCGTGAGCCTGCAAAGCATGGAATATGTGATTGCCATTTCCGAGGAAAAGAGCCTTTCCCGGGCGGCGGAGCGGCTGCTGATCAGCCAGGCCGCCCTGAGCCAGCATGTGAAAAAGCTGGAAACCGAGCTGGACGCCAGGCTGTTCCAGCGCCAGCACGGTCATCTGGTGCTCACCGATGCGGGCCGTGTGTATGTGAACGGGGCGCGCAGGGTGCTGGATATTTACAACCGGGCCCTGTATCAAATCTACCACATGTGAGGAAAACAAGCAAAGAGCCTGTGCGGTGCACAGGCTCTTTTTGCGTGCCGGAATCAGTTCAGGCTCTGCAGGTATTCATCCATGGCGGCCGCCACGGTTTTGGAATACTTCACCGCTTCCACCACGGTGCGGGCGCCCAGCACCACGTCGCCGCTGGCAAAGATGCCCGGGCGGCTGGTGTGACCGGTCTCGTCGGTGGCCAGAAGGCCCCGTTCGGTGGTATTCAGGTCGGTGGTGGTGTTCACGATTTTGTCCTTGGGGCCCTGGCTCACTGCAATGATCACGCTGTCGGCCGAAAAGAGCGCCGGTTCGCTCAGCTGGGTTACCTGACCGTTTTCATCGAAGGATGCCTGCCGGTACTCCACGCCCTGATCGGTGATGCGCTCGCTGTGGATGCCGTAAAGAAATTCCACTCCGTCGGCCAGCGCGTAGTCCACCTCCCGCACGCTGGCGGCGGCCCTGTCGGACCGGCAGAGGATGGTCACATGTTTTGCCCCCTTGCGCAGGGCGGTGCGGGCCACGTCCATGGCCGAGTTGCCCGCGCCGATCACCGCCACATCATTGCCCAGATCATACACATCCGGATCCACCAGATAATCGATGGCAAAGTGCACGTGGCCCAGGCTCTCGCCGGGAATGCCCAGCTTTCTGGGCCGCCACACGCCGGTGCCGATGAAGATGGCCTGATAGCCGTCCCGCTGCAGATCGTCCACCGTGAGCGCCCCGCCGATGGAGGTGTTGGGCCGGATCTTTACCCCCAGCTTCACCAGCTGATCCTTGTACCGGTCCAGCACCGACTTGGGCAGCCGGAAGGCGGGAATGCCGTAACGCAGCACGCCGCCGATCTTTTCCCGGCTTTCAAACAGGGTCACATCGTAGCCCTTCTGGGCCAGCAGCACCGAGATGGTGATGCCCGCGGGCCCGCTGCCGATGATGGCGACCCGCTTGCCCCGGTTGCCTTCGCGCCGGATCTGCATCCGGTCCAGATAGGTGTCCGAGATGTAGTTCTCGATGCTGGAAATGTGCACCGGGGCGCTTTTGCGGCCCAGCACACAGTGCCCCTCGCACTGCTTTTCGTGGTCGCACACCAGCGAACAGACCACGCTCAGGGGGTTGTTCTCAAACAGCATCTCGCCGGCGGCGTCCAGCTGGCTGTTCAGAAACAGCTGGATCATGTCCGGAATGGGGGTGTTGATGGGACAGCCGGTGCGGCACTGGGGCACCTTGCAGTGCAAACAGCGCCGGGCTTCGTTTACCACATGAATGGCCATATTGTGTTTCCTCCTTGCCAATGGTGAAAAAAGGGTGGAAAAGCACCCCGGCAAAAAGCCGGGGTGCGGCGGTCAGGTAATAGGAGCGGGATTGAAGATGCACAGGTCGTTGTGGAAGCCGTACTGGTCGCTGTAGGGCTGCTTTTCGCCGCTGGCCACGTCCAGAATGAAGTCGAAGATCTCCTGCCCCACCTGAGCGATGGTTGCTTCACCGGTAGCCACGCCGCCGGCGGAAATGTCGATCAGATCGAACCAGTGCTCCTTCATCTCGTTGCGGCTGCACACCTTGATCACCGGGGCCACGTCCAGCCCGTAGGGAGTGCCGCGGCCGGTCATGAACACCTGCAGGCCGATGCCGCTGGCCAGCTGGCTGGGGCCGCACACGATGTCGCTGGCGGGGGTGGCCGCGTAGATCAGGCCGTGCTTTGTGGGCTTTTCCGCGGGGCTGAGTACCTCCACAATGGGGCTGGTGCCGGATTTTGCAATGGAACCCATGGCCTTTTCCACAATGTTGGCAAGGCCGCCCTTTTTGTTGCCCGGAGTGGGGTTGGCGTCCCGGTCCACGCCGCCTGCGTCCAGATAGTCATCGTACCATTTCATCTCGGCGGCCAGCTTGTCCCGGCAGGCTTTGTCCACGCAGCGGGCGGCCAGCAGGCGCACGCCGTCCCGCACTTCGGTCACCTCGCTGAACATCACGGTGGCGCCGCCCCGCACCAGCATATCGGCCGCATAGCCCGCGCTGGGGTTGGCGGTGATGCCGCTGAAGGCGTCGCTGCCGCCGCACTGCATGCCGATCAGCAGCTCACTTAAGGGTAGCTCTTCCCGGCGGCGCTGGTCCAGCTTCTGCAACTTTTTGTCGGCCATGTCCAGAATGGCCTGCATCATGGCGTCGTGGCCCGCCCAGTCCTGCAGGGTGAGCACGTTTTCCGGGGTGATGTCCTCGGGCGGGAGCACCCGGTCGTAGGTGAGCTTTTCGCAGCCCAGGCCCACCACCATGATCTCACCGCCGAAGTTGGGGTGACGGATCAGGTTGGTGATTGCCCGGATGGGGATTTCGGCCATGGGCGCGTTGATGGCCACGCCGCAGCCGTAGGGATGGGTCGCCGCCACCACGCCGTCCACATGGGGATACCTGGGCAGCAGCTCCTTTTTGATGCGCTCCACCGCCACCTTCAGCACACCGGCGGCGCACTGCACCGTGGTCACGATGCCCAGCAGGTTGCGGGTGCCGGCGGGGCCGGTTTTGTTCCGGTAGCCCATCCAGGTGGTACGGGTGGGGGCGGGCAGCTGCTCCGCGGGCACCAGATGGGTGGCGTAGGGCATGTCGTCCAGAGTGGGGCTCTGGGGCAGGGTGAGCATGTGCTCGTTGATCCAGCTGCCCCGGGGGATGTCATCCTTTGCGTAGCCCAGCACCACGCCGTAGCGCAGAATCTCGCCCCCGGCGGGAATGTGGGTCAGGGCGATCTTGTGGGCCTGGGGAATGGGCTGGAGAGTGACCAGGCCGGGGGCGGCCTCCACGCCCGCCTCCAGGTCATGCACGGCCACGGCCACGTTGTCCTGGGGCTTGATCTGAATGATTTTCGGGGATTCGGTAGGCATGTTTCATTCGCTCCTTCTGTGATCAAATTCCAGCTATCTTACACAATATCCAGCGGGGTACGGCGGGTGGGCGCCGGGAAGGCGGCATCCAGTGCGGCCAGCTCCTCGGCGCTCAGGCGCAGTTCCAGCGCGGCGGCGTTGTCCAGCGTGTGCTCGGCCCGGCTGCTGCGGGGAATGGGGTACACCCCCGGCCGGGTGAGCAGAAAGGCCAGCAACACCTGCCAGGGCGAAACTCCGTGTGCTGCGGCGGCGTTCTGCACCGCGGCACAGCCCGCCAGATCCCGGCGCAGGCTGCCCGCCTGTGCCAGCGGGCAGTAGGCCATCATGGGCATGCCCTGCTTTTGCATCCAGGGCAGCAGATCAAATTCCACGCCCCGGCTGCCCAGATGATACAGCACCTGATCGGTGGCGCACTGGCTGCCGCCGGTCACTTCCATCAGCTCGTCCATGTCCAGCGCGTCAAAGTTGGAAACGCCCCAGGCCCGGATGCGCCCCTTTGCCTTCAGCTGCTCCATGCACTCCACCGTCTCGGCCAGAGGCACCGCGCCCCGCCAGTGCAGCAGATACAGATCCAGATAATCGGTGCCCAGCCGCCGCAAAGAGTTTTCGCAGCTCAGAAAAATGCTGCGCCGGTCCGCGTGAAAGGGGTACACCTTGGACACCAGATACAGCGAGGCCCGATCCATGCCCCGGATGGTGCTGCCGATCAGATGCTCGGATGCGCCTTCGCCGTACATTTCGGCGGTGTCGATCAGGTTCATGCCTGCCTCCACGCCTGCCTGCAGCGCCTTGCGCTCCCGGGCGGCGGTGGCGGTGTTCTCGCCCAGATACCAGGTGCCCTGACCGATGCGGCTCACCGCCCGGCCGTTTTCCGTAATAAATTCCATGTTTGTTGTCCTTTCGTGCAGTGAAAATAGGCTGCTTTCATTGTAGCCGCCGCCGGTTGGGGTGGGCAATGGATAAACTGCACAGCCGGACGGCGCAAAGTTGTGGAAGCTGCACAATCGTTTTGAAACCTTGCATCGGGTGTGGAAGATCCTGCAATGGGCTGAAAGAAGGCTGCGAAAGGGGTGAAACCGGTTGCAATTGCGGGGCAGATCCGCAGAAAGTGCACGGTTTTTAACAGATTGTGAATGAAATATGGAAAAGTACTCCGTGTTTTGTATAATAAAGCCAGAAAACAGCCTGCAAAAGGAGGAAACACGGATGAAACAAGGAATTGCCGCGCTGCTCTGTGCCTGCGGCCTGCTGCTGACCGGCTGCGGGGCACAGCAGGCGCAGCCTGCCCCCACGGCCCAGCCCTCGCCCACGGCCCAGCCCGTGATTCAGGATTATCCCTGGGAGTTTGTCTGGCAGGAGGGGGACATTGAAGCCCTCAAGACCCCCTGCGAGCGGCCGGGCACGGTGGTGACGGTGGAATACGATACCCCGGCCTATGCGGTGAACGACCTGCTGGGGAAGGACGAGATGCTGCACAAGCGGCTGCGGGTCTATCTGCCCTACGGCTACGACGAGAGCCGCCAGTACAACGTGCTGTATCTGCTCCACGGCACCAAATACCCGGGCGACGGGGAGATGGAGGAGTACTGGCTGGATCAGTGGGGCGAGCAGACCCTGCCGGTGCTGGACAACATGATCGATCAGGGCCTGTGCGAGCCGGTGATCGTGGTCACGCCCACCTACTATTCCCGGGTGGAGGGCTGCCCGCTGGGCAGTGAGCAGGTGGAGGAGCTGGCCCGGCGGCTGAATGACCGGTACATCTCCGGCCAGGGCAAGGGCGACGACCGGGAGCAGAACATCTGGCCCCAGTATTTTGGTCAGGAGCTGCGGAACAACATCATCCCGGCGGTGGAGGGCAAATTCAGCACCTACGCCGGCGGCGACACCGGCGAGGAAAGCCTGATCGCCTCCCGGGAGCACCGGGCCTTCGCGGGTCTGTCCCGCGGGTCAATGACCGTCTGCCGCTCCGGCCTGACCCAGAACGCGGACATCATTGCCTGGTTCGGCTCCTATTCCGGGGCATGGCAGGAGTTCGACGCCATGAAGGAGGCGCTGGAGGGGGAGTTTGCCTCGTATCCCATCCGCTTCTGGTATAACGGCAACGGCATGGGAGACTTTGCGCTGCCCAACCACGAGGAATTCCGGGACCTGACGCTGGAGCAGATGGGCGACCGCTTTGTGGACGGGGAGAACTACGCCTTTGTGACCCTCACCGACGGCGCCCACCGGTACGAAAGCTGGATTGCGGATCTGTATAACTCGCTGCTGGTCTTTTTCCGGTGAGGGGGGAATCTGTGGTATAATACAGAAAAACGGGCCCTGCCACACCGGCGAAAAGGAGCCCTTCGGAAAGGACGGGAGAGCCATGTATCCGGGACGGGTGGAGCTGCATCTTCACATGGACGGCGCGCTGACCGAGGCCTTCGTGCGGGAGTGCCTGAAACAGCAGGGAATCAAAGAGCCGGAGGATCTGGCCGCGGCGCTGGCTGCCCAGCCGCTATGCGAAAATCTGGTGGATTATTTAAAATGCTTCGATATTCCGCTGCGCGTCTTGCAATATGCCGAAACGCTGGAGCGGTGCGCCTTTGATCTGGTCTGCCGGCTGGCCGGGCAGGGCTATGTGTACGCCGAGCTGCGGTTTGCCCCCGCCAGCCACTGCGCAAAAGGCCTGACCCAGCAGCAGGCGGTGGAGGCGGTGCTGCGGGGCATCCGGGCCGCAAGAGCCCGGCACCCGGAAATCGGCATCGGGCTGCTGCTCTGCTTTATGGTGGGCGGCGACGCCGACCACGAGGCCACCCTGAACGCCGCCCGGCGGTATCTGGGGCAGGGTGTTGTGGGCGTGGACATGGCCGGGGCCGAGGGCATGGTGCCCATGGAGCAGTACCGGCCCCTGTTTGCCCGGGCAAAGGCGGAGGGCATCCCCTTCACCATCCACGCCGGAGAGTGCGGCAGCTGGGAGAACATCCTCACCGCCCTTTCCTTCGGGGCAAGGCGCATCGGCCACGGCACCGCGGCCATCCGCTCGCCGCAGTGCATGGAACGGCTGCGGGAGAGCGGCGCGGTGCTGGAATGCTGCTTCACCAGCAATTTGCAGACCCGGGCAGTGGCCACCCCGGCGGAGCATCCCATCCGGGCATTCCAGCAGGCGGGGCTGCGGGTGACCGTGAACACCGACAACCCCACCGTCTCGGCCACCACGCTGGCCAATGAGCACCGGGTGCTGGCGGATCAGTTCGGCTTTTCCGACGAGGAGTTTTACCGGATGGACCGCACCGCGCTGGAAGCCGCCTTTGTGGGCGAGGGGCAGCGGAAGGCCCTGCTGGCCCGGCTGGAAACGCTGTGGGCCGAGGGGCAGAGCTGAGAAAAGAAAAAAGGGGTGCGGGTCACAAGCGACCCGCACCCCTTTGTGCGTTTTGAAAACGATGCCGTTACCAGAAATTTTTCCGGCGGAAGTACCAGATGCTGCCCAGCAGGATTCCGGCGCTGACCAGAATCACCGCCGGATAGCCGTAGGCCCATTGCAGCTCCGGCATGTGGGCGAAGTTCATGCCGTACCAGCCGGCAATCAGCGAAAGGGGCAGGCAGAGGGTGGTCACCACCGTGAGCACCTTCATGATCCGGTTCTGCCCGATGTCGATCTGGGCCTGGTATTCGCTGGCAATCTGGCTTGCGTATTCCCGCAGCATCTGGCTTTCCGCCCGCAGGCTCTCCACCCGGCGGCCGAAGTGGCCCATCCGCTGGGCGCTTTCCGGCCCCAGCAGATCCTCGGCGTTTTCCAAGAGGGTGTCTGCCAGATCGTTCAGCTGGGCATAGAACCGGTTGCACCGGTTCAGCTCCTTGCGCAGTGCGCTCATCCGGTGGATGAACCGGTCGGTGCGGCCGGCCAGAATCTCCTGCTCCAGCTGGGCGGCCCGTTCCTCCAGCTGCTGGATGTAGGGCAGGCCGTCCTGAATCAGGGCGGTGAGCAGATCCACCAGAAAATCTCCCGCGCCGCCCTGCTCGTGGGGGCGCATGGCCAGCACCTGTGCCAGCAGGGCCGCGCCGGTTTCCTGCGAGGCAACAAGCAGCACGTTGGGGCCCTGCCACACAAAGGCAAGGCTTTGGGCCGGCTGTTTGGCCCGGGCGGGAATGTGCAGTGCGCCCAGAATGCGCCCGGCGTCAAAGTCCACCCGGCAGTAGCGCAGCTGATCCGGCCGGGCCAGATGGGCAGGGGGCTTCAGCGCCTCGGGTATGGCTTCGGCGGCGGCTTCGTCCGGCGTGAGCACCGCCAGCACCCGGTCCCACGCGGCGGGCGGCGCGGGCAGAAGGGTCAGCGGGGCGGACAGTTGATAATAGGGCATAACACAGCGCCTCCTTTGCCGCCCATTATAGCACAGCGCGCCCGGCAGGGCAAAGAGCGGCGTTGACAGCGGCCCGCCCGGTGATTATCATGGAGATAATGATCCAATGGCGGCAAACGCGCCGCCGCACAGGCAAGGAGGAAAAAACCATGGAAGAGGTTTGGAAGGCCCGCCGGGAGCGGGTGCTGGGCGCGATGGAAGCCCAGGGAGTGGAGCAGATGATCGTGAGTGACCCCAAGAGCGTCTGGTATCTGACCGGGGTGGACGTGGAGCCCTTTGAGCGGCTGTTCGCGCTGTATCTGCGCAAGGAGGGCAGCGTGCTGTTTTTGAACCGGCTGTTCCATGTGCCGAATCCCCCCTGCGAGGCGGTGTGGATGACCGACACCGACGACGGCGTGGGCATGATCGCCGCCCGGGTGGACAGGACAAAGCCTCTGGGCATTGACAAGGAATGGCCCGCCCGGTTCCTGCTGCCCCTGATGGTCGCCTGCCCGGGCATGGAGTGCCGCCTTGCCTCGGACTGTGTGGACGATGCCCGCGCCCGCAAGGACGAGGCCGAGCGGGAGCTGATGCGCATGAACTCCCGCCTGAACGACGAGGTGATGCGCCGCACCGTGGCCTTTTTGAAGGAGGGCATGACCGAAAAGGAGGGCGAGGCCTTCGTTCTGGCCCAGTATAAGGAGCTGGGCTGCGAGGATGTGTCCTTTGCGCCCATCGTCTCCTTCGGGGCCAACGCGGCGGACCCCCACCACATGCCGGACGACACCCGCCTGAAGGCCGGAGACTGCATTGTGATCGACATTGGCGGCCGCAAGCAGCGCTACTGCTCGGACATGACCCGCACCTATTTCTGCAAGCAGACGGATCCGAAGTATACCGCCATTCATGATCTGGTGCGCCAGGCCAACGAAGCCGCCGAGGCGCTGGTGAAGCCGGGCGTGAAGCTCAGCGAGCTGGACGCCGCCGCCCGCAACCTGATCGCCGCCGAAGGCTACGGCGAATACTTCACCCACCGGCTGGGCCATTTCATCGGCCAGACCGACCACGAACAGGGCGATGTGAGCAGCGCAAGCCCGCTGGTGGCCGAGGAGGGGATGATCTTCTCCATTGAGCCGGGCGTCTACCTGCCGGGCGAATTCGGCGTGCGGGTGGAGGATCTGGTGCTGGTGACCGCCGACGGCTGCGAGGTGCTCAACCAGGTGGACAAGCACTGGAGCCTGATCGGCTGACCCTGAACCGGAACGGAACGCGAAAAAATCCCGGCGGCGCGCAAATTTCAAATTGACGCGCCGCCGGGATTTTGCTATAATAGACGATGCAAATCCAATCTGGAGAGTTGTCCGAGTGGTCGAAGGTGCGAAACTCGAAATTTCGTGTTGGGTAAAACCGACCTAGGGTTCGAATCCCTAACTCTCCGCCAAAAAGCCCGCAGGAAGTTTCCTGCGGGCTTTTCCTTTTTTTATCGGATTTTTTAAAAATGAAACCGGCGGCGCACTTCGCTGCGCAGGCCGGGGCGCAGGCGCACCACCAGCAGCGGGGCGATCAGGGCTAGGCAGGCGCCGAAGGAAATCAGCGACCAGAAGGGCCGGTAGCTGCCCGAGACGGTGAAGTCGATGAAGAATTCCAGCACCAGCAAAAACAGCCCGATGCACAGAATCACCGCCATGAAGGCACTGAGCAGCGAGGGCTTTTTGCGGAACACCGCGCACAGGGCAAGCGAAAGGCCGCACAGCGCGGCAGTAACCGGCAGCGCAAGGCTCCAGTACCAGCCAAGGCCCCCGGCGAGCAGGGCAATCAGCAACAGATACAGCGCCAGCGCCGCCCCGTCGATGGCAAGGCGACCCCACACCGGCAGGCCGCGGGCCAGCAGATGGGGCACGCTCCAGCACCAGAGCAGGGCGGCGGCCCCGGCCACATAGGCGGACCAGGGAATGCCCCGGCCCACCAGAATCAGGTTCAGCAGCACGCAGAACACCGAGGCGGACAAAAGCACCGCCGTCACCGCCACCGCCAGCTCCCGCCGGTCGATGGGGGCCACCTCCTGCCGGATGGCCGGAAAAGGCGGCGGACTGATCCGGTCCACCGGCTGGTTCGGGTTATATACGGGCGTGCCGCACAAGGGGCAGTGCCCGGCGGTGGAATCCAGCTCCACCCCGCATTGCACACAATAAGACATGGCTCGTTTACTCCTTTCGGTTGGAGATGACCTTCACATGGATGCCCTCCCGCACCAGATGGCGGAAGAACTCCCGCTCCATATCGGTATCCTTCACGATGCCCGCGAAGGTGATGGTCAATGTGTCGCCGTAGCTGATGCAGGCGCAGTTGGAGCGGGCCGTGTAGGACTGGCCCAGAATCATCTCCATACGCTCGATGTGCTCCTCCATGGCGGCGGGTACCTTGAACACACCGGGATTGGTGAGGGTGGTGGAATAGGGCCGGTTGCCGATGAGCCGGTAGCTCAAATCCAGCGCCAGATTCTTGATGGGCGAGGGTACCAGCTGCAGCAGCAGATTGTTCTGCAGCGCCACGTTGCCGGCGATGGTGGCCTGCATCTTCACCCGGTTGATGTGCAGCCGCATGTGGTGATGCACCTGAGAAACGATCTCCGGGAAGGTGTAGTCGCCCAGCTCCGGGTCGATGGCCGGGCGCACCGTGAGGATGAAGTTGCGCAGCGTGGGCGAGGGGAAGTGGGGCCGCAGGTTGATGGGCACTGCCAGCGCCACCTGCTTTTCCTTGCGGCGGCCCTCCCGGCGCTGGCGGATCTGGATGGATTCCAGCAGCACCGCCGCCAGATACTCGGTGATGGAGGCCCCGTAGCCCTTGGCCACCGCCTTGAGCTGGGCCACCGACACAAGGCCCATGGTCACGTTCAGGGTGTAGAAGGGCTCTTTTTCCCCCAGGCAGGCGTAGGCAGGGGGCTCCCGCATGCCCAGACACTTGCGGGCGTGGCCGTAGCGGGAATAGGCGTCCTCCTGCTCGGCCGCATCGGGCGGGGCGGTCACGTCCAGTACGCCCCCCTCGTTGGGGATGTCGTGCCCGCACAGCCGCAGATACACCGCCAGCAGGGTGCGGAAGAAGGTCAGCGCGCCGGAGCCGTCCGCCAGCGCGTGGAACACCTCCATGGAGATGCGCCGCTCGTAGTAGAAAAAGCGAATCAGCCAGTCCTCGCCCTTGCGAAAGCGCACCGGCTGGCAGGGGTTGGCGATGTCCGGCTGAACGAAGGGGCCGGGGGCATGGTTGGGCTCGAAATAATACCAGAACACCCCCTGCTTGATGCGCACCGCAAAGCCGGGGAAGCGGGGCAGGGTGGTGTCCACCGCCTGCTGCAGCAGCACCGGGTCCACCGGCTGGCGCATCAGGGCCGAAAACCGGTAGACGGCGGAATAGTCCTCCCGCTGCAGGGCGGAATACATCAGGGCGGCATTGTCCAGCCGGGACCAGCCGCCGGAAAGGGAAGGCATGGCATTCACCTCCGAAAAAACTGGAACGATTTCCCTTATTTTACCATGTTTTGGGCAAAGTGGCTGTAAAATTCTCAGAATGTCCATCAAAAGCTGCCGGGGTATGGTACAATAAAAGAAAGGCCGGTAAAAACGATCCCGGCCGGAAAAGAGAACCTATGCTGAAAATCAATCGACCCGACGCGGAGCAGAGCGCTCTGTCGCTGGAAAAACGCTTTGAAACCACCCTGACCGCGGCCTTAAAGGCCATCCATTCCGCCACCTCGCCGGATTCCACCACCCCGGAGGATCTGGAGCGGCAGCGCAAGGGGCAGGAGCTGCTGGGCCGCATGGTCACCCCCATGCTGGGCATGCGCTGGGAGCCCTTTGAAATCGGCGGCATGCCCGCCGCATGGGTGCGCCCCGAGCAGGGGGAACACCCCCGAAAAATCGTGCTGTACTGCCACGGCGGCGGCTACACCACCGGCAATCTGGGCTACGCCCGGCCGCTGGCGGCAAAGCTGGCCCAGGGCACCGGCTGCCCGGTGCTGGCCTTCGAGTACCGGCTGGCCCCGGAGCATCCCTACCCGGCGGCGCTGAAGGACGCGGAAAAGGCCTGGAACTACCTGATGCATCAGGGCTGGGGCGCGGCGGATGTGGTGCTGGCGGGCGATTCCGCCGGCGGCAACATGGCGCTGGAGCTGGTGATGCGGCTGCGGGCCGAGGGCCGCAGGCTGCCGGGCCAGCTGGTGCTGTTCTCCCCCTGGACGGACATGACCGCCACCAGCGAGACCTATGAAACCCGGGGCGAGACCGACCCCATGCTCACCAAAAACTACATCTGCGCGGTGCGGCAGGCCTACGCCCCCGGGGCGGACTGGTCCAAGTGGGAATATTCGCCCCTGTACGGCGATTTTACTGCCTTCCCGCCCACGCTGATTCAGGTGGGCGACAACGAGATCCTTCTGGAGGATTCGCTGGGTCTGCGCCGTGCCATGCAGGAGCAGGGCGTTCTGTGCCGGCTGGAGCAGTGGCCGGGCATGTGGCATGTGTTCCAGATGTTCCCCATCAAGAAGGCGGCGGAAGCCATGGACAGCGCCTGCCGCTTCATCCGGGAAGGAAAATAAAGCAACAAGCATACGAGGAGAGGGAAAGACCAATGGAAAAGATCACTGTTCTGGGCACCGGCTACGCCATGGCCCTGCGCTGCTACAACACCTGTTTCGCCCTGCATCAGGGCGACGACGTGCTGCTGGTGGACGCGGGCGGCGGCAACGGCATTCTGGTGCAGCTGCAGAAGGCGGGCATCGACCCGGCATCCATCCACAATCTGATTGTGACCCACGCCCACACCGACCACATTCTGGGCGTGGTGTGGGTGATCCGCAAGATCGCCACCCTGATGCTGGACGGCAAATATGAGGGCCAGTTCCACGTCTGGTGCCACAAGGGCCTGCCCGAGACCATCGAGACGCTGGTGCGGCTGACGGTGCAGGGCAAATTTGCAAAGCTGATCGGTGACCGGATTCTGCTGCACGGTGTGGCGGACGGCGAGCAGGCGGAGCTTCTGGGCCACACCGTGACCTTCTTCGACATCCACTCCACCAAGATGGAGCAGTACGGTTTCACCGCCGAGAAGGACGGCAAAAAGCTCACCTGCCTGGGCGACGAGCCCTACAACCCCCTGTGTGAGGGTTATGTGAAGGGCAGCGACTGGCTGCTGTGCGAGGCGTTCTGCCTGTACGGCGACCGGGAGAAGTTCAAGCCCTACGAAAAGCACCACAGCACCGTGAAGGAGGCCTGCGAGCTGGCCGCCCAGCTGGAGGTGCCCCATCTGGTGCTCTGGCACACCGAGGACAAAACCTACGAGGACCGCCAGCGGCTGTACACCGCCGAGGGCAAAGAGTACTATCAGGGCGATCTGCATGTGCCTTATGATCTGGACGTGATCGCGCTGTAACCGAAAAATGGCGCGAAGCAATAACGAAGCAAGCGAAAGGCGGGGATCGAGTATGAGCGATCTGGAACAGAAATTCTTGCAGGAGGTCACCGACAAGGCCGCCGAGGCGAAGCTGGTCTGCGGCTGGGACGCAGCGCATTTTCTGGCGTTCCTGCAAAAGCGCGGCCCGGCGCGGGCCATGGCTGAGCAGGCACGCCGGGGCGCGGTGAGCGAAGCCTTTGACCGGCTGGCCGCCAAGGGCCGGCTGGATCTGTCGCCCGAAGCGGTGGCGTCCAAAAACGACTACGCCGACCTGTTCGACGACGAAGCGGTGAACTTCTTTTTGGAGGTGCTCTGCGAAAAGGGCTACTTCACCGCCGGCTGATTTGATACACGCAAAAAGGCTCCCCGTTGGGGGAGCCCAGCCTGTAGAAAAACCTGCTTTGGCAATCAGGCCAGAGCAGGTTTTCTGTTTGAAAACAAGAAGACAGGTGGAAAAAGCAGTGAAATGTCAGGCGCATTTTCGCGCAATCTGGACCGTTTGCCGCC
>ENA-OQIJ01000241-OQIJ01000241.1-human-gut-metagenome-genome-assembly--contig:-NODE-241-length-15052-cov-3.837320_pt1 | contig 15052 bp, 10 predicted proteins | sample MGYA00242582_ERZ504747 | MGnify/ENA primary metagenome ERZ504747 (study PRJEB26092, sample SAMD00036435) | human gut metagenome | host: Homo sapiens | study: EMG produced TPA metagenomics assembly of...
CTGCATTTTGAGAAAACGCAAAAAGCAGGGCTTCTTCTGGTGGGCAGCCCCAGCTTTGCTATACTCGTTTTTTCAAAAAACCGGGAGTTTTTCAACATCTTTTCCCCAAAATACACCGCCGCGGATGACTTTTACAACAGAAATAGGGGCTGTTGCTCAACTTTCGTTTTGCAACAGCCCCCTACGTTGAATCGGGAAAGCGCAGAGTGACGGGGAACGGATAGAACCCCTCTGGCCGTTTGCCGCTGCACTATACAAAAAACTCTGCGCCGTCCCTCTTGACATTCCCCGATCTGGTGCTATACTGGTAAAGTACGCAAACGAACAGTTAGACAACGAACAATTCGAAATCTAACTTCTTGGACCCAAAAATCGTAAAGGAGGGAAGAAATGCACGAATCATCGTATGATGACTGCGGCTGCTGCGCGGATGTCCACTTCGGCGCACTGCTGAACCAGACCTCGCGGCTCATCCGCCGTGCGCTGGATGCCCGCATCAACGCCGAGGTCAGCTCGGAGCTGTCGGGCGTGCGCGGCATGGTGCTGGGCGACATCGTCCGTGCCGAGCGCCAGGGCCGCGACGTCTACCAGCGCGACATTGAGCAGTGGTTCAACATTCGCCGCTCCAGCGTCACCGCCATGCTGCAGGGCATGGAGCAGGATGGCTTCATCACCCGCAGCGCCGTGGCGGAAGACGCCCGCTTAAAGCGCCTTATCGCCACAGAGAAGGGCCGCGCCTGTCACAAGCAGATCGAGGCAAGCATTGCGCGGTTTGAGGATGACCTGCAAAGCGGCATTGACCCGCAGCAGGCCGCCGCGGCCCGCGCTGTGCTGGAGCAGACCCTGCGCAACGCACAGCACATCCTGCAAGAGGAAAATACCAACCAAGAGAGGGGAAATACCAATTGTTAAAAACACTCGGACGTGAAACCAAGGGCTTCCGCCTGGTCTCCGTGCTGACGCCGATCTTTATGATCGCGGAGGTCATCATGGAAATGATCATCCCGAAGCTGATGGCCTCCATCATTGACAACGGCGTCACGCCGGGCAATATGCAGGTCATCTACACCGTCGGCGCACAGATGGTCGTCGCGGCGCTGTTCGGCCTGCTGTTCGGCATTCTGGGCGCGGTGGCCGGCTCCCACGCGGCCACGGGCTTTGCCCGCAACCTGCGCCGCGGCATGTTCCGCAACATCCAGACCTTTAGCTTTGCCAACATTGACAAGTACTCCACCGCGGGCCTGGTCACCCGCATGACCACCGACGTCACCAACATCCAGAACGCCTACCAGATGCTGCTGCGCATGTCGGTGCGTGCGCCCGCCAGCATGATCGTGGCGCTGATCATGTCCTACACGATCAACCGTCGGCTGGCAAACATCTATTTGATCGCCGTCATCCTGCTGGGCTGCGCGCTCGCCTTTATTATGAGCCGCGCCACCAAGTACTTCGGCGAGGCATTCCGCAAGTACGACGACCTGAACGAGAGCGTGCAGGAGAATGTCTCCGCCATCCGCGTTGTCAAGGCCTATGTGCGCGAGAAGTTTGAGGGCGAGAAGTTCCGCAAGGCCAGCGAGAATGTGCGCAATCTGCTGATGCGTGCCGAGCTGATCCTGGCCTGGAACGCCCCGCTCATGCAGCTGACCGTCTACAGCTGCATCCTGCTCATCTCCTGGATCGGTGCCCAGCTCATCGTCAGCTCCGGCGCAACGACCTTCACCACCGGCGACCTGATGAGCATGCTGAGCTACTGCATGAACATCCTTATGAGCCTGATGATGCTGTCCATGGTGTTCGTTATGATCACGATGTCTGCAGCCTCCGCCAAGCGCGTGGCCGAGGTGCTGGACGAGCAGTCCGACCTGACGAACGGTGAGGATCCCGTTATGGAGGTCAGGGACGGCTCCGTCAAGTTCGACCACGTCAGCTTTGCCTATAAAAAGGATGGCGAGAAGGCCCTCGAGGACATTGACCTCGACATCAAGTCCGGCGAGACCATCGGCATCATTGGCGGCACCGGTTCGGCTAAGTCCAGCCTTGTGCAGCTGCTGCCGCGTCTGTACGACGTGACCGAGGGCAGCGTGACCATCGGCGGCGTTGATGTGCGCAGATATGATCTCGACACCCTGCGCAACAACGTCGCCATGGTGCTGCAGAAGAACGAGCTGTTCAGCGGCACGATTGCCGAGAACCTGCGCTGGGGCAACCCCGATGCCACCGACGCCGAAATCGAGGACGCCTGCAAGCAGGCCTGCGCCGATGAATTTATCGAGCGCTTCCCCGACAAGTACCAGACCCACATCGAGCAGGGCGGCAACAACGTCTCCGGCGGCCAGAAGCAGCGCCTCTGCATTGCCCGCGCACTGCTGAAAAAGCCCCGCATCCTGATCCTGGACGACTCCACCTCCGCCGTCGATACCGCGACGGACGCAAAGATCCGCCATTCGTTTGCGGAAAAAATCCCCGGCACGACGGTGTTCATCATCGCCCAGCGCATTTCCTCCGTGGAAAATGCGGACAAGGTCCTCGTGCTCGAAAACGGCAGGGTCAGCGGCTTTGACACCCCGGCCAACCTGCTGAAAACAAATGCCATCTACCAGGATGTCTACAACAGCCAGACCAAAGGCTCCGGCGACTTTGATGAGAAGGGAGGGGAGGCATAATGGCACAGCAGCCTAAAGTCGTAAAGGTCGGCCCCGGCGGGCGCAGCAATGGCCCCCGCCCCAAGGTCGAAAACCCCGGCAAGGTGTTCAAGCGCATCCTCGCCTATGTCATGAGCCGCTATAAGGCACAGGTCATTGTGGTGCTCTGCTGCATTCTGCTGGCCGTGTTCGCCCAGCTGCAGGGCGTCATGTTCTCCCAGACGCTGATCGACAGCTACATTCTGCCGCTGCTCAAGGCGGGCAGCACGGACTTCAGCGGCCTGGCCGCGGCTATCCTGCGCGTGGCAGTCATCTACTGCGTCGGCATCGCTGCTGTCTTTGTACAGAACCGCCTGATGGCAAGGATCACCCAGGGCACGCTGAAGGACCTGCGTGACGAGATGTTCACCCACATGCAGACGCTGCCCATCAAATACTTTGACACCCACGCCCACGGCGACATTATGTCGGTCTACACGAACGACATTGACACGCTGCGCCAGATGATCAGCCAGAGCCTGCCGCAGCTCGTCAACACGGTTGTGACCCTCGTCGGCGTGCTGGCCTCGATGCTCTATCTGAGCGTCCCCCTGACGGTGCTGGCCCTCGCGATGGTCGGCGTCATGCTGCTGGCGACGAAGTACCTGACCGGCAACTCCGGCAAATACTTCATCAAGCAGCAGCAGGAGCTGGGCAAGGTCAACGGCTACATTGAGGAAATGATGAACGGCCAGAAGGTCATCAAAGTCTTTTGCCATGAGGAAATTGCCATTGAGGAGTTCGACAGGCTCAACGATGAGCTGTTCCACAGCGCCGACAAGGCAAACTCCTATTCGCTGGTAGCAATGCCCGTCAACGGCCAGCTGGGCAACCTGTCCTACGTGTTCTGCGCCATCCTCGGCGGTGCGCTGGCTATCAACGGCTTCGGCGGCTTTACGCTGGGCGGCCTCGCCAGCTTCCTTGTGCTGACCCGCCAGTTCAACCAGCCCATCAGCCAGATCTCCATGCAGCTGAACTCCGTCGTTATGGCGCTGGCCGGCGGTGCGCGTATCTTTGCGCTGCTGGATGAAAAGCCCGAGGTCAACGAGGGCGACATCACCCTGGTCCACGCCAAGTACGAAGCGGACGATACTGTCACCGAGACGAACGAGTCCACCGGCATGTGGGCGTGGAAACGCATGGATGCCGACGGCAAGCCCTGGTACACCAAGCTGGAGGGCGACATCGTCTTTAAGGATGTGGACTTCGGTTACGACGAGAAGAAGATCGTCCTGCATGACATCAACCTGTATGGCCGTCCGGGGCAGAAGATCGCCTTTGTCGGCTCCACCGGCGCGGGCAAGACGACGATCACGAACCTTATCAACCGCTTCTACGACATCCAGAAGGGCCGGATCCTGTACGACGGCCACGACATCAAGTCCATTGAGAAGGACGCGCTGCGCTCCTCTCTGGGCATCGTCCTGCAGGATACCCACCTGTTCACCGGCACGGTCATGGAGAACATCCGTTATGGCCGCCTGACCGCCACCGATGAGGAGTGCATGGCCGCCGCGAAGCTCGCGAATGCGGATACCTTCATCAAGCATCTGCCCGAAGGCTACAACACGATGCTGACCGGCGACGGCACGAACCTGAGCCAGGGCCAGCGCCAGCTGCTGGCGATTGCCCGCGCGGCTGTCGCAGACCCGCCGGTGCTGATCCTGGACGAGGCAACGTCCTCCATCGACACCCGCACCGAGAAACTTGTGCAGGACGGCATGGACGGCCTGATGTATGGCCGCACGACCTTCGTCATTGCCCATCGCTTGTCCACCGTGCGCAACTCGGACTGCATCATGGTGCTGGAGCAAGGCCGTATCATTGAGCGCGGTACCCACGACGAGCTGATCGCTCAGAAGGGCCGCTATTACCGCCTGTACACCGGCAACTTTGCCGAGAACTCTTAAGTGCAGAGATGTCGAAAAAGCCGCAAAACGGCATAAAATCAATCAAAACTGCCGGGATAGCATCTGCTGTCCCGACAGTTTTTGTGCAAAATGCCGCAACAACGCCAAAAAGTTGACGGGAAGGTAAAAAGTGGTTATAATAGGATACGTAGACACGCAAAAAGCGGCGTCTGACCACGCGGCATGAGGGAAACTACAAACAAGATTTGCCGCATAATATACATGATATACCTATAGGAGGACTAATTATGGCACCGAAGAAGATTGCACAGACCGTACTTACCGTGGGTAAGTTCTATACCATCAGCGCCGCCAACGGCAAGGTCATTGAGGTTGCTGACTATAACATTGACAATGGCGCGAAGATCCAGCTGATGGACAACGCCAACTTTGAGTGGCAGCAGTGGAACTTCGTCGCAGCAGGCGACGGCGTTTACCGCATCCAGAATCGCTTCACCGGCAAGATGATGGATCTGGATATGGGCGGCGTCAGCGACGGCACCCGCGTCCACCAGTGGGAGGGTGCCCCGGCATCCAGCCAGCTGTGGGTCGTGGAGCCTACCAACGATGGCCGCGTCAAGATCAAGTCCAACCTGGCCGGCAAGCTGCTGGACCCCGGCATGGCTACCGAGAACGGCACCGTGCTGCAGATCTGGGCTGACGTCAACGGTGACAACCAGTTCTGGACCATCAACGAGGTCACCCGCAAGCCCAAGACCAGCGTGAAGGCCACCACCGTTAAGGCCAAGGCCGCTGCCGAGAAGGCCGCCACCGAGGTCGTCAAGGCTGCTGAGCCCGTCGTCGAGAAGGCCGTCAAGGCTGCCGAGCCTGTCGTTGAGAAGGCTGTTGAGGCTGCGAAGCCCGTCGTTGAGAAAACCGTCGAGGCTGCGAAACCCGTCGTCGAGAAGGCCGTCAAGGCTGCCGAACCTGTCGTTGAGAAGGCTGTTGAGGCTGCCAAGCCCGCAGCTGAGAAGGCCGTCGAGGCCGTCAAGACCGCCACTGCCAAGACCAACACCCGCAAGTGCGGCAAGGGCAAGCGCCGCAAGTAATTTGCTTTGAACTTTTTCCCTGCAATTTTGTGCTGTAACGAGAAAACCCGCCCGTCAGGATGCAGTTCCTGACGGGCGGGGTTATTTTTGTTGTGGCTGAAAAGCCTTCCCCTACGGGGGAAGGCGGCCCGAAGGGGCGGATGAGGGGCGAGCGTGTCAGTATTGCCCGTGAACGAGCTGCGGCGGAAACGCTGCCCTCATCAGTCACCTGCGGTGACAGCTTCCCCCACGGGGGAAGCCTTCAGACTTACCCCAGCGCCGCAATGCTCTCCTTGATCTTGGCGGCCTTGTCCTGGGCGGCAGCCAGCTTGGCGCGGGTCTCCTCGACGAGCTTCGCCGGGGCCTTTTCGACGAACTTCGGGTTGTTCAGCTGGTTCGTGAACATGCCCAGCTCCTTCTCGGCCTTGGTCAGCTCCTTGTTCAGGCGGGCCAGCTCCTTGTCGCGGTCAATCAGCTCCATCATCGGGATAAAGCCCTTCGCGTCGGGGGTCGCCACGTTGACCATGCCGTCGGTGCTGCCCTCGTACTTTGCCGTGACCGTCACGTCGGTGGCAAAGGCAAAGCGGGCCAGATACGCGCCGCCCTTCTCAAACGCGTCGGGGGAGGCAGTCTCAATGACCATGCTCGTCTTTTTGGCGGGGTGGACGTTCATCTCGGCACGCATGGCGCGGACAGCCTTGATGTAGTCCATCAGCTTCTCAAAGTCGGCGCAGTCCTCGGCCCAGACCTTCATGTTCTCGTCGCCGGGCCACTTCTCGTTCATGATGGTCTCGGCGCTGCCGGGCAGAGCCTGATAGATCTCCTCGGTGATGAACGGCATGAAGGGGTGCAGCAGCTTGAGCGCCTTGTCCAGCACGTAGACCAGCACCTTGCGGGCCGCGTCGGCGGCTGCCGCGTCCTCGCCGTTCAGGCGGGTCTTGCAGATCTCGATATACCAGTCGCAGTAGACCTCCCAGATGAAGTTCTCGACCTTCTCGGCGGCCAGGCCCAGCTCGTACTTGTCGAGGTTGGCGGTAGCCTCGGCGGCGACCTTGGCAAGCTCGGACAAAATCCACTTGTCGCTCATGTCGAGCAGGCTTTCCTCGGGCAGACCCGGCTCAAAGTCCTCGGGCAGGTTCATCTGCACAAAGCGGGAGGCGTTCCACAGCTTGTTGGCAAAGTTGCGGCAGGCAAGGACTTTTTCATCGCTGTAGCGCATATCGTTGCCTGCGGTGGAGCCGATGATCAGCATCATGCGCAGCGCGTCCGCGCCGTACTGCTCAATGACCTCCAGCGGGTCAATGCCGTTGCCCAGGGATTTGGACATTTTGCGGCCCTGGCTGTCGCGGACAATGCCGTGGATCAGTACCGTGTCAAACGGTGCCTTGCCGGTGTAGGCCAAACCCGAGAAGATCATGCGGGACACCCAGAAGCCGATGATGTCATAGCCGGTGACCAGCGTGTTCGTGGGGTAGAAGTAGTTGTAATCCTCGGCGTTCTCGTTGGGCCAGCCCAGCGTGGAGAACGGCCACAGGGCAGAGCTGAACCAGGTGTCCAGCGTGTCGGGGTCCTGGGTCATGTTGGAGCTGCCGCACTTGGGGCAGGTGCAGGGGGCTTCCTTGGCCACGACGGTCTCGCCGCAGTCGTCGCAGTACCAGGCCGGGATCTGGTGGCCCCACCACAGCTGGCGGCTGATGCACCAATCACGGCCGCCCTTCATCCAGTTGATATAGTTCTTGGTGAAGCGCTCCGGCACGAACTTGATGTCGCCCTTCTCCACGCTCTCGATGGCGGGCTTGGCCAGCGGCTCCATCTTAACGAACCACTGCTTGGAGACCATCGGCTCAATGACCGAGTGGCAGCGGTAGCAGGTGCCCACGTCGTGGGTCAGCGGCTCGGTCTCCTTCAGCGCACCGCAGGCCTCCAAATCGGCCAGAATAGCCTTGCGGGCCTCCAGCACGGTCATGCCGGCATACTTGCCGCAGTCCAGCACGTCCGGCTCGTCGGCAGCAGCGCGGCCCGCGGCCTTCTCGGCATCGACGGCAGCCTTGTCGGCGGCGCCGGTCATGTGGCCGTCGTAGGTCAGCACACGGATCATCGGCAGGTCGTGGCGCTTGCCGACTTCAAAGTCGTTGGGGTCGTGGGCCGGGGTGATCTTCACAACGCCGGTGCCCTTCTCCATGTCGGCGTGCTCGTCGCAGACGATGGGAATTTCGCGGCTCAGCAGCGGCAGCACGACATGGCAGCCGTGCAGGTGCTTGTAGCGCGGGTCCTCGGCGTTGATGGCAACAGCGGTATCACCCAGCATCGTCTCGGGGCGGGTCGTGGCCAGCTCCAGCATTTCGCCGGTCTCCTTGACGGGGTAGAGCAGATGCCAGAAGCTGCCCTCCTTGGCCTCATACTCGACCTCGGCGTCGGAGATCGAGGTGTTGCAGTGGGGGCACCAGTTGACCATGCGGTTGCCGCGGTAGATCAGCCCCTCATTGTACAGACGGACAAAGACCTCCTTGACGGCGTCGGAGCAGCCCTCGTCCATCGTGAAGCGCTCGCGCTGCCAGTCGCAGGAGCAGCCCAGCTTCTTCAGCTGGCTGACGATGCGGTTGCCATAGGTGTTCTTCCAGTCCCAGGCACGCTCCAGAAAGCCGTCGCGGCCCACCATCTCCTTGGTCAGGCCCTCCTCGCGCATCTTGGTGACGACCTTGGCCTCGGTGGCAATGGACGCATGGTCGGTGCCGGGCACCCACAGGGCGGCATAGCCCTGCATCCGCTTGTAGCGGGTCAGGATGTCCTGCCAGGTCTCATCCATGGCGTGGCCCATGTGGAGCTGGCCGGTGACGTTCGGCGGCGGCATGACGATGGTAAACGGCTTTTTGCTGCGGTCGATTTGGGTATGGAAATACCCCTTGTCGCACCAGTTCTGATAGATGCGATCCTCGGTGCCCTGCGGGGCATACTGTTTGGCGAGTTCCTTCGGCATAGTGTAAACCTCCTCGTGAATGTGCGGGGCGTGATTTTTACATTTGGACAAAATAAAAAAGGCCGCCCCATGAGTTTATCATGGGACGGCCTGAAAAGCTCAAGTCGCGGTACCACCCAAGTTGCCCGATCGGGCCGCTTTGCGGCAGGCCGACAAGCCCGCCTGCCCTGATAACGGCGGCAACCCCGTGCGCGGCTGGCAGGGGAGAAGCCCCTCTCACCGCGCCTGCTTGAAAGTGACAGCACCCGCCGCACCGTACCGGGCTTGCATCCTCCCCGGCTTGCTGCAAAGGTACGACGCGGGCACACTCTTTCGCACTGCATTTGTACCTTATAATGTACCGCAATGCGGCGGATTTGTCAAGGGCGGGTGCGCAAATCTGTCGGGCCCCTGGGCTCCTGCAGAGAGAGGTGAGCTGTCTTACTCCCACTTCTCCCACACTTCGGGGCAGTAGCCTACGGTGGCCTGTCTGCCGTTGCGCACAATGGGCTGGCGGAAGAGCTGCTGGTTCTCGAACAGCTTGTCGGCCTGCTGGCTCTCGTCGAGCCATTTCAAAAGCGCCAGCGTGTCTTTGTCCTTTGCGTTCTCGTCGACGAGCTTTGCCCAGCCGCCCACGGCGCGGCAGACGTTGTCAAACTCGCCGCGGCTCATGCCCTTTTCCTTCATGTCGATCATCTGGAATCTGATGCCGCGCTCCTTGAACCACCGCTGTGCCTTTTTGGTGTCAAAGCTCTTGTTCGTGCCGAAAATCTGGATGTTCATGGCCATTCCCCCCGCAAAATATATTCTTTTCATTAGAATACCACAAAAACCGTACCTTGACAACTTACAAGGCCGGACCTATAGTATGAGGAAAACTGCGGCAGAGCGCTTGCTCTTATGCGGGCTGCGTGCTATAATACAGGTTTATAGAGGAGTATCTATAAAGGAGTATTATGGAAAAAGAAAGAACCAGTCCGTGGCTGATCTTGTTCCGCGTGGTATTTACGGCGGCGCTGATCGCCTGCATTATGTTTATCTTTCGCAACTCACTGGAAAACGGTGCCCAGTCGTCCGCACGTAGCCAGGCCGTCATGCAGCTGGTCAACAGTGCGCTGGCCAAGGTGCATCTCGGCCCATTGTCGGAGCATCTGATCCGTAAGCTCGCGCACTTTTCGGAGTTTGCGCTGGAGGGCTTTCTGCTGATGCTCTGCATCCGCGTGTACACAAAGCATTTTGTGCGCCACATGAGCTGGCCGCTGCTGGGCGGCATGACAACGGCGCTGATGGATGAGACCATCCAGCTGCACAGCCCCAACCGCACCTCGTCGGTGGTGGATGTCTGGATCGATATGTCCGGCGTCGTGGCGGGACTGCTGTTTGCACTCATCATCCTGCTGATCGTGCGCGGCGTTACCGCATTCATCCGCGTCAAGCAGGAGAACCGCGCTCTGCGCGCCGAGAGCGCGGAGCTGCGCCGCCGCGAGCATGAGCGGCTGGCCCGCCGCGCCGCCCACCGTGCCCACGAGGCACAGCTGAACCGCCCCGAACCCGACGAGGATGACTATGAGGAGGACGAAGAATGACGACCCAACAGGCAATTGAAGCCCTGCACGCCCTGCCGCGCATGGGGCAGGGCGCACCCGGTCTGGCCCGGATGCAGAACCTGTGCGACCATCTGGGAAACCCCGAAAAGGAGCTGCAGTGCATCCACATTGCGGGCACGAACGGCAAGGGCAGCCTTGCGGCCATGACGTCCTCCATCCTGACGGCAGCGGGCTACAAGACCGGTCTGACCATCAGCCCGTATGTGGTGGACTTCCGTGAGCGGTTTCAGATCGACGGCGAGATGATCCCGCCCCGCACGCTGGCAAACCTGACGGAGAAGGTGCTCGACGCGATTGACGCCATCGAGGCCGAGGGCGGCGAGAAGCCTGTGGAGTTTGAGGCTGTCACTGCGCTGGCGTTCCTCTGGTTTGCCCGCGAAAAGTGTGACCTGGTCGTGCTGGAGACCGGCCTTGGCGGGCACTGCGACGCAACGAACGTCGTGCCCCACAAGCTCGTGGCAGCCATCACAAAGATCGGCTATGACCACATGGAAGTTCTGGGAGATACCCTTGATAAAATTGCCGCCGAGAAGGCCGGCATTATAAAAGAAGGAACCGTCGTCGTCAACTATCCCGACCAGCCTGCGGAGGCTATGGGGCCGATCCTGACCGCCGCTGCCGAGGCGCACACGAGCATCATCACGCCCGATAAGGACGATTTGACGCTGCTGCGCGGCAAGCGGCTGGAAAACCGCATCGACTACGGCGGCTATCGCGCCGCACTGGGCCTGCCCGGCACGCATCAGGCTAACCACGCCGCCATGGCTGTCGAAATCGCTCTGGCTCTCTGGCGCGAGTTCGGCTATGATATTTCGGACGACGCCATTCTGCAGGGCCTTGCCGATGCCCGGATGCCCGCCCGCATCGAGGTGCTGCGCCGCCATCCGCTGCTGCTGCTCGACGGCTGCCACAACCCGGACGGCGCTAAAATGCTGGCCGCGACCCTGACCCGCGCCGACTTTGAGGAAAACCTCGTCGGTGTGCTGGGCGTGCTGGCCGACAAGGACTATAAGGATATGCTGTCCGATCTGGCCCCCTGCTTTGCCAAGATCTACACCGTCACGCCCAACTGTCCCCGCGCATTGAGCGCCGAGGAATTGCAGAAGGAGGCACGCTTCCACACCGACGCCGAGGCCGCCGACAGTGTGGCCGATGCCATCCGCAAGGCTGTGGACTACGCGGACGAGAACAACCTCGCGGGCGTTGTTGTCTGCGGTTCGCTCTACCTTGCCGCCGAGGCCCGCCCGCTGCTTCTCAAAGAAGCAGAAAAATAACCGACCATCGCCATTTCAACAAAATACGCACCCGTAAGCCTGTATCATAACGATACGGGCTTTTTATTTTGTCTCAACACCCCCTCCGCAACCTCCCGGAAATTACCCGTTGATTTTTAACTCTCCCCGTAGGGGCCGGGCATACCCGGCCCGCAACCTTCCAAACACTACCCTGTATACCCTTATAAATGAAAAAAGAGGACAACCCTATGGCCAAAGTAACCTTCGTGCCCGGCAGCGGCACACTGGCCGCCTATTTGAGCGGCGAGATCGACCACCACGCCGCCCAGACACTGCGGCGGGAGATCGATGCCCAGGTCGATGACCGCCTGCCCGAGCTGCTGACGCTCGACTTCTCGGGCGTCACCTTCATGGATTCCTCGGGCGTCGGCCTGATTTTGGGCCGCGGACGCCACGTAAGCGCACTGGGCGGGCGGCTGACCGTCCAGAACCCGCCGCGCGCCGTGCGGCGGATGCTCGACCTGGCCCACATAACCTACGCCTGAACGGAGGTGAACACCGATGAAGATGCTCAATCAGGTAAAAATTACGTTTGCGGGCCGCTCCGTCAACGAGGGCTTCGCCCGCGCGGCGCTGGCCGCGTTTCTTGTGCAGCTTGATCCCACCGTGCCCCAGCTCGCCGATATGAAAACCGCTGTCTCCGAGGCCGTGACCAACTGCATCGTCCACGCCTACCCGGACAAGATCGGCCCTATCACGATGACAGCGGCTATCTATGAGGGTGGTATTGTGCGTATTACCATCACGGACCGCGGCGTCGGCATCCCGGATATTGAGAAGGCGATGGAACCGATGTTCACCACCGGCGACGCCGAGGAGCGCGCGGGTCTGGGCTTTGCCGTCATGCAGAGCTTCATGGACAAGGTCAAGGTCTCCTCCACGCCGGGCCGCGGCACCCGCGTGACCCTGACCAAGCGGCTGGATGCCCGCGCGTGACCCCCTACATATATAGAAGGAGGGGACAGTCATGCCCACGGATATGCACCAGCTGCCGCGCGAAGAATTTATTGAGAGAAACCTCGGCCTTGTCCACGCCTGCGCCGGGCGGTTCAAGGGGCGGGGCATCGAGTATGAGGAACTCTACGCCGCGGGCTGTCTGGGCCTTGTGAAGGCCTGCGACGGGTTTGATACCGGGCGCGGCGTCTGTTTTTCCACCTATGCCGTGCCGGTCATCCTGGGCGAGATCAAAAAGCTGTTCCGAGATGGAGGCACAGTCAAGGTCAGCCGTTCGTTAAAGGAGCTGAGCCTTAAAATCAATGCCGAGCGTGAGCGCTGCCTCAAGCGCACCGGCCAGGAACCCGGCGTGACCGAGCTGGCCGAGACGCTGGGCACGACCCCGGAGCAGATCGCGTTGGCCATCCGCGCGGCCCTGCCGACCCTGAGCCTGACGCCCGTGGACGACGAGGACGGCCTGCGGGAGTTTGACGTGCCGGTGGAGTCCCCGGAGGAAGCACTCTCGGACCGCATCGGTCTGGCCGAGGTGATGGACAGGCTGGACAGCGGTGACCGCCAGCTCATCCGTCTGCGCTTTTTCGCGGGCCGCACCCAGAGCGAGACCGCCCGCGTCCTCGGCACGACCCAGGTCCAGATCTCCCGCCGCGAGCGCCGCATTCTGAAATGGATGCGCGAACAGCTGCTAGAGGCCCAATGATACCCCTCCACCAGCACCTGCTCACCCTTCCGCCACCCCGTAGGGGCCGGGCATGCCCGGCCCGCGCGCTTTCCGCCGCCGCCCGTTACTGCTTTACACACCCCGTCTCACCCCTACATCGTAGGGAGGGGTCTTGACCCCTCCGCGGCACGTCAAGGACGCCGCCCCCTACAGAGGTGGCCCGAAACCACCCCACACCCGCGCACCTTCCGGCCAGCACCCGCTCACCCTTCCGCCACCCCGTAGGGGCCGGGCATGCCCGGCCCGCAACCTCCCCGCCGCCTGCCGTCAATCTTCCACCGCTCACCCATTCCCCCAAATCACCTAACCCCGCAACCCTCTTGCCGCCCACCCCCATAATTTGTGCCCGCGAACCGCCATCACCCCAATATACACCTTGCCTAAACTTCTCCCCCAAAATTTGTCGAAAAAATCAAAAAAACTTGCAAAAACCTGTTGACAAAGGTCATACTACTTGCTATAATAATCAAGCTGTCTCGCGAGCCCAGCCCGCGGCGGCAGCCGCTGGAGCCTTTACCTACAGCTTGTACACCGTTTTTTGAAGAAAACTTCTTCAAAAAACTTTCAGAAAACCTCTTGACAAATGAGAAAATCTGATATATAATATACAAGCTGCCACGGAAACGCGACAGCGCAGCAGGACCTTGAAAATTGAACAAAACTGAAACTTGTGGAACCTTGATCGTGGGTTTGGAAACCCACGTTAATCAATTCCAAATTTACAAGTAATTCATACAGGACGCAAGCGATTGTGTCTGAGTGATTACAGAGATTTAACGCTTTTAAATGGCGATTAAATACCATTTATAAAGAGTTTGATCCTGGCTCAGGACGAACGCTGGCGGCGCGCCTAACACATGCAAGTCGAACGGAGTTATTTTCTTCACTCCGAGCTTTTTGCCAGTTAGCCGGAGCGGCAATCGGTTTTGCCCAGCATAAAAAGCAAAACCGATTTAGGCTCATAAAGTAAGACTAACACAGAGGGCAGAGAGTTGGGAGTGAAGAAAATAACTTAGTGGCGAACGGGTGAGTAACGCGTGAGTAACCTGCCCTGGAGTGGGGGACAACAGTTGGAAACGACTGCTAATACCGCATAAGCCCACGGCCCGGCATCGGGCTGAGGGAAAAGGATTTATTCGCTTCAGGATGGACTCGCGTCCAATTAGCTAGTTGGTGAGGTAACGGCCCACCAAGGCGACGATCGGTAGCCGGACTGAGAGGTTGAACGGCCACATTGGGACTGAGACACGGCCCAGACTCCTACGGGAGGCAGCAGTGGGGAATATTGCACAATGGGGGAAACCCTGATGCAGCGACGCCGCGTGGAGGAAGAAGGTCTTCGGATTGTAAACTCCTGTTGTTGAGGAAGATAATGACGGTACTCAACAAGGAAGTGACGGCTAACTACGTGCCAGCAGCCGCGGTAAAACGTAGGTCACAAGCGTTGTCCGGAATTACTGGGTGTAAAGGGAGCGCAGGCGGGAGAACAAGTTGGAAGTGAAATCCATGGGCTCAACCCATGAACTGCTTTCAAAACTGTTTTTCTTGAGTAGTGCAGAGGTAGGCGGAATTCCCGGTGTAGCGGTGGAATGCGTAGATATCGGGAGGAACACCAGTGGCGAAGGCGGCCTACTGGGCACTAACTGACGCTGAGGCTCGAAAGCGTGGGGAGCAAACAGGATTAGATACCCTGGTAGTCCACACGGTAAACGATGAATACTAGGTGTTGGAGGATTGACCCCTTCAGTGCCGCAGTTAACACAATAAGTAATCCACCTGGGGAGTACGACCGCAAGGTTGAAACTCAAAGGAATTGACGGGGGCCCGCACAAGCAGTGGAGTATGTGGTTTAATTCGACGCAACGCGAAGAACCTTACCAAGTCTTGACATCCCTTGACGAAC
>ENA-OQIJ01000242-OQIJ01000242.1-human-gut-metagenome-genome-assembly--contig:-NODE-242-length-15046-cov-7.651920_pt1 | contig 15046 bp, 14 predicted proteins | sample MGYA00242582_ERZ504747 | MGnify/ENA primary metagenome ERZ504747 (study PRJEB26092, sample SAMD00036435) | human gut metagenome | host: Homo sapiens | study: EMG produced TPA metagenomics assembly of...
ACGGTGACGAGTTCGTGCAGGATTCACACCTGCTTCCCTTTTCACCGGACACGTATGTCCGACACCTTACACATCGATATTTAATTGTCTTTTCTTTAACGACTGTTAGTGTAGCACATCATCTTTTCTCTGTCAAGTGCCGTAAAATCAGGAAATCCGGCCATTTTCCATTTCATATACCACATTCGCGACGTTCATCGTGGACACTCTGTGCGATACGAGCACAATGGTTTTCTCTTCTGCCGATTCTTTCAGGGATTTCAGAATAATTCCTTCATTTAAGGAATCAAGATTCGATGTCGGCTCGTCCAGCAGGATCATGGATGCGTCATGCAGGAATGCCCGCGCGATACCGATCCGCTGTTTTTCTCCGCCGGACAGCGTATCGCCGAGTTCTCCGACTTCGGTGCCGTAGCCGTTTGGCAGTGTCATGATGAAATCATGTATGGACGCCTTCTTCGCCGCCTCCATAATTTCTTCCCGCGTCGCGCCGGGTTTTGCAATAGCGATGTTGTTCGCAATCGAATCGTGGAACAGATGTGTCTCCTGCGTCACATAGCTTTCCATATTGTGCAGATGCTTCGTCGGGATTTCGCGGACATCGGCTCCGTCCACGGAAACGCGCCCCGTCTGGACATCCCAGAAGCGCATCAGAAGTTTTAAGATCGTCGATTTTCCGGAACCGCTCGCGCCGTGGATGCCGGTGATTTTTCCCGGTTCCAGTTTCAGCGAATACTGATCCAGAATCGTCTCGTCTTCGTAGGCAAACGTTACATTCTGCGCCTCGGCTCCTGCAAATGCGTGGTCACCGCCGGATGCCGCATCTCCCGGAATTTCTTCCACCAGCGGCGCTTCCTCGAGAAGGGAAAGCACACGCTCGCCGCTTGCCAGCGTCTGATTCAGGTTATTCGACAGGCTGGACAGCGCCACGACCGGGCCGAAGGAACCCATCATCGCGATTGTGCAGGTCAGGACTCCCTCAAATCCAATCCCGCCTTTCGTGTAAAGATAGATCGTCAGTGCCAGCATGCCGAACGATGCCAGAAGAATCACCATGTTGGTGGCAGACCGCTGGGAGCCTTCCATGCGGCTTAAGTTTTCCTGCACAGAAACCAGTTCTTTCGACCGCTCTGACATCTGCTCTTTCCGTTTTTCGCCCTGTCCGTACTGAATCGTCTCGTCGAGGCCACGCAGGGAATCCAGCACGAAGCTGTTCAGCTCGCCAAAGCCTGTCCGGAACTCCATTCCTTTCTGGCTTCCGCGCTTTCCGTTCCACATCGGGATCACAACGCCGACCGTCAGATACGCCGCAAGTGCAAGCAGCCCTGCCAGAACATGGTATCTTCCAATGAAGCATACCATAATCAGAGAAGTTAATGCTGCAATCGCAATCGGGGAAATCGTATGCGCATAGAATACTTCCAGAAGTTCGATATCGGTTGTCCTCTATTTATTTTGTATATCTAAAATCCGTATATTTTTATTCTGCATTTCAATCATATTTTTGTTGAATGGACTACAAGAAACTGTTATACTCAATATACGGGTGCTGCCATAACGGTAGGCGGTTAGTCCTTCTACGGAGGGACTGTGACTCTCCGATTACATAGAAACCCTTTATATGGGAATTCCTTGGAAAGGAGGGCTAAGCCATGAGTATTATCGACTTCATAGCAGTTGTAAGTTTCGGCTTAACCTGCTTTAGCCTTGGATACAACTTCGGCAAAGATACTGCGAAATCACAAAAATAGCCGCCCAGTCCTGCAAACTTTGGCGACTATTTTTACATAAACCAATAAATATGGACTAACCGTCTATCGGTAGCACTCTTTTCAATATCATAATATCATGCATTTCAGAATATGTCAAAATCTTCTTTTCACATATCCCGAAATCTCCGATACCTCTCCTCTACCAGTTCTTCCCCATCCATCTTCTCATACTTTTCCAGGAATCTCAGAATTTTGCCTCTCAATTCTTCACACACCACTGGCATTGTGTCCACCGTAAACTCCCCCGGCTCTTCCACAATCTCTTCTACAATTCCCAGTTCCTTCAAATCCCCCGCCGTCAGCTTCATCACCTCGGCGGCCTCCGGCGCGCGTTTGCCGTCTTTCCATAGAATACTTGCAAATCCCTCCGGCGACAGGATGGAGTAGATGGCATTCTGCATCATCCACACTTCATCCGCCACGGCGAGTGCCAGGGCGCCGCCACTGCCGCCTTCGGAGATGACGATGGTAAGGACTGGGGTTTTTAAGGATGACATTTCATACAGATTCCGCGCAATCGCCTCGCCCTGGCCGCGTTCTTCGGCTTCCATTCCGCAGAAAGCACCTGGGGTGTCTACGAGGCAGATGACCGGGCGGTGGAATTTTTCGGCCTGTTTCATCAGACGCAGGGCTTTGCGGTAGCCCTCCGGGGACGGCATGCCGAAATTGCGGCGGATGTTTTCTTTCGTATCCGCGCCTTTCGCTTCGGCGATGACCGTGACCGGTGTGCCGTCAAACGACGCAATACCACCGATGATCGCCGCATCATCGCCATACAGCCGGTCGCCGTGGAACTCGATAAAATCCGGAAACAGCTCCCGAATATAATCCCCTCCGACCGGCCGGTCTTTTTTCCGCGCTTTCTGCACACAATCCCAGGCCGACGATTTCCGCAGATTCTCCCACTCCGTCTCTTCTTTTTCTCCCTGAAGCGATTTTTCCTGTCCGTCCCTGGAAGTTTCCGTATTTTCAGTTTCTTCTGCCAGCGCCTTCACGCTTTCTGCCGCAGTCTCTTCTTTCTGCAGTTCCTTCCCGTTTTCTTCCGGCACAGAATTCTTCATCAAATCGCCACCGCCCGATGCCATACCTTCCGCACGCTTCCCATGCATCCGCAGAATCTCCGCCAGCACCTCTTTCGCCTCTTCTCTTGGCAGAATCCGATCCACAAACCCATGCTCCACCAGAAACTCCGCCCGCTGGAACCCTTTCGGCAGTTTCTGTCCTATTGTCTGCTCAATAACCCTCGGTCCCGCAAACCCGATCAGCGCATGCGGCTCCGCCAGAATAATGTCCCCCAGCATTGCCCAGCTCGCCGTCACGCCGCCCGTCGTCGGGTCCGTCAGCACACTCACATACAAAAGCCCCGCATCACTGTGTCTTTTCAGCGCCGCCGACGTCTTCGCCATCTGCATCAGAGAAACAATCCCCTCCTGCATCCGCGCCCCTCCCGAGCACGCAAACAAAATCACCGGCAGCGAGAGCTTCGTCGCCCTCTCCACCGCCCGCGTAATCTTCTCCCCAACAGCCTCACCCATACTGGCCATCATAAACCTGCCATCACAGACCCCGATCACCGTCTCCATCCCGTTGATCCGTCCCTTACCAGTCACAACAGCCTCCGTAAGTCCTGTTCTCTCCTGCAGAGCCCTCACCTTCTCTTCATACCCCGGAAACCCCAGCGGATTCCCCGCCGTCATCCCCTGATCCCATTCCTCAAAACTCCCATCATCCAGAAGAAACTCAATCCTCCGATACGCATGCACCCGAAAATAATTCCCACACTTCGGACAAATATAAAGATTCCTCTTCACATCCTCCGTAAAAATAGCCCCCTTACAAGCATTACACTTCTTCAAAATCCCCTGCGGCGCCTCCGGCACCACCCCATCCGCCGTGTGCTCCTTCCGAAACACCGTCTTCTTAAAATACTTACCCAGCATCATACCACCATCACTCCTTACGTCATAACACTTTCACTCTATTGTCTAACAATCTTCCAACCACACACCTCACCCATCGAGGCATTCATTCTCTCTTCACCGCTCACTCCTGTCATCCCAGCCGCACCGCCCCGCGGTGTCGCTGACCACACTCTCCCAGTCGTGTGTCTGATCTCAGCCGCCCGGCAGTACAGCAGAGGGGGACGGCGCATTTGCAGGAGGAACTATAGCAAGACCCGAAAATAATGCAAAAAAGGCAGTGCTGCAGAGCGCGAATTGCAAGGAACAGATTTGAAGGCGTACCGGGTACGACGAAAATCTGTGACGCAGTAATTCACGCTCTGCGGTGCTGAATTTTTTGCATTATTTTCGGGGATTGCTATAGAAACACTTAGGCTTCCAGAATTTGCGTTATTTTCAAAAATCTAACTGTCTGAGCGACAGCGAGTTTTGGATTTTTGAAAATGGTTTTAGCAAATGCTGGAGGCCTTAGTGTTTCTTTCCTCTGAAACCGCGCCGTCCCCCTCTGCTGTACTGCCGGGCGGCGTCCGTCTCTCACAATCTCTCCATCAACCGCTCCACAAACTCAATATCCGCCCTTCCGGCCAGATACTCCTCTTCATTTAAAATAGAATACAAATAATCAACGTTAGTGTCGACTCCCTCGATGACGACTTCCCCCAGTGCACTCCTCATCCGCGCAATCGCCTCCTCACGCGTCCTCCCATGCACAATCAGCTTCGCCAGCATCGAATCATAAAACGCCGGAATCACATACCCGTCATACGCCGCTGTATCCACCCGTACTCCAAATCCCCCAGGCAGATGCATCTCCGTAATCTTCCCCGGACAAGGCCTGAAATTCTTCGCCGGATTCTCCGCATTAATCCTGCACTCAATCGCATGCCCCGAAAGCCGGACCTCCCTCTGCGTCACCGACAGCGGCATCCCCGAAGCCACCCGAAGCTGCTCCTGAATCAGATCCACCCCCGTGACCCACTCCGTCACCGGATGCTCCACCTGAATCCGCGTATTCATCTCCATAAAATAAAAATTCCCGTCCGGCTCCAGCAGAAACTCAATCGTCCCCGCATTCACATAATGCGCCGCCTTCGCCGCCCGGACCGCCGCCGAGCCCATCCGCTCCCGCAGCGTGTCATCAATCGCCACACAAGGCGACTCCTCAATCATCTTCTGATGATTTCTCTGAATCGAGCAGTCCCGCTCGCCAAGATGAATCACATTCCCGAACGAGTCCGCCATAATCTGAAACTCCACATGACGCGGATGACGAATCAGCCGCTCCACATACATCGTCCCGTCCGCAAACGAACTTTTAGCCTCCTTCTGCGCCGTCTGAAACGCACTCTGGAACTCCCCGCGCGTCTCCGCCATGCGCATACCCTTGCCGCCGCCTCCAAGCGCCGCCTTAATCATCACCGGAAAACCAATCCGGTCGGCCTCAGAAAGACCCGTCTCCCAGTCAAAAACAGGCTCCTTCGTCCCCGGAATCACCGGCACACCGGCTGCCTGCATCGTATTTCGCGCCTCAGACTTATTACCCAGCCGGTCCATCACCTCAGGAGATGGCCCAATCCACGTAATGTGGCACTCCTGGCATCTCCGCGCAAACGTGCTATTCTCCGACAGGAATCCAAATCCCGGATGAACCGCATCCGCCCCCGTCACAAGCGCCGCACTCAAAATACGTTCCATATTTAAATAACTGTCCTTCGACGGTGCCGGCCCGATGCACACCGCCTCATCCGCGAGCTGCGCATGCAGTGCCTCCCGGTCCGCCTCCGAATAAACAGCAACCGTGAGAATTCCCATCTCACGGCATGCCCGGATAATCCGGACCGCGATCTCCCCACGGTTTGCAATCAAAACTTTTCGAATCATTGTGCTGCCCCCACCATAAAGGTCAGTTCCGCCTGCGCGACCACCTTGCCGTCGACCGAAGCAACCGCTTCCCCGACGCCCATCGGTCCCTTGTGGCGGATAATTTTCGTCTCCAGACGAAGCTTGTCTCCCGGTTTCACTTTTCCCTTAAAGCGGCACTTGTTGATGCCGCCGAAAAATGCAATTTTTCCCTTATTCTCGTCAAGAGAAAGAATCGCAACCGCACCGACCTGCGCCAGCGCCTCGATAATCAGCACGCCCGGCATCACCGGCTCCTGCGGAAAATGACCCGCAAAAAAATCCTCGCGGTACGTCACACATTTATACCCAATGCCGAATTCGCCCGGCTCAAAATCTTCTATAGTATCCACCAGCAGAAACGGATGTCTGTGTGGAATAATCTCCTGAATCTGTTTCGTTGTCAAACTGTTCATTCGCTGCTTCCTTTCTCGTCCCGGCTTTACGCTTTTACCCGGAACAGCGGTTTTCCGTAATCAACCATCTCGCCGTTTTTCACCAGAACCTCCGCAATCACGCCGTCCACTTCGCTCTCAATCTCATTCATCAGCTTCATGGCCTCCACAATCGCTACAACCTGTCCCTTTTTCACGGTGTCGCCGACCTTCACAAACGGCTCGGCATCTTCTGCCGGAGCTGTATAAAACGTTCCGACCAGCGGGGATGTCACAAAAACGCCTTCTTCTGCTTCGCTGTGATCCTCAGCCGCTGTACTTTTTCCTGCCGTTTCTTTTCTCTCCGGCATGGCTGCTTCTTTCGCTGTCACGCCATTTGCTCCGCCCATCATCTCTGCCATCTGCAGACCGGCACCGGATGGAACCCCGCTCATCTGCACCTGCACCGGAGCTGCTTTTCCATGCTCCATGGCAATCTTGATCCCATCAGCCTCGTAATCAAACGCGGTCAGCGAAGAATCCGAAACTTTATCAATCAACTGTAAAATCTGATCTAATTCCATCTTATTTTCCTTTCTGCACCGGAACACGATGCCGCTTTATTCATATTTCTGAAACAGCAGCACCGCATTGTGGCCGCCAAAACCAAGGGAATTGCTCATTGCCAGTTTCACATCGGTTTCCACCGGAGCGCCGATGCAGTAATTCAGATCGCATTCCGCATCTGCTTCCTTTGTTCCAATCGTCTGATGCACGAAGCCGTCCTGAATGGATTTCGCACAGACAACAGCTTCCACACCGCCTGCCGCGCCGAGCAGATGACCGACCATCGATTTCGTCGAGTTGACCAGCACATGGTCTGCCGCATCACCGAAGGCTTTCCGGATCGCACGCGTTTCAAACAGATCGTTGTGATGTGTGGACGTTCCGTGTGCATTAATATAAGTAACTTCTTCCGGTTTTACTCCCGCTTCTTCCATCGCAAGCTCCATCGCACGTGCCGCACCGCTTCCATCTTCCAATGGAGAAGTAATGTGGTACGCATCGCAGGTTGCGCCGTATCCGACTACCTCTGCATAGATCTTCGCGCCGCGCTGTTTCGCGTGCTCCAGCTCCTCAAGTACGAGAATGCCGGCGCCCTCGCCCATGACGAAACCGTTCCGGTCTTTATCAAATGGAATCGAAGCCCGCAGCGGATCTTCCGACTCGGAAAGTGCGGTCAGTGCCGAAAAGCCTGCCACGCCGACCGGCGTAATTGCACTCTCCGCACCACCTGCCACACAGATGTCCGCATCGTTGTACTGAATTGCGCGGAAGGCATCGCCAATGCAGTGCGTTCCTGTCGCACACGCCGTTACCACGCTGGTACATTTTCCTTTCGCGCCGAGTGCAATCGCAACATTTCCCGCCGCCATGTTCGCAATCATCACCGGAACGGTAAACGGGTTGACGCGGGAAGGATTTCCGGCATCAATTTTGGCTTTCGCCTGCTCGCATGCATTCAGATCACCGACGCCGGAGCCCACCAGAACGCCGACGCGGAACGGATCTTCATTCTCCATGGAAATGCCGGCATCTGCAAACGCTTCTTTTGCTGCCGCAACGGCATACTGGGAGAAAGTTCCCATTCGTCTTGCCGCCTTGAAATCCATGCGTTCTTTTGCCACGAAGCCTTTGACCTCGCCTGCCAGATGTACTTTATATTCTGCTGTATCAAATTTCGTAATCGTTCCGATTCCGCAGGTTCCCTTGCGGACGCCGTTCCAGAATTCCTCCACGGTATTTCCAATCGGGGTTACCGCACCCAGCCCTGTGATGACTACTCTTCTCTTCATTCCAACTCTCCTTTTCTTAGATCACCATGCCGCCGTCGCAGTGAATCACCTGTCCGGTGATGTAAGCTGCCGCTTCGGATGCCAGAAATGCGGCCAGGTTTGCCACATCCTCCGGCTTTCCGAAATGGCCGAGAGGAATCTGGGATACGGATGCTTCTTTCACTTTATCCGAAAGAACCTCCGTCATATCGGTCTCAATAAAGCCCGGCGCAATCGCATTGACGCGGATGCCGCGGGATGCCAGTTCCCGTGCCGCTGTTTTCGTCAGGCCGATCACACCTGCTTTCGATGCCGCATAATTTGCCTGTCCGGCGTTTCCTGCCACGCCGACCACAGAAGCCATGTTGATGATGCAGCCGCTCTTCTGACGGATCATCGGCCGTGCCGCAAAGCGGATGCAGTTGAACGTTCCCTTGAGGTTTGTCTCAATGACACGGTCGAAGGCTTCCTCCGACATGCCCATCAGAAGGCCGTCCTTTGTGATACCCGCGTTGTTGACCAGAATATCGATTTTCCCATACAAAGCAAGAATTTCCTTCATCCACGCTTCACACGCCGCAAAATCCGATACATTGCACTGCATCACACAGCCGTCTCCTCCTGCCGCGCGGATTCCCGCAAGCACGGTTTCGGCCGCCTCTTTCGAACCATTGTAATTGATGACAACAAAGGCTCCCTCCGCCGCCAGTTTTTCTGCAATCGCACGCCCGATTCCGCGGGATGCGCCCGTTACTACTGCTGTTTTTCCACTTAACATCTCATTCTCCTGCTGCATAATCCACTATCTATAATAAAGTTTCGCACACCTGATGCATTTCCTCATAGGTGCGGATATTGTAACCTTTTACATCCCGGTTGATTTTTCTTAAAAAGCCGGTCAGTGTTCTTCCCGGTCCGATCTCCACGAAGGTATCAACGCCGTCCGCAATCATTGCCTCGATGCTCTGCTGCCACCGCACACCGGATGCCACCTGCTGGATCAGAAGGCCGCGCGTCAGTGCAGTATCACACACATACTGGCCGGTTACATTCGTCACATACGGAATCTTCAACTCCATAAAGCCGACGCCCTCGAGCGCTTCGGTCAGCCCCTGGGACGCAGCTTCCATCATCGGGGAATGGAACGGGCCGCTTACATTCAGCGGAAGTACCCGCTTTGCGCCTGCTTCTTTTAACTTTTCCGAAGCCTCTGCCACTGCCGCCTCATATCCGGTGATGACAATCTGACCCGGGCAGTTGTAATTGGCAATGTAGGCGCCGGAAATCCCGCTCAAAATCTCTTCGATTTTTGCATCTTCCATGCCGAGCACCGCCGCCATCGCGCCCTCGCCTGCCGGAACGGCCTCCTCCATCAGGATGCCTCTTCTGCGGACGACCTTCATCGCATCCGCCATTTCCATACCGCCGGCGGACACAATCGCGTTGTACTCGCCAAGGCTGAGGCCCGCTGTCACATCCGGCGTAAGGCCGCACGCCCGGATGGACTGCTCCATCGCCATTCCGGTTGTCAGCAGTGCAATCTGGGTAAACTCTGTCTGATCCAGATGTTCATTTTCCTCAAAACAGAGTTTTTTCATATCAATCCCGATCAGCTCGGATGCCATATCGTAGACGGCTCTCGCTTTCGGACATGCTTCATAAAAATCCGCGCCCATGCCGACACACTGGGAACCCTGTCCCGGAAACATAAATGCTGTTTTACTCATAACCGCGCCGGTGCTCCTTTCAGAAGTTCTTCCATCTCATTCATCATCTGCTCTATGATTTCTTTGCAGCTTTTCTCGTCTTTTACCATACCTGCAATCTGACCGGACATCACGCTTCCGGTTTTGACATCGCCGTCCACAACGGCTCTTCGAAGACCGCCGAGCGTCAGTTTTTCCAGCTCTTCGAACGGAGCTCCCTCTTTTTCCAGTTCCAGATAATGGCGTGTCATCTCATTTCGGATCGCCCGCACCGGATGACCGGTTGTGCGGCCTGTCACGCGGGTATCAATATCTTTCGCCTTGATCACCAGCTGCTTGTAATTTTCATGCACAACGGCCTCTTTCGAAGCGACAAAACGCGTTCCCATCTGAACCGCCTCGGCACCCAGCATAAAGGCTGCCGCCATGCCGCGTCCGTCCGCAATTCCACCGGCCGCAATGACTGGAATTTTTACGGCATCTGCCACCTGCGGAACGAGTGCCATCGTTGTCGTCTCGCCGATATGGCCGCCGGACTCACATCCTTCTGCCACAACGGCATCTGCGCCTGCGCGCTCCATTCGTCTTGCAAGAGCCACGGAAGCGACCACCGGGATGACGCGGATACCAGCGTTTTTCCACAGTTCCATATATTTCTCCGGATTTCCTGCGCCCGTCGTAACGACTTTTACGCCTTCCTCGGCAACCACTTTTGCCACCTCATCCGCATACGGGCTCATCAGCATGATGTTGACGCCGAACGGTTTGTCCGTCAGTTTTTTTGCTTCGCGGATTTCATTCCGAACCCACTCTGCCGGTGCCGCCGATGCTCCGATGAGGCCAAGGCCGCCGGCCTCGGAAACTGCCGCTGCCAGATGATGCTCCGCCACCCAGGCCATGCCGCCCTGAATGACTGGATACTGAATCCCGAGTAATTTTGTCACTTCTGTGATCATGAATCGCTTCCTCCTGCTTCCCGATCTTTCTTAGTTTTTGTGCTGCTCCAGATACTCTGCAACATCACCGACAGTTACCATCGTTTCCAGATCCTCGGTCGGGATTTCCACGCCGCAGGTGTCCTCGAGGGACATGACCATTTCAAACAGATCCAGGGAATCTGCTCCGAGATCCTCTTTGAAGGACGTCTCCGCTGTGATGGTATCGATGTCTGCTCCCAGTGCTTCTGCTACGGTTTCTTTTACTTTTTCTAACATGTTTTTGTCCTCACTTTTTTCTTATTCTTCTTATTTTATATGGGCGTTTCTTACCATTCCAGGTACGCCGCGCCCCAGATCAGTCCTGCTCCGAAACCGGAGAGAACGATTCTCTGTCCTTTTTGGGCTCTGCCGGACCGGTTCCACTCATCCAGCAGAATCGGAATGCTCGCCGCACACGTATTGCCGTATGCTTCGATATTCCGCGGAAATTTTTCTTTCGGTGCCTTCAGTCGTTTTGCCACGCCGTCGATGATGCGGCTGTTTGCCTGATGAAGGATAAACGCATCAATCTCTTCGACCGCCATGTCGGCTTCCGCGAGCACCTCGCGGATGACTTCCGGTACGCGTGATAAAGCAAACTGGAACACGGCACGGCCGTCCATCTGCAGATACGTTCCCTCTTCGCAGGTCAGCGACACGCCTTTTTCTCCATCGGAATGGATCTTTTCGCACGCTTTTGTCTCCTGCTCCTCCGCCGTCAGCACAACGGCTCCCGCGCCGTCCCCGAACAGAATGCAGGTTCCGCGGTCACTCCAGTCCACCAGGCGGCTCAGGGCATCCGCGCCGATCAGCAGCACGTTTTTTGCCTTGCCGCTCCGGATATACAGCTGGCCCAGCTCATACACCGCAAGAAATCCGGTGCAGGCGGCGCTGACATCGAGACAGGCGGCACGGAAGGCACCGATTTCATCCTGCACAAGACAGGCGGTATTCGGAAAGATGCTCTCCGACGAGGAGGTTCCGACGAGAATCAGATCCAGTTCTGTCGAACAGATCCCGGCATTTTCCAGCGCTCTTCTCGCCGCCTTTACTGCCATTTGGGCAACCGTCTCCTCCCCGGCTATGTGGCGCGCACCGATTCCTGTCCGCTCCCGGATCCAGGCATCGCTCGTCTCCACCATCTTTTCCAGATCTTCATTTTTCCATATCGTCTCCGGTACGTAAGAACCGGTTCCCGCAATTCTGCCGTTTTTCACCTTACTGTCCTCTTGCTTATTTCATTCTCAAACATTTTTCTTTTCAAATGTTTTGATATTCAAAGTATATCATCAAAATTCATTTTGTCAACCTTTTTTTATTGCTTTTTCCATTTCCCACTTCTATAATGAAACTATGTTCGGGATTTTTTCGAAACTATTTTTTCCGGATTCTATTATTTTGAGCCCCGGCGCAGATTCTCTATCGAACACTCCGGCAGGCTCCAGAAAGGACACCAAACTTATGCAGGTTCCAATGTCATCCTATCTTGTGGAAGTCAAACCACAGATTCAGGAACTGATCCGTCTGCTCGAGCGCGAATTTGATTACGTCAGCGTGCTCTGCACCGATGTCAAAGGCACGACCTACCGCGTCAGCATGCATCAGACCACCGTCGGCGATTATCACTTCTGTGAACGCGGCTTCGTTGTCCGTGTATGGCAGGACGGTTCCTACACCGAATATTCCTTCAACAACCTCACCGATGCCGCAGATCTTGCGGAGGAAATTACTTCCGCGCTGAAATCCGAATTTCAGGCATTAAAGGCACTCGGCATTGCGCAGATGGAGTCTCCTCTCGTACAGGAAGAAGCCATCGCAAAAACGATGCAGAACGAAATCGAAATTGACCCGGAGACCGTCTCCGCAGAGGAGATTCTCTCCCATCTTCGGAAGCTCTGCGACGCCGGCGCTGCCCATGAAGGAATTCTGGAATTCCAGAGTACCGTCAGCTTTGCCCGTGTCAACAAGCTGTTCCTCTCCTCCAAAAAGGATCTGATGCAGTCGTACGCTTTCTCGGAGGGCTCCCTTTCCGCAATCGGCGCAGAAAACGGAAAACAGAATATATCGTACCGTTCCTGCTCCGGCCTGAAAGGCGTGGAAATCTTAAATGAGATGGATGCGATTGTTGAGGAAATCATCGCCGTTCTGTACGACAAGCTCCACTCCGATCCGGTCACCCCTGGCATGTACGATGTCATCACCGCACCGGATGTCACCGGCGTGATTGCACACGAGGCATTCGGCCACGGTGTCGAGATGGATATGTTTGTCAAAGACCGCGCACTCGCCAAAGAGTATATCGGCAAGCCTGTTGCCTCCCAGCTCTCCTCCATGCACGACGGAGCAATCGGCGCACAGCAGGTCAGCAGTTATCTTTTTGATGATGAGGGAACGCTCGGCACCGACACCACGGTCATCGACCACGGTACACTCGTTACCGGCATCAGCGATCTCGTAAGCGCACTCCGCCTTGGCACCACGCCGACCGGAAACGGAAAACGCGAAAGCTTCGAGCGCAAAGTCTACTCCCGTATGACCAACACCTACTTCACCGCAGGCACAGACAAACTCGATGATATGATCGCTTCGATTAAGCACGGCTATCTTCTCGAAAGCGTTCAGTCCGGTATGGAAGACCCGAAACACTGGGGCATCCAGTGCATGGTCGGACTCGGCCGCGAGATCAAAGACGGTAAGCTGACCGGAAAAGTCGTATCTCCTGTCACCCTGACCGGCTACGTTCCGGATCTCTTAAAGAGCATCTCCATGGTTTCCGACAAAGAAGAGCTCTTCGGCTCCGGCATGTGCGGAAAAGGTCACAAAGAATGGGTCAAAGTCAGCGATGGCGGCCCGTATCTGAAATGTAAAGTGAGGTTAGGCTGATGAACGAATTATACGATGTATTAAAAGCAAGCAAAGCCACCGACTTTCTGATCCGCAAAGAGCAGACCGAATCCCGCGAGGCATTTTTCATCGGTCAGAAGCTCGACATGAGCCGCGCGAAAAAAGTAACGCACACGTTTCTGACCGTCTTTGTTGACAGTGAGGATGGGAAATTCCGCGGAAGCGCAGAAAAAGAGATCCACCAGGGCATTTCCCGCGAAGAAATGCAGCAGGAAATTGACCAGGCGCTGTTCGCTGCACAGTTCGTGCAGAACCCATGGTACCCGATTGCAGAGCCATCGGATGCACCGGCAAATGATGGAATGCCTGATGCCTCCCGCGATCTTACCTCTGAACTCGTAAAACTGGTGCAGGCCATGCAGGAAATCAAATCGGAAGAGGATTCCCGCGTAAACTCCTATGAGATTTTTGTCAATCAGAAGCAGACACGCATCCGCAATTCCCGCGGTGTCGATGTCACATTCTCCGGCTTTGACTGTGAGATCGAGGTTGTCACAAACTCCCGCAAGGATGATCATGAGATTGAGATCTACAAGGATCTCCGCTTCTCCGACAAATCTGCCGAGAAGATCATCGCCGAAGTGCGCGGAATGTTCCACACCGGCCGCCAGCGTCTGAATGCTGTTCCGACCTGGCAGAACGAGCACGCCGATGTTCTCTTAAGCGGAGACGCCGTCGGCCGCTTCTTCCAGTATTTTGCCATGCATACCAACGCTTCTTATCAGTATATGGGCGTTGCAAAAGCAAAAATCGGTGAATCCATCACCGGCGCGGATGCTGATCCGCTGAATATCCGCCTCGTGCCGACGCTCGACGGCTCTGCCAAAAACGCGCCGTACGACGAAACCGGTATGCCGGTAGCCGAGCGCGTTCTGTTTGAAAACGGCATCTGCCGCTCCTACTGGGGCAGCCTTCAGCATGCCCATTATATCGGCATGAAGGATACTACTTCTATGAACAACATAGTAGTTGAAGGCGGTTCGAAAACACTCGACGAGCTGCGCAGCATGCCGCATATAGAAATCACCGATTTCAGTGCGTTTGATATGGATGCCGTAAGCGGCACCTGCGGCGGTGAGATCCGGCTCGCGTATGAAAGCGACGGAACCACCTCCCATCCGACAACCAGCGGATCACTTTCCGCCCGTTATGACGATGTGCTGAAAAATACTGACTTTCTCGAAAGAGACACAGCAGCTCAACAACCGCGTGGTGCCGTGTGCGGTACTGCTGCGGGATGTGACGGTGGCGGGAGAATAACGTTTCCCCTCAAAGGCGGTCGGTTACTGGCCGCCTCCGCATGAAACCAAAATTAGATAATCGAAAAAAAGAGCAGATCCGATTTCCTGATGGAAATTTGGATCTGCTCCTTTTTGTTTTCTATTCTGTTTTAAGCTCAGTTACTTATGCTCTTTTCTTTCTGTAAGTAACAACCATTCCTGCTGCTGCAGCAACTGCTACGATAGCAACCCATACCATGGTGTTTGCTTCGCCGGTTGCCGGAGAAGTGGTGCTTCCTGCGTTTTTAGCTGTGTTGGCATCTACGATGAATGCGAATGGGGAAAGAGAGTTTACAGTAAAGTAACGGTTCCATTACCTGCTACAGCGTTAACATCTT
>ENA-OQIJ01000244-OQIJ01000244.1-human-gut-metagenome-genome-assembly--contig:-NODE-244-length-14672-cov-4.083603_pt1 | contig 14672 bp, 8 predicted proteins | sample MGYA00242582_ERZ504747 | MGnify/ENA primary metagenome ERZ504747 (study PRJEB26092, sample SAMD00036435) | human gut metagenome | host: Homo sapiens | study: EMG produced TPA metagenomics assembly of...
ATGGTGATGCTGTTTCCGGTAGCAGATACTCCAGAATCGCCGCTCAAGCTCAATGTGTCACCGTTCTTTGTAATGGAAAACGAAATATCTGCTGCAAGAGCATAATTTCCGGGAGCTGAAGTTTCGCGCAGCACATAATCACCAACCGGCAAACTAACGGAATACCCTGAACTGCTGGTTGACGAAGTCCAAGAAACAACCTCCGTACCATCTTTAAGAATCTGTAGCTTTGCATCGCCAAGTGGAATCTTGGTGGTGGCGTCTACTTTTAAAATCGTAACTTCTAAGAGAGTTGGTTCTGGGCCCGGTGCAGGCTCCGGGTTGGGGTTTGGTTCCGGTTTGGTATCATCAGGCTTTGGAACAACGATGTTGTCAATACTTCCGTCCACACGCGCACTTGTTCCGGTGGCCGTGTATACGACTTGTATCCCATCGGCGCTGGTATACACTAAGTATAAAACCTGCCCGCTGGCGTTGCAGGTCATCCATTGCACGGTACCCTTTACCCCGGCATCCGAAGAAATCCCAACAGGCTTAATACTGCCCGCAGGCGGGGTGTTCACATGCAGCAGATACTGCCCGCTGCCCTCAGTCAGTGCAACATCGCCGGTCACGGTGGGGGCCTCGTTTTTCAACTCGCCCGCCCAGCTTGTCAGAGCATTTGCACCATCGCTTTTTCCCGTTATCGATGCGTTCTGCACCAAGGCGTAGTTCTGCGCACCCTGCCGGGTCGCCGTCATCACACACGCCTGCGCCTCACTGACGGCCTGCTTTTCCTTGGCGCTGTCAATGTACCCGGTCAGCGCCGGGACGGCAAAGGCCGCCAGCACACCCAGAATCACCAATACCACGATCAGCTCCACCAGCGTAAAGCCGCCGCGGCTGCGCGGGGTTCGTTTCAGACCTGTCATAGGGATGCCTCCTCTTTATTCGGCGGGGTCAAAAATGCTCTGGTCGCGCTTGGCGTGCGCGCCGATGTTGTTGTATTCCAGCATCAGATACCCCTTGGCCCACTCGTCCAGCGCGGGGTCTGCGCCGTATTCGGCTGTGGTGCCGTCCACCTTCATGTAGTCGTTGGCGGCGGTCACAACGGGGGTGTTGTGCTTCATTTCCAACAGGTACTCGTAGTAGTCGCTCAGGGGCAGACCCGCCTGCTGCAGCAGGGTGGGGGCCAGCATGACCATGTCCATGCGGTTCAGCGGGTCGGTGGTGCTGGTGGCGGCTGCCGTGTGCTCCAGCGGGTAGTTGGCCCAGATGAAAAACGGCGTGCTGCGCTCCAAAATCTGCAGCTCGTTGTCGGTTTCGGCAAAGCTGGGGTCGGCCACATGGGCCACAAAGCTGGGCGCGTGGTCACCGGCCATGGCCACAATGACCTTGCGGCCCGTCTTTTCGTACTGCGCGGTAAAGTAATCGCACAGCTCCTGCACGGCGGCGTCGGTCATTTTGATGCAGCTCAGGTACTCGTCCATCAGCGCATCGTAGTCGCCGTAGTCGGTGGCGGCGTGGACAATATCCAGCGACGCATCGTTCATATCGTAGTCACCGTGGCTCTGGATGGAGACCAGGAAGCTGAACCGCGGCTTGTCCTCCGGCATGGCCTCGTACATCGTTTCCCAGTCGCGGTAGGTGGCCGAGTCGGTCTGGTACGGGCGGTCCCCGTAGGTCTCCTGCGTGGTAAAATCACTCTGGAAATGGGTCTCGTCAAAGCCCAGCGCCAGCCAGGCGGAGTCGCGGCGGTAGTTGGAGTTCGTGTAGGGGTGGGCGGCCATCGTGGAGTAGCCCAGCCCCTTGAGGTAGCTGACAACGCTGTTGGCATTGTACAGGTTCAGCCAGTTGAACGGCGTGATGCTGGGCATCAGGATCAGCGAGTTGGAGGTCAGCATCTCGTACTCGGTGGAGTTTGTGCCGCCGCCCACATGGGGGCTGATCGTGTGGCCGTAGACCGAGTTGGGCAGGTTCTTGGTGACCGGCATGATGTCGGTGTCGGCCTGCAAGTCGGTGACAAGGTCAAAGTCGTAGAAGCTCTCGGACAGGATCAGCACAATGTCGGGGTAGTCCTCGGCGCTCTCGGGGCTGGCAGGGGCGATGTAGTCGTCGGCCTTGCGGGCGGTGTTCACCGCCGCGGCGTCGTTGTAGTTCTCCGGCTCAATGACAGGGTCGGCCATCAGACTGGTGGCCTCAATCGTCCCGGCCAGATAGCCGTAGGTGTAGTAGGTGTTCTGCCACGCCCAGCCGTAGGTCGTCTTGGGTTTGATGGTCACGGGACCGAAATAGCCGAAGAACATGACCAGAAACACGCCCAGTGCGCTGCCCGCCGCCCGCACGCCGCGGGCCTTCCAGCCGGCGCGCTTAGGCGCACCCTTGACCAGCTGCGCCTGCACGAACGCAATCGCCAGAATCGGCAGGTAGAGCAGCACGATCTTCACAACATCCTGCGTGATTTTCAGGGTGTAGCTGCCCATGACCTCGGCGGCGGTGCCGAGGTTCAAAATGTCCTGGGGCATCAGCGCCGAGCCATGCAGGTCGCGGGTGTAGTAGTTGATGAGCGCAATGACGGTGAACACCGCGCCCGAAATGCCCGTTGCGCGGCTCCACTTGCCGAGCAGCGCAAACAAAATCAGCGTCAGGCAAAAGGCGGTCAGCGCGTTGAGCGGCGCGTAGAGCGGCCATTGAAGCTGCAAAAAGCTCTCGGTCACGCCGTCGGACAGCTCCAGCTGATAGCGGGAGATGAACCCCACCGCCACCGCCAGCAGGCAGGGGAGCACCCCCTGCAAGAGAAATTTCTTCCAGTTAAAGTTTTTCAAATGCTGCATGGGTGATGAATAAATACCTTTCTCTGTAAATTTTGTACATAACTATACATAATATATTATAACACGACACCACAAAAAAAGAAAGAGGCGCGGGCAGCACCTCTTTGGATATAGAATGATGTTTATCCGGAATACGGATATTACAATACGCCTGCCCGCAGGGAGCGGCATATATGCCGCCCGCACCTCCCGGCCAGCACCCGCCAACCATCCACCACCCCGTAGGGGCCGGGCATGCCCGGCCCGCAACCCTGCGTCGCCGCCTGTTACTGGTTTGCATCGTAGGAGGGGTCTTGACCCTCCGCGGGGCGTCGGGGACGCCGCCCCCCCTACAGGCATGACCGCAAACCTTCCGTCCATTTGTAGGGGAGGGATTCATCCCTCCCGCGACGCCATCAACTATCGTGTACATTTTCGCTTACATCACAAAAAACGGCCTGTCTGTGTCATTCCCGCAGACAGGCCGCCTTATTTAATCCGCTTAAAACTGCTCCAAAATCGCCAGCAGCTTGTCAAGGCTGCGCTCGTTGAACTCCAAAATCAGAATGTCGCACCCCGGGTGCTCGGCCACATCCGTCGTGAAGGTGTCGATATGCTCGCGCCAGCTGTTCGTGAAGCGCGCCTGCAGGTACGGCATATAGTACTCGCTGAACGAATCCCCGATGACCCGCACGGCGCGGCTGTCCTTCTCAAACATCCGGTCATAGCCCGGCACTACGTAGGTCTCCTCGGCGGGCAGACTGGCGTAGAGCGCCGCCACGTTTGCCATGTCACCGGTGGTCGTGCCGTCGGCCTCGACGGGGTAGCTGTCCGCCGGGCGCGTCGGCATGTCCAGCGCCTCAAAAATGCCGTCCAGCCCGATGAGCGCGCCGACGGCGTTCCAGTGGGTGTCCGTTTTGTAGTACAGCAGCCTGTCTGCGTTCTGCCGCGCCTGGCTGCGCAGCATGTCATACCGCCAGACCACCGGCACTGTCGTGTGGCTCTGCAGATAGGCCGCCAGCAGGTCGGTGCGGTTTTCCTCGTTCACAATGGGGTAGCCGTCGGGCATGTACTCGCGGTAGATGCGGTCCTTGCTGGGCGTCAGATCCAGCACCAACGTGCAGCCGTTTTCGGCCAGCTTATCACTCAAGATCTGCAAACCCGCGCTGGCCTCGGCCAGTGTGTCGGCGCTGTCGTTCAGCTCGGCCAGCCCCTGATAGTTTGCCATCGGCTGCGCGGCGTTGGGGCCGTCCTTGTAGAACAGCCAGCCGTCCTTGCCGGGCAGCACCTGGTCGCTCTGGCTCGTGCCGAACAGCGCGTAGTCCAGCCCGGCGTTCACCAGCACAAACTGATAGCGGAACGGCGAGTTATCGACCAGAAAGTTGTCAAGATTGCGCGACAGCTCCCGCAGCGGGCTTTGCAGCACCTGCGGCAGGCCGGTCATCAGGCGGTTTTCGTGACTGTCCATCGACAGCTGTTTGGAAAAAATGTTGAACACCGGGAACGCCAGCCCGATGACGGCGCAGAACACGCCGATAAAGCCAATTTTGACCGATTTACGCATGGCTCTGCACCTCCCTTAAAATTGAAAATAAATAAACGCGCTGTAGGTGCCTGCCGTGACGCGCATAAGTCCCAGAAACAGCAGCACGAGCAGCCCCGCCATCCCGGCAGGGGACGGCGCCTTTTTCGCGTACAAAGCCGCCTTCAGCTTGGGGCACAGCGCCTGCACGGGGCCGCACAGCAGGAAGGACGCCGCTAAAATCAGCAGCAGCTTGGTGTCCGCAAAGGCCGCCAGCGTATAGCCCTTGGCCCCGCTCTGCCATGTAAAAATGCCCTTGAGCACGGCCAGCCCCTCGGACAGGCCCGGCGCACCGAAGATCACCAGCGTCAGCCAGAGCAGCACCACCGTGTACAGGTGCCGGAACAGTCGCGGCAGCTGCTCCAGCGCCCGGCGCAGGCCCAGGCGCTCCATGCACAAAATTATGCCGTGCAGCAGACCAAACACCACATACTGCCACGCCGCGCCGTGCCACAGTCCGGTCAGCGCAAAGACGATGAGCAGGTTCAGGCAGGTGCGGCGCAGGCGGCAGCGGCTGCCGCCCAGCGGAATGTAGACATAGTCGCGGAACCAGCTCGACAGCGAGATATGCCAGCGCCGCCAGTATTCGCCGACGGAGCAGGCAAGATACGGATACTCAAAGTTTTCCGGCAGCGTGATGCCGAAGAACTCACCGATGCCGATGGCCATATCGCTGTAGCCGGAAAAGTCAAAATACAGCTGCATCATGTAGGCCGTGTAGCCCAGCACGAGGATCGTCGCGGGCAGCGTGGCCGCCGGGACCGACGCGACTTTGGCGTAAATCAAAGCGAGCTGGTCGGCGATGATGGCCTTTTTTGCAAGGCCCAGCACGAGCCGCTTGATGCCGTAGCAGAAGCGGTCCGCCGAGACGCGGCGCGTCTCGCTGCCGGGGTCCAGCTGCGGGGCCTGCTGGCCGTACCGCACGATGGGCCCGGACGGCCCGTGGCCGAAGAACGCGAGGAACACCGCAAAACGGATAGGGTTCTTTTCCGATTCCACCTTGCCCGCGGCCACATCGGCACAGTAGCCGATGGCCGTGAACACGTAAAAGCTCAGCCCCAGCGGCAGGGCGGGGGAGAGCACCGGCAGCAGACCCGGCACAAGGGCGTTGACCGTCTCCGCCGCAAAGCCCGCATATTTAAAGCCGCCCAGCACCGCCAGATCCAGCAAGATCAACAAAATCAGCAGCGGCCTTTTGTGGGCCAGCCGCCCCAGCGAAAGCCCGCCCAGCCAGTTGATACCGGCCAGCAGCACCAGGATGGCCGCGCCCTTTAAGCCCGCCCACGCAAAAAACAGCAGACTGAACGCAGCCAGCACGGCATTGCGCAGCCACTTGGGGCACAGCCAGTAGACCGCCAGCGACAGCGGCAGAAAAACGAACAGAAATTGCACCGAAGAAAACGCCATAAAAAACACTGCTCCGCGCGGCACAGCCTGTGGCGATGCCGCTTCATAAAAATTTTACATCTGTAAACATTATAAAGGGTATGACAAAATTCGGCAAGGTCTGCACACAAAAAAGTTATTTTTCCGTCGCTCCCGCGCATTTTGCAGGGGATGGCCATAGACATCTACCCCCAAAATGACTATAATAAAGATGTATTTGTGTGTAACGGAGGGGTCTGCCCATGGAAAATCTGATTTTCGGCGCATTCGCCACGCTGGACGGCTACCGCGAGGGGGACGCTGCCAATCTGGGCCGCACGGTCTATGACCGCTGCACCGTCGTGGCGTTGTGCAGCGCCAAGGCGCAGAACCCTGCCTGCACAGTGGCCCTGCTGACGAATGCTCCCGTGCCGGAGCCGTTCCGCAGTCAGCTGACGCAGGGCGGCGTCGAGATCTGGGACTGCCCGTTTACCACCTACCGCGTGCCCGCCGACACCAATTGGGCACTGGCCTACTACAAGCTCTGCGCCATGGCGTGGGTGCTGGAAAACCGCGACTTTGCCCGCGCGGCGATGCTCGACCTCGACACCTTCACCCAGCGCCCGCTGGACGATCTGTGGCGGGAATGCGACGAGGCCGTGCTGCTGTATCAGGTCCCCCACGCCGCCAGCCAGACGATGACCGCCGCCATCAGCCGCTGCTTTGATGCGGTGGAGCCGGACGGCGCACCGCACGCGCTGACGCACTTCGGCGGCGAGCTGGTCGCGGGCAGCAGGGCGCGGCTGGTCGATTTTATGTCGCTGTGCCGTGACTATTTTGAAGAACTGCAGGCAAAGGGCATTACCCCGAGGGAGGGTGACGAGGCCATCTGGTGCGGTGCCGCCTACCGCAGTCTGCTGGCCGGTAAACCCGTGCGCGCTGCAAATGCCTATATCTTCCGCTACTGGCTGGGCGGTCATTTCTACTATGTATCGACAAATTATACACTCGACCCCGTCTGCATCCTGCATCTGCCGGGTGCGGCGAAGGACCGCCAGCTGAAGCTGATTTACAATGGCTATGCCAGGCGTGGGGTTTTCCCGCCGCTGAACAAAATCTACCGCCTGTGCGGCCTGCCCGCCGCACATCCGCCGCTGCTGCGCACCGTATGGACGCGGCTGCTGGCCAAGCTGTAAGGAGCTGCCATGTCCAGAAGGAAAAATGATTTGAGCCAGCGGATCGAGGCTGTCATCAAAACGCTGGTGCCCCAGCAGGAGCAGAACCCCGACGACCTCGGCCCGATGATGCGGGCCATCAAGGCCGTGCACAGCATCAGCGACCATACCTCGACGACGCCCGAGGATCTGGAGCGCCAGCGCGCCGCGGAGGAGCTGTTTGCGCGGCTCGTCACGCCGGGCATCGGCATCCGCAGCGACAGCCTGACAGTGGGGAGCATCCCCGCCGAATGGGTCAGCCTGGAGCACGGCCATGACCGCCGCCACGCCGTTTTGTACTGCCACGGCGGCGGCTACACCTGCGGCCAGCTGGGGTACGCCCGCATTCTGGCCAGCAAGCTGGCGCTGGCTACCGGGTTTGACGTGCTCTCGTTTGAGTACCGCCTTGCACCGGAGCACCCGTTCCCTGCGGCCATTGAGGATGCCGTGGCGATGTGGGATTATTTAATGTATATGGGTCTACGGTGCGCGGGACGTTATCGTCGCGGGCGACTCCGCCGGGGGCAACCTGGCGCTGGAGCTGGCTTTAAAGCTGAAGGAGCAGGGCCGTGCCCAGCCGCGCGGGCTGGTGCTGTTCAGCCCATGGACCGATATGACGGCCAGCGGAAAGAGCTACCGCACCTGCAAGACACTGGACCCGATGCTGACGATGGAGTACATCGCCGCCGTGCGCGAGGCCTACACCGGCCCCGATGCCGACTGGTCGCGCCCGTGCTACAGCCCGCTCTTTGCCGACCTGCGCGGTCTGCCCCCGACGCTGGTACAGGTAGGCACAAACGAAATTCTGAAGTCCGACAGTGAGCGCCTTGTGGAGAACCTGCAGAAGGCCGGGGTGTACGCCCAACTGGAAGTCTACCCCGAGTGCTGGCATGTATTCCAGCAGATGCCGATCCGCAGAGCCGCCGTCGCAATGGAGAGCGCGGGGCGATTTGTGCAGAGGATCATTTGAGCGGGCTATAACCCGTAAAGAAAGTAGCAGTTCCCGGAAGGCAGCCGCTCCCGTACAGCCATAAAAGAAAGGACCATGCTCATGTCCGATTCCTGGTATAAAGTCGATAACGTCGCCAAGGTGTTTCTGGCTACGGCGTCCCAGCGCGACCCGCGGGTCTTTCGTATCTCCTGCACGCTGAACGAGGAGATCGACCCCGATACGCTGAATGAGGCCCTGCGCAGCACCGCACAGGAATGGCCGCAGTTTCAGGTCACGCTGCACCGCGGTCTGTTCTGGCATTATTTTGAGTCCACCGACCAGCTGCCCACCGCCCAGCCGGAAACCAAAGCACCCTGCGCACCTCTGTACACGCCGGAGCGCCGCAATAAGCTGATCTACCGCGTAACGTATTTCGGGGCGCGGATCAACCTGGAAATGTTCCACGCCATTACGGACGGCAACGGCGGCCTGCTCTACTTAAAGTCCATCGTGCGCAACTATCTGGCGCTGCGCCATCCCGGTGAAATGGAGAACGTTCCCTCGCCCAACAGCGCCTCTGCCGGGGATATGGCACAGGACAGCTTCCGCAATTTTTATGAGGGCACCAAGCGGAAGAAACCCGCTAAAAAACCCAAAGTGTACCGCCCACACGGTTTTCTGCCCTACAGCCAGCTGCAGTTTTTTGAGGGACATTTAAGCTCTAAACAGGTGCTGGAACGCTCCCACGCGCTGGGCGTTTCGATGACAAGCTACCTGGGCGCGTCTTTCATGCTGGCCATCTACCACGATATGCCCGCACTGGAACGCAAAAAGCCGATCTGCATCAGCCTGCCCGTCAACCTGCGCAACTACTATCCCAGCGAGACCGCGCGCAACTTCTTCAACTCGGTCTGCATCGCCCATACGCTGACGCCCGAGGACACGCTGGAAACCGTTGCCCCGGTCTTTGATGCCAAGCTGAAAGAGGTTTTAAAGCCCGAGAACATTCGCGCCCAGATGGATGCGTATGAAAAACTGGAACACATACCCGGCATCCGCCCGGTTCCGCTGGTCATCAAAAACGCGGCGGTCAAGTTTTTCACCAAGCTGGAGGACCGGCATGTCTCCGCCGTTGTCTCCAACATGGGCCGGGTCAGCATCCCGGAGGGTATGAAGCCCTATATCCACGATTTTGCAGCGTTTTCCAGCTGTAAGACGCTGTTCACCGTGGTCTGCTCCTACGGGGACGACCTTGTGCTGGGCACTGCTTCTGCCCTGCGCAGCACCGCCATTTTGCAGCGCCTTTACCGGGAGTTTGCCAAGGATGGACTGGATGTTACCCTGTACGCTACGGAGGTGGAAAGATGAATACCTGCCCGCATTGCCATATCAGGGTCGCGGGGACACTGCCTACTGCCCGCTGTGCCAGAACCGCCTGTCCGGCCCTGCCGGAGAGCCCGTATTTTCCGGCAACGGCCCCGCGCATCCACCGCGCATCCCTGCTGTATAAGATCGTGGCGTTCGTGCTGTCAGCGCTCATCGTCGTAGCCGGTGCCTTTGATTTCCTGCTGATGGAAGACACGCCCCACCGTCATTTCAGCATTTTGATGGCTGTCTGGGCCGTGGCGGTCCTGCGGGTGGTGCGCGCCGTGCTGCGCCGCCGCTTCAACGGCCCGCGGCAGATCTTCAATCTGCTGCTGCTCGTCTCGGCGCTGCTCGTCTTTACCGACTGGTTCAACGGCTACACGGGGTACAGCTTGGACCTCATCGTGCCGATTTTGTGCTGTGTGGCGCTGGTCTGCAACTTTATTTTTGCCTTCCTGCGCAGCCGCTTTACAGCAAACGCGCTCGTGTATCTGCTCATGAACATCGGCATCGGCGTCCTGCCGTACATTCTGCTGTTCTTCCGCATTGACTATTCCGGCAGGCTGGACGCCCACAGTCTGCCGTGGGTCATCTGCCTGATCGTAAGCGTCATCACGTTTCTGGGCCTTGTCATCTTCCGCGGCAGAGCCCTGAAAAACGAAATCGTAAAGCGTCTGCACATGTAACCATACTCCGCCCCTGCATGAGCCAATAAAAAAGCTGCTGTCCGCTTGAGACAGCAGCATTTTTTATTTCTTGTCAAACGCTTCCCGGCGCTTTGTGGACAGGCGGAACATTTCCTCCAGCCCCTCGCGGTCATCGCGGACGAGCTTTTCCCGCATATCCTGCAGGGCGCTCTCAAACATATCGATCTCGGAAATCAGGTTGTCCTTATTCCACAGGAACAGCTCCGCCCACATTTTGTCGTTGATATGGGCAATTCTCGTCAAATCGCGGAAGGAGTCGCCCGTGTAGTTCGCCAGCTCCGAGTTATCGGACGCGCACATCAGGCTGACGGCAATGGCATGGCAGAGCTGGCTGACGTAGCCGATCATGTGGTCGTGCTCGGCGGGGGTCAGCACGCTGATGCGCTTGAAGCCCAGCTCCGCGGCCAGGTCGCGGCACCAGTCGATGCCCGCCTGGCTGTTCTTTTCCGTCGGGGTGATGATGAAGTTTGCGGGGGCAAAGTTGACCTCGGCGCTGTGGGCGATGCCGCTCGTCTCGCGGCCCGCCATCGGGTGGCTGGCGATAAATTCCACACCCTCCGGCAGGGCGGCCTGCACCGGTTCGACCACACCGCGCTTGACGCCGGACACATCCGTGACCATCGTGCCGGGGCGGATGAGTGGACCGTACTGTTTGACCCAGTCCAGCAGCACGGTGGGGTAGAGGCCGAAGATGATGCAGTCGGCCTCCCTTACCAGATCCTCAAAATCCGCATTTTTACCGACGCGGATGTAGCCATGCTGCAAGGCATAGTCCAACGTTGACTGGCTGTGGGTGATGCCGGTCACATTGTAGCCCTTCTGGCTCAGCACCTGCGCGTACTTGCCGCCCAGCAGGCCCAGACCGACGATCAGGTAGGTTTTGCTTTTATCCAGCATAGGAAATCACGCCTTTATGTCAAATTCTTCTTGTTTGTCGGTGTTCAGCTCCACCTTGGCGCCAAGACCGCGCAGCACGCTCCAGAACGCGGGCCAGCTCTTGTCCACGGCCTCGGCCCCGCAGAGCAGGGCGGGCAGGCCGCTGGCAATCGCCGCCACGGCCAGCGCCATGACGATGCGGTGGTCGTTGTGGCCGGACAGCGGCGCGTTCGGCGCGTGGAGCGCCACGCCCTGGATGTGCACGGTGTCGCCGTCCACCTCGATGCGCGCGCCCATCTTCCGCAGCTCGGTCTGCATGGCCTCGATGCGGTCCGATTCCTTCAGGCGCAGGCGGCCCGCATTGCGGATGACCGTCTCACCGCTGCAAAAGCAGCCGAGCGTGAACAAAATCGGCCCTAAATCAGGGCAGTCCGCCAGGTCGATCTCCGTCGCCTTCAGCAGGCTGCGGTCAAAGTGCAGCCCGCCCTCGACGGGCTTGAATTTGCCGCCGCAGCGCTTTAAAATGTCCAGAATGACCTTGTCGCCCTGCTGGCTGTCGGGGTTCAGCCCCGTGACCGTGATGCCGCCGATGACGCAGCCCAGCACGGCCAGGAACGCAGCCTGGCTGTAGTCGCCCTCGACGGCAAAATCGCTGGCCGTATACCGCTGCGGCGCGGCCACGCGGTACATCACACTGCCGTTTTTGCGTGCGCGGCTCGTGACCTTGACGCCGAACTGCTGCATAGCGTCAACCGTCATATCCACGTAGGAGCGGCTCTCGTAGGGGGCCAGTACCTCGATGCTGCTCTCGGACTCCATCAGCGGCGCGGCAAACAGCAGACCGCTGATGAACTGGCTGGACACGTCGCCGGGCAGGGTGAACCCGCCGGGACGCAGCCGTCCAAAGATCGTGATGCCCTCGGGCGTCTGCTCAAATTGCAGGCCCTGGCGCTCAAACAGCATCTGGTAGATGGCCTGCGGGCGGTCAAACAGCCGCCCCGCGCCGGTAAAGCGCACCTTCTGGGCCGTCAGGCTGAACAGCGGGATCATGAACCGCAGTGTGGAGCCGCTCTCGTTGCAGAAAACCGGGCGTGTCACCGTCACAAAGCCGCCCGCCGTCCCGTGCCCCTTGATGGTCACGGAGTGGGACTCCTCGGTGATTTTTGCGCCCAGCTGGGCCGCCGCGCCAAGCGTGGCGCGGATGTCCTTGCTGTACTCGATATTCGTGATATGGCTGGTGCCCTCCGCCAATGCGGCGCACAGCACCGCACGGTGCGCTGCGCTTTTACTGGGGGGCACCGTGGCCGTTCCGCCTAAGCGGCTGACATGAATTTTCGCGTCCAATTTACATCTCCCGGCCGATGGCGGCAGCGACCTTGCGGCACTTGGCAATCACATCGGCGAACTTATCCGGCTTCAGGCACTGGGCGCCGTCGCTCCAGGCGTGCGGCGGGTCGTTGTGGACCTCGATCTCCAGACCGTCGGCACCGGCGGCCACAGCAGCCAGAGCCATGCTCTCGATGTACTTATAGTCACCGGTGGCGTGGCTGGGGTCAACGATAATGGGCAGGTGCGTTTTTTCCTTGATGACCGGCACGGCGGACAGGTCCAGCGTGTTGCGGGTCGCGCGCTCAAACGTGCGGATGCCGCGCTCACAGAGGATAACGTTCTCATTGCCGCCGGCCATGATGTACTCGGCGGACATGATCCACTCCTCAATGGTATTCGCCAGGCCGCGCTTGAGCAGAACGGGCTTGTGCATCTTGCCGACGGCCTTGAGCAGCTGGAAGTTCTGCATATTGCGCGCGCCGATCTGCACAACGTCCACATACTCCTCGAACTCGGGGATGTGGACCTCGTCCATCAGCTCACTGACGATAGGCAGGCCGGTGATCTCGCGGGCCTTGACCATATCCAGGATGCCCTCGGTGCCCAGGCCCTGGAAGGAGTAGGGGCTCGTGCGGGGCTTGTACGCGCCGCCGCGCAGGAAGTTGGCACCGCCCGCCTTGACAGCCTTGGCCATCTTGATGGTGTGCTCCTCGCCCTCAATGCTGCACGGACCGGCCATAACGGCGATGGGCGCATTGCCGCCGACCCTGACGCCGTTGATGTCCACGACGGTATCCTCCGGGTGGAACAGGCGGTTGGCGCGCTTGTAAGGGGCGGACACACGGGTCACGTTCTCGACCCAGGGGTTTGCCAGCACGTCCTTCTCGGCAATTTTCGTCGTATCACCGACAAGGCCAAAGACGTTGTAGTCGGTACCGCGGATCAGCGTGACGGACAGGCCCTGCTTCTCGAAGTTATCGACAATGCGGTCCAGCTCGACCTGGGGCGTACCTTTTTTAGTGGAAATAATCATGGGAGCCTCTTTCTTATATATTTTATATACTTTTTATGCTCTATAGAATATTGCGTTGCAGGGACCGATGCCAAGCATCGGCCCGCCGCCTGAAGGCTTCCCCCCCTCGGGGGAAGCTGTCCGCCGCAGCGGACTGATGAGGGCAAACCTTGCGGGCGCTGCTCCTTCTCGGCGGGCCTCGGAAGCTCTGCCCTCATCCGGCGCTTTGCGCCACCTTCCCCCGAGGGGGAAGGCTTTTACAGTCTCTCGTCCGCCTCAAACAGCTGTACCGCCTTATCCACTGCCGCGGTCAGCGTGCCGTTATTTTCCAGCACGACGGTGGAGGCGGCCTCATACAGCGGCGTGCGCTCGGCTTCAAGCTGCTTTAAGGCCGCGCCGCCCTTGGAGAGCGGGCGTCCGCCGGTAGCCAACGCCTCCAGCGGGCGGCGCACCCACAGCACGGGGCCGTTCTGGCGCAGTGCGCGGGTGTTGGCCGGGCTCTTGATGACCCCGCCGCCGCAGGCGATGACCTGACTGTTGCCCTTGGCGACCTCGGCCAGCACGTCCGCCTCATAGCGGCGGAATGCGGCTTCGCCCTCCTGGGCAAAGATGTCGGGGATATTATGCCCGGTGCGGCGCTCAATTTCAGCGTCCAGATCCACAAATTTCTTGTCAAGGCGCTTTGCCAGCGCCGCGCCGACGGTGGATTTTCCGCAGCCCGGCATCCCGATGATCGAGACATTCGCCAGCTGGTGCCGCAGCTCGCGGCTGACCGCCGGGATGATGGCTGCCGTGTCCAGCTGTCTGCCGGTAAAGTGCTCCGCGGCAAACACAGCCTGCGCCACCAGCATCTCAAAGCCGCCCGCCGCGGTCACGCCGCAGTCCTCGGCCCGCAGCAAAAGCTCGGTGCGGAAGGGATTGTACACCACATCCAGCACGGCCTCCAGCGCGGGGAACGCCTTCGGGTCGATAAGGCACTGCCCCACGTTCGGGAACATGCCGCAGGGCGTCGTGTTGACGATGATCTGCACGTCCGGGCGGTGCATGGCCTCGCTGTACAGCAGGGCATCGCCCTTGCCGGTGCGGCTGGCGGTCAGAATCTCCTTAGCCCCGCCGTCGCGGCAGACCGCCGTGACCGTCGAGTGCGTACCGCCCGTGCCCAGGATCAGCACGGTCTTGCCCGCAAAATCTACGCCGTGGGCCCCGGCCAGATAGGCAAAGCCCGCGTAGTCGGTGTTATACCCATACAATTTCCCGTCACGGTTCACAATCGTGTTCACCGCGCCGATGGCCTGCGCCTTCGGGTCAACGACGTCGCAGTAGGGGATGACAAGCTGCTTGTAGGGGATCGTCACGTTGATGGCCGCAAAGGCGCGCTTTTCCATAAAGGTGCGGGCCTCGGCCTCGGTGGGCAGGGGCAGCAGCTCATAGGTGTAATCTGCAATTTTTTCATGGATGATTTTGGAGTAGCTGTGGCCCAGCTTGCCGCCGATCAATCC
>ENA-OQIJ01000245-OQIJ01000245.1-human-gut-metagenome-genome-assembly--contig:-NODE-245-length-14591-cov-3.032840_pt1 | contig 14591 bp, 15 predicted proteins | sample MGYA00242582_ERZ504747 | MGnify/ENA primary metagenome ERZ504747 (study PRJEB26092, sample SAMD00036435) | human gut metagenome | host: Homo sapiens | study: EMG produced TPA metagenomics assembly of...
GATGCACGTCGTTGCAGCAGTTGATGGTGACGCGCAGCAACCACGCCTTCAGGTGGTCGTCGTCTTCGAACGCCTCGTCCGCTTGCAGCAGCCGCATGAACACCGTTTGGAACACGTCCTCGGCGTCGGCGGCGTTGCCCATGCGGCTGACGGCGAGGCGCAGCACGGTATCGCCCCAGCGTTCCATGGCACCCTCGAGCGCGACGGTGTCGGCAATGCGTCCGATGGCGCGTCCTCCTGTCCTGCCGGGTCTTCGGCCGATCGCTGCAGCATTCGGCCGAGTTCTCGGAGATCCCGGTGCATCGAGAGCTTCGCAACCTGTAGTCATAACCCATCTCCTTTCCGTAACCAACACGGTTGAAGGAGCGCGATGTTGCACATATTTTTGTGCAAGCGAGGCATTGTTCCTGCCTGAAAAAGAAAACAGCCCGGAGGCTGATGCCTCCGGGCTGGTTAAGTTCTGGTGGACTGTCGGGGACTCGAACCCCGGACCTTGGGATTAAGAGTCCCCTGCTCTACCAACTAAGCTAACAGTCCGAAAAAGTAACGCCTATGTCAAAGTTCAGAACTCGAAGTGCGCAAAGCGCTGGATTATTCTAAAGCACGGTTCCAGCAATTGCAAGCACTTTTTCAAAACTTTTACTACGCGCGCTGGGGTGGATGATGGGACTTGAACCCACGACCTCCAGAGCCACAATCTGGCGTTCTAGCCGACTGAACTACACCCACCAAGGCGCAAGGTGGAAGTATACGGATTATCGAGCCCGAGCGCAAGAGGAAAATGAACAAAATGTGTCAGGCAATTTGCAATTGCCTGCCATTTACTCAGTTTCAGGTAGTATAGAATCAGATAAGACGTCGAAACGGCCTGTCCAGAGGGCTTGGTCGGAAGGCGGCGTCCGAGGGTTCGAGCATTCGGCTCGCCCACAATCGGAATGAGGAGCACCACATTGGATAGCAAGCAATCGTCTGAAAAGCGGTTCGCACTTTTGATCGATGCCGACAACGTGTCGGCGAAGTACATAAAACCCATCACCGACGAGCTGTCGAAGTACGGCACCGTCACCTACAAGCGCATCTACGGCGACTGGACGCTCACGCTCCACGCCAAATGGAAGGACGCGCTGCTCGAGAACTCCATCACGCCCATCCAGCAGTTCGGCTACACGCAGGGCAAGAACGCCACCGACTCGGCCATGATCATCGACGCGATGGACATTTTGTACACGCGCTCGGTGGAGGGCTTCTGCATCGTGTCGAGCGACAGCGACTTCACGCGCCTCGCCAGCCGCATCCGCGAGAGCGGTCTCACGGTCATCGGCATGGGGGAGAAGAAGACGCCCGTGCCCTTCCGCAAGGCGTGCGACATCTTCACCACGCTCGAGCTGCTGCTGGGCGATCAGCCCAGCAAGCAGAGCAACCGCAGCAAGAACCGCCACGAGCAGGGCGCTTCGGCGGGCAATCAGAACGCCGTGGCCTCGGCGATGAGCAAGGAAGAGCTCGAGCAGGCCGTGGTGAACATCATCACCGACAACCTCAACAACGGCAAGTCGACGGGGCTCGGCGAGGTGGGCAGCCGCCTTCTGAAGCGCTATCCCGACTTCGACGTGCGCAGCTACGGAACGAACCAGCTCAAGAAGCTGCTCGACGAGTTCGCCGGCATCCGCATCACGAAGGACGGCAGCTCGGTGACCGTCGAGCTTGCCGAAGACAAGGACGCCGGGCGCGAGCCGGTTGCCGAGCACGCGGGCGAGCAGGCGGAGGAGCCCACGGTTGAAGAGGCCGTCGTCGTCGAGGAGGAGCCGGCGCGCGAGAAGCCGCGCCGCCGGAAGGGTTCGGGAGGCAAGGGCCGCGCCGCCGAGGCGCCGGTCGCGCCGACGCGCGAGGACGCGGGCGAGGCTGCCGCGCCGAGCGCCGACGCCGAGGTGCCCGCTGCCGCGCCCGAGCCGGCGGAGTCGACGGAGGCCGCGACGGCGTCCGAGAAGAAGCCGCGCCGCTCCACGCGCGTCTCGTCGGCGAAGAACGCGAAGAAGCCGCAGCCGGCGCAGGTCGTCGAGTCGGTCTCCGAGCCTGCGGCGGCGCCCGAGACGGTTGTCGAGCCGGCGTCCGAGCCCGCAGCCGAACCGGCGCCCGCAGGCGAGCCCGAGCCCGCCCCTGCGGCCGACAATCGCCCCGGCCGCGCGCGCAGGAAGGCCACGGCATCGCGCGCGAGCGCGAAGGAGCAGCCCGCGCCCAAGCCGGCTGCCAAGCGAGCGAAGCCCGCATCCAAGCCCGCTAGCGCCCCTCAGCCCGCTAGCGCTCCCAAGCCCGCCAAGCCGGCCTCCCAGCCTGCCGACGCCTCCACGCCCGAGGCCCTCGTCCGCCAGCTTGCGGCCGAAGCCGGCCCCGAGGGCGTCGCGCTCGCGCTGCTCGGCAAGCGGGTGCGCGCGAAGTTCCGCACGTTCAAGCTGCGCGATCTGGGCTACTCGCAGTTCAAGTCCTACGTCGCCGATCTCGACGGCGTGGTCGTCGAACAGCGCGACGGCGAGCCCCGCGTCGTCTCCGCCTCGTAGCCGCCGCGCGTCGCCGCCCGCGCGCCTCCGTGCGCGCAAGCACCGCACCGCCCCGTCCGCTCCCGCGGCGGGGCGGTGTGCGTTTTCCTTAACGAGCGGTTGACAACTGCCGGTTGAGGCTCTCCGGGATGTTCGAAGGGCGGCCCGCTCATGGTATGCTGGGCGGCGAGAAACGCCGTGCGCGCCGTCCTCGGCGCGCCGTCAACCCGGGAGGCCCGCCTTGAAGAAGATCGTCATGCTCATCGTCGCCGTCGCGCTCGTCGCGGCCGGCGTGTTCGGGACGCTCGCCGTGCAGCGCACGCTCGAGCCCAGCGTCTCGCTTTCGTCCACATCCATCCAGGAGCAGCTGTCCGACTGCAGCGAGCTGGCCACGGCCAAGCTCGACTACCGCGGCCTCGTGCGCTACGAGAACGGCGACATCGACTTCATCACGAAGAAGGCGTTCACCATGGTCTACGACGCCGAGGTGCGCGCGGGCGTCGATCTGGCGCAGGCGAGCGTCGAGGTGAGCGGCAACGCCATCACGGTGAGCCTGCCCGCGCCGAAGCTGCTGGGCATCGAGATCGACCCGAACTCCATCGAGTTTTACGATTCGTCGTTCGCGCTGTTCAACTGGGAGAACAAGCAGGACACGGCCGAGGCGCTCAAGGTGGCGCAAACCGACGCCGAGGGCAAGGTGAACCAGGCGAACATGCTCGAGCAGGCCAAGACCCAGGCGCACACCCTCGTCGAGAACCTGCTCAAGCCCTTCACGGTGGGCGACAACGCCTACACGGTGGCGGTGGTGGACCAGTAGGCCGCGCATCGCACGCCCCCGTTCAAGCCCCGAAATGAACGGAGCCCCGCATCTGCGGGGCTCCGTCTGGTCTTGCGCCGCTTCGCTTGCGGCACGTCGCCTACGCCAGTTCGTCTTCGCTGAACGCGTCTTTGCCGAAGGTGATCTCGCGGCCCTCGCGCCGCCATTCGCGGTACTCCGAGGTGGCCGTGAACAGTACGTCGGAGGACGAGTTGAGCGCCGTCTCGCACGAGTCCTGGATCACGCCGATGATGAAGCCGATGCCCACCACCTGCATGGCCACGTCGTTGCCGATGCCGAACAGCGAGCACGCCAGCGGGATGAGCAGGAGCGACCCGCCCGCCACGCCCGATGCGCCGCATGCGGACACGGCCGCGAGCGCGCTCAGGATGACCGCGGTGGGCAGGTCGATGGCCACGCCCATCGTGTGCGCCGCCGCCATGGCCATGACCGAGATGGTGACGGCCGCGCCGGCCATGTTGATGGTGGCGCCGAGCGGGATGGACACCGAGTAGTTGTCCTTGTCGAGGCCCAGCTTGTGGCACAGCTCCATGTTCACGGGGATGTTCGCCGCCGAGCTGCGCGTGAAGAACGCCGTGATGCCGCTGTCCTTCAGGCAGCGCAGCACGAGGGGTAGGGGTTCTTGCGGATGCCCCAGAACACGAGCAGCGGGTTCGTGACGAAGGCGATGAACAGCATGCAGCCCACGAGCACGAGCAGCAGCTGGCCGTACTCGGTGAAGATTTCCAGCCCGTTCTTGCTCACCGTGGAGTACACGAGCCCCAGGATGCCGAAGGGAGCGAGCGCGATCACCCAGCGCACCACCTGCGACACGGCGTCGGACACGCTCGTGAACACGTCCTTCGTGTTCTGCGACGCGGCGCGCAGCGCGATGCCCAGCACGACGGCCCAGGCGAGGATGCCGATGTAGTTCGCGTTCATCAGCGCGTCGATGGGGTTCGACACCACGTTCATCACGAGCGTGCCCAGCACCTCGCCGATGCCCGACGGCGAGCTTTGCTCGGCGGCCGGCGCCGAGAGCGTGAGCTCGATGGGGAACAGGAAGCTGGCCACCACGGCCACAAGCGCCGCGATGAACGTGCTCGCCACGTACAGCAGCACGACGGTTTTCATGGAGCCGGCGGCCTTCGCGTTCGCCAGCGCGCTGATGACCAGGAAGAATACGAGAATGGGCGCCACGCCCTTCAACGCCGACACGAACAGCGTGCCCAACAGCGCGATGATCTCGACGTTCGGCACGACGACGCCCAGCACGCCGCCGATCACGAGCCCGATGACGATGCGCTTCACGAGGCTCACCGCGTTCCACGCCTGCGCAACCTTCTTGATACCCATAAGCTTTCCTCTTCCTTTCCCGGGGCGAACCGGTTCATGGTAGCAGAATGGGCGCGCATTGGACTATTCTGCTGGATGGACGGTTCTTCTCCGCGACTTTTTTGGTATCATGGACGCTGCGCGCGTGGGCGCGCTATGCAACGTCGTGCGGGCGTGGCGGAATTGGCAGACGCGCCAGATTTAGGTTCTGGTGGGGAAACTCGTGAAGGTTCAAGTCCTTTCGCCCGCACCAGAAAGCCCCGACTCTTGGAAGAATCGGGGCTTTCTGGTTTGTGGGTTCTTCCTTTCCGCCTGCGTCTGACCGCTTTACGCTTCGGTCGCTGCGATGCGGCCCGCTTGATAGCCGAACGCCACTGCTTGGTTCAGGCCGCCGTTGTACACGAGCCCCTCTTGCTCCCAATAGCTTCCGCAGCAGACTCCGGCGGCGTAGAAACCGGGTATGGGATTGCCGCTCTCGTCGAGCACGCGCGAGTCGACGTCGGTCTTGATGCCGCCGAGCGACATATACGGGCGAGGGTCCAGGCGCACCGCGAAGAAGGGGGGCTGTTCGAGCCGCACAGTACCGGCCATGTTCTTTCCGAAGTCCGTGTCGGTTCCCGCGTCTACGAAACCGTTGTAGCGGGCCACCGTTTCGGCGAGCGCGCCGGCATCGACGCCGATCGTGCGTGCCAGCTCTTCGACGGTGTCGGCTCGGCGGATAACGCAGTCGTCGAGCAGGGAAGCGTCGATGGTGGAATCGCACACGTAGTAGCCCAGATAGCAGCTCGAGTCGGCGATAGCCACGCTCATGTCGGGGTAGCCGCGCGATTCGGCCATGATGCGCTGGCCTTCGCGGTTGACGAGGATGCCCGGAACGTTCAAGGCGAGAGCGTCGAGTTTGGCGCTGAAGCTGCTCATGTAGCTCTCGAACAACAAGACGTTGTCGGTGCCTTCGGGAACCGCCAAGTAAATGAAGCCGAGGTCCATGTCGGCGAGCGCGCCTCCTACGGCCTTGGCCATCTTGATACCGTCGCCCGAGTTCGTGACGACGCCGGAAGTGCGCAGTCCGGCCCAAAGCGGATTGATGTACTCCGAGATCATGGAGGGGTTTGCGCAGAACGATCCCGTGCACATGATGACGCCCTTGTTCGCCTTCGCGTAATGGCGTGTGCCCTTGTCGTCGAAGAAGCAGACGCCGACCACGCTGCCTTCCTCGTTTTGCACCAGCGAGGTGACTTCGCAACCGGTCAGCTCGGTGAAATCGTCGTAGGCTGAGAGGACCGCTTCCGCATCCGAGACGATGGGCGCGGTAACGAGCCAAGTTCTGCCGGTGGGCGCCACGGTGCAGGGGGATGCTCCGTTTCCCGTGTCCCATGTGATGACGGCAGCGGTGTCGTCTTCCGCACCGCTCATCGAAAGCAGCTCGGCGTGGAGGTTCTCGACCAGGTAGTCGCCGACCTCGGGTCAAAGCTCGATGTAGCGCTGCGTGAGCGGAAACTCGTCCGGCATCTCCTCGCCGCGCTGGCCTTTGAAGCTGCGGTTCTCATGGGTTGCCTTCCAATCGGAAAGGAATTCCTCGGCGCTGTCCTGCTTGCCGCCGTCCGCGAGCCTGCGCTCGGGCCAGAACGCCTGGATGCCCAACGCGAAATTGGAGTCGCCGCCGTGCATGGCGCTCTTCTCGATCAGAAGGGTGCTCGCTCCTTCGTCATGGGCGGCCGAGCATGCCATGAAGCCGGCCGCACCGCCGCCGACGGCGATGACGTCGGCTTCGTAGTCGTAGGCCGGCTCCCCGTCGACCGATGCCGCGCGCCTGCTTTGGGCGGCCGCTTCCTCCCTCGACATCGGTGCGCATCCGGTGCCCGTCCCTGCGATGATGCCGGCTCCCGCAAGCGCGGCGCCTGTGAGAAACCCTCTACGCGTGATACTCATCGATACCCTTCCTTTTGACGGTTGGCTCCAACCTCGCACGCGGGCGGAGTCCATGCAAAAATCGTCCGCATGAGTTCAAATATGCTCTACGAACTGGGAAAATGATAACAAGGGAGCATTGCAGCCGGAAGCCGTCGAATCGTGGCCGAATGTTCAAAGGCCATGAACGCTCACGCGCGTCCGCGCATGTTTGCGCTGCGGATCGGGCAAGTTCCGTTCATCGTTGTGAACGCGCGTTCACAACGATGAACGCCTCGTCTATAATCTTGGTGCAACGGCGAGAACGAGAACGGGAGGCGAGCGGCATGTTCGATCAGGAAGCTGCGCGGACGTTGGCGACCATCGTCGAATGCGGAAGCTTCTCGCGAGCTTCCCAGGAACTCTTTATCGCGAAATCGTCGCTCAAGAAGCGCGTGGACGATTTGGAAGCGGAAGTGGGCGCGAAGCTGCTCGACCGAACCTCCCATGGAGTGGTGCCCACCGCGGCAGGAGAGTGCTTCCTCAAGAACGTCGAGCCGATCATCGTCTCTTGGGACAAGCTTTGCCTGGAGTGTGCTCGGCTTGCCGGCGCCTCTGCAGGGCGCGCGCTCAAGATCGCGGTGTACACCGATTTCATATTTCCGCTCAACCGCTTGGCGATCGACAATTACAAGCAAAACCACTCGTCGGACAGCGTGTCGGTTGTCGCCACCCGGTTCTCGTCGGTTTACGAAGGGCTGCGCCGCGGAGATTGCGACGTCGCTTTTTGCCCGCGGCCAAAGGCGTCTGCGTCGGGCGGACTTGCGAGCGTCCCGCTTTTTCGAACGCGGCTGTACGGCATGACGTCGCGCGGCGCTTTCGGTCAGAAGCGAACGATCAGCCGAGCGGATCTGGCCGCGCGTCGCGTGGGTATCCATCGGCTGTGGTACGAGCAGGAGGGAATCGCCGGGTGGAGCTCGTCCGGCGAGCTTGCGTTTGAGGTGGAGCCTCTTGACGAAGGGGAGATCGACATGCAGATTCTCTGCAACGAGGGAGGGGTGTACCTGCTGCCCAAGAGCGAGGCGGGCCAATACCCCTATGAGGCGCTGCCCTTGGAGGACGTGTTCTTCCTCACGAACTCCATCGTGTATGCCGAGCCACCCTCGCCTGCGGTGGTTGATTTCGTGCACGAGTCCATCGAGCTGTTGAAGCCCTTCGTCAACTCCGATACGCTCGAGCTCGAGGTGGGGCTTGACGTGCTGGAAAGAAGCTAGCTGAGCGCAAAACGACCCCCGCCGCGTGCTGCACAGGGATCGTTTTGCTTTGGACGTCCCGTTATCTGCGGTCTAGCGTACCTCGATTTGCGCGAGGGTGAACGCTTCGGGGCGGAAGGCCTCGGCTGCCGCATCTGCGATCGCGCAGTGCTGCGGGCACGCGAGGAGCGCGTTGAACGAGGCTTCGTCTTTGCAGTCGACGACCATAGTCACGGCATCCGCAAGGCCTGCGAGCCCGAGGTTCCTGCCGACGGCGAAGCCCACGATGCCTTCGACGGCGGTTTCGAGTTCGCGCATCTCGGCGATCTTCTCCTCGAGGATTGCGTCGGGAGTGCCTTGCTTGACGGGCGCTACCAGTATGTGGCGGATCATATGCTTCCTCTTTCCTTGCGAACGGGATTACGATTGAGCGGTGTCGGGATCGAAATGCATGCCTCCGCAGTAGGGGAGTGCGTCGACGCTGGCCATATCCTGAGGAGTCAGTTCGAAGTCGAACACCTTCAGATTCTCCTGCATGCGCTCGGGGCGCGTGCTCTTGGGAAGTGGGGCCAGGCCCTTCTGAAGGCACCATCGCAGGCAAACTTGTGCAGGCGTTTTGCCGTGGGCACGGGCGATCGCCCCGATCGTGTCGTTTCCCAGGATCTCGGCTCGCCCAAGCGGGCTCCATGCCTGCACGGCGATGCCGTGCTCCTGGCAGAACGCGGCTGCCTCGCGCTGCCCGAAGCCCGGATGGTACTCGACCTGATCGACCATTGGGGCTATCTCGCAGCCGTCGAGAATGGCCTGAACGTGGTGGGCGAGGAAATTCGAGAACCCGATGGCTCGTGCCCGCTTTGATCGGTACAGCTCTTCAAGGGCGCGCCAGGTGTCTAAGTTAAGCTCTTTCCAGTCGTCGTGCCACGCTGCGTTGGCGGGCCAATGGATGAGGTAGAGGTCTACGTAATCCAGGCCGAGGCGTTCGAGCGATGCGCCGAAGGCGGCCAGGGTCTTTTCGTAGCCCCGCTCGGTATGCCAGGCTTTGGTGGACAGGAACACGTCCTCGCGCGCGATGCCATGTTCGGCCATGCCCTGGCGAATTCCCTCTCCCACGCCCGCTTCGTTGCCGTAGGCTGCAGCGGTGTCGATCATGCGGTACCCGCACCCGAGCGCCGCCTTCACCGCGTCGGAGGTGGTCGGCCCGTCCGGCATCATGCATACGCCGAACCCGAGTTGCGGCATCGAAACGCCGTTCGATAGGGTGATGGTTGGCATGCTCGTTTCCATGTCGCTCCTCCTCTAGTTTTCCAGCGATTCGACGAGCGCGACGATGCGATCGGCGTGGGCGATGGCTTTCTGCTCGATGGCATCGCTTCCCTCGGAGCGCATCTGGTAGGAGACGCCGCCGGTGAACACCATGCCGGCCACTTCCATGCCGGTGAGATCGGCGGTGGCGAAGCTGCTGAGGAAGAGCTCCTCTATGGTGTGGCCCATCGGGCCCTCGTGGGCGTACAGTTCTTCGGGTGCCCCTGCCGTGCAAGACACGACGATCTTCTTGCCCTTCAGCGCCGTGCCGGAGCCGCCATGGCTCCAGCCGTGGACGAAGACGTCCTCCATCCACTTCTGCATGAGGGACGGCATGGCATACCAGAATACGGGAAATTGCAGCACTATTACGTCGGCTGCCTCGAGCTTCGCCTGTTCGGCAGACACGTCGATGTCGAAGTCGGGATACAGAGCGTCCAACCGGTCGACGACGGCGTCGGGAAGCTTCGCGGAAAGTGTCTGGAGGATGGTTCTGTTTGCCACCGAATTGTTCAAATCGGTGTGGCCGGATACGATGAGCGCGTTGTTCATGAGGGTTCCTTTCAGTTTGAGGCGCAGTGCAAAATCACTGTCCTCATTTTGGAACCCCATGCTATGGTATGTCCAATACCTTTATTGATGAATCAGTTATACGTCATATGCATTTCTAAGGTGATCGATAAACGCGCGGGAAGATGGAGCGAACGGTTGACCGTCCTTCCATACCAGCACCGACGCCAGTTCTACGGGGGGATCGAGCGGGATGAAACGCAGCCCGTCGTGGTTTTGCATCCCAGATCCAAGCAGATCATCGTGCCAATGCCGTGATGGACGGCGGCGACGGCATTGGTGCGCAGATTGTAGGTGACCGCCTGGCGGCGCTTTGCGTCCTTACCCGACCAACTGGCGAGCTCGGTGCGCACGAGGTCGTCGTTCGTGGTTATGAGAGGGATATCCACCAGATCGGATGAACGGATGGCGGTACGGCTGGCCAAGGGCGAATCGTCGCGCACGAGCACGCCCCAACGTTCGCGCGTGGTCGTGCGCACGAAATCGTAGGAACGCATGTCGACCGGCTCGAGCAATAGTCCCAGATCGACCGCTCCTTGTTCGAGCCACGCCTTGATGTCGTCGTTGGAGCCGCTGCGCACCTCGAAGCGTACCAGGGGATGCCCTGCGCGAAACGATGCCATGATCGAGGCCAATTCGTCCATGCTGCGCAGTTCGGCGCATCCGATGGCCACTTTGCCGGAGAGCTCGCCGGACTCGGGTGCGAGTTCCTCGCGCGCGCGGTCGGCCAAAGCGATGAGCTCCTGCGCGCGTCGGCGAAAAAGCGCTCCCTCGTCGGTGAGCACGATGCCATGGTCGGTCCGTCGGAAGAGCTTGGTATGCAGCTCGTCTTCCAACTGGGATATTTGGCGTGAAAGCGTGGGCTGCGTGACGTGCAGCACTGCTGCCGCATGCGTCATATTGCCTTCGCGGGCTACCGTGAGGAAGTAACGGAGGACGCGGAAGTCCATGCAGCTCGCCTCCTCGGCTCTACGCGAAGAACTTGCCCAGCAAAAAGCCGATGACGACGGCGATGAGGGCGAACACGGCGGCGGTTCCCACGAGGCGGGTTTCGCGGCGTTCGCGGCGGCGGCGCTCCTCCTCTTCCTGCTTGAGCATGGGGAAGTAGGAGTAGCCGTCGGAGGTGATGGTGACCACGGTGCCGCGCCGGTCGTCGATCTTCTGCATGAGCGCGCCGTGCGCGATGAGCTCCATCTGCAAATCGTCTTCGGGGCGGTAGGGGAACGCGCAGTGGTACACGAGGTCGCCGTCCACGGTGCACGTGGCGCGTTCGTAGTCCAACAGGCGTGCGAGTTCGCGTTCTTGCAGTATGTTGAGATCGATGGTGGGCATAGGGCCTCTCGCGTCGTGCACGGTCAAAATGGAATGGAACCATGATACCGTGACCCGGCGGTCGGGAGGGGGAAGAAATCGATCTGTTACGTTCCGATAAGTCTTGTTCGGGCGCTGCGAGCGCCCCGGTGAGCACGTTTCGTCGGTTCTTCGTGAACCTCCGTCATCTTTGCTTCCTCAAAGGCTCCATATGTGCGATAATTCCGTCTCGGTGTGCTTGGCTCTCAGCCGGTTCTACGCGCATCACCGCATGAAAGCCAAGGCAGTCGCACCGCACGATGCCGCAAGGCGACATATGAATGATGGAGGATAGTAAGTGGAAACAAAAGTTGAGGCATTGGAAGATAACCGCACGAAGGTGACCGTTACCGTCGATGCCACGGACATCGATGCCCGCATCAAGAAGACCTACAAGGACTTCGCCAACAAGTACAACTTCCCCGGGTTCCGCAAGGGCAAGGCCCCGCGCCCGATCATCGACAACGCCCTGGGCGCCGAAGCCGTTCGCGCTACGGTGACCGACGATGTCGTCAACGCCACCTATCCTCTCGCCGTCGACGACTGCGGCTTGTTCCCCATCGCCAAGCCCGAGTTCGACGAAACCGACCTCGTCGAGGCCGGCAAGCCCTACACCTTCTCCTTCACCGTCACGGTGAAGCCGGAGATCGAGATCGCCAACTACGAGCCCGTCGAGATCGAGCTGCCCGCCGACGGTGCGAGCGACGCCGAGGTCGACGAGCAGATCGACGCCCTGCGCGAGCACTACTACTCCTTCGAGGACGCTTCCGCCGCCACGAAGGTGAAGGCCGACAGCTACATCGACCTGGCCATGAAGGCAACCGACGACAAGGGCGAGGAAATCCCGTCCCTCACGACGGAGAACCGTCCCTACGGCCTGGGCGCCAACCTGTTCCCGGCCGAGTTCGACGAGCAGCTCGTGGGCCTGAAGAAGGGCCAGACGGCCACCTTCACCCTCGACATGCCGGCCGACCCGCCGATCATGCTGTCCTCGCTGGCCGGCAAGACCGACAAGATCACCTTCGAGGTGGAGGTCAAGGTCGTCAAGAAGAAGATCGTCCCCGAGGTCACCGACGAGTGGGCCAAGGAGCAGATGGGCTTCGAGAGCGTCGAGGACCTGCGCACGCGCATCGCCGAGTCCATCGCCAGCCAGAAGGCCGACATCATGCCGCGCCTCAAGGAGAACGCCTGCCTGTACGCGCTCGCCGAGCGTGTGGAGGCCGAGGTGCCCGAGGCCCTGCGCGAGGATGCGGAAGCCAGCCTGATCCAGGACTTCTTCCAGCAGCTTCAGAGCCAGGGCATGACGTTCGACGTGTACCTTGCGCAGCAGGGCATCACGCCTGACCAGTTCAAGGAAGACGTCAAGCAGCAGGCGCTCGACATGTCGAAGCAGGACCTCGCGCTCGACGCGTGGGCCCGCCACTTCGGCATGGAGGCCACCGACGAGGACGTCGCCGACGAGTTCGTGAAGAGCGGCGTGGAGGACCCCAAGGCCCTGCAGGCCGAGTGGCGTGCGAACGGCCAGCTGCACATGGTGCGCCAGGGCGTGCTGCGCACGAAGGCCGTGCAGGACATCATGGAGAAGGCCGTCGTGACCGAGATCGACCCGTCCAAGAAGGACGAGGAGAAGCCGGCCAAGAAGGCTGCCAAGAAGTCCGCGAAGAAGGAAGAAGCCGAGGGCGACGAGCCGGCGAAGAAGCCGGCCAAGAAAGCCGCCCCGAAGAAGGCTGCGAAGAAGGACGAGGAAGAGCCGGCCAAGGCCGACGACGCCGAATAGCACCGCGCACCAACTCGAGCCGCCCGGCTGCGCACGATTGTGCGCGGTTGGGCGGCTCGAGGTAACGAAACGGTACCCGGGCCTTGCACAGCGCAGCGATACACCGCACTATGGCATACACGCAAGCAGAGCCGCCAAGCGGCCGCAAGAGACAAGCGAGGCATACCTATGAGTTTTGATCCGAAATCCGCATTGATCCCCTACGTTATCGAGCAGTCTCCCCGTGGCGAGCGCAGCTACGACATCTACTCCCGCCTGCTCAACGATCGCGTCATCTTCCTCGGTGAGCAGATCGACGACAACGTGGCGAACTCCGTCGTGGCGCAGCTGCTCCACCTCGAGAGCGCCGACCCCGACAAAGACATCTCCCTCTACATCAACTCCCCGGGCGGCTCCGTGACCGCCGGTCTGGCCATCCTCGACACGATGGACTTCATCAAGTGCGACGTGTCCACCATCTGCCTGGGCGAATGCGCTTCCATGGCCGCCGTGCTGCTTTCCAACGGCGCCAAGGGCAAGCGCCTGTGCCTGCCGAACTCCATGGTGCTCATCCACCAGCCGTCCGGCGGCGCGCAGGGCCAGCAGACCGAGATCGCCATCGTGGCCGACTTCATGCTGAAGACCCGCAACCGCCTGAACAAGATCCTGGCGGACAACACGGGCCAGACGCTTGAGACCATCCAGAACGACACGGAGCGCGACAACTACATGACCGCCGAAGAGGCTGTTGCCTACGGCCTGGTCGACCGCATCACCACCTCGCGCGCGGTTGCGCCGAGCACCGACGAGTAGAAGAGCGAAAAGGATACATGAACGACAGACGCGACGACGAATTCGAAGGCCGGAACCCCTCCGACATCGCTTGCGCCTTCTGCGGCAAGCAGCCGCATCAGGTGGCGGCTATGATCTCAGGGCCGAACGGCATCTACATCTGCGACGAGTGCATCTCCGTATGCGCCGACGCCATGATGCACGACCTGGGATTGAACGTTCCCGGCCACGACGCGGACGCGTCGAGCGAGGGCTTCTCCCATGCGGAAGAAGGCCGCCATGCGCGGGTGGGCGACGGTGCCGTGATGGCGCAGGTCGCCGACCCGTCGCCGGACGACGTGTTGGCCGACCTGCCCACCCCTCACGAGCTGTACGCGGAGCTTTCCGAGCACGTGGTGGGCCAGGAGCAGGCGAAGCGCGCGTTGTCGGTGGCCGTGTACAATCACTACAAGCGCATCAGCCTGGGCGCGGACGCCGAAGACGGCGACGTGGAGCTGGCGAAGAGCAACATCATGCTGCTGGGCCCCACGGGCTCGGGCAAGACGCTGCTGGCTCAGACGCTGGCCCGCACGCTGCGCGTGCCGTTCGCCATCGCGGACGCCACGACGCTGACCGAGGCCGGGTACGTGGGCGAGGACGTGGAGAACATCCTGCTCAAGCTCATGACGTCGGCCGACTTCGACATCCCGCGCGCCGAGATCGGCATCATCTACATCGACGAGATCGACAAGGTGGCCCGCAAGGCCGAGAACCTGTCCATCACGCGCGACGTGTCGGGCGAAGGCGTGCAGCAGGCGCTGCTGAAAATCGTCGAGGGCACGGAGGCGAGCGTGCCGCGCAGGGCGGCGCAAGCATCCGCAGCAGGAGCTCATCCGACATCGACACCACGAACATCCTGTTCATCCTGGGCGTGCGTTCGTGGGGCTGTCCGACGATCGATCGCGCAGCGCGTGGGCAAGAGCGGCCTGGGCTTCAACTCCGAGCTGCCCGAGAGCAAG
>ENA-OQIJ01000246-OQIJ01000246.1-human-gut-metagenome-genome-assembly--contig:-NODE-246-length-14525-cov-5.583137_pt1 | contig 14525 bp, 18 predicted proteins | sample MGYA00242582_ERZ504747 | MGnify/ENA primary metagenome ERZ504747 (study PRJEB26092, sample SAMD00036435) | human gut metagenome | host: Homo sapiens | study: EMG produced TPA metagenomics assembly of...
GAACTTTTTTTGTTGAAATTACTGCTCGCCGTTTTTCCAGTCCACCCGCTTTTTGGGGGCGGCGGATTTTTTCCGGGCAGCCTCTGCACGCAGCTCCTCCAGCTTTTTCTGCTGGCGGGCGGCGTCCTCTTCCAGTTTGCGGGCCCGGCGGGCCTGCTTTTCCTGGGCGGCCTGCTGCAGCTTGCGGGCCTTCTCCGCGGCCTTCTCCTCCGCCGTCTTGCGGGCAGATGCGGCGCGGGTGGACTTTTGAGCCGGGCGCTCAGCGCTTTCCGGCGCTGCAGCCCAGCCCTGAGGTTCCGGGTCCGCTTTTGCGCTTTCCGGGGCAGCGGTTTGCGCTTCAGGCTCCGGCTGAGGCGGAATGAACACCGTGGCCTCCGGCCCGTTAACAGGCTCGGGCTCCGGAGTGGGCTCCGGCTCTTCCGGCTTTTGCTCCTCCGGCTCCGGTTCAAGCGCAGGCTCGTCCGGTTCCGGCTTCGTTTCCGGTTTTGGCTCCGGCTGGGGCAGTGCATCCAGCACCCGCTGTTTGCGCTGCATGTGGTGGAACCACAGGTTCGAGAAGAACAGGTACCACACAATAGCCAGCAGCACCACCAGGCAGGCCATGGTGATCCGGTTTACCACCGGGTCAAAAAAAGTGCCCTGTTGGAACAGCCAGAATGCGGCTCCGATCACGCCTGTAAGCAGCAGGCTGAGCAGCAGCGTACGAATAAATTGTTTCAAAGGGCACACCTCGTTTCCGCTTTGATTCGATGCAGGGAAAATTACTTGGTGCCGAAGATGCGGTCGCCAGCATCGCCCAGGCCGGGGATGATGTAGCCGTTCTCGTTCAGCTTCTCATCCAGAGCAGCCACATAGATATCCACGTCGGGATGAGCGGCATGCAGGCGCTCCAGACCTTCGGGAGCGGCGATGATGGCCAGGAACTTGATGCTCTTGGCGCCGCGCTTCTTGATCTGGGCAATGGCGTCCACGGCGCTGCCGCCGGTGGCCAGCATGGGATCCAGCACCATTACGTCACGCTCGGCAATGTCGCTGGGCAGCTTGCAGTAGTATTCCACAGGCTCCAGAGTTTCCTCGTTGCGGTACAGGCCGATGTGACCAACCTTGGCAGCGGGCAGCAGGGTCAGCATGCCGTCCACCATGCCCAGGCCGGCGCGCAGGATGGGTACCAGAGCCAGCTTGCGGCCGCTCAGCACGCGGGTCTTGGCGATGGCCACGGGGGTCTCGATCTCCACCTCTTCGGTGGGCAGGTCACGGGTGGCCTCGTAGCACAGCAGCATGGCCAGCTCGCTTACCAGCTCCTTGAACTCCTTGGTGCCGGTGTTCCGGTCACGCAGGTGGCTCACCTTGTGCTGTACCAGGGGATGATCCAGGATCATGGGATTCTTACTCATTGTTAACCGCTCCTTATTTATTGTGATTGATAAATTGCCGATGGTTGAAGCTGCAAAAACAGCTCAGGTGTTTTCCAGAGCCATCATCTTGTCGATCCGGCGCTGGTGCCGCCCACCCTCGAAGGGAGTGTTCAGGAACAGATCCACCAGATAGATGCCCAGACCGGGGCCCACCACGCGGCCGCCCATGCACAGGGCGTTGGCGTCGTTGTGGCGGCGGGTGTATTCCGCGCTGAAGGCGTCGCTGCAGCAGCAGGCGCGGATGCCGCGGATCTTGTTGGCACTCATGCTGATGCCCACGCCGGTGCCGCAGAACAGCAGCGCCTTGTCGCATTCGCCGGCAACCACCGCACGGCAGGCGGCCTCGGCCATATCCGGGTAATCGCAGGCTTCGCCGGTGTAGCTGCCGAAATCCTTGTAGGCAACACCGATCTCATCCAGATGCTTGCGGATGGCTTCCTTCAGTTCGTAGCCGCCATGGTCGGCGGCAAGGGCAACGGGTTTGGTCATGGCATCGATTCTCCTTTGATGCGGGCCTGGCGCTCCCGTTCCGCCTGGCTCAGCCGCAGATAGCTGGGCAGAAGCCGGGCAGGGGGCACGCAAAGACCCTTTTGATTCATTTCCAGTGCCGCGAGGCAGACCGCGCTGGCCCGGGGCCGCTGCAAAGCGGGCGGGCAGGGCAGAACCCCCGGCAAAGAGCCGTACCTATTATAGCACAGGGCGGCTCCGTCACCAACAAAAAACACCGGTTTTTTGCAATTTTGCAAAAATTCGTCCATCTCCTCCAGCCCGGCGGCGGCGTCCGGCACAAGGCGGGCGTGGCCGGGGCCCAGATCGAAGGCTGCCCAGTACACCTGGCCGCGGCGGGCGTCCAGCGCGCTGACCACGGTGCCCTCGCCCACAAAGCTGTAAGCCAGCGCCTCCAGCGCGGAGACCGGCGCACAGGCCGCCCCGGTGCAGAAGGCCAGCCCTTTTACTGCCGCAAGGCCGATGCGCAGCCCGGTGAAGCTGCCCGGCCCGGCGCACACGCCCCAGAGCTCCACGTCCGCGGGGGTCAGGCCGGTGGCCTTGAAGGCCGCATCCACCAGCGGCATCAGAGTCTCGCTGTGGGTCAGGCCCGCGTCCTGATAGCACTCATACAGCAGCTGGCCGTCCCGCATCAGGGCCACGCTCACGGTGCGGCCGGCGGTGTCCATTCCGAAAACGGTCACAGGCTCACCCCCTCGATGGAAATGCGCCGGCTCTCCGGCCCGGTGACCTGAATGTCCACGGTGACCGGGTGTTCCAGCGCCAGCAGGGCGGCGAAGTTCTCGCTCCACTCGGCGGCCACCACCGCACCCTGATCCAGATAGTCGTAGAAGCCGGCGGCGTTCAGGTCCTCCTCGGTGGAGATGCGGTACAGGTCAAAATGGGCCAGCGGCCGGGGACCCCGGTAATAATTCACGATGGCGAAGGTGGGGCTGCTCACCGGGTCGGTGCAGCCAAGGCCTTTGGCAAGCCCCTCGGTGAAGGCGGTCTTGCCCGCGCCCAGCCCGCCGGTGAAGCACACCAGACTGCCGGGGGCAAGGCAGCCGGCCAGCCGCTCGCCCAGAGCCACGGTCTCGGCGCGGCTGGCGGTGTTGAAAATGGCCATGAAACATTTGCTCCTTAACGATGGGATTCCGGCCGGGGCAGGCAAAGAAGCCCGCCGGCCGTGAAATAAAACGGGATACAGTCTCGTTTTCATAAAAGAAACACGAAAAACATGCATACTTACGGCAGCACTGCATAATTTCAGGTGGTGGAGCACGCCGGAAAATTTTTTGCGATACGAACCAAAAAGCACAGCCAATCCTTGGTGGATTGGCGAGCATTTTTGGAAAGTATCACGGGAAATTTTGGCGGGATACGCCGCCTGAGGTGCTAGCCGTAAATTGTGCAATGCTGCATTGTAATAAGTATACTCAATCAACCCCTAAAGTTCAACACAATCAGCCCCCAAAGTTCAACACAAAGCCGAGGGGAAATGATTGTCAGCCGCCCTCAACTGGGCTATAATAAGAAAACACAAAGGCAAATACAGAAGGAGCCATGGAATGTTCAAGATCATTCGTCAATATATAAAAGCCACCGACTGGTTTTATCTTTTGCTGTGCGTGTGCTGCTCCACCCTCAGCGTGATCACCCTCATCAGCATCGGCATGGACAACGGCGGCTTTGCTGTGGATTCGTTCACCGGCGAGATTACCGGCCTGGGCAATTACCGGGATGCGATGATGCAGGCGGCAGCCAGCCTGCTGGGACTGCTCTGTGCGGTGATGCTCTCCTGCATCGACTACCGGGGCCTGGCCAAGATCTGGCCGGTGCATGTGACCATCACATGGGGGCTTGTGCTGCTCACCCTGACCCGACTCTCCATCGGGCCCATCGAACTGGGATATGCGCCCAGCAACACCGATAACCACAGCTGGATTCTGTTCGGCCCGCTGAGCCTTCAGCCCACCGAGCTGGCCAAAATCAGCTTTATCCTCACCTTCGCCATGCACCTGGACAATGTGCGCGAACACATCAACGAGCCCAAGGTGCTGGCCAAGCTGCTTTTGCACATTCTGGTGCCGGTGGGTATCATCCACATTCAGGGCGACGACGGCACCGGCATTGTGTTTGCCACCATGGGCTGCATGATGCTGTTTGCGGCGGGCCTTTCCTGGAAATACATCCTCAGTGCCATTGCGCTGGGCTCGGCGGGGCTTGCGGCGATCCTGAACTTCTTCCCGGATCAGCTCAAGGGTTATCAGGTGGACCGGATCATGGCTCTGTTCTATCCGGATGATCCCCAGTATCGGGACATTATGCAGCAGCAGAAGGGCGGCCGGGTTTCCATCGGTTCGGGTCAGATCTTCGGCAACGGATTTTTCCACGATGACCACTCCTATGTGATCAACGCCCAGGACGACTTTATCTTCAGCTACATGGCCCAGTGCATCGGCTTTGTGGGCTGCGCGGTGGTGCTGGCGCTTCTGTTCGGCATCGCCATCCGCACCCTGATCACCGGCCTGCGCAGCGAGGACCACATCGGCACCTATATCTGTGTGGGCGTATTCGCGGCCATGGCCTGGCAGATCATCATCAATCTGGGCATGAACACCATGCTGCTGCCGGTCATCGGCGTCACGCTGCCCTTCTTTTCGGCGGGCGGCAGCAGCGCACTGATGATGTACCTGTGTGTGGGGCTGGTTACCAGTGTTTACATGCACAACAAAAAACGCCTGTTCAGCGACTGAGCCGGCCAGACAGAAAAACAAGCCGCCCGCTGTGTGCAGCCAAAGCACACGGCGGGCGGTTTTTGTGTCATTTCCTGTGTTATTCCAGAGACTGCGGGGCGCGGTAGAACTCCCGAACAAAGGCGGAAAAACGCAGGCTGTCCGCATTGGCGTGGCGGGGCAGCAGAAGATACAGGTTCCGCTCGGCGCTGCCCGGCGGCAGCGGAAAGGCCAGCAGCCGTTTTTCCGCTACGAAATCCCGCACCGCCTTTTCCGACACGATGGATACCCCCAGCCCGCCGGATACCAGATTCTTGATGGATTCCTGATCGTTCACCCGGGCGGTGACCCGCAGCTCGCTTTCCCGCAGGCCCATCTGAGCCAGAAAGCGATCGGCGCTTTTCTGGCTGCCGCTGCCCGCCTCCCGCAGAATGATGGGTTCGGCCAGCAGCTCGGGCAGGGCGGCCTCTCCCTGGGATTGAAGCGCCAGAAACCGGCGGCTCACCGGGGTGATCAGCACCATCCGGTCCCGAAAAAAGGGCTCGCAGCGGATGGCTTCGTCCTGGCAGGGCATGCCGCTCATGCCCACGTCGAACAATCCCTCCGCCACCCCCTGAATCACCTGGCGGCTGTCGCTCTGGTGCACCACGAAATAGCTGCCCGGGTTCTGTTTGCCGTAGCGGGGCAGCACCTCCGGCAGGATGTAGGCCGAGGGGATGGTGGAAGCCCCCAGCTGGATGATATGCTGGTCGCTCTGCCGCCAGCGCTGCAGCAGGTTATCCTGCAATTCCAGCATCCGGCAGGCGCATTCGTACAGCTCCTGCCCCCGGGGCGTGACCTGCAGATTTTTGGTGTCCCGCAGAAGGAGCTGGGTGTTCAGCTCCTCCTCCAGCGCCCGGATGTGGGTGCTGATGGTGGGCTGGGAAAGATAGGTGTTCTCCGCCGCCCGGGTGAAGCTGCCATAGCGCACCACCGCCGCGAAGGAGCGCAGCTGCTTAAGCTCCATGAACAATCACCTCCAGCGCGGCCAGGGCCGCGTCCACGTCCGCTTCGGTGCTGAAGGCCCCGAAGGAAAACCGGATGGTTCCGGCGGGCCAGGTGCCCAGACTTTTGTGGGCGGAAGGGGCGCAGTGCAGCCCCACCCGGGTCTGGATACCGAATTCACTGTCCAGCCGGTAGGCCACCTGGGCCATCTCGTGGCGGGGTGTCTGGATGGACACCACGCCGGTGCGGCCTTCCAGACTCCGCTTGCCTGCCAGCCGCACAAGGCCCTCGCCCTCCAGCGAAGCCAGCCCGGCCAGAAACCGGCCGGTGAGCGCCAGCTCATGGGCCAGCACCGCCCCCTCCGGCTGCCGCCCCAGCCACAAAAGCCCCTGCCGCAACCCCAGAATGCCCGGCAGATTCAGAGTACCCGGCTCGAACCGGTCGGGCAGGAAGGCGGGGATTTCCTCGGTATGGCTCAGGCTGCCGGTGCCGCCGCTGAGCAGCGGGTCCAGCTCCTGTTCCAGCCCCTCGGTCAGCACAAGGCCGCCGGTGCCCTGGGGCCCCAACAGCCCCTTGTGGCCGGTGAAGGCCACCGCGTCGATGAAATCCTCCGTCATGGAGATGGGCAGCACCCCGGCGGTCTGGGCGGCGTCCACAAAAAAGCGCAGCCGATGGCGGCGGCAGATTTCGCCCACCTGCCGGATGGGCATCACGGTGCCGCACACGTTGCTGGCGTGGGTCAGGATCACCGCCCGGGTATTCGGGCAGATCAGCCCCTCCATCGCTTCGATGCAGAGCGAGCCGTCTGCCCGGCAGGGAATGCGGGAAAACTCCACCCCGTGGGCGGTCATCTGCACCAGCGGGCGCATCACCGCGTTGTGCTCCATGGCCGAGACCAGTACATGATCCCCCGGGTGCAGAAAGCCCTTGATGAGCAGGTTCAGGCTCTCGGTCACATTTTTGGTGAAGATTACATTTTTGCAGTCCGGCCCGTCGAACAGCTCGCACAAAAGCTGGCGGGTCTCGAACACCTGTTCCTCGGTGTCGTAGGCGGTCTGGTAGCCGCCCCGGTTGATGTTGCAGCCCCCGTTGGTCATGTAATCGAACACCGCCCCGGCCACCTGAGGCGGTTTGGGAAAGCTGGTGGCGGCATTGTCCAGATAAATGCGCGGCATGGTCGCGTCCTCCCTCTGTTCCGGTGTATGATCTGCTTCCAGCATACCACAGGTATAGCCGCGGCACAATTGATTTATTAAGATAATGGATAAATCTATTAATTGGATTAATAGATTCTATTGGAAAACAAAAGTATTACTCTTTATAATTGGAAACAGGAGAACCCCAAGGCAGCACCGCATAATTTCGGGTGGTGGAGCGCGCCGGAAAATTTTCGTGAGATGAACCAAAAAGCACAGCCAATCCTTGGTGGACCCGCGCGCATTTTTGGAAAATATCACGGAAATTTTGGGCGTGATACGCCGCCTGAGCCGTTAGGCGTGAATTGTGCGGTGTTGCCCAAAAAAAGAAAAGTGAGGGATCGTTTGGTATGGACTTGAAAAAGGAAAAGATCACGATTGTGATCGCGGGGCTGATCATCGGCGTCATTGCGGCGGCGCTGGTATTCTTCGGCAATCCGGTGAACATGGGCTTCTGCATCGCCTGTTTTTTGCGGGACACCGCGGGCGCGCTTGGCCTGCACCGGGCGGGCGCAGTGCAGTACATCCGGCCGGAGATCATTGGTCTGGTGCTGGGCAGCTTCGCCATGGCGCTGGCCAAGAAGGAATTTTCCGCCCGGGGCGGCAGCGCCCCGCTGACTCGCTTTGTGCTGGGCTTCTTTGTGATGATCGGCTGCCTGATGTTTCTGGGCTGCCCCTTCCGCATGATTCTGCGTCTGGCGGGCGGCGATCTGAATGCGCTGCTGGGTCTGGCCGGTTTCGTGGCGGGCATTCTGGTGGGTGTTGTGTTCCTGAACCGGGGCTACTCGCTGGGCCGCACCTTTAAACAGCCGGTGCTGGAGGGCGCAGCCTTCCCGGCGGTGCAGGTGGTCATGCTGGTGCTGCTGGTGGCGGCTCCCGCCTTCATCTTCTTCTCCGAGGCGGGCGCAGGCCCCGGCGCGCTGCATGCTCCCATCCTGATCAGCCTGATCGCGGGCCTTGTGGTGGGCGCTCTGGCCCAGCGCACCCGCCTGTGCATGGTGGGCGGCATCCGCGATATGGCCCTTTTCCGGGAGAGCAAGCTGCTGCTGGGCTTTGTGGCCATCTTTGCCAGCGCCCTGGTCTGCAACCTGATTCTGAGCGCGGTTACCGGCCAGGCCTACTTCACCCTGGGCTTTGAGGGCCAGCCCGTGGCCCATACCGACGGTGTGTGGAACTTTCTGGGCATGCTGCTGGCCGGCTTTGGCTGCGTGCTGCTGGGCGGCTGCCCCCTGCGCCAGCTGGTGCTGGCCGGCGAAGGCAATTCCGACAGCGCGGTGGCCGTTCTGGGCCTTGTTGCAGGCGCTGCCTTTGCCCACAACTTCGGTCTGGCATCCAGCGGCACCGGCAGCACCCCTGCCGGTCAGGTGGCTGTGATCATCGGCATCGCGGTGGTGGCGGTCATCGCCTGCGTGAACACCTTCCGCAAGAACGCATAAGGAGGAAACAACTATGGTTATCGTGGACGCAAGAGGGCTTTCCTGCCCGGAGCCGGTGGTCATGACCCGCAAGGCCATGGCGGACAAGCAGGCCCAGTATCAGGTGCTGGTGGACAATCTGGCCAGCAAGGAAAATGTGACCCGCTATGCCCAGCATCAGGGCTACACGGTTCAGACGGAGGAAAAGGGCGGCGAATATACCCTGACCCTGACCAAGTCATGAGCTACATTGCCACCTTTTACTCGCATTTCGGCGCGATCCGCTTCAAAAAGCTGTGCCAGCAGCAGGGCATTCCGGTGAAGGTAATGCCGGTGCCCCGGGCGCTGAGCAGCAGCTGCGGAACCTGCGCGGAATATGAGGGCGACGATCCCTGCCCCGGCGGGGAATATCTTCCGGAGGTGGAGCAGGTGGTCCGGCTGACCGGCCAGGGCTACCAGCCGGTCTACCGGGCGGAAGGCAGCTGAAGGAGGCGCCGTTTATGGAAACCGAAGTGAAACTGACAAAGCTGGCCAGCTGCGCGGGCTGCGGGGCCAAGGTGGGGGCGGGCACACTGTCCCGCATGCTGGAGGGCTTCGAGACCCACCACGACCCCCGGCTGATCGTGGGCTACGACAAAAGCGACGATGCCAGTGTTTATGTGATCACCGATGAGGTGGCGCTGGTGCAGACCACCGACTTTTTCCCGCCCATTGTGGATGACCCCTATCTCTTTGGCCAGATCGCGGCGGCCAATGCCCTGAGCGACGTGTACGCCATGGGCGGCGAACCCCGCACCGCGCTGAACATCATGTGCCTGCCCGAATCCATGGACAAGCACACCGTGCACGAGATTCTGCGGGGCGGCTACGCCAAAGTGGATGACGGTCAGAACAGACGGAGCTGCCCATCGCGGCAGGAGCAGGCGGGCAGGTCGGTAACGGTATCTCCGGGGCTAGGTATGCCGGTCAGTAGGGGGCTGTCGGGGGCGTGCTCCGCCCGCCGTGCCGCTGTGCGGGCGGGGGTGCGGTTGGCATAGCAGTAGCGGCAGCCGGAAGGACAGGTGTCGTAGGCGCCGATGTCCACGCTTTCACAGCAGCCGCAGCCGGGCCGCTGGCCCCGGTCGGGGCCCAGCCGCAGCGGCCCGCCGCACAGGCGCTCCAGCCGGGCCCGGTCGATACAGGCGGCCCGGCCGATGCCGTGGGGGGAGAAGTCCCCCGCCTCGCAGCAGGCCACAATTGACAAGTGATATTCCTTTGCAGTTTGCCCCAGCATGGACGCCAGCTCCTGCATTTCCAGGGCATTTGGGGGCCGCAGGCCGCCCATGGGACGGCCGGGGTAGGGGTCGAGAAAGCTCACCGTCACCTGATCAGTGAACGGGGAAAGCGCTTTACAGAGCTTGCGGAACCGGGCCTCGTGCCAGGCGAGGCCGATGGCGTCGGTGAACAGAATGGGGTCGTACCGCCACAGCACCCGCCCCGCCCCAGGCGGCGGCCCAGGACCTGAAAGGTCTCCACAATGGCCCGCTTGTCCCGCAGGCCCGGTTCGATCTCCGGCCCGTAGGGGGTGAGGGTGAACTGAAACAGATAGCGGTAGCCCATCCCGTCCAGCTCGTCCAGCCAGGGGAGCAGCGGGCGGGGTCTTTCGTCCAGAACACGATAGCGTCCACGACTGCGGGGGAGAGGGGGACCCGGCGGAGCTGGCCGGGGCGGTAGGGATTGCGCACCAGCACCTCGCCGGCGCGCAGGCGGCGGAGGAGCCACTCGGAGTACCAGCGGGGGATGTCGGTACGGCGGGAGACGGAGAGAATCACGGGGAATCACCTCGCAAAAAGCGGGCGGACAGCACTGCTGTCCGCCCGCTGTGTCATGCGGCTGCGCCGGTCTGCGGCTCGGGGGAGGCGGAGGGCTCCGCCGGAACGGCAGAACTGCCTCTGGTGTGGCTGGTGATGGTGTAGCCGTCCAGGATGAGCGACTCGCTGCCCTCCTGCGGGACCTCGTGCTCAATAGTGACGGAGTCGCCCACATTGAGGATCACGGCCACCTCATTCTGGGAGGCGGAGACGGAGTAGAACACCTCCTCGCCCTCCAGGCGGATGAAGTAGTAGGTGTTGCCGTCCAGCACGGCGGAGCGGAGCTCGGCGATGACGCCGCTGGCCTCGGTCTGCGGCCGCTCCTCCGGCGTGGTGATGCCCTTGCTGCCCAGCAGCTGGACATACTTCTGCTCACACTCGGAGACGGTGGAGCCGGTGGCCACGATCTGGTATTGGGCCACATTGACCATGGCGTAGCTCTTGACCAGGTTGGTATTGTCCTTCAGGGGGATGAAGTAAGTGGGCTCGCCAGCGATATTGAGCAGCAGGGGGAAGGTGGCTATATACCCAAGATCCTGCACCACGCCCATGGCAGAAGCCTGAGCGGCCTTCTCTGTGGCGCCGGGCGCCGTATAGAACTTGGTCTCCTTGGTGCGCTGGTTGGACAGCAGGAAACCCAGGTTGGACTGGTCGGCGTTGGCGGAGGTGACGCCGGTATACATATAAACGTCGTCGTTGAGAGCGATATAGTTGGAGCCCTGGGTGGTGACGGTCACGTCCCGCTGGCCAAAGATGGAGTTGATGAAGCCGTTGACCAGGGTGCCGTGGTAGTCATACTGCTCCATGATGAGTTCGGGGGTGTAGACGTTGTCCACCCATGTGGGCACCTCCTCGTAGTAGGTGCTCTCGCCGGTGATGGCGTCCACCAGGACGGCCCCCTTGATGTCGGTGCCGCCGAAGAGGCCGATGGTCTTGACCACCCGGGGGGCGATCCACCAGGGGCGGCCGTCCTCGTCGATCTCGAACTGGGGCGTGCCGAACATGTAGGTGGGGTATTGGAAGCGCAGGTGGCGCACGATGTTGCGGTTGAGGGGCTCAGAGAAGGAGTATTTCATCCCTTCCTCCAGGCGCACCACAGTGGCCTCCTGGGTGACCATGTCCACGATGACATAGGCGGGCAGGCCCTGGGAGCGGTTGGTGAACCACTTGATGAGGTCGGCATAGGCGATGGGGGCGACCCGGACGGGGCGGCCCTGGTAGTTGATCTGGGTGGAGTCGTTGGAGTATTCAAACTGGCTGACCATGTCGCTGAGGGTGCCCATCTGGCGGTCGCCCAGGAAGTTGGCGGAGTCCTTGTCCAGGGTGGGGATCTCACTAAAGGAAATCTCGGCGATGTCCTCGGCGAAATTGCCATCCTCCACGGTGAGCAGATCCCGGTAGGCCGCGGCGCGGAAAAGGGGCATCGAGAGGATGGAGCCCACGATGGCCACCGCGATCAGGGCCAGAAACAGGATGCCCACAGGCAGGCACTGGGTCTTGATGAAGCGGAGGTACTCCTTGGGGCCTCCACCGCTGCTGACCACATTCATGCCGGAGGTGATCAGGGCGCTGACGACATACACCACACACAGGATGCCGATGAAGGTGTAAAAATCGCTGGACTGCAGGTTGATGGGGGGCAGGGCCACATAGAAGTAGAGGAAGCCCACCACAGCGGTGACGATCAGATTGATCAGGATCTTCCCCAGCTTGCTTGCAGGGCCTCGGCGCTTCTTGGCCGGTTGCTGTTCCATAAAAACATTCTCCTTTTGTTCCGCGGGCCCGGAGGCCAAACGAACGGGATAAGGGTAGTATAGCCTAAAATCGGCTGAAAGGCAACGGCTGGCCGGAAATTGGAAGATTAAAAAAGAGTAAAGATCCGGTCGAATCTTTTTGTAAAGTTCTTGTAAATACCGTTGACGCGCCACTTTACATTCGGTATACTACTGCTGGCATTTGGTAAGAGATCAGAAAAAAGAATGTAAAAATGAGGGAATGAACGTGAACCTAGACATAAGCATTCTCCTGGGGCTGCTGGGCGGCCTGGCCCTGTTCCTTTACGGCATGCAGATGATGAGCGCCGGCCTGGAGGCCGCGGCAGGCAACCGCATGAAGGGCATTCTGGAGCGGCTGACCTCCAACCGCTTCCTGGGCATCCTGGTGGGCGCGGGCATTACCGCGGTCATCCAGTCCTCCTCCGCCACCACTGTCATGGTGGTGGGCTTCGTCAACTCCGGCATGATGACGCTGAAACAGGCGGTGTGGATCATCATGGGCGCCAATATCGGCACCACCATCACCGGCCAGCTCATCGCCCTGGACGTGGGCGCCGTGGCTCCCCTGTTCGCCTTTGTGGGCGTGGCCATGGTGGTCTTTTTGAAGAAGCCCCAGATTCACCACTACGGAAATATTCTGGCCGGCCTGGGCGTGCTCTTTATCGGTATGGAGATGATGGGCTCGGCCATGGAGCCCCTGCGGGAATGGCCCGCCTTTGTCAATCTGGTGAGCACCTTCTCCTAACCCCCGTTGTCGGCATTCTGGCGGGAGCGGCCTTCACAGCTTTGATCCAGTCCTCCTCCGCCTCGGTCGGGTATCCTGCACGGCGCTGGGACCCTTAGTCGGGGTAATCGGCCTGGACAGCGCGGTATACGTCCTCTTCGGACAGAACATCGGCACCTGTATCACCGCCGTTTTGGCCGTCCATCGGCACCAGCCGCAACGCCAAGCGCACCACCATCGATCCACCTGATGTTCAACGTGTTCGGCACCGTTCTGTTCACCGTCATCTGCATGGCCACGCCGTTGACCGGGTTTATCGCAGTCCATGACCCCCGACAACCCGGCGGCGCAGATTGCCAACATGCACACCCTCTTTAATATTGTGACCACCCTGCTGCTGCTGCCCTTCGGCGGATATCTGGTGAAGATCGCCATGCGCATCCTGCCCGACCGCAAGGAAGACAAGGAGGAGGGGATGCACCTGGCTTTTCTGGTGCCTATGCCTGCCTCCAAGCAGGAGCACCCCATCGGCTTTTCCGCGATGTATGTCACCCAGATCCGCCAGGAGCTCAACCGCATGATGGGCATGGCGAAGGAGAACATCGCCACCAGCTTCCAGGCAGTGCTGGAGCGGGATGTAAAGCGCGTGGAGAGCGCGGAGGCCACCGAGGAGTATATCGACTATCTCAACAAGGAGATCTCCCAGTACATCTCCAACATCATCGTGCACGAGACCAACGAGAAGGACTCCACCGCAATCAGCGCCTACTTCAAGATCACTGGCAACATCGAGCGCATCGGCGACCATGCCATGAATATCTGCGAGTACACCCAGATGCTGGACAAGAAGAAGATTCAATTCTCAGAGGAGGCTCAGGAGGAACTGAGGACCATGGAGGCCGTATGCCTGGAGGTGCTGGATCTGCTGGAGCAGGAGAGCATCGAGCCCACCGACTGGCTCACCAAGGTTTCCGCGCTGGAGCAGCGGATGGACGACATGACTGAGGAGTATCGCCGCAACCAGATGAAGCGGATGAAGCAGGGCTCCTGCTCAGACGAGGCGTGCATCATTTTCTCCGAGCTGCTTACCGACTTTGAGCGCATCGGCGACCACGCACTGAACATCGCCCAGGAGCGGGCGGGCATTGCCACCGAGGCCACCGACGCTTGACAAAAAGACCGTATCCCCGCCGGGGGACACGGTCTTTTTTTTGTGGATCTCAGAGGGCGGCGCACTGGGCTTCGATGTCCGCCTCGCAGGCCTTCATGGCCTGGAGGGTGCGCTCCAGCAGGTCGTTGAGCTCCCAACCCAGGAGTTGGGCTCCCTGGGTGATGGTCTCCCGGGAGCAGCCGGCGGCAAACTTTTTGTCCTTGAATTTCTTGCGCAGACTGGACAGCTCCATGTCCTGCACGCTCTTGGAGGGGCGCATGAGGGCGGCTGCGCCGATCAGTCCGGTGAGTTCGTCCACGGCGAAGAGCACCCTCTCCATTTCGTGCTCCGGCTGGGCGTCGCCCTCCGTCATGCCCCAGCCGTGGCTGACTACCGCGTGGATGAGGGCCGGGTCCAGCCCGCGGGCCTCCATGATCTCACGCACCTTGACGCAGTGCTCCTCCGGGTAGCGCTCGAAGTCCAAGTCGTGCAGCAGCCCCGCTTGGGCCCAGAACGCCGCCTCCTCCCCGTAACCCAGCTCCCGGGCGAACCAGCTCATGACGGCCTCCACCGTCAGGGCGTGGCGCAGGTGAAAGGGCTCCTCGTTATACTGCCTGAGCAGGGCCAGCGCCTGCTCCCTTGTCAGCTCCATGGTCCGACGCCTCCTTGAAAGAATAGTACCATCATACCACGAAAGGAAAGAATTTGTAAAGTTCGTGGGGCGGGACTTGCCATCCTTCGGAAACCGTAATATACTAGGAGCATCCAAACATAAGGAGGGACCCATTATGAAGT
>ENA-OQIJ01000249-OQIJ01000249.1-human-gut-metagenome-genome-assembly--contig:-NODE-249-length-14357-cov-2.803584_pt1 | contig 14357 bp, 12 predicted proteins | sample MGYA00242582_ERZ504747 | MGnify/ENA primary metagenome ERZ504747 (study PRJEB26092, sample SAMD00036435) | human gut metagenome | host: Homo sapiens | study: EMG produced TPA metagenomics assembly of...
ACCCCTTTTTGATGCTTTGGGATACGGACGTTCGGCAGGAGGGCGAATCTGTCGGGCAGCGACCCACATGAGTCCGGCGAATTGTTACTCAATTCTTCAATATTATCCATTGTACCCGCTGTTTCTCGGTCAGTTCTGAGGTTATGACCATTCTACCTTGTCGAGCCGCACGGAATAATGTCAGCTAGAGAGCCTGCTGTCAGCAGAAAGTGTTCAGGGGTGCCGTTCCCCTCCGTGTGCGCTCAATACCACGAAGGGGGACGACGGAGAAATTAGGAGGACAAATTGAGTACCGCAGCTAAGAAAGAGAAGATGAGCGTGCGCCACATGCTCGTCGTTCTCACGGGCATCATGATCACCTTCGGGTGCTCGGCCCTGTGCTTTTCCACGTGGGGCCTGTTCCAGCCGGTCGTCGCCGAGGGTCTGGGCGTCGAGATCACCGCGTTCGCCATGTACGTCACCGTCATGTACCTGACGATGACCGTGGCTTCGCCCTTCGCCGGCAAGCTCATCCAGTCCATGGACATCCGCATCATCCTCACCATTTCGGCGTGTCTGGTGGGCGGGGCGTTCATCCTCATGAGCTTCTCGTACAACATCATCATGTTCTACGTCGCCGCCGTCCTGCTGGGCCTCGGCGAGATCTCCATCCTGTGGCTCGCCATTCCGCAGCTCATCAACCGTTGGTTCGCCGAGCGCGCCGGCTTCTTCATCGGCCTGTGCATGGCGTTCACGGGCATCGGCGGCGCGGTGTGGTCCGCCGTGTTCACGGCGCTGCGCTCCGGCGGCATGGATTACCACACGATTTACCTGATCTGGGGCATCATCGCGCTCGTCACGTCCATTCCGTTCACGCTGTTCTGCATCCGCAGTCATCCGTCCGACGTGGGGCTCGCTCCCTACGGCGCGAAGGCCGTGGCCGCAGGCGCCGAGCCGGCGAAGCCCACCGGCATCTCCGCGGGCGCTGCCATGAAGATGCCGGTGTTCTACGCGCTGTGCCTGTTCGCCGGCATCATCAACGTGGCCGTGCTCATCGCGCAGCAGTTCCCCACCTACACGAAGTCCCTCACGGGCGCTGCGTTCGACGTGCTCGTCGTGGGCGGCATCATGGTCACCGTCATGATGGTGGGCCAGGCTATCTTCAAGATCGTGCTCGGCGCCGCTGCCGACAAGAACGCCAAGGGCGCGCTCATCTTCGCGTTCGTCTGCGGCGTGGGCGGCGTGCTGCTGTGCTGGTTCGGCTCGGCCTCCGAGATCATGATGTACGTGGGCGCGTTCGTGTTCGGCGCCTTCTACGCCACGGCCGTCGTGCTCGTGCCCATCGTGGTCAAGCAGGTGTTCGGTCTGCGCGACAACGCCATCATCTACTCCCGCATCTCGACCGTGTTCAACCTGATCGCCGCGTTCGCCTCCATGTTCTGGGCTTGGATCAGCTCGGGCTTCGGCTTCAACGCGGTGTTCATCGCCGGCCTTATCATGATCGTGGCCGTGCTGCTGCTGGGCCTGTACTCGTTCGCTCAGGCGAAGAAGCTTCGCAGCCAGTGGACCGACTAAGCTCGGCTATACTCTGCTAAACAGCTCTGCTTCTCATTCGGGGGCCCGCTTGGGCCCCCGCTTCGCTGAGACGTCGCGTAGCGCGTCGTCGTCAACCGATCGAGATCGTGGGGGAGTATCGGTATGAACCTGTCCCAGCTCTACTACTTCAAGAAGCTTGCCGAACTGCAGCACTACACGCGCGCTGCCAAAGAGCTCTACATCGCCCAGCCGACGCTCTCCGACGCCATCAGCTCGTTGGAGAAGGAGCTGGGCGTTGCGCTGTTCTGCCGCGACGGGCGCAGCGTGAAGCTGACGCCCGACGGCAAGGAGTTCCACCGCTACGTGAGCGACAGCCTGCGCGCCCTCGACGACGGCATCGAGGTCATGGCGCGGCGCAAGCAGCAGATGGGCGGCACCGTCAACCTGGGCACGACGTTCACCGTGCAGGACGACTACCTGCCCGCGCTGCTCAAGGCCTACCACGAGCGCTACGGCGACGACGTGCGCATCGAGACGTACCAGGTCTTCACGAACTACCTCACGCAGAGCCTGCACAACGAGACGCTCGACGTGTCGTTCTGCGGACGACGCGACCACGAGCCCGACATCGAGTACCTTCCCGTGCTCAACCGCAGCCTCGAGCTGGGCGTGCGCGTGGACCATCCGCTGGCCAACCGCGCGTCGGTGTCGCTCGAGGAGCTGCGCGGCCTGCGCCTCATCACGTACCGCCGGGGCACGCCCATCGGCGAGGAGGTGCAGCGCTTGCTGGAGCAGAGCCCGCTCGAGGGCGTCGAGGCTCTCTACGACGACGACATCACCATGGCGTCCACCGTGTCGGTGGACGGGGGCCTCGCGGCGCTCATGCTGAACTCCATCGGCCTCAAGCTGTTCTCGAACATCACGAACGGTGCCCCTCGAGGGCGTGCGTCCCGATTTCTACTGGGTGTATCTTGCGCACAGCAAGAAGCACGCCAAAACCGCCGCCGTGCAGTCGTTCATCGACTTCGTGCAAGAGTTCGACGCCGCCGGCGTAGACCTGGGATACCGGTTGGAAAGCGAGGGAGAGCAGTGACGAAGCGCCCCGCGCTTCGTCACTGTTTTTCCTACCCGATGGCTTCTCGGTGCACGGCTACGGCCACGAGGCCTAGCTGCTCGACGTAGGCGTAGAGCTCGAAGCCGCGCTTGCAGCGGAACGTGCAGCTGACGCAGGGGTTCTTGTCGCAGTACGCGTAGGCGTCCTCGTCGCCGAGGGCGAACACGACGGGCTGGCGCTTGCCGGGCAGCACGTACTTGAGCTGCATGCCCGTGAACGTCTTGAGCGCGAACCAGCGCGGCGTGCAGCCGTCCTCGCGCACCTTCCAGAACACGCGCAGCGCGTTCATGTCGAACCCGCCCACCACGTCGTACGTGATCTCGATGCGCTCGGCGCATGCGGCGGCCTCGAGCGCATCGAGGCGCTCGAGCGCTCCCTCGTCGCACGCGGCGGGGTCGGGGGCGGGCGCGTAGGGCAGCTCGATGGTGGGACGGCGCCCGTCGCCTGCGTAGCGCGGGCCTTCGCCGCCGTCGACGCCCATGAGCACCGCGTCGCAGCCGGTGCAGCCGTAGAAGGGCACGGGCTCGTCGGCCACGCCGGGCTTCCAGGTGGCGCGCGTGCGGGTGGGGCTCAGGGTGTTGTTCGTATCCGCCATGCGATCCTCCGGGGGTAGGGGCGAGTCGGGTCAGTCGATGTAGCGGGCGTTCGGGTCCGCCTCGAGCGCCCGGTTGTCCGTGACGTACTGGATGAAATGGTCGACGCAGTACGGGTGGTAGTTCTTCGTGCTGTAGGCCATGTACACGCGGTGGTAGCACGTGCGCCGCTCGAGCGGGCTCAGGTAGAACGGCCGGATGACCACGTTGTCCAGCTGCGCAGGAAGAACGTGTCCAGCATGAGGGCCGCTTCCACGCCGTTGGCCGCGAAGCCGGCCAGGATGGACTCGTCGAGGTAGCTGTACTCCACGTTGGCAACCTCGCGGTCGTCGAGCATGCGCTTGATGGCGCGGCCGAGCGGGATGGTATCAACGTAGGTGATGAGGTGCTGTTCCTGCAGGTCGGCCGGCGTGATGAACGCCTTGTCGACGAGCGGGCAGTCGGCGCTCATGGCCACGACCACCTTCTGCGTGAGCACGGGGACGTACGTGAGGTCGGGGTCGTCGTCGCCGCGGGCGCAGAACACCACGTCGTAGCAGCCGCTCAGCAAATCTTTCACGAGGGGCTGGGACGTGTCCTCGCGCACGTTGAACGACACGCCGGCCGTGTGGGCCTTGTAGTCGTTGAGCAGCTTGGGGATGTAGTCGGTCTGCACGGTGATGATGCAGCCGAGGTCGATCTTGCCGCCGTCGCTCGTGCCGGCGTAGTTCTTCATGATGGCGATGCCCTTGTCGATTTGCTCGAGGCCCTTCGTCACGTAGATGAGGAACTCGCTGCCGTACTTGGTGAGGTGGATGTTGCGACCGGTTTTCTGGAACAGGGAGACGCCCAATTCCTGCTCGAGCGAGCTGATGGCGTTCGACAGGGAAGGCTGGGTGATGTAGAGCTCCTTCGCCGCCTTGGCGTAGTGCTGCAGTTCGGCTAGTTTACGGAAATAGTACAGCTGCGAAAGGTTCATGATCTCCCCCTGGAGTCAAACGTCGCATCCAACACCACCTCTATTATACGGGGGAAGCGCAGGGTTGCTGCTACACAAAACGCCTGATCTAGGTAATTTTGGGAGGCCGTCTCGCCGCAACGGCCTCCCTGATGCAGCGTTTTATCCGTAGCGGTACTCGACGCCCATCGTGGGTTGCGGGTATTCCCAGCGTTTGACGATGGTGGAACCGCACAGGATGCGGCACGTGCCGCACTCGAGGCAGCCCGCGTAGTCGAACGAGCGCGCGCCCTGCTCGCCGATCTTGTACAGCGCGGCGGGGCAGGCCAGCACGAGCTTGCGGAACTCCGCGGCGTCGGCGTTGTCCACGAGCTCGATGTGCGCGTGCTCCTCGTCCACGTTGTACTTGTTGAGGGCCAGTTTGGCGTCGACGTTCACGTCGATGCTGATGGGGTTGCTCATAGGGCCCTCATCCCCTTCCTGCCGTCCTGGGCGAGCGTCCACAGGCCCACGCGCTTGAGCGGCGCCATGAGCTTGTCCTTGATGCGCGCCTGCGGATGCCCGTCACCTTGAACAGGTTGAGCATGATGTCGCGGGCCATGACCGGGTATTCGTTGAAGATGCGGGTGGTTTCCTCCATGTAGTGGGGGAAACGGCGGAAGCGCTTGAGGTCCTGCAGCACGTAGCTGCCGTCGAGCAGCTGCTCGTAGGCGGCCAGGCGCGTCGCCGACACGTCGTCGGCCTCGAGCGCGCGCATCGCGGCCTGAGCCGCCGCATCGCCCGAGCTCACGGCGAAGTCCATGCCGCGCACGGAGTAGCCGAGGTTCATGCACAGCATGGCCGCGTCGCCGCACACGAGCACGCCGTCGCCGTAGAGCTTCGGCACCATGTCGAAGCCGCCTTCGGGCACGAGGTGGCCGGAATATTCCAGCAGCTCGCCGCCCTTGACGAGCGGGGCGATGTCGGCGCGCTGCTTGAAGTCCTCGAGCATCTGGTAGATCGGCACGTCGCCTGCGGCGAGGTCGGACAGCGTGGCCACGAGTCCGAGGGAGATCGAGTCGTCGTTGGTGTAGAGGAAGCCGCCGCCGATGCGGCCCTTCGTGCAGTCGCCGGCGAACATCCACGCCGCGCCCTCGCCGGGCGCGCACAGGAAGCGGTCTTCGATGACCGATGGTGGCAGGGCGATGGTCTCCTTCACGCCCACGGCCATCTGGTGGGGCGCCGGGCATGCGTCGGCCAGCCCGGCCTTGTGGGTGAGCAGGGAGTTCACGCCGTCGGCCAGCACGGTGATGCGGGCCTCCACCTCGTCGCCTCCCGCGACGACGCCGCATACGCGGCCGTCGCGCACGATGAGGTCCTCCACGGCGATGCCGTAGATGAAGTCGGCGCCCGCCTCCTCGGCCTGCTCGGCCAGCCACTGGTCGAAGGGCCCGCGCAGCACGGCGTAGGAGTCCTTGCCGGACTCGCGCAGCTCGTCGGCCGTGAAGTCCATGGTGAACAGGGCGTCGGGCGCGGCGAGCGATATCTTCTCGTGCGTGATGCGGCGCTGGAGGGGCGCGCGATCCTCGAAGTCGGGGAAGACCTCGGCCAGCGCATGCGTGTAGATGCGCCCGCCGGTCATGTTCTTCGCGCCGGCGTAGTTGCCGCGCTCCACCACGAGCACGGCCAGGCCCGCCGAGGCCAATCGGTAGGCCGCGACCGCGCCGGCGCATCCCGCGCCGACGACGATCGCGTCGAACTGATCTTCGGACATAGGAGATTCCTTCCGCGAGTCGGTTCGGTTAGGAGAGCTTCTCGACGAGGGCCGGCAGGGCCTCGTGCAGGTCGCCCACGAGGCCGAAGTCGGCCTGCGAGAACACGGGCGCGTTCTGATCCTTGTTGATGGCCACGATGACGTCGGCGTTGTGCACGCCGATCATGTGCTGCATCTGGCCCGAGATGCCGATGGCGAAGTACACCTTCGGCGACACCATGCGGCCCGACACGCCCAGGTAGAGGTTCTTCGGCAGCCACTTCTCGTTCTCGGCGAGGGGACGCGAGCAGGCGATCTCGCCGTGCACAGCCGACGCGAGGTCGCGCGCGAGGTCGAGGTCCTCGACGTGGGCGAAGCCGCGGCCGGCGCCCACGATGACCGATGCGCGGCCCAGATCGGCGCCCACGTGCGGCACCTCGTGCGTGCCGCGCAGCTTGAGGGCGCGCTCGGGCGCGACGAACGCGCGGGTTTCCACGACGTCCGTGCCGCTGGCCTCGGCGTTCGCGAACGCGCTGCCGTTGCTCGAGTAGAAGGAGCGCTCGCCCGTGGCCTGCTGCTTCTTCGTGGCGAGGCCGCCGAAGTACAGGCTGATCGCCTGCTCGCCGTCAAGCGCGGTGATGTCGCTCATGACGCTCGTGCCCGCATGCGCGGCAAGGCGGCCGCCGACGATCTTGAGGCGCGCGGTGGGTTCGAAGATCACCGCGTCGGGGTTCGTCTCGTCGTACAGGGCGGCCACGGTGTCGTAGGCGTTCTCCACGAGCTCGCCTTCCGGTAGCTCGATGTGGTAGGCCACGTCGGCCACGCCCGTCTGAGGCGCGCGCCCGATGGAGACGAGCAGGACGTCGTCGGCGAGCGTGCGGGCTCCGGCGCACAGCTCCTTCTGCGCATCTGCCGATTCAGCGATAACGAATGCTTTCATGATTAAGGCCTCTCTCTCATCTCTCGGCTACGGGCGGACGGCCGCGGCCACCGCAGCGGCGAACGCGTCGAAGTCCCCGTCGTTTTTCATGTCGAACACCTGACGCTTGCGCTCGGCCAGCTCGGGCGCGGTGATGCTGGCGGTTTCCACCGCGGGCGTCGTGTCCACGCCGGCGTCGGCGGCCGAGGTCACCGTGGTCGGCTTCTTGCCGGCGGCCAGGATCTCGCGCATGCCGGCGATGCGGGGGAACGCGCACTCGGGCGTGACGGCCACCACGGCGGGCAGGGGCACTTCGATCTCCTCCACCACGTCGGGCAGCGTGCGCTCCACCACCACGGCGCCGTCCTCGAGCTTGAGGGACGTGACGGCGTTGATGGCGGGCAGGCCCAGCTCGGCGGCCAGCTGCACGTCAACCTGGCCGGCGTACATGTCGGCCGAGCCGTCGCCGCACACGATGAGGTCGACGTTGCCGATGCCCTCCACGAGCTTCGCCAGAGCGCGCGCCGTCGTGCGGGCGTCGGCGAACTGGAAGGCGTCGTCGGCGATGAGGCGCAGCTCCGCGGGGCCGCGCGACAGGATGCTCTTCTTCACCTTGAGGTCGTCGGCCTTCGCGTTGCTCGCGCTGATGGCGTACAACGTGGCGCCCGTCGCCTCGGCCAGCAGCGTGGCGGCCTCGATGGCGTTGAGGTCGTACTCGCTCACGATCTGGTGCGCCTTGGAGTAGTCGAGGGTGCGGTCGCTTGCGACGACGATGTCCTGATCGTCGGGCACCACTTTCACTGCAACGGCAATGTTCATCTCGGTTCCTTTCGTTCGTTCGGTCGGATTCGACGGGGTCGGTACGGCTTCGCTACTTCGCGTAGCGCTTGAGGATCTGGCGTCCGGCGATGTAGCTCATGATTTCAACGGTGCCGCCGGCAAGCTGGTTGCCGCGCAGGTCGGTCCAGATGCGGCCGACGCGCGAGGCCGTGGTGTAGCCGAGCGCCGCGAAGATCTCGAGCGCCATGTCGGCCACCTTCGTGCAGCCCACCGTGGCGTAGCGCTTGAGCAGCGCCGCTTCGGTACGGACGGATTCGCCCTGGTCGAGCTGCCACAGGGTCTTGTACAGCATGTTGCGCGAGTTCTCCAGGATGGTTTCCATCTCGGCCAGCATGTCCTGGATCATGGGGTTCCAGCCGATGGGCTTGCCGAAGGCGTAGCGCTCGTTGGCGTAGGCCGCCGCGTCGTCCATGCAGGCTTGCGCGAGGCCGAGCGACTGGGCCACCACGAGGCAGCGCTCGATCTCGAAGTTCTTCATGAGCAGCAAAAAGCCCTCGCCCTCCTTGCCGAGGCGCATGTCCTCGGTGAGCACGACCTCGTCGAAGAACACGTCCACGAAGGGGATGATCTGCTGGCCGATCTTCTCGAGCGGGGCGGTGGACAGGCCGGGGGTATCGGTGGGGATGAGCCACAGCGACATGCTCTCGTTGGCGTGCGCCGGGTGCTCGTCCTTCGACACCACCAGCATATAGGGGGTGTTGCCGCCGTTCGTGACCCAGGTCTTCTGGCCGTTCATGATGTACGTGCCGTCTTCCTGGCGCTTCGTGTACGTGCTCATGGCCTTGTTGTCGGAACCGGCGCCCGGCTCGGACAGGGCGAGCGAGGCGATGGGCTTGCCCGACTTGTTATATTGGTCGACCACGAGGGACACCTGCTCGGGGGGTGCCGAACTCCGCCACGTCGGCCGTGGCCAGCATGGCCGTCATGAACGGGGTCATGCAGCCGGTGGCGTGGTAGAGCGTCTCGGTCATGAGGCCGAGCGTGAGCTTGTCGCAGGGGATGCCGCCGCATTCTTCGGGCAGTCCCATGAAGGCGAATCCCGCGTCGCGGTACGCCTCGCCGATCTCGTCGGGGATGCCGTGGTTCTCGTACATGGCGCTCACGGTCTCTTCATCGAAGTACCGGTCGGCGAATTCTTGGATGCTCTCGACCAGCAGTTCCTGATCGACGGTCAAGCTGAAATCCATAGTCAACGCTCCTTTACTGTCCAGGTTCTGTTCCCTCGTTCGTGCGCTTCACCCCGCTGCGCCCCCGGGCTTTCCCGAAGAGCAGTACCGCACATTGATAGTTCTGACGGATGCTAAGCACAGTTTGCACCCATAATCACGTCAGTGTCCAATAGGTTCTTTTCAGCTATTCATAGGTTAATTCATAGGTTTCTTCTATTGATGGCGGGGGAGTCGCGGGGGCGCTCTGCGGTGCCAATACTAGCAATACTGCATATGATCAGGTATAATACAAATAGTGGCACAAGGGGCAGCGACGGAAAAACGGGAATAATCGCGCAAAACGGCGGCGAATCATAGCTAAAACCTATCTTTGGCAAATGATTCATCATCATTTACCTATTGGACAAAATAATCGTTTAGGGTGCAAACTGTGAGCAACGAGGTTGCCGCTCACCGACACACGACGGCGAAGCAGCCCGAAACCCATCAGTCTGGCAAGACGTTGAAGGAGGATGTATGAGCAAGCTTACCCCTGAGGAGTTCCGCGAATACCTCAAGACCGTGCGTGCGCTCGCCGAGGGACCGTTCGAGGAAATGCAGAAGGAGGTCGAGGTCACCAACGCGTTCCCGCAGGAATTCTACGACCTCGCCATCGAGAACAACCTGTACCGCTACGCGCTGCCCGAAGAGTACGGCGGATGGGGCCTGTCCGAGAAGGAGATCCTGCAGGTGCAGGAGGAGTTCTCCCGCGGCCCGGGCGGCATGCGCATGCACCTGCACTACGCTGCCGACCTCAACTGGCGCATCCTTGACGATTACGGCAAGCCGGAGCTCAAGGCCGAGTTCATGGACAAGTTCCAGGACAAGACCATCTTCACGAACTTCGCGCTGACCGAGCAGACCGGCGGCACCGGTGCCGACCTGCACACCACCGCCCTCAAGGACGAGAACGGCAACTACGTGCTGAACGGCGAGAAGTGGCTCATCTCCCACACCGACTGCTCGCAGTACGCCTACGTCATCGCCGTGACCGATCCCGAGAAGCAGGGCGACGAGCGTCTGTCCGCCTTCTTCGTGCCCATGGACACGCCGGGCTTCGAGCTCGTCCCCATGCCGCACATGATGGGCTGCCGCGGCGCGGGCCATGCGGGCTTCAAGATGACGAACGTCGTGCTCGACCCGAAGTACCTGCTCGGCGAAGAGGGCCAGGGCATGGAAGTGGCCATGCACTCGCTCGCCATCTCCCGCGTGCACATCGCCGACTCGAACCTCGGCATGTCCCAGCGCATGCTCGAAATGTCCATCGCCCGTGCTCGCGACCGCGTCACCTTCGGCAAGCCGATCATCCAGCGTCAGGCCATCAAGATGAAGCTGGCGAACATGGCCACGAACATCCACGCGCTGCGCTGCATGATCATGGACTTCGCCGACGAGTACGACGTCGATCCGCACAACGAGTTCGTCGACGAGAAGGCCGCCATGTGCAAGCTGTTCTCCATCGACACCGTGAAGATGGTTTCCGATGAGATGCTGGAGATCTTCGGCGGCGACGGCTACTTCGAGGACTCGCCGTACGGCCCGACCGAGCGCCTGTACCGCGACTGCCGCGCCATGTGGCTTGAGGAAGGCGCTCCCACCGTGCAGCGCATCACCATCGCCCGCGGCGTCGACAAGCACGACGGCCACGTGGAGTACGCCGACTGGATTGCCGGCACGGCTCTGTAAGCACCACCCGCATTACCTTCCCCTTAACGAACGAAGGGCCCCGGTTTCCGCCGGGGCCCTTCGTTCGTTTCGAGGGCCCCGGCGCTTCCATCGGCCGCTGGAACGCCGTGCCGCTTCCGGCGCGAGGCGGGCCGTTCGCCGGAAATGCTTCTTGATCGGCAACGTTTCTCGACCGTTGCCGGGTTTACACGAAACGGCGACTGACAACGCCCCTGCTCGCACGCTATGCTGGGGACAGCAGGCGGCGCGGGGTGCGCCGCAAGAACGAAAGGAAGCGCCCATGAACAACCCTGCTCAGAAATCCTACCAGCTCTACATCGACGGCCAGTGGGTCGACGCGTCGGACGGCGGAACGCTCGACGTGTACTGCCCGGCAACGGTGAACAGCTTTCAACTATCGCCGACGCCACGAAGGAAGATGTCGACCGCGCGGTCGACGCCGCGTGGGAGGCGTTCAAAACCTGGGGCAAGACCACCAAGGCCGAGCGTGCCATCATCTTGAACAAGGTGGCCGACCTCATCGAGGAGAACGCGGAGAAGTTCGCGCTGCTCGAGTCGCTCGACAACGGCAAGCCCATCCGCGAGACGCGCGCCATCGACGTGGCGCTGTCCGTGGACCATTTCCGCTACTTCGCCGGCGTGCTCTTGGCCGACACGGGCGAGGCCGACAAGCTGCCCGGCAACCTGCTGTCCATCGTGCTGCACGAGCCCATCGGCGTCGTCGGCCAGATCGTGCCGTGGAACTTCCCGTTCCTCATGGCCGCCTGGAAGCTGGCCCCCGTGCTGGCCGCCGGCGACTGCACGGTGTTCAAGCCCTCGTCCACGACGTCGCTCACGGTGCTCGAGCTGGCGAAGCTCACGCAGGACATCATCCCGGCCGGCGTGTTCAACGTGGTGACGGGCCGCGGCTCGAAGTCGGGTCAGTACATCCTCGACAACCCGAAGATCAGCAAGCTCGCGTTCACCGGCTCCACCGAAGTGGGCCGCGACGTGGCCCGCGCGGCGGCCGAGCGCCTCATCCCGGCCACGCTCGAGCTGGGCGGCAAGTCGGCGAACATCATCTTCGACGACGCCAAGTGGGACATGGTGATGGACGGCGTGCAGCTGGGCATCCTGTTCAACCAGGGCCAGGTGTGCTGCGCCGGCAGCCGCATCTTCGTGCAGGAGGACATCTACGACAAGTTCGTGCACGACGCGTGCGAGGCCTTCAACAACGTGAAGGTGGGCATGCCCTGGGAGGACGACACCCAGATGGGCAGCCAGATCGACGAGAACCAGCTCAACAAGATCCTCGAGTACGTGGAGATCGCCAAGCAGGAGGGCGGCCGCGTGCTCTGCGGCGGCGAGCGCAACACCGAGGGCGACCTTGCCAAGGGCGCGTTCATGAAGCCGACGCTGCTCGAGGTGCCGAACAACTCGTGCCGCGTGGCGCAGGAGGAGATCTTCGGGCCGGTGGCCGTGGTCATCAAGTTCAAGGACGAGCAGGAAGTCATCGACATGGCGAACGACTCGGTGTACGGCCTGGGCGGCGCCGTGTGGACGCGCGACATCAACCGCGCCTTCCGCGTGGCCGAGGGCATTCAGACGGGCCGCATGTGGGTGAACACCTACAACCAGATTCCGTCGGGCGCGCCGTTCGGCGGCTACAAGGAATCCGGCATCGGCCGCGAGACGCACAAGGTGATGCTCGAGCACTACACGCAGGCGAAGAACATCATGATCAACCTCGGCGAAGAACCGAGCGGGTTCTACCCGGCGAAGTAAACCGCAAAGGATCAGAAGCGCCCCGGAAAACCGGGGCGCTTTTTTTGTCCCACCCCCCCCATGGCGCGGCGTATGCTCCGGGACGAGTACGTCCGACGCCGCGCCGATCGCACGCCGCGCCCATCCCGAATCGGCGCGGAACGCGCGCGTCCGTCCGCATGATCACCCCCGCGCCAAAAAGGGTGCGGGCGATCGCCCCCGCGCCAAAAAGGGTGGGGCGCCAAAAAAGCGGGCACCCATCTCCGCGCCATGGAAACCCCTTCTACCTTACAACCTCGTGAACGGAAGCCCACGTGCCTGTTGCGGGGCGGGCACGCTCCGGTGGCAGAATGCGCTTCGTCATCGTTCGGCGCTTCGGTAGGCCTTATGCTCCCAGCATAGCGTTGAGCCGTCCCCTTACCGGCCGCGCTCCCGAACCGAACAAGCACCACCCATTGCAGGACCCTCTCGGGTCGCGCGAAGCGCTGTCTTTTTCGCGAAAACCACCCGCCACCTGCGATGGCCGACCCCCTGCAGCGCAATCGCTTCCTTGCATGCCCGGCACGTACGGGCGCACTCGGCAAGCGGGATCGCGAGCGTCGCATCGGCGGACACGCCGCCGCGACGCGGAATACGAGACGGGAGGAGCCCGTCCCCACCCCGGTATGAAAGGAAGACAGATGGAACAGAGGTTATCTGGGCTGTCGGGAAGGATGATGGCCGTGCTCGTGACGGTCGCGCTCGCCGCCTCGATGGCGCTCGGTGCCGCTCCGGCGTTCGCGCTCAACAACGGCGGCCTGACCGACGACGGCACCGCGTCGATCACCGTGCACAAGTACCGCACGCCGGCGGCATCGTCCGAGCCCGGCACCGGATCGGCATCGGATGCGGGCAACCTGCCCACCGGCGCCGAGCCGATGAAGGACGTGGACTTCACGCTGTACAAGCTCGACTCCGCCAAGGTCGAGGGCTCGGTGGCCGGCACGGCCGCCGTCAGCACGGCGCCGACGCTCGACGGCGTGACGGCCTTCTTGAACCTGTACAAGGCCAACAGCTTCACGCCCGTCGTGAAGACCACCGACGTGGACGGCACGGCCACCTTCGGCAGCCTGTCGTTCGGCTACTACCTGCTCGTGGAAACGGATGCGGGCGGAGCGAACGTCGACGTGAGCGTGCCCAGCATCATCGCGCTGCCCTATGCGCAGCAGGCGACGGGCGGCGCCACCACGTACCTCAAGGACGTGAACGTGTACCCCAAGAACGTCAGCAAGGAAGAGGTTGAGAAGACCATCATCGACGAGCCCGACCTCGTGAAGCCGGGCGACACGCTGAGCTACCAGATCGCGTTCAAGATTCCCAGCCCGTCCAACATCTTCACCGACCCTGCGAACTGCCTCAAGGGCACCATCGTGGATACGCTGCCGAAGAACGGTGCGGGCCAGCCCACCATCACCATCAAGAACGACTACACCGTGGTGGCGCTTGCGCAGGACGGCACCGAGAACGTGCTGACCCCCGGCGACATCGGTTTCTCCGACACGTCGACCACGAACGGCCAGGCCACCTGGACCATCACGCCGGCTATCGCGCAGGCCATCAACGTCATCAACGTGGCGAACACCGCCACGCCCGCCAAGCAGATCGGCAAGGTGCTCATCCGCGTGAACGCGACGGTGAACAACAACGCCTTCAACGCGGGCGTCGACGCGAACGGGCTGCCCATCGTGCAGAACACCGCGACGGTCACCATCATCGATGCGCTGGGCAACACCACCATCGACACCAAGACGAGCGTGACGAACCCCATCCCGCTCATCGGCTTCCAGTTCGTGAAGGTTGACGTGGACGGCCATGCCATCCTCACCGACTCCGCCACGTTCAAGCTTGCCACCTCCTACGACAACGCGGTTGCGGGCACGTTCCTCAAGAACGCCACCGCCACCGCCGACCTCACCGCCACGACGAACGTCGCCGACGGCAAGGCCGTGTTCTCGGGTCTGAGCTTCGCAACCTCACGTCGGCGGCACGGCCTACACTGCCATCGAGCAGGCCGTGACGGCTGCGCGCTCC
>ENA-OQIJ01000251-OQIJ01000251.1-human-gut-metagenome-genome-assembly--contig:-NODE-251-length-14279-cov-3.311334_pt1 | contig 14279 bp, 16 predicted proteins | sample MGYA00242582_ERZ504747 | MGnify/ENA primary metagenome ERZ504747 (study PRJEB26092, sample SAMD00036435) | human gut metagenome | host: Homo sapiens | study: EMG produced TPA metagenomics assembly of...
GACAGGACGTCGCGCTCGCGGAGGGCGTTTCAGCGCCGAGGGGCCCCGGATCCGAGCGATCCGGGGCCCTTTCGCATGTCGGGGCCCGTTCCCGGGAGGGGGCGGGCCCCTTCGCGCTTCGGGGGCTAGAGGGCGACGATCCGCGCCCTGAAGGCGCCCGCGACGCCGCCGTCGCCGGCGAAGTCGTCGGCCGTGCCCCCGGCGTCGCGCAGGTCGACCATGTCGGGCAGGAAGCCGCAGCCCACGTCGGCCACGGCGTACTCGATGCCGAGCCATCCGGTTGCCGCGGGATTCTGCGTCTCGTAGCAGCACCGCACGGCCGTGACGGGCGAGTCGTCGCCTGCGCAGCCATGTTCCCGATCGCTCGCATCGTAGCCCCGCACGGCGGGCAGCCACCCGTTTTGCTGCGTGCACGCCTGGTACCAGCCGGGCATGTCGATGGCGAGGTAGAGGATGGGCGAGCCGTCGCCGGCGTAGTCGTCTCCCGATCCCGACGGATCGTAATGGTTCACCATCTCAGGAAGCCAGCCCTGCGCCTGCGAACAGACGCGGTAGCGCAGGTCGGGAATACTATGGTCTTGCGTTCCGTAGGACGGGGTGTCGCTGCTGCCTTCGCCGATATAGCGTAGGATGCCGTTCCAGGGATAGTCGTAGTACGGTCGAGTATTGGATTCCTGGCCGGTTTGGTCGCCCTCGCGGCCTCCGATGATGTCACCGTTCTCATTGATGCTGAACTGCATGAGCATGTCGGGGACGGCCGTCTTGCACATCGCGGTGTGATCGCGTTCGTTGAGGTAGACGTCGCCAGGTTGCGCGGTGTAGCTCATGGGTTCCCAGGAGAAGTTCCCCGTACTGCACATGCAGCTACGCATGTTTCCCGTGTAGGTGGCGCCGCCGCAATCAACGCCTGCGGCCTCATAGGCGCTGATCACGCCTGACGAGCAGTCGCGGTCGCCCCCGGCGAAGCTGTACGCTTCCCCATCAATGACGAGCGTCTCGCGAATGCCGTTGCCCCAGCGGTTCGACCCCTGGCTGTAGCCATGCCCATTGTTGCCGTCGTGCGTGACGAGATGGTTCATGATGCGTACGGCTACTTCGTTCGGGGCGGCCATCAGCTGTTCCTCGCAATCTTCGCGATGCTGGCTCCCGCATCGACCTCGGGGATGCCCGCAATGCTCGTGAGCAGCGACACCACTGCCATCGTGGCCGCCACGCCCAGCATCTGCGCCCAATCGAGGCTCACGATGCTCACCATGTCGGCCCCGATCAGGGTCACCAACGCCTGCGCTGTAGTTTTCAGCGCCCGAACAAGCGCTGCTGTCGTCCAAGCCTTCAAGTTGTCCATACGTGTTCCTTTCGTTAAGCGGTGCGTCGCCATGCGTAGAGAGTCTGGTAAGCAGGCATATTGTTGTGGGCGGCATTGCCGCCGGAGGTTGTGATCGTAATCCTTGGATTGTTTGCGTCGTACGATCCGGATGCAACTCTCCAATATGTTCCACCGCTGGCGTTGGAGACCCACATGCCGAGACTGGTGGAATAGTTTCCAGCGCGCAGCTCATGGGTGTGTGAAGGCATTTCTGCCGCAGTGAGGGTGTGGGTGTTTGAGCCGCCGGTTGCGGTTCCGGCGTTGAAGTAGGGGAAACGGCCGGTGATCGCAGTCCAGGTTCCCCCGAAAAGTGAGGCAGGGCTGGTGGAGACGTAGCTGATGTACACGGCTCCTACCGGATAGGCGAGCAGAGCGATGGCCGCGGCTGTGGTGACGCCGGTGCCGCCTCGAGCCACGGGAAGCGTGCCGCTCGTGATATCGCTTGCGGCATGACGATGTGTTTTGGGCGCGAAGTCGTCGGAGGAGCGATCGCCGCCTACGACTGCAACCGCGAGCCATTCCGTTTCGGTTACCAGTAACGCGACCCGATCTCCTGCTTCCGGATGGCAGCAACGAACGGCGGGGATGGTGTCAGTTTGACCGTCAGGGCGAACCGTGATGGCTATCCCGGCGTCGATGGATGCCACCACCCCGTATCGTATTTTGGGGGAGCGTTGGTGCGTGCTGTCGGTCATCAATTGGGCGATTTCGAAGGTGTCCATGTGCAGTTCTCCTTTCTATCGGCTGGTGATAACGGCGAACAGGGCTGTGACGAGGGCCGCCGCACACGAGGTGACGATGGCCCAGTACAGCCGCTGCAATTGCGACAGGATTGCGTCCATGCGAGCAATGAGTTGCGTTTTCTCGAAGTCGCGCTCCTCGAGGTCGCCGACGCGTTTGTCCAGCCGCTCGAAGTGCTCAACATGAGCAATATGCTTATCGCAGCAGGTCATTCTTTTTCTCTCCTTTAGGTGAGGCCTCCTTAGATGACTCCGTAAATAGCGCTGACGGTTTCGGCTTCACTGGCGGAGGTGTCAAGGCAATGCGATGAAGCGGCAACAAGGGTCCACTTTGCACCCGATACGGTGAGAGTGAGAAGTGTTATCCAGCTTCCTGCCCCGTTGTCGTGGCCGCCAATACCGCGCACCCATGTGCTGTATCGCGTGCAGAGGCATGGCGTATCCTCTGTTGAGAAATGCACGAGAAACACGTTGAATTCGCTCTGTTGCGCATTGAGCGAAATGGTTTTACCTTTGGTCGCCGAACCCGTCCAGAGTGTTGTGAGCGTGCCGATTGATTTCCCGTTCCTGTATATGTTGTTCGCATGCACCGCCAACCATGGCCAGCCCGCCGTGCCGAGAGAGCCGTTTCCTCCAGATTGATAGGGAATGAGGCCGCTCGACGGAGCACGCAGATAATCGACCGCATTTCCGTCGGGCCGGGTTAATCCCCAGTAGCCGTTCGCGTTGGCCGTTCCCGGTATGCTCAAGTTTGCGCGGGTTGCGGCAGCTGTGGCAGCTCCGGTTCCTCCTGAGGCAATGGGCAAAGGACTTTTCAGAGTTAATGACTCCATCGCAGAGACCCCTCGAACATCAAGTGCACTTTGCCGTCCTCCTATCACGGCTACGGCGAGCCATTCGGTTTCGGTGGTGAGCAGCACCACGCGGTCGCCTGTGGAGGGGTTGCAACATTTGACGGCAGGAACGGAAGTACCCAATGCGCCATCGGGAATCACCAGGATCTTGTCTTCCGCTTCGATGGCGAAAACCGTTCCATAGCGCAACTTGAGGGGACGCTTGGAGTCTTGGTTTGCCATGAGTTGGGCAATGTCGAAAGCATCCATCGGGCTACCTCCTTGTGCAGCGTTGGAATTGGGTGGTGCATTCCATGCCGGGGCGTAACGACATCGTTTGGCGCGTGGCCGCGAGATCGTTGCGGCGGATCCCGGCTTGGTCGTAGACGAAGTCGCACACCTCGCCCATGTTCATGGGGAGGAACGCATGCGTGATCTCGAACGATTCAGCTACCGAGGTTTTGGCGGCAAGCAGCGCCTCGGCTTTGAGCATCAGGGCGCTTTCGCTTTCGATATCGCTCATGCTCTCCTTGTAGACGATGCGGCGTTGACGTGTGACGGTTGAGAACGCGCTTGACGGATCGTCATTGACGGCCGTGGCGGTGAGCGGTTGCTCCTTGCTCGCGTTGCTGCAGGTCACGGTCACCACGTTCGGCACTGAAAACGTATCGCACTCGCGCACGACGCCGCTGCGATACACGCACGAGTCGTCGTCGCGCATCGAGAAGGATGGCGCTCGGTCGGCCGGGTTGACGTAGGGCCTCAGCAGCACGTTGCCGAAACCGTCGCACGTGGCGGATTCGAACCCTGCGAAGCTCATCAACCAATTCACCACGTCGAGCTTGCTTGCGCTCTCGTCATCGAAAACCGCAGGGGACGATAGCTTTGCGCTTGCGGGCGTGGCGATCACGTTCAGCCCCGCCTCCTCGACGATGGTTCGTGCGGCCAGCAGCGCATCCCTGCCAGCGGGGAGGGCGAACGGAGCTTCGAACGCGTCCTCGGCGAGCAGTTGGAGCACGCCGTACAGGTCGGCCGTACCCTCCTCGATGGCGCCCCGATAGGTGCTCGAGGGCGTGGACACGAGGTATGTGCCGTGCGCGATGCTTACGCGTTCGCCCGTTTGGGGATCGAGGCTGTCGGAATACACGCGCAAGAGGTCGCGTCCGATTCGAGGCTCGTCGATGTACGTGAGCGAGCCGGATACCTTGATGGCGGTCAGGTCGTTTCGCTCGAGGGTGCCACCGGTGATTCCGGTGAGCTCCTCGACTTCCTCCCAACCCTGTTCGCCCCGATGGACGCGCACGTAGCGGAACGAATCGATGCGGCCGCTAGAGGACCAGTCCATGCGCCCTCACCTTCCTTCCGCTCAGCTCGACACCGTTGACCAGCGGGTTTGCCGAAGATGTGGAAAGCTTGCACGTGAGATGCGCGGGCTCGACGTCGCCATGAGGGTAGCGAACGATCTTGATGCCGCGGTCTTTGGAGAGTCGTTCGAAAGCGGAGGCCATCGACGGTGCATCCGACCATCCTTCCGGTGCCGTGTCCGTTCGCCACCAGACGCTACCGGAGATTTCGGTGGACGTTTGCAGGGCGGAGCCGTAGAACACGAGCGGGTCTTCGTTTCCCTCGGTGTCGACGATCTCGCTGTCGGGCTGCCGATCGGTGTTCCATTCCACGTCCATGGCCATCTTGGCTACGTCGGCATAGCCGGATGCGGCATCGAAATTGACGAACACGAATCCGCGCGAAGGAACCGTGACAACCACTTCTTTTTCAGACGTGAGCCCGTTGTCGGTATACGCGGTGGCGATATAGGAAAGCGGCTGGTCGAGCGGCGGGTAGCAATCGACCGCTCCGGTACCCGACACCACTTTGTCCACGATGGGCACGAGCCTCCCGTCGGCGTTGCGTCGGAATATGCCGAGCGATGCCGTGTCGGGCAGGTTGTCGCCATCGCGGTCGCCGGAGAAGCACGTGGCCGACACGCGTCCGTTGATGGAGTCCTGCTCGATGATGATCTCGGGAACGGCCGGTTCGAGGTAGTTGGTCGTGAACGTTCTCGTTGCGGAAGACGCGAGCGATGACGTGGATACGACCGCCACCGTGATGGTGAACGTCGAATTGTTCTTGGGAAGCATGTCCTTCGTTCCGATGTCGAGCGATGCGGTTGCTCCCGCGATGGTTCTCGTGAACAGCACGGAGCCTTCGACAGACTTCACCGTAACGGTGGCTTGCTGCTGTGTTCCCGAAGGATCGTTGTACGTCCAGGCCACGCGCACGGGCACGTCGGTGAGAGCTTGGCCGTCAACGGCGGGGGAGGAGACGGAAACGCTTGGCATCTGGCAGACCCGAAACGCGCGCGTGCTCGACCATGCGCCGAAATCGGCATGGGCGCCCTTGGTGCGAACGCGCCAGGTCACCGTGGCGTTAATGCTCCACGCATTCGCGAGGTCGGCGGCGGTTTTGGAGTCCGAAACGACCGAGGTGGTCCAGGTTGCTCCGCCGTCGGTTGACGTTGCGATTTCGGCCTTCGATTGCGGGCTTCCGTCGATGGGATTGTGCGTCCACGCGAAGTGCACCGATTGTTGCGTTTTTGGCACCACGACGCCCGAGGCTGGCTCATTGAGCGTCGGCGCGGCGGGAGCGATGATGGTGATCACCTTGTTCGATGCTGCCGACCACGCGCTAGGCGAGCGAACCGCGCGTGTTGCGCACGCGATAGTAGAAGGTGCCGCCGCCCGGCGTGTCGTCGAACGACGTCACGTTGGCGGACGTGATGGTGCGGATGGTTGCCCACGTTGCGGCGTCGGACGAACGCTGTACTTCGGCCGCCGTCGCGGTGAGCGCGGGGTTGTCCATGGTCACCGTGACGACGGTTTCCGCTTGCGCGCCGCCACGACGTTGGACGGTTCGGTTGGGGTGTTGTACGTGGTGCTCGAGGCGGCGTAGCCACTGTATCCTGCAGCGTTGTTCGCGCGTACGCGATAGGCGTACGCGTGGTTGGAACTCGTGCCGGTGTCGGCGTACGAAGTCGCGGAGCCCGAGACGCTGGCGATTTCCGCCCACGAACCGCCATCCATGCTGCGCTCCACTTTGATAGTTGCGTACAGGCCCGACACGGACGTACCCAGCTTCCACGACACGGTGTTCTTGGTGTCGCTCACGCGCGTATTGGTGCACGCGGAGCAGGCGGGCGGCGTGGTGTAGGTGAATCCCGACGTGGCATAGGCGCTCGTGCCGGATGCGTTGCTTGAGCGTACGCGGTAACGGTATACGTGGCCAGCGGTTGTGGTGCTATCGGCATGCGAAGCGGAGCCTCCGCCGATGCTGGCGATTTGGGCCCATGAGCCGTTGTCGATTTGCCGCTCGACGAGGATGGACGTGTAGGGATGCGTCGTGTCGGGGTGGTTCGTCCAACTGAGGTTCATGCGCGTGTCGCTTGCGCGCGAGGCCGAAAGCCCGGTGACGGGATTGGGCGCGTAAACAGGCAACGCAGGGATGGTGACGTTGACGAATACTTCAGCATCGCCAGCCCATGCACCATAGCCGTTGACGGTCTCGCCCCATGCTTTACCCCAGCAGGCTACGGAGTAAGCTGAGGTTGTTCGGTTGAAAGGGCCGTAGGTGTGCTGCCCTTGGGCAATGGTGTCGCCTGCGTTGAGCACGCCGCGTCCCGCTTCATTCCAGTCGGCGCCGCGATTGCCCGCCGCTCCGTGACCGTCTTGCGTGACGACGCCGTACTGGTAGGCAGCCTCCCATGAACCAGCAGAACCCGATGTCGCCATGGCCTTGACGGTGATATATGCTTGCGTATCGTTCGAAGAGCTGATCCAGGCGTCGACGCCTACCTTCATCGCACGGCTGTCGCCGTAGGGTTTGCTCCATCCTGACCAGGTTGTCATTACATCGCCCCCATTCGTATTTGTCGGCGGACGCCGTTCCAGAGCGTGCTTGCCGCCTTGGTGGCAACGAGATCTCCGGAGAGGTCCACCTTCTCAATCGTGTAGTAGTTGTTCGTGACGGCTGCGTTTGCGCCACCCGCTGAGGCCAGCGCCGTCTGCAGGCTGAACCCGCCCATGAGGTTGCCAACGCCGCTGCGCGTCAGTTCCGACAGGTCGAGGCCGACGGGCACCTCGATGGCGGGGATGTGGTTTTCGCGGCATCTACCACGTCGTCGGCAAGGGCTTTCATTGTGGCCACGGCCTCGTCGGCCTTCGACGCGATGCCGTTCGCGAAGCCTTCGGACACGTACCCGCCGATGGATTTGAACACCTTCGAAGGCGAAGCAATCCCCAGCAACGATTTCGCCCACCCGATAGCATCGTTTACCACGCCGCCGATGGCGTTGAGCACACTTTGGGCGGCGTTCCCGACGCCTTCGGCAATGCCTTTCACGAGGTTCTCGCCGGCTGACACCATATCGCGAGCGAAGTCGCCCACCTTATCGATGCCGTCGCGGATCAGGTTGCCGAGCGCATCCCTCAAAGCGCCGAGTACGTTCGGGACTGCGTCGGCGATCTTATGGAAAAGGTCTTGAGCTGCCGTGCCCATCGAGCTCAAAAATGTCGACAGATGATCGATGCCGTTCTGGATAAGACTGCCCACTTTCGACAGCAAGGTGTCAAGAATCTTGGGCACTGAATCGGCGATGGCCATGAACAGCGTAACCGCCGCTGCCAGCAGAACGGGAATAAGCACCGGCAGGGCTTCGCACACCGCGTCGATAACCGATGGTATGGCATCGACGAGGGCGGGAATGATAAGCGGTAGCGCCTCGACCAGGGCGGTGAACAGCTGCACGCCACCCTCGATCAGGTTTGGCAAGAACGTGACGAGCATCTCAACGAATCCGCTGATGAAGGCAGGCAGCTTCTCCAGCAACGGCGGGAGCACCTCGATGAGTGCGTCGCCCAACGCCAGGAAAAACTGCAAGCCTGCTTCAAGAAGTGCGGGCATGTTCTCGATAAGCGCCGCGCAGATGCCTTCGATAAACGTAGGTAGCTGCTCTATGAGCAATGGCAGCACTTCGGTTAGGGCTCCGACGATGGTGGTGAACAGCTGGATACCGGAGGCGAGCAACTGGGGGCGAGTTCGACGAACGCTTCGCCTAGCGAAGTGATCATGTCGGCAAATCCTGCGATAAGCGTTGGAAGCACCTCGGGGAGCACGTCGACGATCTGCGCGAACGCATTGACGAACGCACTGGTGAATGCAGGCATAATGGCCACAACTTCGTCGACGAACTGCGGAAGCGTATCGCTGATCTGCTGTGCAACAAGGGGGAGATTGTTGGTGACGTTCGTCAAATTGGCGATGGTTTCCCTGGCCATGTCTCCTACGCTCTTGCCGCTGTTGATTGCGGAAAGGCCGAGCGCAAGCAGGCCTCCAGCCAATCCCGCAACGCCGGCAGTCGCGGCGGTGATGCCTTTGGACATCCCGCCGGCAGCCGAGCCAATGCCGCTCAGCGTGGCGGACAGCGCTCCGCCCACCTTCTCGGAGATCCCCGAAAACTTCTTGGTGATCACGCCGACGGCATCAGATGCCGCGGTGCCCATGGCGCTCGTGAAGGTGGAGAAAATCGGGCCGAGCTTCGACGTGATCGGCTCGAACTTCTTTGCGATGGCGTCGCCAATTCCGGAGAACAGAGAAACGACAGCGCTCTTCGCTTTTCCGAACACGCTGACGAATGGTGATGCAATCTTACTAATTGCTTCTCCAACTTGGGTTGCTTTCGATAGCGCAACCTCCTGTATCGACGTAACGACACCCTTGGCTTTGTCGATAACGCCGCTGAACTGTTTGGCAGCCTCTTCTCCCGTTAGCCGGAAAGCGAGAATGGCGCCGTCTTTGAATACGGCGAAGGATTCAAGAAGCGTGCTTGCCATATCCGTGGCCTTGCCGGCGATGGCTCCGGCGAGTTGACTCATGGCGTTTTGGACGGTTTCCTGGGCTTCGAGCGCGTGCTTGACCACGTCGCTGACGCTGCTTGCGAGTGCGGTGAGATCTTTCGGTACGCCGGCGATGTCGGCGAGCTTGGCGAATGCGGACTTGAGCAGGTCGAGCTGCTTGGTGGTGGCATCAACCAGAGATTTAACCGCTTTCGTCAAAGCGACTGGTGTCGAGCTTCGGCTCGACGGTGACGTCGGTCTCAGACATGGGGCTTCCCCCTGTTCCTCATCTTGGCTGTTTGCATGGACTCCTCCTTCGTGGTCGATTGGGCCTGGCGCGCAGGCGCGTTTGTGGACGCCTGCGAGGGTTGTAGGATGCCAGGGGTGTCACCGACTGCCTGCGCAGCTTGCTTGGAGCATGCCGGCGGGAAGACCACGATATTCTTGCAGAAGTGCATTGATGCCCATGCGAGCGGGCGCGCTCAAGGCGCGCCCCGTAGACGGATATTGCCGCCTGCGGGGCGTGAAGAGGCGGAGTGTTTTCGTGACCGGATGCTTAGGAGGTCGTGCTGATCGCGCGCTGCTCCTCTTCGCGACGGACTACGCTGCTGTCGTAATCTACGCTGCACTCGGTGAGAAATCCGCTTTTGTTCAATTTGGCGAGATCCTCGATGACTTCAGAAGGCGGGACGTCTTTGCGTGCGGCTATTTCCGAGATGTCGGTTGCGTTCCGCCCTATAAGCCCGTCGTATTCGCGCGCCAGACGATATCGGCGCTGCTGAAATCTCCCCCACATAAAAAAATGCCACTCCCAGGAGAAGGCATAGGGCGCAGCTCGACAGTCTGTCTCGGAGGTCGATGGTGCTGACAACTATCCCAAAACCTGCCAACACCGCAACGATTACGTTGGTGACGCTCCAAAACAGCAAGGCGAGGCCAAGCCCCTTGCGAATTGCCCCAGGGTTGAGACGGTAGAGCGATTCGCGGCTAACGATCATTGACGAGCCCTTTCAGGGCGGCTCCGCAAAACTCGCACGTTTCGAGGTCGGCTGTTCGGTAGTTCAGCTCGCCGCACTGCGGGCACTGTACGACGAGGTCGCGTATATCGGGGTCAACGGGCTTGAATCTTTTCGGAGCCTGCGTTTGACCGTATGCGCTGTCCGCTACGGTCGTGTCGGTTGGAGCTTGATCCCCGAGGCTCTTCAGCATGTGCGCTTCCGTTTCCTGCGAACGCACGAACAAGGCATGCTTGCGATCTATATACGCTCCCGGGTACAGTCCGATACCGATCAGTTCGCGCAGGTCGCGATCTGTTTCCTCCCACGATCTTCCCACCAATGCCATGAGGTCGATCAGGGGGTACTCGATTTCGTCAATGGCGTACACGTACGACTTGAAGAGAGCTTTCCGTGCTGCGGTTTTGCGCCACCGATAGAGAAGATAGACACCCGGCAGAACAAAAGCCGTCAAGGCAACCATGCCTGAGTCGAGCCCGTAGTCTGTCTCGCCCCACCCCAAAGCGCCGAAGACGAAAGAGCCGAACGCCGATGCCCCGATGACAAGGAACATGGCCCCGGCAACTGCAAAAGCCACTCCGTTGCTCGATGATTGAAGTTTCTTTTCCGCATACGTTGAAATCATCGGCGTCCCTTACTCGAAAGCCCTTTTGAACATAATACCTACTAATACGGAGTCGTACGCGGGGAAACTCGATTGAAGGGGGCTTCGATGCTACACTCCCAAAGCCCAGCGGTAGCGGAGGTGGGTGAGCTGGAGGGCTTCTTCCTCGGTGCGGGCGGGCAGCATGAGGGCGGTTTTGCGCTTCATGAGATTGTCGACGGCTTCGCGTCCCATCTTCTTCTCGTCGGGCACGGCGCCGCGGATGCTGATGGCCTGCATGGTTTGGGACGATTCGCCCAGGTTGCGAAACAGCGACCAGAAACGCCACCAATGCAGGTTGAGCGTGCGATCGGCAAGGTCGATGCCGTATTCGCGCTCGAAGTCGGCCAGCACGCGCCCGGCATCCCAATCCCAGTCGAATACGCGCGCGCCCGCGGCGCTCCGGCCGCCCGATGGGGAGGGTGGCCGGGGCTCGGACAGGTTGAAGAACCCGAGAGCGGCCTCGATGGCTGCTTCGGGATGGGCGGTGACCTCGTGGGGAAGCTGAAGCTTCCCCGTCTGCGTGGAGAGGGTACCGAAGTATAGGAACAGCATGGCGCGCGCTTTGTCTTCGTCGGTCACCGTAGGATCGTCGGACAGGCGCATGACTTGGATGCCCGTGCGATGCGAGGGGTTCAAGGGGACGCAGGCCCCGTCGACCAGTACGGAAGACGGTGCCTGCTCCAGGAGAATGTTGGGATTCATGGCCTTACGCGTCTGCGTCGGCGTTCTGCCAGTCGAGGTCGGGCAGGTACGTGCTGAGCGTCTTCTTGAACGAGGTGTCGACGCGACTCTTCGCAATTTCGGAATACAGGAAGGCGAAGAGCTCCAAGCCGTCGATGAAGTCGAAGGCTCGGTGCGCGAACACGTCCTCGAACTGCTCCTTGCCCAGCAGGGCAATCAGGTAGTTGTGCACGTCGGCGGCCAGGGCGTTGATGCGGCCCTCGCTCATGGTGGCGTAGTCGGTGTGCTGCAGCTTGTCGCTCCATCGTTCCACCTTGTCCAGCATCGAAGCGTCGCCCATGTTGATGGTGTACTGCTTGTCGCAGATGGTCACCTCGACGGTATGGCTGGAAAATTCGAATCCCATGTCTTCTCCTTTATCGTGTGATCGGGCGGATGGTTACACCTGGGCAGGGGCGTTGCCGGCGGTGAACGTCTTGGTCGTGGGGTTCCACGTGCCCTCAGTCCAGCCGTCATCGGCCATGGTCAGCGTGCCGCCCGTCACCACGGGCTGGCCGCCGTTGGCGTTGCTCGGGTCGGCAGGGTTGAACATGAAGGCGGCCATGTCGGCGGTATGCGCAGCAGCCGTGCCGAGCCACGTGTACACGCGGCACACCTCGCAGGCGAGGTCCGACTCGTTGCGATGCTCCATGACCCACGCCTCGAGGGCGCCGCCCTTGACCGTGTCCTTGGTCCAGTTGATGGAGCAGGCGCGACCCTGCACGAACGTGGGGGAGACCTTGCGATCGAGCCATGCGGGCTCGTAGGTCTTGGGGTCGGCGCTCGGCTCCCACGTCAACAGCTCGGTGGCCTTCGTCCACACCGGTTCGGCATCCTTGCCGGTGTTGATGTAGTACTCAAGTTCGTTGCCCCAAACAGGTACGGTGTTCTCGCTCATGTGGTGTTCCTCTCATAGGTTTGTTCGGTACTTTAGGGTGAGTTCTGTTCGCCAGTCGGCATAGCCCTCGGTCGATTCGATGCGACTGGGCAGGGTGTCCGACGAGACTCCCCAGGATGCGCGGCCGGCTCCCAGATCGATGGCGGCGCGCTCGACTTCCGATGCGAGTCGTTCGAGCAGGGAACGCGCGTCGAGTCGCCCCTGGTCGTCTTCCGTCTGCTGCCGCAGCTGCAAGGAGAATCGGTACGCCGCGATGCGGCTGCCGTCGAGGTAGCGCTTCTCGGTGGGATCTCCTCCCAGCGTTTGCATGGTGACGCAAGGCAGGGACGGTGTTTCCGTCGGCGCGTGCTCGTATTCGCAACCCTTGATCTCGGAAAAGCCTGCAACCAGCGTCTCGAGCGTCGCGAACACACGGGCGGCTACGTCTTCATGCTCCACACGGGGGTTCGTCATTGCTTTCACCTCCCTTCTTAGCTTGCTTGTTGTGGCTTTCCGGATGCGAGTCGCGTGTTTTCTTCAATTCGTCGCTCGCAACGGGTACAGGATGTCGAAGGTGTCACCGGGAAACAGGGGAAGAGCTCATCATTTTTCCGACGGTTTCTTGCGCGGATTGGTGCCGGTTTTCTCGCGCATGCGGCGCAGCCTCGTTTTGGCGGCGTCGTAGCGCAGCTTGAGGACGCGGCATTCCCACGTTTCCATGGCCTCGAGGTACGCCGCTTCCTCCTCGCAACGTTCGGCGGGGGAGGCGGGCGAAAGATAGCGCATGGAAGGATGCGGCGGCAGACGGCGCGTTGCCCGCTCCGCCTCGGTTTTCTCGTAGATGGCGCGCTGGCGCGGCGGCATGCTTGCGAGGGCGTCGGCACAGGCTTCCTCGCGTCGGGTCAGTTGCTCGCGCATGGTGCATACGCGGCACCATCCGGTGCGTTTGTCGATGCTCGTCCTCCATGTGGCGCATTTGTCGCACCAAACGAGGCGAACCGTCCGCACGTCGAGTGAGAGGTGGGATTCGCGCGCGATGCGCTCGATGGAGTCGTTGTCGCGGTCGAGCGCTCGGCCCAGCTCTTTGGGGGTGAGCTTGCCGGCGGCGTTCTTCAGGAAGATGCGCTCGGCTTCGCCCCAAGGTTGGGATGCGGTGCTGTTCCTGTTCGCTAGAGAGTACGGGCGGTGTTGTCCACGATGCTTCCTTTCGGGTGCGAAGGGTGTGAGCCGACGACGTCGCGTGCGAATGAGGTAGGTGTGCGTCTCGCTCTATTCAATCTATAGTTAAATTATAGATAGTGTCACGGGAATTTCTGTGATAACGATTCCTTTACTTGAGGTCTTTGACCAGGTACGATACGGATAATTATGACGGTTGAACTGCGGTAACATAATAATCGATGAGCTAGTTCAATCTGGTTTATTACTATAATTAGAACTATATATAACTGTAAAGATAAATTATAGTAGACTATAGAAATACCGTTAGATTTCGAGGATTGAGGACGATGGGAGTTGGGGAAGGCGTCAAGCGCTTGCGTGCGCTGCACGGTCTGACGCAAGAGGAGTTCGGCAAGATCGCCGGCGTGTCGTCGATGGCGGTCTCGCAGTGGGAGAACGGCCGGGCCGTCCCTCGTTTCGGCGTGGTGGAGCGCATCGCCGATCATTTCGGCATCAGCAAGAGCGAGATTCTCGATGGCGAAGCGCCGGCTCCTATCACCGGAACGGTGCGCTATGCCGTCACATCGATGACCGCCCCTGTGTATGGACGCATTTCCGCAGGCGACGCGCTTGAGATGCTGCCGGTCGAAGAGGAGGCCTACGTGATTCCGCCCATCGCGCGCGATCATCCCAACGGCTTTTTCCTCACCGTGTCGGGAGACTCTATGGACAAGATCATGCCCGACGGCTCGCTCGTGTACTTCGACAAGGACGCCGAAGTGCGCAGCGGTGACATCGTCGCTGTGACGGTGAATGGGGACGATGCCACCATGAAGCGCATTTTCTTCGCGGGTGACACCATTGTGCTGCATCCCGAGAGCAACAAACAGAAGCGCGGGGGGCCCTGGAGCAGCCGTACAGCGCACCCCGCAGACGAAAAAGCAGTTGCGCCGCAGGCGCAAGGTGTTTTTCGCGGAGGGGTAAGCAGTGTGGTGTCGCGCAGCCGCCGCAGCGTGACAAGAAGCGCGTAGG
>ENA-OQIJ01000253-OQIJ01000253.1-human-gut-metagenome-genome-assembly--contig:-NODE-253-length-14219-cov-3.581039_pt1 | contig 14219 bp, 13 predicted proteins | sample MGYA00242582_ERZ504747 | MGnify/ENA primary metagenome ERZ504747 (study PRJEB26092, sample SAMD00036435) | human gut metagenome | host: Homo sapiens | study: EMG produced TPA metagenomics assembly of...
GACGACGACGACGACCGTACCCCGGACGGACGGGGGGAGGTCGGCGCGTTCGCGACGAGGAAGGGACGCGGTCGGCCCGCGAGGCCGGAGGGAGAGAACTTCGCCATCGCCCGAAATATTTCGGACTGCCGCAAGGTTCTCTCCCCCACCCGCTGCGGCGGGAGCCCCCCTCGCAGAGGGGGCCAAGGAGAGCACTATTTATCAAACACGCAGGCTGGCGCTCTCCGGCTCGTTGCTGCCCTCGTCGAACTCGTAGTCGTTGCCGGGCAGGATGGCGTTCAGCAGGATACCGGCGATGGCGGCGATGGCCAGACCGGACAGGTTGATGTTAACGCCCGCAATCGCAAACGTGATGCCGCCCACCGAGTTGAAGCCCAGAGCGCAGACCAGAATGACCGCGGCAATAATCAGGTTGCGGGAGTTGGTGAAGTCGACCTTGTTCTCGACAACGTTGCGCACGCCGATGGCGGAGATCATGCCGTACAGCACAAAGCTGATGCCGCCGACGATGCCGGAGGGGATCGTGTTGATGATGGCCTCAAACTTCGGGCAGAAGCTCAGGATCATCGCAAACACAGCAGCAATGCGGATGACGAGGGGATCGTAAATCTTCGTCAGGGCCAGAACGCCGGTGTTCTCGCCGTAGGTGGTGTTGGCAGGGCCGCCCAGCAGACCGGCCATGGCGGTAGCCAGACCGTCTCCCAGCAGGGTCTTGTTCAGGCCCGGGTCACGGATGTAGTTCTTGCCGGTGGTGGCGGAGATAGCGGCGATGTCGCCGATATGCTCCATCATGGTTGCCAGCGCGATGGGCACGATGGTGAACACAGCGCTGATGAAGGTCTCGCTGCCGTCAATAGCGAACAGACCCATGGAATCCTTATGCAGGGGGATGCCGAACCAGGCCGCCGCACCGATGGCCTGGAAGTCAACAGCGCCGGTCACGAGCGCAACCGCGTAGGAGACCAGCACACCGATCAGGATGGGCAGGATCTTGACCATGCCCTTGCCCCAGATGTTGCAGACGATGACGGTAGCCAGCGCCACAAAGGCCAGCAGCCAGTTGGACTGGCAGTTGGAGATAGCACTCGGGGCCAGGATCAGGCCGATGGCGATGATGATGGGGCCCGTGACAACAGGCGGAAAGAACTTCATCATCTTGCGGATGCCGAACGCGGTGATCAGGCCGCTGAACAGCACGTAGACCAGGCCGGACAGCGCCACAGCCGCGCAGGCGTAGGGCAGGTTCTCGGGGTTGGCACCGCCGTTCGTCACGATGGCGAAGCCGCCCAGATACGCAAAGCTGGATCCCAGGAACGCGGGCACCTTGCCCTTGCACAGGAAGTGGAACAGCAGCGTGCCCAGACCTGCGCAGAGCAGTGTGGTGCTGACGCTCAGGCCGGTCAGCAGGGGCACCAGCACGGTTGCGCCGAACATTGCAAACATGTGCTGTGCGCCGAGGATCAACAGCTTGGGCGTGCCCAGCTGTTTGGCATCATAGATGCCTTTCGAGTAATCGATTTTTTCTGCCATGAATGAAATCCTCCTCATAATGGCCGCAAAAAAAGAGGAGACCGCCGGTTCATCTTCAAACGCTACAGCCTCCCTTGCTTATCCCTAATAGTATAGCGGACTTGAGGGGAAAGTGCAAGATGCTGGCAAAAATTTGTCGTTCTGTTCGTGGGGACCGCCATGTAGGGGCCGCACGTGTGCGGCCCCTACTATCTTTTTACCTGAAAGTATGCTATATTATAAATAAAAACCAATTTAGGAGAATGTTATATGCTGACCCCCGGCATCAAAGGACACGCGGCGCTGCGTGTCACCACCGAAAACACCGCGCTGGCCATGGGCAGCGGTGAGCTGCCCGTGCTGGCCACACCCGCTGTGGCGGCCCTGATCGAAAGGGCCTGCTGGCAGTCCGTTGCGGCAGAGCTGGAGCTTGACCAGGGCACCGTCGGCACGGCGCTGACGCTGGCCCACACAGCCCCCACGCCCGTGGGCATGGTCGTACACTGCGACTGCGAGCTGACCGCCGTCGAGGACCGCCGCCTGCACTTCACCGCCCGCGTCTACGACGACGTTACCGAAATCGCCGCCGCGACCCATGAGCGGTATATTGTGGACAACGAGCGCTTCACCCGCAAGGCCAACAGCAAGCTGACGGCAGAGTCCTAAAGCCTTCCCCCGAGGGGGAAGTGGCCCCGCAGGGCCGGATGAGGGGTAAGCTCACCATAGCTGCCTTTTATAAGGAATGCCGCCACGTAGGGGCCGGACATGTCCGGCCCTCAGCAAAAAGGCAAAATCGCGTCTGTGGGAAGGCCGCGGGCCGGGCATGCCCGACCCCTACCGTGCGGCCATTCGGCAAACGGGCTATACTGGCGCACCTGCCCCTCATCAGTCAGTGGTCGGGGCCACTGACAGCTTCCCCCAAGGGGGAAGCCGCCCTCAATAAATCGCTTCCTCCCGCCACTTTACCAGCTCTTTCACCGTCTCCTCACTCTCCACCCAGCCCTGTTCCGGGTCGGCGTGGGCGTCGGGGGCGTAGCGCTGCATCGTGCCGGGGCTGCGGCCCTGCAGATATTCCTGTGCCTGCTTCTGGCGGCTGGGTGCGGTGTGGCGCAGCAGCGTTTCTTTTTCGGCCTTGTTCATACAAATCACCTCTTTCGTCACTATTTTGCCCGGGGCTGCCGCTGGTCAAACCCGGAAAATCGTGGTATAGTATTTTATATTGCCATTTTTAAGGAGCTATCATTCTATGGAAGTCAAAATCAATCAGGTCGTTCTGCATCTGCTGGACCCCGGCGCATCGGAGCCGGTTCTGTCGGACCGCGCCATGGACATGGACGCTGACCTGTACGAGTATTACACCGCCACGCTTGAGCGCGCGTTCGCCAGCGACGAGGTAAAGAACTGCCGGTTCCTGCCGGACTCCGCTTTTGCCGCGGAGATGGCGCAGAATCAGGATTTCATCGACCTGTCCCGCCGCATTGCGGGCGTCATCTTTGAGCAGATGCTGCAATATCAGGCCATCCCGGCGGGCGATCTGGCCGTCGTGGACTTTACCGCCGACGGCGTGCCGTTCTACGGCGTGCTCAAGCTCAACTACCGCCCCGGCTACACCCACCACACCGAGCTGATGGGCAATGGCCGGTTCAGCAGCATGGTGCCGCAGCGTACACTGCTGCCCGGCACGCCCAAGGCCGACGAAGCCGCGCTCATTGACCGCGCCAACGGCACGGTGCGTTTGATTGAGAAGAAGTTCACGCTGGACGACAGGAAGGACTTTTACCTGTCCACCCGCGTGTTCGGCTGCACGGAGGCTTTGCAGGAGAAAGCCAAGCTCAAGGCCGTCTGCGAGACCGCCGTGGCTGCCGTGAAGGAGGCCTACCCCGAGCCGGAGGCGCTGGACGATGTGCCCCCGTTTGACGGCGGCACCGAGACTGCCGTCGAGCTGCTGGTGCGCAACCAGGCCGTGGACAACCAGATCTCCGTCGAGGACGTGCGCGAGCGCATCCGGGAGAATTTCCCCCTGGCCGCCCCCAGGTTTGAGGAGGCGCTGGCCGAGACCGGCGTGCAGGAGAATGACCGCGTGACCGTGACCCCCGCGCGCATCAAAAAACTGGAAAGCCGCAGCTTCAAGACTGAGTCCGGCATTGAGATCAGGATTCCTGCCGAACTGTGCAGCTCGGACGACGCCGTGGAGTTTATCCATTCGGCAACCGGCGGGCTGAGCTTATTGATTAAGGACGTATTGGTGTAAACATACGGCACTTTGCGGGCGGATATGGAATCCGCCCCTACGAATCACACCCGTAGGGGCGCATTCTATAGGCGCCCGCACTCTGCCGCTCAGGATATGGGCATAGAGAAAGCAAACTATGGAAACAAACAAAAAACGACCCTGACCCAGGGCAGTGTTGCCAGGGGAATGCTGCTGTTTGCGCTGCCGATTTTTATCAGCAACCTGTTCCAGCAGCTGTATAATGCCGCCGACTCGCTGATCGTCGGCAACTTTCTGGGCGGCGAGGCGCTCGCCGCTGTCGGCTCGTCAGGCAGCCTGATTTTTCTGCTGACCGGCTTTGTCAACGGTGTATCGTTGGGCGCGGGCGTCGTGGTCGCGCGGTATTTCGGCGCCAAGGACTGGGACAGAATGCGCCGCACGATCCACACCACCGTGGCGCTGGGCCTGGTGGCCGGTGTCGGGCTGACGGTGATCGGCGTGATCTTAACGCCGCAGATCCTGCGCTGGATGGGCACGCCGGACGACGTGCTCGTCAACTCCATCGCCTACTTCCGCATGTACTTCATCGGCTCAATTGCCGTTGTCATGTATAACGTAGGTGCAAGCATTCTGCAATCCATCGGCGACAGCAAGAGCCCGATGCGGTATTTAATTGCTGCCTCTCTCATCAACATCGTGCTCGATCTGATCCTCGTCGGCTGGCTGCGCATGGGTGTGGCCGCGGCAGCGTTCGCAACGATTGCCTCCCAGACGGTCAGCGCCGTTCTGGCATTTGCCAAGCTGACGCGCTCCCAAGAGACGTGGGCCGTGCATTGGAGCGAGGTAAAATTTGACGGTCCGTCGCTAAAGACTGTCATCGTGCAGGGTCTGCCGTCCGGCATCCAGAACTCGGTCATCTCGATTGCCAACGTCATTGTGCAGTCCAACATCAACTCGTTCGGTGCACAGGCCATGGCCGGGTGCGGCGCGTACAGCAAGGTGGAGGGCTTCGCCTTCCTGCCCGTGACCTGCTTTGCCATGGCGCTGGCGACATTCGTCAGCCAGAACGTCGGCGCGGGCCAGCCGGACCGCGTGAAGAAGGGCATGAAGTTCGGGTGTCTGTGCTCGGTGCTCATGGCCGAGGTCGTCGGCGCCACCATCTACGCTGCGTCGCCATGGCTCATCGGTGCTTTCAGCCGCGAGGCCGACGTCATCGCGTTCGGCGTGCGGCAGGCCCACACCATCACGCTGTTCTACTGCCTGCTGGCGTTCAGCCATTGCTGCGCGGGCATCCTGCGCGGTCTGGGCCGCCCCGTCGTGCCGATGATGGTCATGCTGGCGGTCTGGTGCCTGCTGCGCATCACCTACATCACGGTCACGCTGCACTTCATCCGCGACATCGGCGTTGTGTTCTGGGCCTATCCGCTGACCTGGAGCATCTCGTCCGTGCTGTTTGCATGGTATATCCTCCATTGCCCCATCCCCAAGCTGGGCGGCGGCGCACCGGAGGTCAAGGCGTAAATTCTGTTTATAAAATAAAGATACCCCCGTCAGGTATGTGCGCCTGACGGGGGTATGTTTGTTATTGCGGCGAACGGGCAAAGCCCCTCAAGCCTCGCAGGCTCGGCCAGCTTGCCTTAACGTACAGCCTTTACTTTTTGATCACAAAGCACGGCAGCGGCGCTGTCTGCGCCCAGTTTGCAAACTCGCAGACCAGCACGGTATAGCGCGTCAGCGGCAGGGCCTTAAAAAACGCCAGCGCGGCCTGCTTCTCGGCGTCACCGATGACCTTTCCGCTGTAGAGCACCGCGGCCAGCACGCCGCCGGGGCGCAGAGCCTCCAGCGCCGCACGCAGGGCGGGCACACTGCCGTCCGCCGTGGAATGCACATCATGCTCCGCACCCGGCAGCCAGCCGAAGTTGAACAGCACGCAGTCCGCCGTGCCGGGCTGCACCAGCTCAGCCAGGCGGGCGTGGTCGTGCAGCACCGCATGCCCCACTGCGCCATAGCCTGCCGCTGCCAGCCGCGCGTTTGTGTTATCAACGGCCTGCTGTTGAATATCCAGCCCCAGCACGTGCCCTGCCGGGCCAGCCAGCGTACACAGGAACTGCGTGTCGTGGCCGTTGCCGCAGGTGGCATCCACGTACAGCCCGCCGGGGGCGAGCCGTGCAGTCAAAAACGCATGGCAGAGCTGCACGGCGGACAGGTCGGGCACGCGGCGGCGCACCAGCTGGCTGCCGTCCGGGGCAAAGCCATATTTTTGCGCCAACGCCCTGCCCGCGGCATCCCGGGGCAGGGGAGCGGTGAACCGCGTGGCCTGCTTTGGGTCCAGTCCGCCGTTTTGGCGCAGAAGCTCTTTCAACAGATAACTGCCGTAGCCGCGCCCGCGCCACCGGGGCACGACCTCCAGCCGCAGGATGGTCGTGCCGTCCACGACGGCTGTACCGATGGCCTCGTTTTCCTTATATAGAGTGTAGCAGCCTTTTTCCTGCCTGATCTGCATAGCATTACCCGTCGATTTCGTTGGTGTTCAGGTCGTAGTGTATCACATCGCCCCATTTGCGTCGGATGACGATCTGCGCGGTCAGGTCGGTGTCGTCATAGACCAGCGACCACTGGGTATTGCTGGTCACATCGTTGGGGCTGGGGTCCTGGGCGGCTGCCTGCAACGCCTTCCATGCGGTATCCGCAGGAATATCCCCGTCGGGATCGCGCATTGCCAGCACTTCCATAATAGCGTCATAGCGCTCTTTTCCGTGGCCGTAGATGCCGTTTTTCTGGTTTGGCTGCACCATGTAGGCATAGCAGCCGTAAAAATTCGTGATGGCCTGCATGGATGTCCAGCGCAGCGGGCGGCCCTCCTGCTCCGGGTCATACTCAATAACGCGGCAATCCCCGCCGGCATCGGTGACAAAGAAGTGGTAATCGCGCCCGGAGGTCGCAAACATATCATAGCTGTCCAGCAGCTCCACGGCCTCCTGCGTCGTGGCGGCGCGGTCCAGCACCAGCCGGATGGCCAGCGTCGTGAAGATTTTCTGCTTGCCGGTGTCCTGGTTGACCGGCTCACTGTCCAGCGTCAGCACAGCGATGGAAACACCGCGCTCGTTCATGCCGTCCAGGCAGATGAACGGCGCGGTCAGGCAGGCGAGCTTTTTCGCCATGGATATGTCCGGCTGGTTGGCCGAGATATTATCCAGCGCGGCCAGCGCCACGGATTTGTAGCCGTCCTTCGGCGTACAATAAACCAGCATGGCCGAGGTGTCGCGCTTGAAATCATAGTTGCGGCCCATCAGGACATTCCTATCGGACACTGTCGCAAAGGCGCTGCATCCAAAGTTCGGAGCTTTCATGTGGACCGGCAGCAGGGGAAGCGTTTCCTTTAAAATCGCATCGATCATCGACTGGTTGTCGGTGATACCGTAGTTGATGACATCGTCGATGGAGTAATCATACTTGACATCCATGCGGTAAAGGTTATAGTCGTCATACGCGGTGATCTGCTCTATGCTGTTTACCGTGCGCAGCCGCCCGGCGTACAGCACGCCGAAGCCCGCCACTGCCAGCAGGATCAATGCCAGAAGCACAACCAAAATACGCTTTAACATCCTTTTCATAGAAAACGCCTCCTTTATATGTGTTTTATGATTTGATTATATCATATTTTATTGTGCGGCGCAACGCTGCAAATTGTCATAATCTTCACCGTTTTTCACATACTTTTCACTCTCTGACGAAACCTATTTCACAATTAGCCTGTATACTGTAGGCATAGAAAGCGAAAGGAGACGACCACTATGAGCAACGAATACGATTACTCCGGTCTCTATAACAATACATCCGGCAGCGGTCAGCCGAACGGCCAGAACCCGCAGCCCGAGCAGAGCGCCCCCGCGCAGAACCAGCAGCCCCAACAGAGCAGCTACCCCAACGTAGGCTCCAGCGGTGTCAACACTGCCAACACGGCGCGCACAGATTATTCTTCCTACAATTCCGGCAGCACGTCCGGCCAGAATCCCCAGCAGGATTCCAACGGCTACACCAGCAGCTTCAGCGGCGGCAATGGCAATAACGGCGGCTACAACGGCTACAGCTATTCCAGCGCCCCGCAGCAGCCCCCCGTGCCCCAGAAGAAAAAGGGCAGCAAGGTCCTGCTCCGCGTGCTGGCCTGCGTCGGCGTGGCTGCGCTGGGCTTTGGCGGCGGCCTGGGCGGCGCTGTGGTCGCCAGCCGTGCGGGCCTGACAGGCAACCAGGTGGTCGTCCAGCAGGTAGAGCGCAGCACGGACGCCACCGCCGCAGGCAGCACCGATGGCACAAGCATGAGCGTGCAGCAGATCGCGTCTGTCGTCTCGCCCAGCGTTGTCGCCATCACCACCGAGCAGATGAGCAGCAGCCAGACCTGGTTCGGCGGCTACTACGTCCAGAGTGGTGCCGGTTCCGGCGTCATCATCAGCCAGGACGGCTACATCCTGACCTGCGCCCACGTCGTCAGCGGCGCGACCAGCGTAAAGGTGCAGCTGAACGGCAGCGACGAGAGCTACGACGCCACCGTCGTCGGTCAGGATTCCACCTCCGACATCGCGGTGCTGAAAATTGATGCTGCGGGCCTGACCTCGGCGGTCATCGGCGACAGTGACGCCCTGGCCGTGGGCGAGGTCGCCGTTGCCGTCGGCAACCCGCTGGGCACGCTGTCCAACACTGTCACCGATGGCATCGTCAGTGCGCTGAACCGTCAGGTCACCGTGCAAAACAACGATATGACGCTGATCCAGACCGATGCGTCCATCAGCCCGGGCAACTCCGGCGGCGGCCTGTTCAATGCGAACGGCGAGCTGATTGGCATTGTCAATGCCAAGTCCAGCTACAGCGAGGCCGAGGGCATCGGCTTTGCGATCCCCATCAACACAGCCATGGAGATCGGCCGGCAGCTGATCGAGAACGGCAGCGTGGCTCGTCCCGCGCTGGGCGTCAAGATCGTGGATGTGACCGACGCCCAGACCGCCCAGCAGCTGGGTGTCTCCACAATGGGCGTCTACGTTGTCGAAGTCACAAAGGGCAGCGGTGCCGACGCCGCCGGTGTACAGGCGGGTGACCGCGTGCTGGTCGTCGATGACACCGCCGTCAGTGATTCCTCCGCCTTGAAGAATTACCTGAAGGACAAGGGCATCGGCGATACCGTCAACCTCCAGGTCGAGCGCGACGGCAAGGTGCTGACGCTGGCTGTCACGCTTGGGTCCAGCGCACAGTAAAAACTATATAGAAACAGGGATGCAGACCGAAATCTGCATCCCTGTTTTTTGTTGAATGGCTTCCCCCTCGGGGGTAAGCTGTCAGCGGCCCCGCCCGCTGACGGATGAGGGGGAACCGTGCCATTATGGTCCGGCAGCGGGTTGCCGCCGGAAGTCTGCCCCTCTCAGGGGGTCGGCGTCCACCCCTGACTCCTCACTCAGTTCTGATCCTTACTTTTTCCCACCAGCGCAGCCAGCACGCCAAAAATCAGGCTGGCCGCTATGCCGCCGGACGCCGCCGTCAGGCCGCCAGTAAACGCACCGGGCAGGCCGCACTCGTCCACGGCATTCTGCACGCCCTGGGCCAATAAATGCCCGAACCCCAGCAGCGGCACGCTGGCTCCCGCCCCGGCGAAATCCGCCAGCGGCTTGTACAGCCCGACAGCGCTTAAGATTACGCCCGCCACGACATACCCGGTCAGGATCCGGGCAGGGGAGAGCTTCGTGTAATCAATAAAAAGCTGCCCTACGACGCAGATCGCGCCGCCGACCACAAACGCCCAGACGTAGCTCATACCGCACCTCCCAGCTCGACACAGTGGGCGATGCCCGGGATGCTCTCCCCCTGCAAAAACGTGGTCTGGCTCATCAGCGCACCCGTTGCCAGAAACAGCACGCGGCGCAGCTGCCCCGCGGCCAGCATCGGCAGGATCTTCCCGCACAGCACCGCCGCACTGCATCCTGCCCCGCTGCCGCCCGCCTGTACATTCTGACTGTTTGTGTCATATAATAAGCAGCCGCAGTCCTTATGGTTGTCCAGCGGCAGCCCCTCTTTGGCCATCTGCTCATGCAGAAGTGCCGTACCGACCTCGCCCAAATCGCCCGTAAAGATCGCGTCAAAATCCTGCGGGCTTGTCCCCGTGGCCGAAAAATAGCACAGCAGCGTCGAGGCTGCCGCAGGCATCATCGCCGCACCCATGTTGTTGATGTCATGCACCGCAAAATCCTGCACACGACCAAACGTCACCGACAGCACCGGCACGCCCGCGCTGCCGTGCGCCCGCACCAGGCAGGCCCCCGCGGCGGTGGCCGTCCACTGGGCCGTGGGGGTGCGCTTGGCACCGTACTCCAGCGGCGTGCGGAATTGCCGCTCTGCCGCGCAAAAATGGCTGCTTGTCAGCGCCAGGACCCGCTCGGCCATGCCGCCCGCCGCAAACACCGCGGCAAGGCCCAGCGTCTCCGCCATGGTTGAGCACGCGCCGTAGACGCCCGCAAACGGGATGCCCAGCTCCCGCATCGTGTAGTTGCTGGCCGTACACTGGGCCTGCAGGTCGCCCGCAAACGCAATATCGACTTTGGAACGCGGAATATCCGCCTTGCGCAGACAGAGCTCCACGGCCTTGCGCTGCAAAAGGCTTTCGGCCTGCTCCCAGTTTTCACAGCCCTGTTCGCCAAAAGCCGCGTCCTGCGTCACAAAGTCAAAGGCCGACGCCAGCGGGCCCTCGCTCTCCTTTTTGCCGCCTGCCGCGGCCCAGGCCGCCACGGTGGGCGGCGCGTCAAACAGCAGGGTATCGCCTCTGCGCGTCATCGGTCACCCCACCTTTCCCAGCAGCCAGTAGAGCACGCCCCACACAAAGCTGGCCAGCGTCCCAAATGCGATGACCGGCCCTGCGATGCCGAAAATCCTCGCGCCTACACCGGTCACCCAGCCCTCGGTCTTGAATTCAATCGCCGGGCTGACGACGGAGTTTGCAAACCCTGTAATGGGCACCAGCGTCCCCGCGCCCGCCTTGGCGGCCAGCTTTTGGTACCAGCCCGGCAGTGTGAAAATGGCGGACAGAAAAATCAGCGCAATGCTCGTCAGCGTGCCTGCCAGCGTTTTGTCGTACCAAATCAGGAAAAATTGCCGCAGTGCCTCGCCGAGGGTGCAGATGGCCCCGCCGACCAAAAACGCCCACGCGCAGTCCCGCACCACGGGCGACGGCGGCGACGCGCGGCTGACCATCTCATCATATTGCCTGGGATCCAGTTTCACATTTCATTCCTCCCCTTTTTGGGGGTAGTATGTGCCTAGCTGCCGTAAAATATGACCTGCCCGCGATAATACGGGTGCGGCACCATGACCTTGTACAGCGTGCGCAGCTCTTTACAAAGCGCCGCGTCGGGGACCGTACCGCCGCAGGGCAGGGCCAGCACGGCGTACCGCGTGCCGAACACCCGGCTTTCCAGCGCCGTGGCCCGCGCGCCTGCCCGCAGGTAAAACCCGATGCGCCGCCGCGCGATGGCCGGGTCGGGAGCCTCGGCGGGGTGCTCACATTCCAGCACCAGGTCGTGTACCCGCATGGCGTCGTAGTCCCGGACCAGCCCCAGCGCCGCCGTGCCCACGCCGCTGCCGCGCAGGTCGTACCGCACGGCAAAGTAGTCCAGCAGCGCCGTGCGCTGGCCCGGCAGCACGACCTGCCACGCATAGGCCAGCCGTGCGCCCGCGTCATCGGTCAGAAGGAGCGGCTCGTAGACGCCGGACTCCAACAGGCGTTGGATCTCGGCAAACGGCTTCAGCTCGGCGGCAGGGAAATCCCGCGGCAGGGCAGAGCGGTAGAGGTCCTCACATTCAGCAGCAGACAAGCGTGTGATTTGCATGGGGATTTCTCCTTTCTGTGATTGAATTATGGGGGAAAATACGGTATAATAGGTAAAAATGGGGTTATGGCGCAGTTCTCGGGCGGATATGGAATCCGCCCCTACAACGCGCCCGTTATTCGTAGGGGTGCATTCCGTATGCGCCCGCAAGCAATTTATAAAGGAGCCACCCACATGGAATGGACTGACATCAGCATCACCGTCGCCAAGCGCGACGCCGACACTGCCGAAGCCATCGCAACGATGGTTGCCAACGGCGGCATTTATATTGAGGACTACAGCGACCTGGAGCAGCAGGCGTGGGAGATCGCCCACGTAGATTTAATTGAACAGGACCTGCTGGACAAACCGCGTGACATCGTGATCGTACACATGTACCTTGCCCCTGACGAGAACCCCGCCGAGGTGCTGCCCCTGTTTGAGGAGCGGCTGAAAAACAGCGGCATCGGCTACCAGCTCAACACCACCGGCGTCGAGCAGGAGGACTGGCAGAACGCCTGGAAGAAGTACTACCACGCCATGGACATCGGCGAGCGCCTCGCCATCGTGCCCGGCTGGGAGGATTACCGGACGGACCGCATCAGGATCGTCATGGACCCCGGCATGGCCTTTGGCACCGGCACGCATGAGACGACCTCGCTCTGCCTCGAGACGCTGGACAGCCTTGTCAAGGGCGGGGAGCGCGTGCTCGACATCGGCACCGGCTCCGGCATTCTGGCCATTGCCGCGCTGAAATTAGGCGCAGACTCCGCCGAGGGCGTGGACATCGACCCCATGTGCGTGCGCACCGCGGGCGAGAACGCCGCGCGCAACGGCGTGGCGGACCGCTTTAAAGTCCTCGTCGGCGACCTGTCCGACAAGGCCAGCGGCCAGTACAACATCATCACGGCCAACATCGTGGCGGCTGCCATCCTGTCGCTGGCCCCGCATGTGCCGGTGCTCATGGCCCCGGGCGCACGGTTCATCGCCAGCGGCATCATCGACGAGCGCAAGGACGAGGTGCTGGCCGGGCTGAAGGCCGCAGGTCTCGAGCCTGTCGAGGTCAAGGAGAAGCGCGGCTGGGTCTGCATCATCTGCGAAAAGAAAGAGGCTTGATCTATGCCGCATCGTTATTTTACGCGGGAGCTGGCCGATGGCCGCGCTGCGCTGACCGGCAGCGACGCCCACCATCTGGCCGACGTCATGCGCGCCAGAATCGGTGAGGAGGTCGTGCTCTGCGGGCCGGACGGGCTCGGAATACCTCGGCACGGTCACGGCCATCGAGCCGGGGCGGGTGGAGTTTTCCGTCACCGACGGCACGACGAGCAAGGCCGAGCCGGACTGCGCCGTGACGCTGTTTGCGGGCTACCCCAAGGCGGGCAAGCTGGAGGATGTCATCCGCCACAGCGTCGAACTGGGCGTGACCGAGGTCGTGCCGTTTTTCAGCCGGTATTGCGTAGCCACGCCAAAAAAAGAGGACGTCAAGAACGAGCGCTACAACCGCATTGCCGCCGAGGCCGCCAAGCAGGCGGGCCGCGCCATGCTGCCCCACGTAGCTCTGCCGCTAAACGATTTTGCCGCAGTTTGCAAAGCATTTTCGGATTTTGACGTTGTTCTGTTCTTTTACGAGGGTGGCGGCGCACCCCTGCGGGAGGTGCTGCACCCCGGGCAGTACAAGCGCGTTGCCATCGTGACCGGCAGCGAGGGCGGCTTCTCCGTCGAGGAGGCCGAGGCCGCGAAGGCCGCCGGGGCTGTGACCGTAGGGTTAGGCCCCCGGATTTTGCGCTGCGAGACCGCGCCGTTAGCCGCGTTGACCTCTGTCATGCTGCTGACCGGGAATTTGGAATAACCGCAGCAAGCCATACTATGTAAAAAAGAACAGGAGCGTCACCGTGGGTGGTGATGCTCCTGTTTTTGTTGGTTGTATTGTAGGGGCCGGGCATGCCCGGCCCGGGACGTATAAGGCAGGCGGGCGTTTGCGGGATGGCTTGTAGGGGCGGCATATATGCCGCCCGCGGCTTTCCTGGAACGGGTGCTGACGGGCAGGCTGCGGGCCGCACATGTGCGGCCCCTACGGCTCTATTGCCTTTTTACGGGCGCTAACCGTACACGGGCGCGGAGGGGTCAAGACCCCTCCCTACGGAATGTCGTTCACGGCCGGTTTGTAGGGAGCGGTCTTGACCGCTCCGGGGAGGTGTGTGGCTGGCGCACAGCCCACGGGAGGTCATACATAGCGGCAAACGAGCAGAGCCCGCAAGGCCTGAGAGGCTCTGGCCGTTCATGGCCATGAGAAACTCACCCTCACTTCGCCTTCACATACGCCCCGAACGCATTCGGCACGGGGTAGACCTCTGCCAAATCCTCCGGCGCGGCCCAGACATACCCGTCGGGCAGAGCACAGGCGGGGCGGTGCCTCGCCAGCCGCCAAGCTCCCAAATCTTGTGCGTAAAATACGTGCTTTGCGGGGGGCAGGGGCTCGTCCAGCGCGGCCTGTACACCGATGCCCGCCAGCGCGGCGGTCAGCTCGTCCCGCGTCAGCGCTTTTTCCCACGCTGCGGGCTGCCCACAATCCGGCCAGCAGCCCCCGTGCGGGGCGGCGCTGCAAAAGCAATCCCTGCTCACTTTCAATCAACGCCACCGTCACGGGCACCTTG
>ENA-OQIJ01000254-OQIJ01000254.1-human-gut-metagenome-genome-assembly--contig:-NODE-254-length-14205-cov-3.257707_pt1 | contig 14205 bp, 10 predicted proteins | sample MGYA00242582_ERZ504747 | MGnify/ENA primary metagenome ERZ504747 (study PRJEB26092, sample SAMD00036435) | human gut metagenome | host: Homo sapiens | study: EMG produced TPA metagenomics assembly of...
ACTACCGACACGTCCACGGCACGCACCGTCGAGGGGTTCGCTCGTCCGCCTGTACGTTACTACGATTCCGCGTTCGCCACCGCACTCACCTCTACGATGCACGCCGCACGATGGTCGGCAGCGTAACGCCCGTGGAAGCACCGGATGATGCGGCATTCCCCTATCATGCAGAAATCACCATTGTTGACCCGACACTCTGGAACGCAGAGCAGCCCTACTTATATACCCTTGTGTTGGACACACCCTGCGAGACCATTACGGATCGTGTGGGCATCCGCGAGGTTCACGTTGCCAGCAATCAGATTTATGTCAATGGCCAGTCCATCAAGTTCCACGGCGTGAACCGCCACGAATCCGACCCGGTCACCGGCTATGCCGTTGGCTTTGAGCAGACGAAAAAAGACCTGCTCATGATTAAAAAGCACAACTTTAATGCCATCCGCACCAGCCATTACCCGGATGTGCCTTACTTCTATCAGCTCTGCGACCAGTACGGCTTCTTTGTCATTGATGAAGCCGACAACGAGAGCCACGGTGCGTCCGAATACTATTGCGAGGGCAACGAAAGCTGGCCCAACCACGTTGAAAACTGGAACAAGCCCATCGCAGACAACCCGGAGTTCACCGAGGCCACCGTAGACCGCACCCGCCGCTGCGTGGAGCGTGACAAGAACCGTCCCTGCGTCATCATCTGGTCGATGGGCAACGAGAGCGCCTACGGCTGCACGTTCGAAGAAGCGCTGGCATGGACAAAGAGTTTTGACCCCCGCGCCTGACCCACTACGAGAGCGCCCAGTACCGCAGCAAGAACCGTAAATACGATTTCTCGAACATTGATATGTTCAGCAATATGTACCCTTCTCTCGAAAGCATTCAGGAATATCTGGACAACGAGCCGGACAAACCCTATATCATGTGCGAGTACAGCCACTGCATGGGCAACGGCCCCGGCGATTTGGAGGATTACTTCCAGTTCATTCAGAGCCATGACGGCTTGGTCGGCGGTTTTCTGTGGGAATGGTGCGACCACGGTATTTATAAAGGGAAGATGCCCGACGGCCGCGACATCTATTATTACGGCGGCGACCACAATGAGTGGCCGCATGACGGCAATTTCTGCATGGACGGTCTGGTCTACCCCGACCGCCGCCCGCACACCGGGCTGTTGGAGTTCAAGAACGTCTATCGCCCGGCGCGTGTTGTGAAGTACGACCGGGAATCCGGCATGCTCACGTTGCACAACTACATGGACTTTGTTGATTTGACCGAGTATGCCGCACTAACCTATCAGGTAAGTTGCGACGGCGAGGTCATCGACAACGGCTTCATCCCCTACCCTGACGGTTTCACCCTGCCGCCGCACAGCGAAAACGCCTTGCCGTTGGCCGTCCATATTCCCGATAAAGGCAAGTGTTTCCTGAAAATCTTCTACCATTGCGATAAAGGCCTGTCCTTGCGTTCAGAAGGTCATCTTCTGGGTTTTGATGAAATCCTGCTGGAAAACGAAGACAGCCGCAACCAGAAAACCTTGGCTATGTGGAGTGATGCCCCTTCCAACAGCACAATCACGGTTCAGGAGACGGACCGCCATTTGACGCTGCGCGGCAAGAACTTCACCTACAACTTTAATAAGCTGACGGGTCTGTTCGCCGCGATGCAGTACGAGGATGCAGTCCTGTTGGACAAGGAAATGGAGTTCAACCTCTGGCGTGCTCCTACGGACAATGACCGCAAGCTGAAGCTGGATTGGCTGGCTGCCCGCTATGACCACTGTATGACCAACGCCTACCGCACCGAGTATCAGGTGACAGACAGCGGTGTGACTCTGCGCGCCAAAGTCGGTATTGCACCGATCAGCTTGCAGAAATTCCTTGATTTGGATGTCTGCTGGACGGTTTCCAACAGCGGTGCAGTAACGCTGGCACTGCACGCTGAGCGCAACACGGTATTCCCAGAACTGCCGCGCTTTGGCCTGCGCCTGTTCCTGCCAAAAGAAATGGCCCGCGTCAGTTACTTCGGCATGGGACCGATGGAAAGCTACTGCGACAAGCACCATGCTGCCAGCCACGGCTACTTCAGTTCCACCATCTGGCAGCAGCACGAGGACTACATTCGCCCGCAGGAGAACGGCAGTCACTATGATTGCGATTATGTCCAGCTGGATGGCGCTGGCATCAAGTTTACCGCTGTCGGTGCAAAGCCGTTCTGCTTCAACGCCTCGCACTACACGCAGGAAGAGTTGACTGAAAAGGAGCACAACTATGAGCTGCATCCCTGTGACAGCACCGTTCTCTGCCTTGACTATGCACAGAACGGCATCGGCTCTGCCAGCTGCGGCGCGTCTGGCGGAGCAGTACCGCCTTGACGACGCTTCCTTCGATTTCAGCATCCGTTTAGATTCCCGAAAAAGCATAAACCTCTACACAAAAGAATGGAGAAAATCTCATGTCTGAAAACACAGAAAGACGTTATTTAAAATGGTATAACAAGGTCGGTTACGGCTCCGGCGATGTTGCGGGCAACGTGGTCTATGCGTTCCTCTCCTCGTTCGTTATGATCTACCTGACCGACACCGTCGGCCTGAATCCCGGCATCGTCGGCACGCTGATTGCTGTGTCCAAGCTGTTTGACGGCATTACCGATATCTTCTTTGGCTCGATGATCGACAAGACGCACTCCAAGCTGGGCAAGGCTCGCCCGTGGATGCTCTACGGCTACATCGGCTGTGCCATCACACTGGTCGGCATCTTCGCCATCCCCATGGGCATGAGCGAGTTTGCCAAGTACGCATGGTTCTTAATCTGCTACACTCTGCTGAATGCCGTGTTCTACACGGCCAACAACATCGCCTACTCTGCCTTGACTTCCCTTGTCACCAAGAACAGTGCCGAGCGCGTTGAGATGGGTTCCTACCGCTTCATGTTCGCATTCGCCACCAGCCTTGCCATCCAGTCCGTCACGCTCCTGGCTGTCTCCGCACTGGGCGACACCGCCGAAGCATGGCGCACCGTGGCTATCGTCTATGCCATTATCGGTCTGATTGTCAACACGCTCTCTGTTTTTTCCGTCAAGGAACTGCCGGAGGAAGAGTTGGTCGATACCTCGGATAAAGCAGAAATCGAGAAAGACGAGAAGTACAGTCTTGTCGAAGCTGCCAAGCTGGTGGGTTCCAACAAATACTACCTGATGATCTGCGTCACCTACATTTTGCAGCAGATCTATGGTGCCATGATCAGTATGGGTACCTTCTACGCCGCCCATATCCTTGGCGACAAGAACCTGTTCGGCGTGTTCTCTTGGGCCATCAACATTCCTTTGATCATCGCACTGGTCTTTACCCCGACCCTCGTTGCCAAGATGCACGGTATGTACAAACTGAACGTCGGCAGCTATGCCCTTGCTACCGTAGCCCGTGCGCTGGTTGCTGTGGCTGGTTATACGGGTTCCGGCGATGTCAGGATGATGCTGCTCTTCACGGCTATTGCTGCACTGGGTCAGGGCCCGTGGCAGGGCGACATGAATGCCGTTATCGCCTCCTGCTCCGAGTACACTTGGCTGACGAAGCACAAGCGCGTGGACGGCACGATGTACTCCTGCACCTCGCTCGGTGTCAAGCTGGGCGGCGGTCTCGGCACCGCCATCACCGGCTGGCTGCTGGCGTTCAGCAATTATGATAAGGCGCTGGCCGTGCAGCCGGATTCCTGCATCAATATGCTGAAACTCATGTACCTCGTGATTCCCTTTGTGCTGGATGCTATCATTACCTTTATCCTCTCCCGCATGAAGGTCGAGGAGGCCAACGATAAGATTCGCGCCGAAATGAAAAACTGATATTCACTATTCTCCTTCTTAAAAAGGGCTTCCGTATCTGCTGGCGGAAGCCCTTTTTCTGTATAGTGCTTTACTGATATTGTCAATATCAGTTGACAGATAAAACTCAAAGAATAACCACATTATGCAGCCATTGTCTGAGCAGCATAGAATCTATTGCGTTTCACCATGGGTGGTAAGCCGCCATTGGCGGAGCAAATACGGTATTCAAATTTGTAGATGTCGTTCTCGCTCTGCAAATTTCTGCGGATATTTTCCGGCGAGATTATAGCATCCAATGTGTCCAGCGATTCCAGTGTCTTAAGCCATAAGGCGGGAATTGCGCGGTGTTTCCTTAATGGGCGAAAGTCTCCGCGTAGGGCGACCATGCGTAGTTCAGGCAGTAGGAGGTGTAGCTTGCGGCGGGCACGCGGATGCGGCAAAACGCGGGCGCACCGTCGAGCAGGGCCTGCCCCACGGAAAGCCGCGCGGGGTCCGGCTGGGTCAGCGTGATTTCCTGCAGCGCGGAGCATTTGGCAAAAAGTCCATCCGGAAGCGCCGTGATATTTTGCTGTATCGTCAGTTTTTCCAGTGCGCTGCATCCCGCAAACGTGTCGGAGGCCAGCGCCGTCACGGGTCGGCCGTCCACCTCGCCCGGAACCGTCAAGGTGCGGCGGCCGCGTCCCGCCGCATTGACGACAAGACGGTCACTCTCCCATGTAAAATATGCAGCATCGCTGTTATTTGCGGCTTCTGGGTCGGTCTGTATCCGGCGGGCGGGCATGGCGGGCAGCGCGATTTCGGTAGACGAGGTGTCTCCCAGTACAGCTTTGAGATCGCGGATGAGCTGCCGCGTAAAGACGGTCTTGCCGCTCACGTTCAGATGGAAATTTGTGTCATAGAACCACCCGGCGTCCATCACGCAGGTATGCGGATCACCTGCCAGAGGTGCAGTCAGCTGCGACCGCAGATAGTCGGCATACGTGTCAATATCTTCTGCATTCGCTACGGCAAGCACATTCATCGGCGGAAAATGATACAAGACAACTGCCCCGACAGACTCGGCCTGTGCAGTGTAGGCGTTGAGCGCATCACGGAAGTCGGTGTCCAGCATCGAGGGATCAAAGCGTACCGGCATTGTCGTGTCATAACCATCCGGCATAATATTGGCGCTGCAGAGCGGATTTACCACATCGCCCACCGCATTGAAGGAGCCGCGGCGATAGACGCCGTCCGGGGAAGGTGCACCGGTGAGAAAATAGCGGAACTTCGCACCTGCAAAGCGCGGAAACGCCCCCAACAAAGGCCCAAAATCCCGCGCGTGCAGGCAGGCAAGTGCCGAAAAGTCTCCGTCAACAGCCTGCCAAAAAGTATCCGCGCCGACGGTATCGGAAAGCGCCTGACGCTGCTGCTCCGGCATGATGACGACAAGATCACCGGTGCGCAGTTCCTTTATGGACAAATCCAGCATGACCCGTGTGCCGAGTGCTGCGTACAGACCAAAATTAACGGGCTGATAGTCAGGCAGCTCCCGGGCCAGCAGAGCGCTGTCAACGCCGAAAGCGGCTGCACTGCCGCCCACAAGAATAAGACGCGGTTTATCATTTTCTGCGGCCAGCAGGGCACGCTTGGCGGGCAGTTCCCCCACAAACGTATTGCTGTACTGCGCGGGCAGGGCAAAGCCCCACACCGTCAGGAGCAACGGTATGGCGATAAAAACGCAGAGCATACTTGTAAACAGTTTTTTCATGGCAGGGTCAGAATTGGAAGTAGATAAAGGCATTGGTCGTGCCCGTGTGCAGTGTGGAAAACCACGCGGCGACCACAGTCAATGCCAAAAGGCAGAAGGCCAATACGCTGCGCGGGGACGGTGCTGCGGACGACGTCTCGGGCAGCAGATGCAGGCAAAGCGCCCCCAAAACAAGCTCTGCCACCGGCTGTATACCGATGCTCAGCAGCGTTGTGTGCAGTGTGCTCAGCGACCAGTCGACAGACAGGCGGGACAGCAGCAGAAGGGCATCCGAGACAGAGGCTGCCCGGAAAAAGACCCAAGCGATGCAGACCAGAGAAAATGTATAGGCGTGGCGTAGGCACACGGCGGTCCGGGTGCGGGCCTTGTGCTTTCCGCCGCAGGGGTCAGGGCCTTTTCCAAAAGCAGCAGCGCACCATGCACACCGCCCCACACCACGAAATGTAATGCGGCACCATGCCAGAGGCCGCTTAACAGAAACACGACCATGGTATTTACGACCAGCCGTGCCGTGCCGCGGCGCGAGCCGCCGAGCGGGATATAGACGTAGTCCGTAAACCACCGCGTCAGGCTGATGTGCCAGCGGCGCCAGAAATCACGCAGGGAGTCTGCACGATAGGGGTGGTCAAAATTGCGGCTCAATCGCACACCCAGCAAGGCAGCGGCCCCGACGGCAATGTCGGAATAGCCGGAAAAGTCCCAGTAGATCTGCCCGGCAAAAAGCAGTGTCGCCAACAGAACAGCCGGGCCGGAGGCATCGGTCGGGGAGGCGTAGACGGAATCCACAAATACGGCAGCGGTGTCTGCCAGCAGCAGCTTCTTTGCAAAGCCGCGCACCATCCAAAGCCAGCCGCTGCTGTCCATACGGCGCTCCTGCGCGTGCAGCTGAGGCAGAAGCGCCGTGCTGCGTTCAATCGGCCCCGCTACCAGCTGCGGGAAAAAGCTGACGAATAAGGCGTAATACCCCGGATGCCTCTCCGGCATGAGCCGCCCGCGGTAAATATCAATGACATAGCTGAGGGTCTGAAATGTGTAAAACGAGATGCCCGCGGGCAGCAGAAGCGGCACATCTGTGCGGAAAATCCCGGCATATTTGAAGAGGCACAGACACCCGATGCACAAAACTGCCGCACAGGTCAGCCAGAGCTTTTTGGCCGTCTGTGTTTTGCTTTTTGCGATGCCCAGTGCCGCCGCATAGGTTCCCAGCGTGATACCTGCCAGCAGCGGAAGTGCCTGCGGGCTGCCCACAGCATAAAATCCGAGGCTGGCAGCCAGCAGCAATACCCAGCGCCGGTTCGGCGGCAGCATCCAATGCAGGGCCAGTACGATAGGAAAAAGCAGCACAAAAGCGGGTGCGGTGAAATTCATAAGCGCCCTCCTATCGGCCACATTGCGGCGGCGCAGGGAATCAACAGGCAGAGCAGCATTGTGCGGGTGGACACATCCAGTACCAGCGCTGCCAAAACCATGGCAGCACCCGAAACCATGCCGAGCGCTGCGGCCCATGCCCGGCGATGGGCCGCCAGTGCCAGCACAGTGGTCAGTGCAGCCAGAGCGCAGACAAGAATCATGGCGCAATCCCCTCCCCTTGCAGTTGTTTTGTCAGTGCATCGATGACCTGTGCCGTGCGCATAGTCACCCCGTTTGTGGACAGATGGTTGTCGGTGCCGTAGAAATACCGCCCGGGCATCAGGGAATCCTGCAGCGGTGTCAAGAACACAACATCGAGATTTTCTCGGAAATACGCATCCAGCGCGGCCACAGCCTCCGGCGTGGAATCCGCCGAAACGGCGCGGCTGTTGCGCGGGCTGTACGTCAGGTACACCCGCACGCCGTCTGCCGCAAAGTGGTCAAACTCGGCGTTGGCGGGGGCTATATACGTGTCATACGGGAAGGACGCCGTTGTGTAATCCACAGGCAGTCCGTAAATCGGCGTGTCATTGGCGGCATCGGGGCGGTACAGAACATAGTCACCGTACTCGTTGTAGCTCGGCGTGTCAACGGCATTTCCGTCCTCGTCCAAATCGGACGGCGAGACGGCATAGCTGCGCGCCGTCATGTCTGCGCGGGTCTGCAAATAGGAGCCAAGTGCCGAAAAAACACCGCTGTACTGTTGCAAATCAAGGCGTGCGACAATATCGTAGTCAGCCTCGGCCATACAGAAGAAGGCGTCGTCGAAGGCGTTTGTCGTGCAGAACTGGCGCTTGGCGGCGTCAAATTCAGGCGAGAGCAGCAGCAGGTCGCCGGGATGCATCTGTGCGCGAATCAGTTCAAGCTGCGGCAGCGCATTGGTGTAAGCGAACACACCCATGTTCACGACCTCATAATGGGGCAGGGCAGCATCCAGCGCGGCGCTGTCATACCCGAACCGCGCCGAGGAACCGGAGAACAGCACAAGCTTCTGCGTATCGGCCAATGAGAGCAGGCGGTCGTACTTATCGGCGAACGTCGCGTAGTAGCTGCCACTGTAGACAGGCGCAGTCGCGGCATTGATGTACAATGTTTGCAGGCTTGTGCAATCTTCAAATGCGTAATCGCTGATCTGCTGCAGGTTGTCAAACAGGGTCACGCTCTCCGCAGCGCTGCCGCTGAAGGCCCCGGGCTGCACACGGCGCAAAGTATCCGGGAAGATGACTGTTTTACAGGGCGCTTCGGCAAAGGCCCCCGCCGCAATTTCCACGACGGGTGCGCCGCCCAGCGTATCGGGGATGACAAGCACTTCTCCCCCGCCCTGCCAGCCCGTTATAGCTGCGGTGTTGTTTTCAACCGTGTAGGTGAACTCCGCGGCGTCGTTTTGAGCAGCCCACTGCGCGTAAAGCCGCGCGCCGGGCTCGGTCCGGCTGCCCAGCCCAATGGCCTGACCACTGCCGTCCGGGGCGGTGTTCCACCCCGTCAGCGTGTACCCGGGGCGGGTGAACAGCGCACCGTCGATGGCGGTGTTCAGCCGCAGATGGCTCGCGGTGACGGGCACAGTGACCCAGCCGCCGCCGCAGTTTTCATTATAATACAGCACAGTATCGCTCTTTTCCGCGGTCACTGCCACAGCAACGGAGTAACGGACATCGGGCAGCGTCAGGATGTACGCCGCGCCGGTGCGGGTAAGCGACGCACCGGGATAGTCTGCGCCCGTCAGCGTATAGCCGTCGGCCGGGGTCAGGGTGAAGGTCACACTCTGCCCCGGGGTAACGGCTGCGGTCTGGGTCTGCGCTGTAAACGCAGGCGAGGATTCCAAAACGATGCGGCACTGCACCGCCGGGGCTGCCGGGGCGGCGGCACAGCCTGCCAGCAGAACCAGCATGGCAAGGGTAAGCATCAGGCGGCGCAGATGGAACACATCCTTTCAGAAAAAATCTGTTTTTTACATCATAATACAAAATACCCCGGAGAGAAAGCCCCCCGGGGTGTGGATGAGGAAAAAGCTGTCACGATGAAGTGACGCGGGAATGGCGCATAATTACTGCTCGTTCACGTTGGTGAAGGCGGCAATGATGTTCAGCACCACGGCAATCAGCAGCGCAGCCGTGCCGTAGATGGCGCTGGACAGGTCAGCCATCGTCTGGGCGTTGTTCGTAAAGGTCATGATCGAGGCGATGGTGTTGACGCGGGGGCTGATGAACTGTACGGCAGCCACGACCAGCGTGATACCGGCAACTACGCTCATCGCATCGGCGGCAATGGCCAATTTCTTGTCCAGCACGACGCGCAGCACCAGTGCAAGGATGGCGATGACGGCGCAGCCGATGACAACCGGGCTGGTGCCGATCTTGCGGAAGGAATCAGTCCCGGCGTTGACAATGCAGAAGCCAAGGCCGACAGCACAGGCAACGGCGGTCAGAAGCGACAGGATCAGACCTGCGCCCTTTTTATTCGTAGAACTCATGGTTTGCACTCCTTTACTGCTTCTTGGATTTGCGGTCATTCAGCACATACATGGCGGCGGCCAGCACGGTCAGGGCGGCAAAGACGACCTGCACGGCAACGAGGGCGTTGTCATACCAGGTGCGCACGCTGACAAGGCGGGTGCTGCTGGCCATGCCGTCCAGCGCGTTGGAGTTGGCCAGCGCGTAGGCCTGCCATGTCATGGCCTGCTTGATGGCGCTCATCAGCTCGGTGTCCTGACCAACATTCTCGGTGGTCCAGTAGGCAAACTTTTCGCTGACAGCGGCCATCGTGTTCTCACCGGTGAAGGTGGTCATCGTGCCGCCGTTGAGGGCATACTCCTTCAGCACGGCGTAGTTGGGGTTCATGATGAAGTCCTGGCTCTCCAGACCCTTGAAGCCCCACTCGCCGCGCAGAATGTTCTTGAGCAGGCCGGTGTGGGCGTTGGCGGCGGTGATGCCGACACGGTTGAAGGCGGTCATGACGCCCAGAGCGCCGGCATCCTCGATGGCAGCCTGGGTGCCGCGCAGCTCGTTTTCACGAGCCTGTTGCTCAGTCATAAAGACGGAAACGCCGGTACGGTTGATCTCGGTATCGTTGAAGGCAAGATGCTTGGGGGCAATGATAACGCCGTACTCCTTGCCGCCGCTGATAAAGGCAACGGCCTGACCGGAGGTAAGGACGGCATCCTCGGAATAATACTCGTGGTTGCGGGAGTTATAGGGGGAGCGGTGCAGGTTGGTGCCGCAGCCCCAGAAGATGGTCAGGTTGCTCCACAGGCTGTAGTTGCCGCAGATCTTGCCGTACTCGTTGGCAAGGTCTTTGTTGAAGGTCTGGGCAATGACGGTCTCGTTGGCCATTGTGCCGAACTTGTATGCGAGGTTGGGGTCGTTTGCATCCACGGCGCAGGGGTCAGCACCGGTTTTGTCGGTGTTGGCATACTGGCCGAGAGGATAGCTGTAGATGCCGTTGGGGCCATCGTTCTGGATGGTCTCGGGGCTCATGATAGACTCGATGGCCTTGGTGGAGGTGCCGCCCAGACCCAGACGAATCATGCCCTCCTCCAGGGTGAGCTGATCCATCAGCAGACTCCAGCGCTCATCATCAAGGTCAGTGACACCCTTCAGGTCCGCCAGAGTCAGGCCGTTGTCGGCGCCGAAAGTAACCGTGGACGGATCGCCGTTTGCGTTGATCTCATAGATGTCATTGTCCAGAATGTCGAGCATCTCATCGGAGGCGGTCAGATTCTTATAGGTCTTGGGGAAGGTGCCCTCCCAGTCAGAGCGGGTCATGTAGGTGGCAGTGCCGGGCAGCCAGCTGTTGATGTCCATGTCGGCCAGTTGGTTCTCAACGGCGGTGCCGTTTTTGGTCGTGGCAAAGGTCGTGTCGTCAAAGGAATCGAGCGTCCAGCTCTTGGCCTTGTCGGCGCTGCCGTCCACACTCTGACCCTCTGCGGCCAGTACATTGTTCACGGCCTCGTGTGCGCCGTTGCCGATGGTGAACCAGTAGTCACCGGCATCGAGAATGTAGCAGCCCTTGGTACCGGCCGCGTTGTCGGCGGTGGAATCCCAGCTGGCCATATTCTGCATGTCAGCGGTGATGGTCACGGTTTCGGAGGCACCGGGCGCAAGCTCGGCGGTCTTGCCGTAGTCCAGCAGCTGGATGGCAGCCTTCTCAACACCGTGCTCCTTGTCATAATCGGTGTAGGGCAGGCTGACATAGAGCTGCACAACATCCTTACCGGCGACGCTGCCGGTGTTCTTGACGGTCACGTTCGCGGTGACGGTCTCGTTTTCCAGATCGACATTCAGGTTATCGAGGGTCTGCTCAAACGTGGTGTAGGACAGACCGTAACCGAACGGGTAAGTAACCTCGTCGTCGTAGTTCCACGCGCTGCCGGTGGAGGAACCGACGGTGGAGGCGGCATTGCCCTGCCCCATGACGGTGTCAAAATAGCGGGTCTCGTAGTATTTGTAGCCGATGTAGATGTTCTCGGCCTCGACAATGGCATCGTTCATGCTGATGTCGGGGTTGGCGTTGGCCCACTGCAGATCGCCGAAATTCTGGGCGCTGGGGGCGCTGGCGTTCTTGACGGCATAGGTATCGGTCAGATGGCCGGAGGGGCTGACCGCACCGGAGAGAATGTCGGCCACACCGTAGAAGCCATAGCCGCCCGGCAGGCCGACCTGCAGGATGGCGTCAACACCGTCGTTGTCCTCGATCTCCTGCACCTCCATGGCACTGGCATTATTCAACAGAACGATGACCTTGCCGCCGTTGGCCGCCTTGGCGGTGACGGCTGCATTGATGAGGTCGCGCTCGTCGTCGGACAGGCCCAGCGGGTCGGTCTGGTTCAGGTTCTGGGTGGGATCAACACCGGCGGTGCCGGGGTTGTAGCTGCCGTTTTCAGAGGCGGAGCGGGCAATCGTGACGATCATCACGTTGTTGTCGTTCATGCTGTCTTTCCAAGTGGCGTTCTGGCCGTCCAGCGCAGCCTGGCTCGGCTCCTTGCTGGAGAAAACGCCGGTGGTGGAAGGTGCGGTGATGTGGTTGTACTCCACAGTGCCGCCCCAGCTCTGGACCTCGGATTTGTACATCGGCTTGAGGGCCTCGTACATGTCGGCCACAGTCTGGTTCAGACCGAAGCCCTTTGCCTTGAAGGCACCGACCATATCGACTGTATCGGCATCCGTGCCGGTGTTTGCAATATAACCGGAGCCCATGTCGCCGCCCTGAACGGGATAATAGCTCGAGAAGCCGAGCAGTGTGATTTTCTGGGTCTCATCCTGCGTCAGCGGCAGTGCACCGTTGTTCTTCAGCAGGACGCTGCCCTCTTCGCTCATCCGCTCACCCACGTCCTGAATACCGTGCAGCAGCTCGGTAGTGGAGGTGTAGTCGGATTTGAAAGTATACAGGTCAGTGCCGTCGGAGTTCTCGGTCACGAGCTTGGTGCTCTTGGTGCCCAGGAACTTGTCAATGTCGGTGCGGAATCCGTCCACGACGGTTGAGGCGCAGACACTGAGCGCCAGCAGCGACGCCGTGGCTGTGGTCACGCCGCGCCAGACGCGGCGGCCGGATTTTTTCTTACTCATGGTTTTCCTCCTTGTGTATCCTTGTGTATATCGTAATCGCGTGTAGGGCGCGTTACTTCTTGCTGCGTTCCTTGATAGCCTTCTGCTCCTCGGGCAGGTTTTTCTCAACCGTCCAGAACAGCATCAGGATGACGGCGCCGATGATATAGCAGACGGTCTCGACCCAGATATAGCTGACAGAGATCGCGGTCTGCACACTGGCGGTCTGGGCGGCGGTGCCCAGAGCGACGTCGGCGGCTTGGTTATAGCCGCTGCCGTTCAGCATGGCGCTGAAAATGGAGTTGCAGATCGGCGTGGCGGCGACCATAAGGGAGCTGTAGATGCTCATGGTCAGGCCGTCGGTGCGGATGCCGGTGCGGTACTCAATGTGGTCGATAACGTCGGCAATCATGGCCAGGATCAGATAGCAGGCCGGGGAAGAGCCCAGACACTTGAGGGCCACGCCGATGGCGACCGGCACGATGTTGCCGCCGCCCAGACCTGCGATGATGCCGCCCGCGGCACCCAGCAGCATGAAGCCGCCGCAGACCAGACGCTTACCGAACTTGTTGGCCAGGGGTACCACAAAGACCGCAGCCACGGCCATCGGGATAGCGCCCATGATGCTGAGCAGGCTCTGGGAGGCGCCCCATGCGTCCGCCGTGCCGAAGAAAGTGTTGTCCAGGACCCATTTGCAGAAGTAGCTCATGGAGCCGTTCTTCATCGCGCCGCTCCACTGGAACAGCATATAGAACGCCATGACGATCCACCACATGCGGTCACCGGTAACGGCCTTGAGCTGCTCGCCCAGCGTGGCGGACTTGGCAGGGGTCTCGGTGTCGGCGCGGCCTTCCTCGGTGACGCGCTCACGGGTGAAGAGGAACTGCAGGTAGATGGTCAGTGCGCTGAAGATGGCGACGGCCAGCATGGTGAGGAACCACAGGTGCTGGTCCTCCTTCAGCGCGAAGGAAACGAGCATCGGGAATACCGATCGAGCCGCAGCCCATAACGCCCAGACCCGCACGTTCGGTGAAGGAAGCCAGCGCACCGCGCTGCTTGCTGTCACGGGTGGAAACGGGGATCATGGTGGAGTTGGCGGTGTTGTAGATGGGGTAAGCGACCGCGTAGTACAGGTTGTACGCGATGGCGATCCAGACCATCTTGGCCATGCCCTCAAACGGCACGATAAACATCAGTACACTGGCGACGGAAAGGGTCAGCGCGGAGAGCAGGATCCACGGGCGTGCCTTGCCGGCCAGAGCCTTGGTGTGCTCAATCAGCTGACCGACGATGAGGTTGGACGCCACGATGAGCACCGTGGAGACCAGCTGCAAGGTCGTCAAAAAGCCAAGATCAAGCTTGAGGACATCGGTGAAGTAGTTCTGCAGGATGCTGGTGAAGATGCCCGAGGAAAGCAGTGCGCCGAAGGGGCCGATAAAATAGCCCAGCAGCATTTCCGGCATCTTGACGTCGTCGCTGGTGATACGGGACTTCGTCAGCGGCGAGGACCAGAAGTTGGATTTCGAGGTTGACATGATAGAGAGTCACTCCTTCTTTGTGTATATAAGGGCAATACCGCATAATTCTAAGTGCCGATACGGCGAGCGAGGTGCGGCAGCTGCTAAGCCAAAAGCGCAGATAATACTTTGTGCTGCAAAGGTGAGCGCCGCCAGTGGCGGATGCAGCGAACCGAAG
>ENA-OQIJ01000257-OQIJ01000257.1-human-gut-metagenome-genome-assembly--contig:-NODE-257-length-13954-cov-4.400810_pt1 | contig 13954 bp, 8 predicted proteins | sample MGYA00242582_ERZ504747 | MGnify/ENA primary metagenome ERZ504747 (study PRJEB26092, sample SAMD00036435) | human gut metagenome | host: Homo sapiens | study: EMG produced TPA metagenomics assembly of...
ATTATTTCTTATTTGAAAAGAAAAGTGGGGAGAAATTTATGAAATACGACTTTAAAACAGTTGAGGCCAAATGGCAGAAGGTCTGGGAGGACGAGGATACCTTCCATGCCGAGATCGACCATTCCAAGCCGAAATTCTACGCGCTGGTCGAGTTCCCGTACCCGTCCGCCGCGGGCCTGCACGTCGGCCATCCGCGCAGCTACACCGCGCTGGACATCGTCGCGCGCAAAAAGCGTCAGTGCGGCTATAACGTCCTGTACCCCATGGGCTGGGACGCCTTCGGCCTGCCTACCGAGAACTACGCCCTGAAAAACCACATCAACCCCGAGATCGTCACCGCCCAGAATGTGGCCCGCTTCAAGAGCCAGCTCAAGGCGCTGGGCCTGTCCTTTGACTGGGACCGCGAGATCAACACCACCGACCCCGAGTACTACAAGTGGACGCAGTGGATCTTCATCCAGCTGTTCAAGAAGGGTCTTGCCTACAAGAAGGAGACCACCGTCAACTACTGCACCGGCTGCAAGGTCGTTCTGGCCAACGAGGAGGTCGTCAACGGCGTCTGTGAGCGTTGCGGCAGCCCCGTTGTCCAGAAGAACAAGAGCCAGTGGATGCTGAAGATCACGGCCTACGCAGACCGCCTGATCAACGACCTGGACGATGTCGATTACATCGACCGCGTCAAGACCCAGCAGCGCAACTGGATCGGCCGCAGCCACGGCGCCGAGATCAACTTCGACACCACCGCGGGCGACACCCTGACGGTCTACACCACCCGCGCGGACACGCTGTTCGGTGCGACCTACATGGTCATCAGCCCCGAGCACGCCTTCATCAAAAAGTGGGTCGACGCGGGCCTTATCCGGAACGCCGCCGCCGTCGCCGCCTATCAGGAGGAGGCCGCCCGCAAGTCTGACTTCGAGCGCACCGAGCTGAACAAGGAAAAGACCGGCGTTGTCGTCGAGGGCGTCAAGGGCATCAACCCCGTCAACGGCAAGGAGATCCCCATCTTTATCTCCGACTACGTCCTGGCAACCTACGGAACCGGCGCCATCATGGCCGTGCCCGCCCACGACACCCGCGACTGGGAGTTTGCCAAAAAGTTCGGCCTGCCCATCATCGAGGTCGTCAAGGGCACTGTGCCCAGCGACCTCGACAAGGAGGCCTTCACCGACGTGGCCACCGGCACGCTCGTCAACTCCGACTTCCTGAACGGCCTGTCCGTTGAGGATGCCAAGAACAAGATGTACGCCTGGCTCGAGGAGAACGGCAAGGGCCACAAGCAGGTCAACTTCAAGCTGCGCGACTGGGTGTTCAGCCGTCAGCGCTACTGGGGCGAGCCTATCCCCATGGTCTATTGCGACAAGTGCGGCTGGGTGCCCCTGCCCGAGAGTGAGCTGCCCTTGCGCCTGCCCGAGATCAAGGACTTTGAGCCGGGCGAGAACGGCGAAAGCCCGCTGGCGCGCCATACCGAGTGGGTCAACACGACCTGCCCCTGCTGCGGTGCCCCCGCCAAGCGCGAGACCGACACCATGCCCCAGTGGGCCGGTTCGAGCTGGTACTTCCTGCGCTACTGCGACCCGAAGAACCACGACGCCATCGCCAGCAAGGAGGCGCTCGAGTATTGGAGCCCCGTGGACTGGTACAACGGCGGCATGGAGCACACCACCCTGCACCTGCTGTACAGCCGTTTCTGGCACAAGTTCCTGTACGACATCGGCGTGGTGCCCACCAAGGAGCCGTACCAGAAGCGTACCTCCCACGGCATGATCCTGGGCCTGAACCCCCATGCCTTTGAGAACCAGCCCGATGCCGAGCGCAAGCGCCTGCTGGCCGAGTACGGCGACGAGAAGGGCGCGCGCAAGGCCCTTGTCGAGAAGTACGGCGAGATGGCCGAGCACCCCATCGTCAAGATGTCCAAGTCCCTCGGCAACGTCGTCAACCCCGACGATGTGGTCAACGAGTACGCGCTGACACGCTGCGCCTGTATGAGATGTTCATCGGCGACTTTGAGAAGGCCGCCCCGTGGAACACCTCCTCCATCAAGGGCTGCAAGCGCTTCCTCGATAAGATCTGGTCGATGAGCGAGAAGCTCGTTCCCGGCGAGGGCGTCGCCCCGAGCTGGAGGCCGTTGCCAACCGCACCATCAAGAAGGTCGGCGAGGACATTGACGCGCTGAAGGCCAACACCGCCATTGCCCAGCTGATGATCTACGTCAACGCGCTGAGCGATCAGGGGGGTGCGACCAAGGCCGAGTACGAGGTCCTGCTGGAATTGCTGAACCCGTTTGCGCCCCACATGACCGAGGAGCTGTGGCAGCAGCTGGGCCACACCGAGCAGCTGGCCTACCACGCCTGGCCGACCTACGATGAGGCCAAGTGCGTCGAGCAGACGATTGAGATCGCCGTGCAGGTCAACGGCAAGGTCAAGGCCCGCATCAAGGTGCCCGCCGCCATCGAGAACGCAGACGCCATCGCCGCCGCCAAGGCCGAGCCCGCCGTAGCCGACGCCATCGCCGGCAAGACCATTGCCAAGGAGATCTATGTCAAGGGCAAGCTGGTCAATATTGCGGTCAAAGGCTAAAATTTTATAGGCACTCTAAGGCAGAGCGAAGGCTCTGCCTTTTTTGGTGGGCGGCTGCCGCAAAGTTCCCCGGAGCGGTCAAGACCGCTCCCTACAAAGCATCCGTGAACGCGGTACTGTAGGGAGGGGTCTTGACCCCTCCGATGACGCTGCCGCTATTGCGATGCAAATATTTCGCCGCCCCTAACAAAGCGCACGTGGTTCAATAGTCCCTGTTTACAAACTCCGTCCACTACGGTATAATAAAAGATACTAAATTACTTGACGAAAGCAGGTCCTACCATGCTCATCAGTCTGATCGTACCCTGTTACAATGAAGAAGAAGCGATGCCGCTTTTTTATAAAGAAGCCTCCCGCGTGGCGGCGGAGATGAAAGCCAGCCACGGCGCGGAGTTTGAGTTTATCTTTGTGGACGACGGCTCCCGCGACGGCACGCTGCGCGTCGCGCGTGAGCTGCACGCGCAGGACCCCCGCGTGCGGTATGTCTCGTTCAGCCGCAACTTCGGCAAGGAGGCCGGTATCTATGCGGGTTTACAGGCCGCCAAGGGTGATTACGTCGCCACGATGGACGCTGATCTGCAGGACCCGCCCGCGCTGCTGCCGCAGATGCTGGACACGCTGCTGACCGGCGAGTACGACTGCGCCGCCACCCGCCGCACGACCCGCAAGGGCGAGCCGCCGCTGCGTAGCTGGTTTGCCCGCAAGTTCTACCAGATCATCAACAAGATGTCCGATACGGAAATTGTCGACGGTGCGCGGGATTTCCGCCTGATGAGCCGCAAAATGACCGACGCTGTGCTCAGCATGGCCGAGTACAACCGCTTCAGCAAGGGCATTTTCAGCTGGGTCGGCTTCAAGACCAAGTGGTTCGACTATGAGAACATCGAGCGCGTCGCCGGTACGACCAAGTGGAATTTCTGGGGCCTGTTCAAGTACTCCATCGAGGGCATCGTCGGCTTCTCCACCACGCCGCTGCTGATCGCGGCGGGGGCGGGCGTGCTGTTCTGCATCCTCGCGTTCATCGGCATCCTCTTTGTCGTCGTCCGCGCGCTGATGTTCGGCGACCCGACCTCCGGCTGGCCCAGCATGGTCTGCATCATTCTGCTGTGCAGCGGCGTCCAGCTGTTCTGCACCGGCATTGTGGGCGAGTACCTCGCCAAGACCTACCTGGAGGTCAAGCACCGTCCCATCTACATCGTCGCCGAGACCGAAGAAGACAAAAAGTAAATCATGCGTGATATGACCAAGGGTGCCCCGCTGGGGCACCTCTTTCTGTATGCGGTGCCGCTGCTGCGGTGCTGGCCCCGCGGGTGGGCCTGCCCGGCATCGCCTTTGCCTGTGCCTTCGGCTGGTGCGTCATGCTGGCGTTTGAAGTGCCGTATTATTTTTGGACGTGCAGGGAGTTATAAGGCTTCCCCCGAGGGGGAAGGCAAAGAACGGCGGTCAGGGAGCTGGCCGCCGTTTTTTTATTCTGTAAAATTTCCCCAATATCCCGCGTTTCCGATTGTAATTTCTTCGACAAAATGCTACACTAATACTATCTATCCACAGCATAAAATCTGCCCAAGAGAGGTAACGCACCGTGCCAGAAGAACGCAAAGTCTACCGCCGCCCTGCCCGGACGGCTGCGCCCGCCCCGCAGGCCGGGCAAGCAGCCCCGCGCCCCGACGCGCCCCCGCCGCCGAAGAAAAAGAAACGTCCCGGCGCCAAACGCCGCCGCAGCCGCCTTGTGCTGGGGCTGTGTTTGCTCTGCCTGCTGGTCGTGGTCATTGTGTCGGTGGTGCTGGTGCGCTGCTCGGCAGAGGAGGAAGGCCCCGCCGCGGCGGACTTCGGCACGCCCGCCGCGGCCTGGCAGAAAAACGATCTGGGCTACTACTTCAACACAAGCGGCCGGGCCATGCCCGCCGCGGTGCTCAAAGGCATGGACGTATCCAAGTTCCAGGGCGAGATCGACTGGGAAAAGGCCAAGGCTGCCGGCATCGACTTTGCCATCATCCGCTGCGGCTTCGGCGGCGAGTGGGACGGCCAGGAGGAAAACTGGGCGCAGGATGACCCCCAGTGGCGGCGCAACGCCGACGAATGCACCCGGCTGGGCATCCCGTTCGGCGCGTACCTTTATTCCTACGCCACGACGGTGGAGGAGGCCCGCAGCGAGGCCGACCACGTCGCGCGGCTGCTGGGCCTGACCGCCCCGCCGCAGGAGGGGCTGGACGACTACACCGCCGCGCCCTACCGGCTGAGCTACCCGGTCTACTACGACCTCGAGGATAAGTACATCAGCGGCGTTTTCCCCTCCGAGATGGCCGAGATCACGCAGGCGTTCTTTGACCGCCTGACCGAGTACGGCTACACCGGTGCGCAGGGGCTGTATGCCTCCCGCAACTGGGTACGCGCCCGCATGACGGATCCTGCCTTTGACAAATGGCGCGACAACCTCTGGATCGCGCGGTTCTCCGACGATTTGGACTACGCGGGCACCTACGATATGTGGCAGTGCACCTTCAGCGCCCCGGGTGCGGACTACGGCGTCCAGAGCGAGACGGTGGATCTGGATTTTGTCATGAGACCGTTTAAATTTACCGGTGTATCCGCCTGCAACGGCAAAACCGCCGCGCCGGTGCTCCTGAACGATACCTACACCGACGAGCTGCACATGGACGGCAAGGACGCCTACGCCACGCTGGCGACGAACGAGCCGGGCAAGGAGGACGGCGGACGCAGGGTCTACTGGACGACGAGCGACAAGACCGTGGCCACCGTGGACAAAAACGGCACGGTCCGCGCCCGCACCGACAGCGGGGAATGCACGATCACGGCCACGCTGGCCGACGGCACCGAGAGCCTGACCTGCCGCGTGCGGGTCGGGGACATCACGGTCCCGATCTTTGCCACGGCGGGCCTGCGCGGGGACCGCGCCACGCTGGCGGACGCCGCCGCGCTCAAGGGCGCGACCCCGGATTCCATCCTGCTGGACGCGGGCGACAGCCTGCACGGCACCGAGAGCGCCAGCCTGACCGGCGGTATGGATATGCTGTCGGCGTTCTCGGCGGCGGGGTACGACCTGCACGCCATGGCGCTGACCGACTTTGCCTACGGCACGACCCGCCTGGTCAGTGATGCCAACATGGGCAGCGGCCCGTCGCTGGCGTCCAACCTGCTGAACAACGAGGGCACCGCTGTGTTCTACCGCTCCACAAGCTGGAGCCGCAACCGCGTGACCAATGGCCGCTACACCGTCGTGGAGCGCGCGGGGTATAAAATCGGCTTCTTTGTGCTGAACGACCCGGCGCAGGCCGCGGTCATCTCGGCGTCCAACGGGGAGTTCATCACGGCCCGCGACTGGACCGACACCGCCGCCGAGCAGATCACCGCCCTGCAGAACGCCGGGTGCGATGCCATCCTTGCGATTGTCTCCACCGCCCCGGCGGGCGACTGGCAGAAGGCCCTGCTGAGCCAGGGCGTGACGGCTATTATTGACGGAACAACGGCGGAAAACGGCACGAACGTGCTGGGCGCGGACCTGGGTCTGACCGGCGTGGCGCAGCTGGACCTGGTCTTTACCCAGGGCGGCGGCTGCCGTGTCGAGCTCCGGCAGCCTGTGGCGGCTGCCGAGATGGAGAGCCGCCGCGCCACCTGGCTGGCGATGAGCACCGCCGACGCCGCGCAGGCCGACACCGCTGCCGATGCCGCCGACCCCGGCAAGGACACCGAGGCAGTGGGCGGCAGCGACACCACCGCCCCCACCGAGACGGCAGACGAGGCCCAGCAGGCCGGTGCGGACGCCTATACCAGCGCCGCGGCAGAGATCGCCACGCTGGACGCCGACGACCAGAGCATCCTCTACACGCCGCTGTTCACCTACGCGGCCAACCCCGACGCCAACAAAACCATCAGCTTCGGCAACTATCTGGCGGCGCTCTACGCCGAGATCGTCACAAATGACCCGGCCACGGGGCTGCCGGAGGGGGCGTCCGTCGAGGCGTTCGCGGGCGGTGTGACCGAGCCGGAATACGGCGAGATCACCCGCGGGGATTTGATGGCCGCCCTGCCCGCGACAGCGCGCATTCAGCTGGTCAGCACCACCGCAGAAGCCGCCCGGGCGCTGGCCGACGGCGGCACGGTCAGCCGCGTCTACCAGAACAGTCTGACCGAGTACGCCCCCGAGGGGGATGTAGTCTACATCGTCACCGACACGGCGACTCTGGCCGGTCTGGGTGCGGAGTACACGGTCCTGCGCGATTACGGCGATGTCTTTTGGAGCGTGCGGATGAACATCAACGACCTGACCGCTAACTTTACCACAGAGTTTGTGCTGCCGGAGGCCCCGCAGTACGGGGTCGGACGCAGAGGCTGAACCGGGGACGGCAGCCCCCCAACATCCCCAAATAAAGGAGGTTCTCCCACATGAAGCTCACATTCTTAGGCGCTGACCGGGAAGTGACCGGCAGCTGCACACAGCTGGAGGCGGCGGGACACCGCTTTCTGATCGACTGCGGCATGGAGCAGGGCCGCGACGTGTATGAGAACGCCGACCTGCCCTGCGCGCCCGGCACCTATGAGGCACTGCTGCTGACCCATGCGCACATCGACCACTCGGGCCGCATCCCGTACCTGTACAAAAACGGCTACCGCGGCCCCATCTATACCACCGATGCGACCCGCGACCTCTGCGCCATCATGCTGGAGGATTCCGCCCACATTCAGGAGCAGGAGGCCGAGTGGAAAAACCGCAAGGCCATGCGCAGCGGCGCCGAGATGATCGAGCCGGACTACACCGTCGAGGACGCGCAGAACGTCATGAAGCAGTTTGTGCCCTGCCCCTATGAGACGTGGCAGACGCTGTTCGACGGGCCAACCGGCAAAATCGAGATGCGCTTTACCGATGTGGGGCACCTGCTGGGCAGCGCGTCCGTCTCGCTGCGCATTGCGGAGCCGGGCCGCACGCCAGAGATCATCGTTTTCTCGGGCGACATCGGCAACACCCATCAGCCGCTCATCAAGGACCCGTCTAACCCGGGCCACGCGGATTACCTTGTCATGGAATCCACCTACGGGGACCGCAGCCACGGCCCGAAACCGGATTATATCGGCGATTTGAGCGCCGTGCTGCAATCGACGTTCGACAAGGGCGGCAATGTCGTCATCCCCAGCTTTGCCGTGGGCCGCACGCAGGAGCTTTTGTATTTTATCCGCCAGATCAAGGCCGAGGGCCGTATCAAGGGCCACGAAAACTTCCCGGTCTTTGTGGACAGCCCGCTGGCGAGCAAATCCACCACGATCTTCCGGGAAAACTTTGCCGAGTGCTACGACGACGAAGCCCTCGCCCTGGTGCGGAGCGGCCGGAACCCCCTGCAGTTCCCGGGTCTGCACGTCAGCGAGACGAAAGAGGAATCCATGGCCATCAACGGCGACCCGACGCCCAAGGTCATCATCTCCGCCGCCGGCATGTGCGACGCGGGCCGCATCCGCCACCACTTAAAATATAACCTCTGGCGGCCCGAATGTACGGTGCTGTTCGTCGGCTACCAAAGCCCCGGTACTTTAGGCAACGCGCTGGTCAACGGTGCGCAGGAGGTCAAGCTCTTTGGCGAGCCGGTGCAGGTCAGGGCCCGCATTGCGCAGCTGGGCGGGCTTTCGGGTCACGCCGACAAGGACGGGCTGGAAGCCTGGCTCCGCGCCTTTGACGAAAAGCCGAAGTTCGTCTTTGTCAACCACGGCGAGGACGCCGTCGCCGAGCACTGGGCCAACCATCTGAAGGAGGAGGGCTACGAGGCCGACGCCCCCTACAACGGTTCGATCTGGATCGCCGCCGAGGACCGCGTCGCCTGCGCCGAGGTCGGCAATACCCAAAAGATCATCAAGACGAAATCCGCCGAGACCGTGCGCACCAGCGCGGCCTATGACCGGCTGGCCAACATGGGCCAGCGCCTGCTGGAGGTCATCCGCCACAACCGGGGCGGGGCCAACAAGGACCTTGCAAAATTTGCCAGCCAGATCGCTGCGCTGTGCGACAAATGGGATCGATAACATTGACAAAAGCAAAAGGAATATGGCAGACGCTGCCCGCACCCCTGCGCGGCGCGGCGACCCTGCTGGCAGTGCTGGCGCTGGCCGCGCTGCTGACCACGGTGCGGCACAATGCCAGCGCCTACCTGACCGGCGTGTGGGATACAGCCTCCCAGACGCTCGTCTATGGCCGCATCCACCAGATGGAGCAGGGACAGTACGCCCCCGGCGGCTTTCTGGGTGTCTACACCGACGATTGGAGCGACGACACGAACCGCGCACTGTTCCGGGACGACACCCCCACCGACGCGGCGGCGTTCCACCCCTACACCCACCAGTCGGGCTTGCAGGGCTGGCTGTTCGGCAGGGTCAACCGTCTGCTGCGGCACTGGCTGCCCGACGGTCTGGCGCGGGAGACCGCCCTCTACTGGCTGAACAGCACGCTGTTCTACGCGGCGGAGCTGCTTGTGGCGCTGGCCGTGTGGGAAGAATTCGGCCCGCTGGCGGCAGCGTTCGGGTTTGCGTCGGTGCTGCTGGCCCCCTGGCTGCAGCGCGGCATGAAGGACCTGTACTGGTGCCTGTGGACCTGGCTGCTGCCGCTGCTGGCGGCGCTTTGGCTCTGCCATTGCACCTGCGTGCGCGGCAAAACGCCCCGCGGGTGCTGGCCGCTGGTGGCCGCCGCCTGCATGGTGCGCTGCATGTGCGGGTTTGAATTTATCACAACATTTTTGATCCTGTGTGAGATCCCGCTCTGCTACGCGGCAGCCAAGGCGTATTTTGTGCGGCGCGACCCGCACGGCGCGCTCGTCTGGCTGGGCCGCACCGTCGGGGCGGGTGTCTCGGCGCTGGGCGGTGTGACTGCGGCGCTGACGCTCTGGTTCGCACAGGAATGGCTCTGCTTCGGCAGCGCGGCGGACGCCTGGCAGAACATGACCCGGGCCGTCACGGACCGCATCAGCCTGACGGACAGCGCGGTGCGGGACGTGAACGTGCCGCAGGTGCTCGCGCAGTATTTCCGTGAGAGCACGGAGCCGCTTTTGCAGCTCGGGCCCGTCAGCGTCACGGCATGGCAGCTGCTGCTGTTTGCGCTGCTGGTCGGCGCGGTGAGCGTTGTTGCCTGCCTGCGCCGCGGCACGGCGGCGCAGCTGGTGCCGCCGTGCATCGTCTGGGGGCTGGGGCTGGCGGCCCCGGCGTCCTGGATGGTGCTGTCCAAGGCGCACGCTGCGATCCATACCCACCTTGTACCGATGCTGTGGCACTTTGCGTTTGTGCCGATCAGCTGTATGCTGTTGCCGGTGCTGGCAAAACTCATGATCCCGGGGAGGAAAAAAGACCTTGTGGCATCCCATTAAACACTACAAAACGATCCGCCATCACAAAATGCTGGTGATGAAAAACTGCTTCCGCTGCGGGCTGTACTGGCAGGGCCTGACCCACGATGTAAGCAAGCTGGCACCCGTGGAGTTCTGGGCCGGGGCCAAATACTGGCAGGGGACGTGCAGCCCCAACAACGCCCAGCGCCAGGCCGAGGGCTACAGCGCCGCCTGGCTGCACCATAAGGGCCGCAACAAGCACCATCTGGAATACTGGATCGACTACGCGCCGGACGGCGACCATGCCATGGCCGGTATGCGGATGCCCGCCCGCTACGTGGCCGAGATGGTCTGTGACCGCATTGCCGCCAGCAAGAACTATAAGGGCGACAAGTACACCGACGCCGCGGCGTGGGAGTACTATGACCGCAGCAGGGACCACTACATCCTGCACCCCGAGACCCGCAAGGAGCTGGAGACCTGCCTGCTGATCCTGCGCGACGAGGGCGAGGACGCCTGCTTCCGGTATATCCGCACCGAGCTGCTCGGCAAAAAAGCATAAGAAAAAGACCCCCGCAGCGTCAGGTGCTGCGGGGGTCGTGTTTTATGTAGGTTGAGTTCCGTCATTCCCGGCGGGAACATCTGCATCGGAGGTGTTCTCCGGGGGCGTGGGTGTCGGCTCCGCGGTCGGCTCGGGCGTGGGGGCGGCGGTCGGTTCAGGCGTGGGCGCCGGTGTCGGCTCTGTAGTCGGTTCGGGTGTGGGACTCGGCGTTGCAGTCGGCTCAGGTGTCGCAGTCACCTCAGGTTCCGGGGTGGCGGTGGCCTCGGCCTCACTGCTGGCCGGTGTCTCGGTCGCCTCGGGCTTGGGGGTGGCGGTTTCGGCCGGCACAACGACCGGCACCGTGTAGACCACGGCGTCCTTGTCGCCGGTGTGCTTCGGGATCGTCGTCAGCGCGGGGCGGTCATCTTCGGTAATGTAGCTGTGGGTGCGGATATAGTTGAACAGCGCGTCCATCGCCGTGCGGGTCAGATGGATGCCGTCGCTCGTCTCCACATAGCCGCTCTTGGCGTAGCCGGTGACGGAATCCTTCAGCACCTCGGCGCTGTTCAGGAACTTCCAGCCCTTGGCCTGGCACATTTCGACGAGCGCTTTGTTGTACTCGTCCACCTGGGTCTGGGTCAGGCTCTGGTTGGAGTGCTGCTGCCCGATGGGCGGGATGGCGTTGACGATGATGTCCACGCTGGGGTAGGCGGTGACGATGGCCTCGATGCCGGTCTGGTAGTTTTTGATGAAGTCCGCGGCCTTATAGCCGGGGTTCAGGTCGTTCGTGCCGAAGGTCAGGATGACCCGGCGCGGCTGCAATTTTGCCACGGCCTGGGGCATCGTGATGTAGCCGGATGAAGTGCTTACCTGCACGCAGGCAAAGGTCGCCAGGCTCTTGGCGGTCATACCCACCGAGCCGATGGCGTTGTCGTAGCTGCAATAGTCGAACATGCGGTACATGCGGGCCGTGTTGCTGTCGCCCAGAAACAGCGTCTCGTCCACATAGCTGTCGCCCGCGTCGGCGGTCTGCTCAAGGATCGTCGAGGTGTAGGCCTGGGTATCAATGGTGTTTTCTTCTTTATTATAGCCGCTCTCGACGACCATGGACGCGCTGTCCACGGTGGACACGCTCTGGGCGTCCGCGCCGCCGAGGTCGATGCCGCCGATGAGCACCAGCGAGATACCGACGCTGACCAGCAGCATGACGCTGCACAGAGCCAGCACCAGATACATCTTACTGCGCATATCCAGCGCTTTTTTCTTTGTGATTTGGTTTTGCCTGCCATGAAAGGCTCCTTTCGCGTGGGAGCATGGAGTGTTTACACAATATGTAAATTCATTTTACACCATTTCCCACCGGAACGCCAGTCTTTTTGCAATTTTTACATAATTTGCCGCAAAACAAAAACCCCGCCGAAGCGGGGGTAAACAGAAATGAGGATGGTGAATTGAAAAGGCTTCCCCTGAGGGGGAAGCTGTCCGCGAAGCGGACTGATGAGGGCGGAGTTTGCCAGCAGTACCCGTTTACGGTCTGCATCCGGCAACTTCCCCCTCATCCGGCCCTGCGGGGCCACTTCCCCCCAGGGGGAAGGCTTTGGGAGAATCATTCCTTCGGCAGCAGATGTGCCTTCTCCAGGGCGGGGCGCAGGGCGATGTACAGGACAACGGCGCAGACGGTGGAGAGCAGGGAGTTGACCAGCGTCACACCGCTGGCGATCTTGGTCACGACGGAGACGAACTCCGCGGGCTGGCCAAAGATGTACAGGTTGCGGAAGTAGCCGATGAACGGATCGGTGAACACGTTGACCAGCAGGCCGCTGAAGGCCGACGCCGTGACGGCGGCCACGTACTTGAGCTTGTTGCCGGTGGGGAAGGTCCTGAGGTGGATGACCTTGTGGGACACCGCGCCGCAGACCAGACCGATGATGAATTTCAGAATAAAGGTCGTGATGGCGTAGCCCGGGTCACCGGCGACAACGTCGGCCAGCGCCAGGCCGATGGCACCGGCCAGACCGCCGGACACACCGTCCAGCAGCATGGCGGTCAGCGCCGTGAAGGTGTTGCCCAGATGGAAGCTGGACCCCGTGCCAAAGACGTTCGGGATGCGGAAGAACTCATACGCGACAAAGCTCAGCGCGGCCATGATGCCGATGATGCTGATTTTCTGCACGGTGAATTTCGTTTTGGTCAGCGCTGCGATCAGCAGTGCCAGGGCTGCTACGACGAACAGCAGCAGCCACATCGTTGCGGTAGACATAGTTTCGTACACCTCTATTGACATTTTCCTTCCGGGAAGGTATGTTTTTATTATACTGATTTCTGGCTCTGAATAAATGCTCAGTTTTTAAATTTTTTATGGGGCCAGTATGGAGGACTGTCATGATAGAGTTGGATGCCGACCAAAAAACGCCGCTGTATGAGCAGCTGTACGCCGCCCTGGCGGATGAGATCCGCACCGGCCAGCGCGCACCCGGAACGCCGCTGCCGGGCCGCCGCACGATGGCTGCGCAGCAGGGCGTCAGCGTCAACACGGTGGACGCCGCCTACCAGATGCTGGCCGCCGAGGGTCTGGCCGAGCCGCGCCCCCGCAGCGGCTTTTATGTGCAAAAGACCTACGGCATGCTGCACAGCCGCGCCCGCCGCGCCCCCGCCGCCCCTGCACCGCAGCCGCCCGCCGCGCCGCAGCCGGTCTACGACCTGTCCACCGGCAGCGTGGACACGGCCCTGTTCCCGGCGCGCAGCTGGGGACGCATCCAGAAGGAGCTGCTCTACCAGCGGCCCGAGCTTTTACAGCGCGGCGAGATGCAGGGCGACGCCCCGCTGCGCACACAGATCGCGGAATATTTGTCGGTGTACCGCGGTGTGGAATGCACGCCGGAGCAGATCGTCGTCGGCGCGGGCATTGAGTATCTGCTCGGGTGCCTGGCGCACCTGTTCAGCGACGGCATGGCGGCCATCGAGAACCCCGGCTACTTCCGCACGCGGACGGTCCTGCAGAACAGCGGCATTCCCTGCACGCTGGTGGACATTGACCGCGAGGGCCTTCCCGCCGACGCGCTGGAAAAAAGCGGCGCAAACCTCTGCTATCTGACGCCCAGTCATCACTTTCCGACGGGTGTTACGATGCCCGCGACCCGCCGCGCCCAGCTGCTGGCCTGGGCAGCGGCCCGGCCCGGGCGGTACATTTTGGAGGACGACTACGACTCGGAGTTTCGCTTTGATACGCGCCCTCTGCCCAGTTTGCAGGGCATGGCGGGCCCGGACGGCCCGGTGGTCTACCTGACGACGTTTTCAAAAAGTCTGGCCCGGGCATCCGCATTGCCTGCATGGTGCTGCCGCAAAGCCTGCTGGCGCGCTATCGCCGGGATTTTGCGACCTACGCCAACACGGTCAGCCGCTTTGAGCAGCAGCGCTTTGCGAGTTCATGGCGGCGGGTATTTCACACGGCATCTTGCCCGGATGCGCCTTGCCTCAAGCGCCGTATGGAGGCGTTTGCGGCAGCGCTGCGCGT
>ENA-OQIJ01000258-OQIJ01000258.1-human-gut-metagenome-genome-assembly--contig:-NODE-258-length-13919-cov-2.977813_pt1 | contig 13919 bp, 12 predicted proteins | sample MGYA00242582_ERZ504747 | MGnify/ENA primary metagenome ERZ504747 (study PRJEB26092, sample SAMD00036435) | human gut metagenome | host: Homo sapiens | study: EMG produced TPA metagenomics assembly of...
GCCGTCCTCAACCACGTACTTGCTGGCGTAGCTCTTGCCCAGCTCGATGGGCAAAAACTCGCAGCCGCGCTGCAGCATTTCGTTTTCCAGCTGCAGGCTGACCAGCGCGTCATCGTCCTTGGCGGTGCGCTCGTCCTTGGGGATCTTTTCGTTGTCGCGCAGGTGCTGCTTCGCCACACGGACGCCGCCCACGGCGGCCTCGTAGTCAATATCCGCGCCGCGCACCGTGAAGTACACCGCGTAGAAGATGGCCGGGTGGTAGACCTTGAACCACATCAGGCGGATGGCCGCCATCAGGTAGGCCACGGCATGGGCTTTGGGGAACATATACTTGATCTTGCGGCAGGATTCAATATACCAGTCGGGCACATCGTGCTCGCGCATGGCTTCCTCCCACCCGGGCTTGAAGCCGCCCTTGGCGACCTTGCCCTTACGCACGGCCTCCATGATGTCGAACGACATCTTCGGCTCCAGTCCCTTGCGCAGCAGATACAGCATGATGCTGTCACGGCAGCCGATGACCTCCGCAATCGTGCAGGTGCCCGAGCGGATCAGCTCGTCGGCGTTGCCGGTCCAAACATCGGTGCCGTGGGACAGGCCTGAAATTTGGATCAGCTCGGAGAAATTTTTCGGCTGGGCGTCCAGAAGCATCTGACGCACAAAGTTTGTGCCCATCTCGGGGATGCCGAAGGTGCCGGTTTTGGAGCCGATTTGCTCTTCGGTCACGCCCAGCGCTGCCGGGCTGGTCAGCAGACTGTAGACCTTCTCGTCGTTCATCGGGACGGAATCAATCGGGATGCCGGAGTATTCCTCAAAGAACTTGTAGAAGGTCGGCACATCATGCCCCAGCTCATCCAGTTTGAGCAGCGTGTCGTGCAGGTATTTAAATTCAAAGTGGGTGGTCAGCAGGCCGCCCTTGACGTCGTCCGCCGGGTGCTGGATGGCGCAGAAGTCGTAAATGTCGAAGGTATCCGGCACGACGACCATGCCGCCGGGGTGCTGGCCGGTCGTGCGCTTGACGCCGGTGCAGCCCATGACAAGGCGGTTTTCCTCGGCACGGTTGACGGTCTTGCCGCGCTCCTCGAGGTACTTTTTGACGTAGCCGTAGGCCGTTTTGTCCTGCAAACCGGAGACGGTGCCCGCCTTGAACACGTTTTCCTTGCCGAACAGTTCCTCTGTGTAGCGGTGGACGTGGGACTGATACATGCCCGAGAAGTTCAGGTCAATATCAGGCTCCTTGTCGCCGTAGAAGCCGAGGAAGGTCTCGAACGGGATGTCGTGGCCCTCGACGATCATCGGCTTGCCGCAGACCGGGCAGGTCTTGTCGGGCAGGTCGAAGCCGTCAAAGTGTACGCCATCGTTGATCCACTCGCTGTGCTTGCAGTTGGGGCACAGATAGTGCGGCGGCATCGAGTTGACCTCGGAAATGCCGGAAAAGTGCGCGACGGCGGATGAGCCGACGGAGCCGCGGCTGCCGACCTGATAGCCGCCCGCATTGGAGTAGGCCACCAGACGCACGGCAATGACGTACAAAACGGCGTAACCGTGGCCGCAGATGGAGTCCAGCTCCTTTTTCAGCCGCTTTTGCAGCACGTCGGGCAGCGGGCTGCCGTAGTCGCGCGCCGCATGTTTCCAGGTGTCGTCGCGCAGCTCCTGTTCCGCGCCCGGGATGCTGGGCGGGTAGGTGCCCTTGGGAATGGCGCGCAGGTTGTTGTCGATGGTCGCGGCGATCTTGTTGGGGTTCGTCACCACAATTTCATACGCCTTTTCCTGCGGCAGATAGCTGAAATCCTCCAGCATATCGGGCGTGGTGCGGAAGTAGAGCGGGGCCTGGTTGTCCGCGTCCTTGAAGCCGTTGCCGGCCTGCAGAACAGCGCGGTAGATCCAGTCCTCCGGCTCCTGAAAGTGAGAGTCGCCCGTGGCGACAACCGGCTTATGCAGGTCCTCGCCCAGCTTTATGACGGTGCGGTTGAAGTTTTTGATGGCCTCGATCGAGTCCACCTGCCCGTTGCGCACCATGAATTCATTGTTGCCGAGCGGCTGCACTTCGAGATAATCGTAATAATCGGCAATGCGGAGCAGCTGTTCGTAGGGCTGACCGGCCACGATTGCCCTGTAAAGCTCACCTGCTTCACAGGCCGGGGAGAGCAGCAGGCCCTCGCGGTACTGGTTCAGCAGGCTGCGCGGCACGCGCGGTTTCTTAAAGAAATACTGCGTGTGGGCGGCGCTGACAATGCGGTAGAGGTTCTTTAAGCCCACCTGATTCTGCACCAATATAATAAGGTGGTAGTATTTCTTTTTCAGCACCTCTTTGTTGCCGCCGAGGCCGGTGTTGATAGACTCCACCGTATGGATGCCTTTTCCTCGAGGTCGGTCAGCATGACCTCATAGATGCGGGCCAGCGCCATGGCGTCATCGACGGCGCGGTGATGGTTGAAGGGCGGGATCTCGAGGTGCTTGTTGATGGTGTCCAGCTTGTAGTTGCGCAGACCCGGAAAGAGCGCCTGCCCCATCGGCAGTGTGTCGATATAGGTGTTCTCGTCCCAGCTGACGCCCGCCTTCTCCCCTGCTTTGCGGATGAACAGCATATCAAAGCTGTGGGCGTTGTGGGCCACAAGGATGTTGTCCCCGCAAAATTCTTTAAAAGCGCGGATGGCCTCCTCGGGCGTCGGGGCGTCGGCGACCATGGCATCGTTGATGCCGGTCAGGTCAACGACCTTCTGCGGGATCGGCTTGCCGGGGTTGACGAAGGTGCAGAACTTCTTTTCCTCGTTGATCTTGCCGTTTTCAACATAGACTGCGCCGATCTCGGTCAGGCGCTCGGTGTTGGAGTCGAGACCCGTCGTCTCGGTGTCAAAGACGACGAACGAGCCGGAGAGCGGCATCTCGGCGCTGCCGTAGACTGCGGGGATCATGTCATCGACGAAGTAGGCCTCACAGCCGTAAATCAGTTTAAAGTTCGGGTCTGTTTCGTGGATGGCATCGGTGGCCAGCATCGCTTCGGGGTAGCCCTGGCAGACGCCGTGGTCGGTGATGGCAATGGCGCGGTGGCCCATGCGGTGAGCCAGACGCACGATCTTGCCGGGGTCGTTGAAGCCGTCCATCGAGCTGGACTTGGTGTGCAGATGCAGCTCGACGCGCTTTTCGCCGTCGGGCGCGGTATCCTGGCGCTGCTCACGCTCGACCTGCAAAACGTCGTAGGGCATGATGACAAAGTCATGCTCGTACTTGTCGTACATATAGTTGCCGCGGACGATGAGGGTCGTGCCGGGCTTGAGGCCCTCCCACTTGGACATATCCGCGCCTTCTTCCCCCATGACCTTGAGGTTGACGGAGCCGGAGTAGTCGGTAATGGAGGTAAAATAAATCTTGCGGCGGCTGCCCTTGACCTCGGTAGCAAAGACGTCGCCCCAGACCGTGACCTTGCCGCCGTCGCCCAGATCGTTGAGGCGGCGGGTGTCGGTGGGCTTGAACTGCTTGCCGTAGAACAGCTTGACCGGCTTGTTCGTGAGGGCGAGACCCTCAATCGTAAAGTCGGGCGGTGTCTCCTTGGCCTCGAACTTGACAACGGGGGCCTTCTCCTGCAGGTACTGCTCAAACTCCTCCTCGGTGCGCGCCTTACCGGAATCGGCCAGGCGGACAACGGGCAGACTTCCTGTGCGCTCCTGAATCAGCTCGGCCAGCACGCGGGGCAGCTCGACGCTTTCAAGGATCTGGCGGCCCGCGCTGACGTGGACCGTGATGCCGTCCTCGCCAAAGGTGACGGGCTCGGACTTATCGAGGAAGCCGTTGACCGGCATTCCCTTTTCTTTCAATTCCTCGATCATCAGGCGCACGGCCTCGGGGGTGATGTTCGGGTAGGCAAAGTAGCTGCGGACTTGCACCTCATACCCGGCGAACACCTCGGCAAGGGACGCACAAAGACGCCCGCACAGCGCCTGATCCAGACGGTTCAGCACTGCGCAGGCAGATGACGACCTGTCTTTGTGTGCGGTAAAGCTCCACGCGGTCCACAAGCACACTGCCGAACGCCGCGCAGAACTGCTGGTCCGCCGTAAACTGCGGCCAGACCTGGGTGACAAATGGTTTCAAAGGATTCGTACCTCAATAAATGGGTGGCAATTCTTGTAGAGGACGGCGTCCTCGACGCCCCGCGGGCGGATATGGAATCTCCCCTACGGCGTAGGGGGCGATACTCGTCATCGACCCGGAAAGCGTGCGACTGCCGCAAAGTCCCTGCGGGCGAACAATGTTCGCCCCTACAAATCGTAATTCGCAGGGGTGCATTTCCTATGCACACGCAGCGAAAAATCACATCTTATGAATTTCTTCCAGCAACTGGCCGACAATATCGCCCTTGAGCATACGGATCTTCTCGCCGCGGATGAAAAGCAGGGCCTCGTCCTTACCGCCGGCAATGCCGATGTCGGCGTCGGATGCCTCGCCGGGGCCGTTGACAACACAGCCCATGATAGCGATCTTGAGCGGTTTCTTAAAGCCCTCGTCCCGCAGACGCGCCTCGACTTCGTTGGCGATCTCGATCATCGGGTACTGGGTGCGGCCACAGGTCGGGCAGCTGATGATCTCGGGACCGGCGACGGCGTAGCCCGCCGCGCGCAGGATATCATACCCGGCATAGACCTCGTTCTCGGGTTCATCTGTCAGACTGACGCGCAGCGTGTCGCCGATGCCCTCCATCAGCAGACCGCCGATGCCCATACCGGACTTGATGAGGCCCATGCGGTTGCCGCCGGCCTCGGTCACGCCGACGTGCAGGGGGTAGTCCGTCTGGCTGGCCAGCAGACGGTACGCCGCCATCATGCGGGGCACGTTGCTGGATTTGATCGAAATAACGATATTATCAAAGTCGTATTTTTGCAGCAGCCGCACATGGTACATGGCGCTCTCCACCATGGCCTCGGGCACGGGAGCGCCGTACTTGGCCAGGATGTGCTTTTCGAGGCTGCCGCCGTTGACGCCGATGCGGATGGGCACATTTCTGGCGTTGCAGGCGTCGGCCACGGCCTTGACACGGTCATCATCCCCGATGTTGCCGGGGTTGATGCGAATTTTGTCCGCACCGGCATCCAGCGCTGCAAGCGCGGCGCGGTAGTCAAAGTGGATGTCCGCCACAACGGGGATGTCCACCTTCTCTTTAATGGCAGCCACGACGGCGGCGTCCGCCGGGTGGGCACGGTCACGCGGACGATCTGGCAGCCCGCCTTGGCGACGCGCTCTGCCTGGGCCACGTTGCCCGCAATATCCTTGACGGGCACATTCAGCATCGTCTGGACGGCAATGGGGTTCGTGCCGCCGATTTTAATATTGCCGATCTTGACTTCCTTTTTTAATTGACGCTGCATCGTAGTTCTCCTTATAAGAATCGTGAAATATCGTGCATCGTGACCAGAATCATCAGCCACACCAGCGCCACCGTACCCGCCGTGTTGATCACGCCCTGCACGCGGGGCGGCACAGGATGGCCGGTCAGACCCTCCCACGCAAGGAACAGCAGCTTGCAGCCGTCCAGCGCCGGGATGGGCAGCAGGTTAAAGATGCCGACGTTGATGGTCAGCAGAGCCAGCAGGGACAGTACCTCCCGCCAGCCGTAGTGCACGGCCTGGTTGACCGCCGACACCGTGCCGAGGGGGCCGGACAGTTCCTCCACGCCCACCTTGCCGGCGAGCAGGTCAAAAATGCTGCCCAGAATAGCCCTGCTGTAGTAAATATACATATCGCAGGTCATGACAATAACGTGCCGTAGGTCCTTTTTCATCGGCTCAACGCGGAAATCCATGCCGTACAGCACATTGCCGTCCGTGTCGCGCGTCGGGGTGAAGGTCACATCCTGCAGCTCCAGGACCTCGCTGCCGCGCAGGACCACCACGTTGCAGGTTTCCTCCTCCGCGGTGTAAAACCAATCGGTTATGTCGTAGACCGTCCAGCAGGGGTTGCTGCAAATCTGCAAAATCGTGTCGCCCTCCTGCAGGGCTGCGGAGCTTGTGGCGTTCTCGCTGAAATCCGCAATCGTCGTGCTGCCGACCTTGCCCATGGTAAGGACGAGCACCAACAGCACCGCGACGCCGAGGATAAAGTTCATCAGCGCACCGCAGAGCGTGACAAAAAAGCGCTGCCAAGCGGTGGCATCCTCAAATTTCTGGCCGCTGACGACCAGCGGGAAAAGCGTGGTTTTGCGGGGCTTCGGGGCGGGCGACGGTGCGCTCTCCCCGCTCTCGTCCTCCTCGTTGTCCTCCTCGTCAGGCAGGGGGCTGAACAGATTATAGCCGCCCAGCGGCAGCAGGCGAACAGAATAGGTCGTTCCGTCACGGGTCGTGGACCACAGGCGCGGGCCAAAGCCGATGGAAAATTCCTCTACATGGATACCGCAATGGCGCGCCGCCATAAAGTGGCCCAGCTCATGCACCAGAATGACGCTGCTAAACACGAGCAGCGATGCCAGCCCGGTCAGCAATGCAGTCATAGGCACCTCACAAGTAAAGTATTGGACGTAGAGCTGTAGGGGCCTGGCAGCCTTCCGGTTGTAGGGGCGGATGCTCGCATCCGTCCGCGGGTCGATGCCAGCATCGCCCCCTACAGAGTCACTGTTTTTTCAGATATGCGCCTCCACATAAGCGCGGGCCATGCGGTCACACTCGTGGACGTCGGCAAGCGTGTAGTCGCCGCCGAAGGAATCACTGTCGACGATGCCCTCGACCAGGCGGCCAATGTCCAGGAAGCCGATCTCGTCGCGCAGGAAGTGCGCAACGGCGGCCTCGTTCGCACCGTTGGCGGCGCAGGGAGCCAGACCGCCCTTGCGGATAGCCTTTTTGCAGGCTTTGAGGCAGCGGAAGGTCTCGTCGTCCGCTGTTGCAATGCTCAGCTTGGTCAGCGCGGTAAAGTCCAGCTCCGGCACGGGGCTGGGCAGGCGCTCGGGCCAGGTCAGCGCATACTGGATAGGAATGCGCATGTCGGGCACACCGAGCTGCGCAATGATCGAATGATCCGCAAACTGCACGGCGGAGTGGATGATGCTCTCACGCTGGACGACGATCTGAATCTTATCCTCGGGCAGGCCGAACAGCCACGCGGCCTCGATCAGCTCCAGACCCTTGTTCATCAGGGTCGCAGAATCAATCGTGATTTTGGCGCCCATATTCCAGTTCGGGTGCTTGAGCGCGTCGGCCTTCGTCTTGGTGCGCAGCTGCTCGGTGGTCATGCCGAAAAACGGGCCGCCGGAGGCCGTCAGCAGGATCTTCTCCAGCGTTTTGGCGCTGTGCTGATCCTGTAAGCACTGGAAAATCGCGCTGTGCTCACTGTCCACGGGCAGCAGGTGGACGCCGTGCTTTTTGACAGCATCGGTCACAAGATGGCCGCCCGTGACAAGGCTTTCTTTGTTGGCCAGCGCCAGGTCGTGGCCGCTCTCAATCGCGGCCAGCGAGGCGTCGAGGCCCGCAATGCCGACAACGGCGTTCAGCACCGTGCCCGCGCCGTCCATACAGGCCAGCGTGCGCAGCCCCTCCGCGCCCTTGAGCAGCTTCGGCGCGTCGGCCTGCCCGGCCAGCGCGGCGGAGAGCTTGTCAAACGCGGCGGGGTCGGTGACGGCGACGTACTTCGGGTGGAACTCCGTGATCTGCGCCAGCAGCTTATCGACGCTGGAATTGGCGGACAGGCCGAACACCTCATAGCCGTGCATACGGCAGACGTCCAGGCTCTGGGTGCCGATGGAACCCGTGGAGCCCAAAAGTGTGATGACTTTACTCATTTTTACGATTCCTCACAGCAGATAGAAGAAGTAGCGCACCGCGATGGAAACAAAGGGCGCGATGAACATGACGCTGTCAAAGCGGTCCAGAATGCCGCCGTGCCCCGGGAAGATCGTGCCGTAATCCTTGATGCCGACCTGGCGCTTGACGGACGACGCGAACAGGTCGCCCAGAATGCCCAGCACCGATGCCACGGCACCCATGCCCAGCAGCACCAGATAATGCTTCGGCTGTACCTGAATGCTGATGACGTTGATTTGGCCGACAGCAGCGAGTAGACGAGCGTCAGCACACAGCCCGCAGCCATGCTGCCCAGCACGCCGCCCACAGCGCCCTCCACGGTCTTGTGGGGGCTGACGATAGGAGCCAGCTTGTGTCTGCCGAACGCACGGCCCGCAAAGTAGGCCGCGGTGTCTCCGCCCCAGGCAAAGCAGAGGATCAGCAGAATGAAATAAATTGCGTCATAGCGATATTCTGCAAAGGGCAGCATCCGCTTTAAGTGGATGAGCGAGTAGAAGCAGAACGTGATGACGCCCGAGAAGTAGACAAACCCCGTCAGCTTACCGAAATCCAGTGTTTTGACGTGGGCGATCTGACAGACGTTGTAGAACAGCACCGTCAAAAAGGCCGCGGGCAGCAGCAGGCCGCGCACCATCTGCGATGTGCTCAGCATGACCAGCAGCGTCAGCGGCACAGCGGCGGCATAGAGATACCACTGCTTTTTGCCAAAGCCCATAGCGGAAAAAACCTCATGGATGGCAATCAGGCAGACGGCACTTAATACCAAGTCAAACAGGAAGGTGTCAAAAAACGCCAGCACAACGGCCAAAACGCCCAGGCCGACAGCGGCGGTGATGATGCGGGTCTTCATAAACGGTGGTTTCCTTTCGCGGAATCGTTTTATTCAATGATGCAATAACAGCCTATGCGGGCGTGTCGCATGACATGCCCGCACAGGCTATCGTTCATGGAGAGATCAGACCTCCATGATTTCCTTGTTCTTGTCGGCGCAGGTGTCGTCGATCAGCTTGACATATTTGTCGGTCAGCTTCTGGGTCTCTTCCTCCAGCTTCTTCTGGTCGTCCTCGGTGAGCTCGCCGGCCTTCTTCATAGCCTTGAACTTGTCCATGGCGTCGCGGCGGATGTTGCGCACGGCAGTCTTGGCGTCCTCGCCCTGCTTCTTGACATCCTTGGTCAGCTGCTTGCGGCGCTCCTCGGTGGGGGCCGGGAACACCAGGCGGATGACCTGGCCGTCATCAATGGGGTTGATGCCGATGTCGCTGGTCTGGATGGCCTTGGAGATGGGCTTGAGCATCGAGCGGTCCCACGGGGAGATGGTCAGGATGCGGGCCTCGGCGACGGCGACAGCCGCGATCTGCTGGATGGGCGTGGGGCTGCCGTAGTAATCGACCGTGACCTTGTCCAGAATGGCGGGGTTGGCGCGGCCTGCGCGGATGGAGGCCAGCTCATGGATGAGGTGGTTGACACTGGCATTCATTTTTTCTTCAAAGGGTTTCGTCGTGCTGCTCATAATGAAATTCTCCTTATTTTAAGATAGTATAGGGGGAAAATATGAATTTTTCAATTTGTGCTTTTGCGTCTTATTCCCTGACCAGGGTACCGACGCTTTCGCCCTTGACAGCCTTGGCAATGTTGGCGGGCTGGCCCAGATCGAACACGAGGATGGGCAGACCGTTGTCGCGGCAGAGGGTCGCGGCGGTGGAGTCCATGACAGCCAGGCGCTCATCCAGCACGCGGGTGAAGGTCAGCGTGTCGTAGCGCACGGCGTCGGCGTACTTGTGGGGGTCCTTGTCATAGACGCCGTCGACCATCGTGGCCTTGAACATGGCGTCCGCGCCGATCTCCAGTGCGCGCAGGGCGGAGGCCGTGTCGGTGGAGAAGATCGGGTTGCCGGTGCCGCCGCCGAACACGACGATCTTGCCGCTTTCCAGCGCGGCAATGGCCTTGTCGCTCGTGAAGCACTCGGCGACCTGCGGCATGAAGGAGCTGGTCATGACGACGGCGTCCACACCCTGCTGGCGCAGCGCGTCCTTGACAGCCAGCGCGTTCATAACAGTGGCCAGCATACCGATCTTGTCGGCGTCCATGCGGTCCATTTTGCCGCTGGAGCGTCCGCGCCAGAAGTTGCCGCCGCCCACGACGATGCCGATCTGGGCACCGAGGTCGTGCGCAGCCTTGATGCCCGCGCAGATGGAGGCGATGGTCTCCTCATCAAAGCCCGTGCCCTTGGGGCCGGACAGAGCCTCGCCGCTGACCTTCAGAAGAATACGTTTATACTGAATTGCCATAAAAAACACCACCTGTAGTTATTTTGGCGGTCCGCTGTGCCGTGCAGGCATAGTAAACCATTCTCTTTGTATAACATTTTACAATAATTTGGGCTTAAAGTAAAGCGGTGTGGAAAAAAAATGAGGCTGCCCGTCTCCTTAAAGCCTTCCCCTGTGGGGAAGATGGCCCAGCAGGGCCGGATGAGGGGCAGGTTTGCCACAGCAGTCAGCGGGCGGGGCCGCTGACAGCTTCTCCCGAGGGGGAAGCCATGCAGCAAAAAAGCGCCGCCCCTTCCAAGACAGCGCTTTTACTACTGCATCGAAGTATCCGCTACCAGAACCGCCAGCTCCCGGCGTATCAGTCTGCGGCGGTTCTGCCGGTCAGCGAGACGCTCGGTGGGCGAGGTCAGCACCATGCCGTCGAGCGGCGGCGCGGCGGGCAGCGTGAACTGCAAGCTCATACCCGGCCCCTGCCCTACGGTCAGCGCCCAGCCCATGGCGCTTGTGTAAGCGGCAACCAGCGGCAGGCCCAGCCCGCCCGCGTGGAGCAGGCGTTCGCTCCATTGCCCCTCGGTCAGCAGGGCGGCGGCATCGGGCGGCAGACCCGGGCCGTTGTCCCTGTAGCAGAGCCGACCCGGCGTGCAGAGCAGCATAATGTGCGCCGCACGGTCCGCGGCCAGTGTGTTGGAGACAAGGTTCGTCAGCAGACCGTTGAGCAGCGAGGCATCCCCCGCCGTGGGCAGCACGTCCAGCCCGTCGGCCTGCAGCGTCACGGTAAAGGGCAGCGCGTACTGCGCGGCCTCCTCCTGCAAAATACTGCAAAATTCCCGCAGCTGCCCCAGCAGGTCGATGGGCTGCGGCACACAGGTGCCGTGCAGCAGCGCCGCCGTGGCGGCATCCGACGCCTGGTCCCCCAGCCGCCGCAGGCAGATCAGCTGCGTCTGCAATTCCTCAAGCAGCGGCATCAGCTCGGCGCGCTCTGCCGGGTTTACCGCGTGCTGCAAGCGGTCCTGCAATACCTCAAAGGCGTTCTCCATGCTGTCAAACGAGCGCCGGAACCGCCCGCGCAATCCCCCGCGCAAGGCCAGCAGTGCTGTATCCTCGTTCCTTCTGTCCATGGAAAACGCCTTCTTTCCTAATTTATACAGTCGGTTCCAGTCGGCGGCGCAGCTCCTTGAGCAGCCCCTCAAACAACTGCCCGTTGGAGAGCACGCCGTTTTCCGGGCGGCCGCAGCGCAGGCAAAGTCCGCGGTACGGCTCCGCACCGCGCTTGGACATACCCGCCGACATCCTGTTCAGCGCCGAGGTCACAGTGCCGATCTCGATGTTCTCCTCCGACGCGACATACTGCTGCAAATCGCCGATCTTCTGCGGGCGCTCCGCGTACAGCGCGTAGAGCAGCATCCGCTCGGCATAGCGGTAGCCGTTCAGTGTGGACCGCGCGCCGAAGTCATCCAGCACATCCTCACAGCAGCGGCGCAGGTGGTAGAGCCGATGCTCGTCGTCCGTTGTGCCCATGCGGTAGATCTCATCGAAAAGATTCTTCATCCCGTAGGGGCGCAGCATGATCCGGTACTGGGCAAACAGGCCCAGCGCCTTGCGCGCGGCGGTTTCCTCCGGCACGGGCACCAGCACAAGGACTGCCGGCTCCGGGTCCGGCTGCATCGTGCTGATCTCCTGCAAGACCTGCGTCACGGACGGCTTGGTCAGCAGGGCGTCGAGCACAAGCACCTGCGGGCGAAGGCCGCCGTGCAGCAGCTCCAGTACCTCCTGCCCCGTCGATGCAATGGCCGCAGCGCGAACCTCGTCCCCATGGGTCCGGGCGAACAGCCGCATGGAATCGCGATCCATGCGGGAGCTGAATGCAAACAGTGCCACCACGGCGGAGGTCCGGGGCAGCCTGAGCGCCTCTCTCTGCTTTTGTCCGGCTGTTTCCGGACGGTCATGCAGCAACAACGCCATGTCAGCCCACCTTCGATCCACAGAGGTCATGCAGTACCGCGGAGGTCTGCGCAGGCTCCACGGCGTTTTCGTACAGGAAACGGGTCAGCATCCCCGCGCGCTCCTCCTCTATCTCACACAGCATACACGCCGCTGCCCGTGCCCCGTCGCGCTGGACAGTGATGACAAACGCATCCGCCTCCTGTGTCAGCGTATAGGTCACGGTTCCGGCGCATTGCAGGTCATCCAGCGCAGAAAGCTCCCGCCGGTAGCTTGCAATCAGCTTGCCTTCCATAAGGTTTCCTCCCCACATAGGTTGAATTCTTGTACCTTTAATGAGAATACTATAATTCAACCCACGCGCTGGATTCAATCCACATTGCCTATACGTTTTTATACGGGCACTGCAAGATTTGTACCATTATAGCACTATATAAAGAGAAGCGCAAGATGCAGGCGGAATTGCACCTGTTACAACATAAATTCGTATGTTACAGGATATGCCCGGCGCTTGCAAACAAAATCTGCATTACCCCCTTGACTTTTTGGCAGAAAAGAGGTACACTTATCAAGTCGAAATGACATGGGCCTGTAGCTCAGTTGGGAGAGCGTTCGGTTCGCATCCGAGAGGTCAAGGGTTCGAATCCCTCCAGGTCCACCATATTGTGCAAATCCGAACTCAATCTTCTTCGTGAAGCATTGTTTCGGGTTTGTTTTTGTTTTAGAGGGTGCGGATCCGTCCGCATCCTCTTTTTTTGTGTATCCGGTATAGCCTGGCGCGGCTGTCCCTCTCTGATGCTTGCTTTTTAATGGGCAGGATTGACATTTGCTGTGCAAATGGTTATAATTAGAACTGTTCTATTTGAGCCTTGCAAAGGAGTGATGCAGTTGCTGCCCATATTGAGCTACGTACAGCACTACAAAAAGTACCATGCAGCGCGGTTTGAGGCTGCTTCCGTACAGTACGGGCTGAACCAGCTGGAAATTGACATCCTGCTGTTTCTGCACAACAATCCAGACTGCCGCACGGCCAGCGACATCTGCCGCTACCGCGGTCTGGCAAAATCCAATGTATCGGCGGCGGTGGAGCGGCTGCGCGCACGCGGCGTGCTGACGGTCTCCCCTGCGCCGGACAACCGCCGCCAGCGGCTGCTGGGCTTTGCGCCCGATGCCCTGCCGATGGTCGCGGTACTGGCAGACATCCAGCGCTGCAGCTTGGAGCCGCTGTTTGCGGGCTTTACGGCGCAGGAGCAGCAGACGCTGCAGGACTATCTGCGCCGCATGGATGCAAACCTCCTGCGGGAGCTGAACAAGGAGTAAGAATATGACCTATCTGGTAGCATTCATCGTCTGCTTTATTGCGGGCATCGGCGCGGGACTGGGCACAGGCTTTGCGGGTATGAGCGCCGCGGCGGTCATCAGCCCGATGCTCATTACTTTTTTGGGGATGGACCCCTACATGGCCGTAGGCATTGCGTTGGCCAGCGACGTGCTGGCGAGTGCGATCTCTGCCTACACCTATGGTAAAAGCGGCAACCTGGACATTAAAAACGGCGCGGTCATGATGGCGTCGGTGCTCTGCTTCACGCTGGTTGGCAGCTATGTGGCCAGCCTCGTGCCCGGCACAACGATGGGCGGTTTCTCAACGTTCATGACGCTGCTGCTGGGCGTCAAGTTCATCGTGCGGCCCGTCATGACGACCAAGAGCGCGATGAACGCCGTCAGCGTACAGAAGCGGTTCGCGCAGTCTCTGTTCTGCGGCGCGGGCGTGGGCTTTATCTGCGGGTTCATCGGCGCGGGCGGCGGCATGATGATGCTGCTGCTTTTGCCTCTGTGCTGGGCTATGAGCTGAAAACTGCCGTCGGAACGTGCGTTTTCATCATGGCATTCACGGGCCTTCACCGGGTTTCTGTCAGTCCATTTTGCG
>ENA-OQIJ01000260-OQIJ01000260.1-human-gut-metagenome-genome-assembly--contig:-NODE-260-length-13889-cov-3.140968_pt1 | contig 13889 bp, 11 predicted proteins | sample MGYA00242582_ERZ504747 | MGnify/ENA primary metagenome ERZ504747 (study PRJEB26092, sample SAMD00036435) | human gut metagenome | host: Homo sapiens | study: EMG produced TPA metagenomics assembly of...
AAGCTGAACTTCTACCTGTCCGCCGTCGACGATCTGCTGTGCGGGGAGCACGACAATCCGAGCATCGGCTTGCTTCTGTGCAAAACGAAGAACAACGTGGTGGCCGAATACTCGCTTCGCAACGTCGAAAAGCCCATCGGCGTAAGCGAGTATCGGCTCGCCGACGTCCTGCCCGAGGGGTTTGCCGATCTGCTGCCGTCGGCGGAAGACATCGAAAAACGCCTCTGATCGACCGTTTGATCGTTCGGTCGCGAAAGGGCTGGTGCATAATGGTTTCATCGCCGAACAAAAGGAGGAGAGCATGCCGAACCTTCCCGATCTCGTCTACAATGCTGACGGGCTCATCCCGTGCATCGTGCAGGATGCCGATACCCTCGAGGTGCTCATGATGGCGTGGATGAACGCGGAATCGCTCGCGCTCACGCTCGAGCGCGGCGAGACGGTGTTCTGGTCGCGCAGCCGTCAGGAGCTGTGGCACAAAGGAGCCACGTCGGGCAACGTGCAGCGGCTCGTGGAGCTGCGCTACGACTGCGACGCCGACACGCTGCTCGCACTCGTGCATCCGGCGGGACCGGCATGCCACACCGGTGAGCGGAGCTGCTTTTTCCGCAGCATCGCACGAAACGAGGGATTTACCCCCGAAAGCTGAGCGATCTCATCATGAGGGGTTGTGAAGGGCCTGGTGAAGCTCCATAATGCTTGTTCGTAACGATGGCCACTGCGAAGGGAGCGCGCATGACCACGGAAGTCTTCGCATGCCACGACGGCCTCGATGATCTTACCGGCTTGCGGTCTAAAGAGGCCTTCTTCGCCGCGGCATCGGCCTACCTGCAGCGACCCGACGTGCGCGACGCGAGCATCGTGTGCTTCGACGTCGACCACTTCAAGCTGCTCAACGACCTGCACGGCCTCGAGATGGGCGACCGGCTGCTGGCCTACCTCGGCCGCGCCTTCAAAGAGCGCTTCTCTCCCGACGACGCCTTCCCGCTCGGACGCTTGGCCGCCGACACGTTCGCCCTGTGCGCAACAGGGGTCGAGCCGGCCTGCATCGAGCGCGCCCTCATCGACATCGCTTCCTCCTGCCCGCTCGGCGTGGACGCCATCGTGCGCGCCGGCGTGTACCACGTGGAGGACCCCGCCGCTCCCATCAGCCTCATGTGCGATCGCGCGGTCATCGCGCAGCGCACGGTGAAGGGCAGCTACTTCGATCGCGTGGCCACGTACGACCCCGGCATGCGCGCAGCGCTCATCCGCGAGCGCGAGGTGGTGGCCGGCATCGAGGCGGCCCTGCGCGACGATTGCATCGAACTGTTCCTCCAGCCGAAGTGCAACATGCGCACCGGCAAGATCGTGGGCGCCGAGGCGCTCGCGCGCTGGCGCCATCCCGAGCGCGGCATCGTGGCTCCGGGGGAGTTCATCCCGCTGCTCGAGCGCAACGGCCTCGTGCGCTCGCTCGACCTGCGCGTGTGGGAGAAGTCGGCCGCATGGGTTAGAAGCCTCATGGACCAGGGGATTCGTCCTGTGCCCGTGTCGGTGAACGTGTCGCGCGCCGACATCTACCTCATGGACGTGTCGGCCGAGCTCCATGCGCTCGTGGAGCGCTACGGCATCGATCCGTCGCTCATCGAGGTGGAGATCACCGAAAGCGCGTACTCGGAGCGCCCCGACCGCATCGTGGCCGCGTTCGACGCCCTGGCCGAGCGCGGGTTCACCGTGCTCATGGACGACTTCGGCAGCGGGTACTCCTCGCTTAACATGCTCAAGGACATCAACGTCGACGTGCTGAAAATCGACATGCGCTTCCTCGACCGCGACGACCGCCGCAGCAAGGACATCATGGAGTCGGTCATCCGCATGGCGCGCTGGCTCGATTTGCCCGTCATCGCCGAGGGCGTGGAAACGCGCGAGCAGGTGAACTTCCTGCTCGACGTGGGCTGTTCGTACGCGCAGGGCTACTACTACGCGCGGCCCATGGAAGTGGCTGCGTTCGAGGGCATGCTGGCCGACGGGTCGAACGTCGAGTACGAACAGCGCATCCTGCAGGAGGCGCGTCGCCCCGTGCTCGACTTCAAGGACCTGCTGCACGAGAACATCATCAGCGACCGCATGCTCACGAGCATCATCGGCGCGGTGGCGCTGTACACCTACGCCGACGGCGACCTGCGGCTCGTTCGCGGCAACGAAGCCTATCACCGCCTCGTCTCGACGCTCGACACCGATCTGCGCGGAGCGGAGGAGGGCGGCAGCGTGCTTCCGTTCGTCTTCGAGGAGGATCGCGCCGTGCTGCTCGAGGCGGCGGAGGAGTCGGTGCGGTCGTGCCCCGACAACGGCGCCGAGGCCGTGGTGCGCCGCGCGGGCACGCGCGGCTGCCGCTGGCACAAGCTGCGGCTGTTCCACCTCAGCACGACGGGCGGGGTGGCCACGCTCTACGCCACCATCGCCGACGTGACGGCCCACATGGAAGACATGGAGGCGCTTCGCATGAGCGAGCAGCGCTTCGAGATCGCCATGGAGGCCACGAGCATCGTGGTGTTCGAGCTCGACCTGCCCACGCGCATCGCGCGCTACTCCGAATTCGTGCAGCACGCGTTCGGCCTGTCCGAGACGGTGGTCGAAGCCCCCAGGGGCTTCATCGAGCAGAACACGGTGGCCGACGAATCCCATCGACGACTTCCGCCGCATCTACGACGAGAGTCTACGCCGGCGCGCCGAAGGGTCCTCCACGGTGGTCCGCGCGAACATGGGGCACGGGCTCCACCGTGTGGAACCGCGTGACGCTCATGGCGGTGCCGAAGAAACGACGGCCTGTCCGACCAAGGCGGTGGGCCTCGTCGAGAACGTCACCCGCGAGAAGGAGATGGAGCTGTCGCTCGAGCACCTGGCGCAAACCGAGCGCTCCATCGAGGCATGATTCGTGCCCATCTGCACCGATTCGTAGACCTTCCTCCATCGCATTTCCACGAACGCTCGGCCTTTGCGCTTGAACGAAGCAAACACATGCGGTACCATGAGGAGCAGTTCTTTTATCTCTCACGCACACCCACACACCCGTATCTCATGAGGGAATTCATGCGCGCATCCGCGCGCGTTTCACCTGTAAAAACCATTGTATAAGGAGGACCTGGGTGAAGTTTTTTCTGGACACCGCCGATCTCAACGAAATAGAAGAGGCGGCCAGCTGGGGCGTGCTCGCCGGCGTCACCACCAACCCCACGCTGTATGCGCGTACCGGCGGTAAGCTCGACGACTTCCACAACCACATCAAGCGCATCTGCGAGATCGTGGACGGCCCCGTCTCCGCCGAGAGCGTTGCCATGACGCGCGACGAGCTCATCCGCGACGGTCGCGAATTGGCCGCGCTCGCCGACAACGTCGTGGTGAAGATCCCCACTATGGTGGAGGGCCTCGCCGCCACGAAAGCGCTTTCCGACGAGGGCATTCCCGTGAACATGACGCTGTGCTTCAGCGTGCCGCAGGCCATTTTGGCCGCCCGCGCCGGCGCCCGCTACATCAGCCCCTTCGTCGGCCGCTTCGACGACATCGCCGAAGACGGCATCGCGCAGCTCGCCGACGTGGTGGCTGCCGTGAACAACTACGACTTCGGCCACGACGTGGAAATCATCGCCGCGTCCGTGCGCAGCGCGAACCACGTGACGCAGGCCGCCCTCATGGGCGCCGACATCGCCACCGTGCCGTTCGCCGCGCTCAAGAAGTGCGTGCAGCATCCCCTGACTGATCGCGGGCTCGATGCGTTCATGAAGGACTGGGAGAAAGTTCAGCAGGCATGAGCGAAAACGAAGCAGCCCCCGCGGCTCCCGCAGCCGCCCCGACCCGCCGCCGCTCCACGAGCGTGAACGCCAAAGCGTCGAACAAGGCGGACGCCCCCACGCCGGGCCGCAACTCGTCGGCCACGCGCACCCCGCGCAAATCGGTGAAGGCGGGCGGCGCGCAGCAGCAGGGCTCCGGCTCGAGCAACCGCCGGCAGAACAGCGCGAACGCGGGCAAGGCGAACAACAACGCCGGCAACGCCAACAACAGCGGCGGCAACAGCGGCAATAGCAACCGCCAGAAGCAGGGCGGCGGTCAGAACAAGCAGAACAATCAAGGCAACAAGCAGAACAACCAGAACCAGAACCACCGTCGTCAGCGGCGCCCCTACGACAACAACCGCGGCGGAAACCGCGAGGTGCAGCCGAGCGTGTCGCGCGAAGAGCTGGGAAAGCTCAAGGTTGCCGAGTTGCGCGAGAAGGCCGCCGAGCTCAACCTCGACGTCACGGGCCTCAAGAAGGCCGAGCTCGTGGAAGCCGTGTTCGGCGCGAGCGTGAAGGCCGAGGGCTTCATCGAGGTATCGGGCATTCTCGACATCCTCGCCGACGGCTACGGCTTCCTGCGCACGCAGGGCTACCTGCCCAGCGAGACGGACTGCTACGTGGGCTTGTCCACCATCCGCCGCAACGGCCTGCGCAAGGGCGACCTCGTGACCGGCCAGACGCGCCCGGCGCGCGAGAACGAGAAGTACGCCGCCATCCAGAAGGTCACGGCGGTCAACGGCACGCCCGTTGAAGAGCAGGGCAACCGCGTGCGCTTCGGCGATCTCACGCCGGTGTACCCCGACGAGTGCCTCACCATGGAGCACGGCAAGACCACCGTCACCGCCCGCGTCATCGACCTCGTGTCGCCCATCGGCAAGGGGCAGCGCGGTCTCATCGTCAGTCCGCCGAAGGCCGGCAAGACCACCATCCTCAAGGACATCGCGGCCGCCATCAGCGCGAACAATCCCGAAGTCCACCTCATGTGCCTGCTCGTGGACGAGCGCCCCGAAGAAGTCACCGACATGGAGCGCTCCATCAAGGGCGAGGTCATCTCCTCGACGTTCGACATGCCCACCGAGAACCACATCGCCGTGTCCGAGCTGGTCATCGAGCGCGCGAAGCGCCTCGTGGAATGCGGCAAGGACGTCGTCGTGCTGCTCGACTCGCTCACGCGTCTCGCGCGCGCCTACAACCTGGCGCAGCCGGCCTCGGGCCGCATCCTGTCGGGCGGCGTCGATTCCACGGCGCTCTACCCGCCGAAGCGCTTTCTCGGCGCCGCGCGCAACATCGAAGGCGGCGGCAGCCTCACCATCCTCGCCTCGGCCCTCGTGGACACGGGGTCGAAGATGGACGAGGTCATCTTCGAGGAGTTCAAAGGCACCGGCAACATGGAGCTCAAGCTCGACCGCAACCTGGCCGACCGCCGCAGTCTTCCCGGCCATCGACCCGGTGGCGTCGGGCACGCGCAAGGAAGAGCTGCTGCTCGAGCCGCAGGAGGCGCCGCTCATCTGGGCCGTGCGCCGCATCCTGTCGAACACGAACAGCACCGAGCGCGCCATGGACATGCTCATCAAGTCGCTCAAGCAAACCGAGACGAACCAGGAGTTCCTCGTTCGCACGGCGAAGAAGGCGCAGCACAGCAAGGCCGACGGCACGCTCGAGTTCTAGCGCTCGCACATCCGTCACGCCGCGGTTAACGCCCGTCGCCGCTCGCGGTCTTATAATGGAAACCGTAAGGGAGCCGCACCCGTTTGGGTGCGGTTCCGTGTCGCATGCGGTAGTATGGGCTGATGCACGATCGAGGAGGTAACATGTCTCAAGATACCAACTGGCAGCAGCAGGTGTGGCAGCAGCCGGCCGCTCCGCAGCAGCCGACCCCGCAGGCTGCCCCGTACGGATACGCACCGCAGCAGCCCCCCAAGAAAAGTAAAGGTTGGATCGTCGGTCTCGTGGCCGTCGTGCTCGTCTTCGCCCTGCTCGCGCTCGGTATGTGGTCGTGCACGTCCGTCATGTCCTCGTCGTTCGGCACCATGGGCGCGCTCGGCTCGGCGGTATCGAGCGACGACGCCGATATGCTGACGAGCGATGCCGTGGCCATCATCGACATCGACGGCACCATCCAGTACGACGGCACCACGTCGAGCCCCGAGGGCCTCAAGGCGCAGCTCGACCGCGCCGAGAAGAACTCCCACATCAAGGCCGTCGTGCTGCGCGTGAACTCCGGCGGCGGCACCGCCACCGCGGGCGAGGAGATGGCCGACTACGTGCGCCAGTTCTCCGAGCGCACGAGCAAGCCCGTCGTGGTTTCGAGCGCTTCGCTCAACGCGAGCGCCGCCTACGAGATATCCTCGCAGGCCGACTACATCTACACGGCGAAGACCACGGCCATCGGCGCCATCGGCACGGCCATGCAGATCACCGACCTGTCGGGCCTCATGGAGAAGCTGGGCATCAGCGTCGACAACGTGACGAGCGCCGACAGCAAGGATTCGAGCTACGGCACGCGCCCCCTCACCGAGGAGGAGCGCGCCTACTACCAGGACCAGGTCGACCAGATCAACGAGACGTTCATCCAAACCGTGGCCGAGGGCCGCGACATGAGCGTCGAGGAGGTGCGCGCGTTGGCCACGGGCCTCACGTTCACCGGCATGACCGCGGTCGAGAACGGCCTGGCCGACGAGATCGGCACGAAGGAAGATGCCGTGGCGAAGGCGGCCGAGCTGGCGGACGTCACGCATTACACGACGGTCACGCTTCAGCCGAAGGCATCCGGCAGCCTGTCAACCCTGCTCGATCTCATGTCCGAAAACGACATTTCCACCGACGATATCGCCCAAGCACTGAAGGAGCTGGACAACGATGGCAGCATCGCGCAATAGCAACGAACGCACCACCTGGCCGAAGCGCGCCGTCGTCACGGCGGGCATGCCCTACGGCAACAAGCCGCTGCACTTCGGCCACATCGCCGGCGTGTTCGTGCCGGCCGACGCCTTCGCGCGCTTCCTGCGCGACCGCATCGGCGCGTCGAACGTGCGCTTCATCAGCGGCACCGACTGCTTCGGCTCGCCCATCAACGAGGGCTATCGCAAGCTCGTGGAGGCGGGGGAGTTCGACGGTTCCATCGCCGACTACGTGCAGAAGAACCATGAGGCGCAGAAGGCCACGCTCGATGCCTACGACATCAGCCTGTCCATCTACGAGGGGTCGGGCATGGGCCACTCGGGCGACGTGCATCAGCTGATCAGCGAGAAGTTCATCGAGAAGCTGCACGAGAACGGCCATTTGCAGCGTCGCGCCACGCTGCAGTTCTACGACGCTGAGGCGAACACGTTCCTCAACGGCCGCCAGGTGGTGGGCCGCTGCCCCGTGCAGGGCTGCAAGTCCGAGCACGCCTACGCCGACGAGTGCGACTTGGGCCACAGCTATTCGCCCGAGGACCTCATCGCGCCGAAGTCGTCGCTCACCGGCACGACGCCCGAGATGCGCCCCGTGGAGAACTGGTACTTCGACCTGCCCGCGTTCGCCGACTTCTTGCGCGGCCACGTGGCGGCGCTCGAGGCCGATCCCGAGGTGCGCGCCATCGTGGCGCAGACCATCAAGGAATTCCTCGCGCCGCCCGTCGTGTACATCAAGAACGACGCGCGCGAAGCCTACGACGCCGTGGCCGGCGAGCTGCCTGCGCACGAGCTGCGCGAGCCCGAGAAGGGCAAGCAGAGCTTCGAGATCGAGTTCGCCACCATCGACGACCGCGATGCGGCGCGCGAGGTGCTCGGGCGGGCGGGCATCCGCTTCCGCACGGGCAAGGCGCTCGTGCCGTTCCGCATCACGGGCAACATCGAATGGGGCGTGAAGGCCCCGGTCATCGACGGTCTCGAAGGTCTCACCGTGTGGTGTTGGCCCGAGAGCCTGTGGGCGCCCATGTCGTTCACCATGGCCGTCAACGACAAGATGGGCCTGCCACGGGGCAGCTGGCGCGATTTCTGGTGCTCGGAGGATGCCGAAGTGTACCAGTTCATCGGCCAGGACAACCTGTACTTCTACGGGGTTGCCCAGCCGGCGCTCATCGAGGCGCTGCGCCCGGGCGACATCCTCGCGCCCGGCACCACCGAGCATCCCATCCGCCAGACGACGCTCGTGGCGAACCACCACATCCTGTTCGGCGACAAGAAGGCGTCGTCGTCGGGCGCGGTGAAGCCGCCCACGGCCGACGAGCTGCTGGAATTCTACACCGTCGAACAGCTGCGCGCACACTTCCTGGCGCTCGGCCTCGACCAGAAGTCGGTGGGCTTCAAGCCCAAGCCGTTCCTCGCCACCCCCGAGGAGCTGGCCGACGCGCGCGTGGCCGACCCGGTGCTCAAGGAGGGCGCGCTGCTCACCAACGTGTTCAACCGCCTGGCCCGCAGCTGCTTCTACGAGGCGCAGAAGAACTTCGAAGGCTACCTGCCGCTTGGCGAGGTGTCCGCCGACGTCGTGGCGAAGGTGCATGAGGTGCTGCGCGCCTACGACGAGACGATGCATCGCGTGGAACTGCACACCATCATGTCGATCATGGACGAGTTCATCCGCTGGGCGAACAAGCGCTGGTCCGACGGCATCCGCGAAGCCGAGCTGGAGGGCAACGAGGAGGTGCGCCGCCAGGTGCTCGTGGACTCGTTCTTCCTGCTGCGCATGGTCACGCTGCTCATGCACCCCGTGGTGCCGACCGGCTCCGAGAAGATCTGCGACTACCTCAGCTTCGAGTTCGACGACTTCTTCAGCTGGAACTACGACTTCGAGAACATGGACGAACTGTGCAGCGCCGGCGAAATCACCGAGGGGCGCCACCGCATCCGCGAACTCCCGCCCCGCTTCGACTTCTTCGCCAAACACCCAAGCCAGTATAAGTAGGAGGATTGGGGGCGCCTTTCCCCTTTTTTGGCGCGGGGGATTGCTGGGGATGCGGGCGTCCCTATCCGCGCCGATCGCACGCCGCGCCCGTCCCGAATCGGCGCGGCACGCGCTCTTTCGCCCGCCGGTCGCCTCCCGCGCCCAAAAAGAAGGGGACCGCGCCCAAAAAGAAGGGGACCGCGCCCAAAAAGAAGGGGACCGCGCCCAAAAAGAAGGGGGATTGCTCCATGGGGTTTCTGCTGGTGATCCCTTTGTTTCTCATCAGATTCGGCTTGCTGTACGCTGTGAACAAGGACGCGCTTGCGCGGGCGGCGCATTTTGCGCCGTTGGTGGATCGCGAGAAGATCGCCTACGGGCTGTACCAGATCTCTAACGTCGCCCTCATCGTGTACCCGTGCTTCCTCAGCATCAAGCTGGAGCCGTCGTACCTGTTCGGCGCAGGGGCCGTCGTGTACGGAGCGGGCATCGTCCTGCTCGCCGTGTCGACGGTGCAGTTCGCCCATCCGTCGCCGAGCGGTCTTTTGGACCGCGGCGTCTACCGCCTGTCGCGCAACCCGATGTACGTGGCGTACTTCCTGTACTTCGCCGGGTGCGCGCTGCTCCTGCAGTCCGTCACCATGCTCGTCCTCCTCGCGGTGTTCCAGGCGTCGGCCCACGGGATCGTCAAGGCCGAGGAACGCTGGTGCCTCGCCACCTTCGGCGATGCCTACCGCACCTACATGAGCACCGTGCACCGCTACCTCTAGGCTGCTACCTCGAAGGTGTGGGCCGCCGGCAGGGGCGAGCGCTTGCCGTCCTCGTTGACGGAGCGAGCGATCACCTTGTGGAGGCCTGTCTCGCGCGGCGTGAACGCGAAGCTCCACCACACCCATCGCTCGGCCGTGGCCCCGGTGGTCGGACACGTCTTCCACGTTTCGCCCTCGTCGAAGGACAGCTCCACGGCCGTGATGGCCTTGTCGAAGTCGTAGGCCCATCCCTCCAGCGTCATCGGCTCGTGCGCGGTTGCGCGGTACGCCGCTTTGATGGCCACGTTGGGCCGGTTCGTGAAGTCGTGTCCGTCGTCCTCGCACGCGGGGAGGGCGGGCGGTGCGGTCTCGATGGTGAAGGCGATGCCCACGATGTCGCGCACGAAGAGCTTGGCGGGAAGGCCCGGTATCCACAACTGGTTGCCGGCGTGCATGACGTCGGCGATGTCCTCGCCGTTGATGCGGGACGCCACGACGGCGCCGCGGGCGAGGAGCGGTTGGAGCGGCAGCGACAGGACGTGCCCGTCGGCGGCGGTGAACGTGACGGTGTTGCAGTGCATGAGCGTCTCCTCGTTCGCGGTGCGGATGCGGCGCCATCGGCCGCGAGGGCCGAGCCTTCCGGTCGATGCGCCCGAGTTCGGTGGAAGCTAGCGGGCTTGGGCCCGGTCGGCGAGCGAGGCGAGAGACACGCCCTCGACCTCCGCGTTGGCGATGGCCCCGCCGCCCGCCACGTTCGACGCGCACGAGCAGGCCATCTCGTATGCGTCGGTGCCTTCCTCGTCGGCCAGGTCGGAAAGTGTGGCGCTGAAACTCGCGTCCACGTCCCCGCCGACGGCGATGGGCCGTTGCTCCACCGTCTCGAAGTATGCGGGCATGTTCGCGCAGAGCACCGCCGCCGCTTTCGAGAACTGGGTGGAGATGTCGGCGGTGCTCGAGAGCACTTCCTGATCGAATCCGAAGACGCCTTCGACGTTCGCCTCCTTGACGATGCCGCCCGGCGCCTCGGTGCCCGTGCATGTCGCGGTATGCTGCAACGGGGCCTGCGCGCTGCCTTCGGCAAGCAGGGGCATTGCGGTCGATCCGGCGGACGTTGCCAGGGTCACGGCACCGAGGAGCGCCGTGATGGTTTTCGCGTTCGTGCTGTTCATGCGGTCCTCCTCGCTATTGGATGTGGAATACGGTGTTCACGTCCTGCGGTATGACGCGTCCGGTTTCGGTGGTCACGCGCAGGCGCAGGTCGTAGCTGCCGGGCTCCAGGTTGTCGATGCGGTACGTCCAGTAGACCCAGCGGTCGATGGTGGACGAGGTGGTGTCGCAGCTCTGCCACGTCTTTCCCGCGTCGAGCGAGAACGACAGGTCGGTCACCTGCTCGTTGTACCCGTCGGCATAGCCCTCGAACGTCACGGACGAGGTGTTCGTGAATATCTGGCCGTCGCGCACGTTCATGAACGCTGCGACCGGCTTGTTGAAGAACGTATCCTCGGTTCCGGGTACCAGCGTGCCGGGAACGTCGTTCTTCCATTTCGTCACGTCGGCGGCATCGGAGAACTGCAGCTCGGTGATGTAGCGGCGACTCGACGACGCGCCGGTGCCCTCGGTGAACATGGTGCAGGGATAACCGAGTTCGCTGGGAAGGTTCTCGCCGTTCATCTTGAAGGCCAGGATGGCCTTTTTCTCGATGAGCCAATCCACCTTGAACGTGGATTTCCCCTCTTCGCAGACGAGCGTCACCGCATCGCCCGTGACGCCCGCCATCTCGCAGATGGTCTCGAACGGGATGCCGGTGATTTCCGCGTTCGCGATGAACGCGTCGCCCACGCCGTTCGCGGAGCAGTTCATCTTCATGATGCGGGTTTCAAGGCGGTCTTCGGAAATGTCGACGAGCTTGAGGTCGAGCGGCGCGTCGACGAGGCCGTCCACGGCCACGACGCGCTCCTGCAGCACGGAATCGTCGCTGCTCGAGTGCAGGGCGATGCCGTTGGGGTCGGTGGAGGCCGACAGCTGGTAGAAAGCGAGGTCGTTGTCTGTGAGCACGTCCTGGTCGAACGAGAAGTCGCCCGAGACGTTCGCGACGGCGGTGAATCCCTGCATCACGTCGTACTTGACCTCGTCCCACAGGGGCATGTCGCCCGTTGCGGGGTCGATGTAGTGGCAGGACAGGCACGTGCCGTTCTTATCGGTGAAGTTGTTGCTGTTGAGGTGCGCATTGTGGATGACGCTTCCCAGCTTGAGGCCCGAGCGGCCGAACAACGGCTTCTGCTGCCCGTCGTGGCAGGCGATGCACGTGGTGACCGACACGGGATCGTCGCCGTAGCTGCTCAGCCCGTTGTGGGAGATGGGACACCATTCCAGGGCGTTCTCGAGCGAGTGGCACGACGTGCACCCGCGCTCCTCGGCTTTGATGATGCCCACGTTGTAGCCGCGCGGGTCGTTCGGTACGGGCTGCACCTGCACGCCGTTGTCGAGCGTGGTGACGGTTGCCTTGTACAGCTCCTTGGAATCCTCGTCGCGTTTCGTGCGGTTGGCCACGTAGTCTTCGAGCGCTGCCGGGTCGTCGAACACGCTGCGGTCGGCCTGCAGGTCGTATGATTTCGTGGTGCCGGGCGTTTCGTCGGCGGACGCGTTGCCCGTGGCCGCCTTCGGCTGGCAGGCGCAGAGGCCGAGCGCGAGCGTTGCCGTCATGCAGCAGGAAGCGAAGATGGCAAGCTTGTGCCTCGTTCCGTTCCGTCCTCTCGGTGATGGTGCGTTCATGGTTCCCCTTTGTTCATGGTTGGAGTCGTTGCGGGTCCCTGCGCCTTCTCCTTTCCCTCGGCGATGTGTCGGGACCGCTTCATCCTAGGCGGGAGGTGCGGGCGCCGCCATCGCCCAAAGGTTCGATCTTCGGCTTTTCCGCAGGGTATCGACCACTTTGGACGATCTCTCAACCGGGGGGTTGAGCAGGGTGTGCGCGAACATGCACCCCTTTTTGCGATGTGCTCCGCCCTCGGTTGTGCCATAATGGCGACCATAAGGGGCAGTCGTGGACACGGGCAGGGGGCCGGGGTTCTTGACGAAACGGGAATCGGATAGACGTGCACGCGCCCATCGCATGAGCGTGTCGGGCGTCATGGCGGCGGCGGGGTTCGGCTTGACGCTCGTATGGTGCATGCTCACGAGCCACACGAACGGCTTCACGTCCGCCACGCTCGGCGTGGAGACGCTTGCCAACCCGCGCTTCTTCTACCTGCTGGGCATCCTGCTGCTGGCCCTCGCGTTCGTGGCAGCGCCCCGCCTCCTCAAACGGTCCGATCGGGCGCTGCGCTACAGCATGCCGCTCGTGGCCTCGTTCGGCACGGCGTGCTACGGGCTCGCGTACCATCAGACGTTCCTCGATCCGGGGACGCTTGCCGTGGGCGGCCTGTTCGTGGTCGGCGTCGGCTTCTTCTGGTTCCTCGCACGCTACAGCCTCATGCTGGCCCGCACGCAGGACTTCACCTGCGCGGTAGGGGCGGTGGTCATCGCGCTCGTGTTCAAGCTGCCCGTGGTGGCGGTGTTCAACCTCTACGCGTCTCCGGAAACGATGTTCGTCGCGGCGGTGGCGCTGCCGCTTGTTTCGGCGCTCGTGTTCGAGGCGGCCTGTGCGCGGGCGCGGCATGAGGCCGCCGCGCGCGGCGTCTCGTCGAAGGCGCGCACGGTGTACGGGGTTCCTGCGAAGCCGCGCGTCGCGGCGCCCGCGTCGCAGACGTTTCGCCGCAACATGTTCGTGCTGCTCGCGGTTTCCGCCGTGCTGCTCGCCGTCATCCGCTCGGTGAGCGACCTGGGCTTGTGGGGGAGCGCCGTCGCGGGCGAGTCGCTTCCATGGACGCTGCTCGCGGGCACCGTCGTGCCGGCTGTCGTGCTGTCCGCCTTTGCGCTGCTCGCCCTCATCCGCATGGCCGACTTCACGCTGACCATGCGGTTTCAACCGGCGATCCTGCTCGTCATGGCGGGGCTGTTCGTCGTTGCGCTGCAGGCGAATTCCGAGAACGGCTCGCTGCCGTTTTTGGCCGACGTCATCCAGATCGACGAGCTGTGCGCGCACCTGCTGTTCTGGACGGTGGTCGTCACGGCGCTCGATGCCCTCGACGTGCCATCGTACCGGGTCATCGGCATCGCCGAGGCGTGCTTCGCGGCCGCGTCCATCGCCTGGATGCTCCTATTCGGAACCACGCCCATCGTGAACAACGTCTACGTGCTGCTGGCCACGTACCTCGTGGTGATCGCCGCCATGTACGCGACGTGGCTCGGCGGACGGCGCCGGGCGGACGAGGCGGAAGGGGAGGGCGCGGCGCGCTCGACCGCCGGCGGTGCGTCGGCGCGCGGTGAGGACGGCGAACGGGCGGCCGATTCGCCCCTTGTGGAAACCGTCGTCGAGACATGCCTGGGCATGGCGCGCCGCTATCGGCTGACCCCGCGCGAAACCGAG
>ENA-OQIJ01000266-OQIJ01000266.1-human-gut-metagenome-genome-assembly--contig:-NODE-266-length-13634-cov-3.107944_pt1 | contig 13634 bp, 13 predicted proteins | sample MGYA00242582_ERZ504747 | MGnify/ENA primary metagenome ERZ504747 (study PRJEB26092, sample SAMD00036435) | human gut metagenome | host: Homo sapiens | study: EMG produced TPA metagenomics assembly of...
CTCTGCCCACTGGGAGAAGGCCTCCGAGTTCGCTGCACCCATGAGAACTTCAAGGTCATGGAGTCGAGAGGCTGCCAAGCCGGTGACGTTGTCATGATGCTGGTTCCCGACGAGCTGTGCGCCGACATCTACAACACGCAGGTTGCCCCCTACATGACCGAGGGCAAGGCACTGGCCTTTGCCCACGGCTTCAACATCCACTTCAAGACCATCACCCCGCCAAAGAACGTTGATGTCATCATGATCGCTCCCAAGGGCCCCGGCCACATCGTCCGCCGCCTGTACACCGAGGGCGAGGGCTGCCCGTCCCTGATCTGCGTGGAGCAGGACTACACCGGCAAGGCCAAGGAGATCGCCCTGGCCTACGCCTCCGGCATCGGTGCCGGCCGCGCCGGCATCCTCGAGACGACCTTCAAGGACGGAGACCGAGACCGACCTGTTCGGCGAGCAGGCCGTGCTCTGCGGCGGCGTCTGCGAGCTGATCCAGGCTGGCTTCGACACGCTGGTCGAGGCCGGCTACGCCCCCGAGATGGCCTACTTTGAGACCTGTCACGAGATGAAGCTGATCGTTGACCTGATCAACGAGGGCGGCTTCTCCAAGATGCGCTACTCCATCTCCAACACCGCCGAGTACGGCGACTACCGCACCGGCAAGCGCCTCATCACCGAGGACACCCGCAAGGAGATGAAGCAGGTCCTGAAGGAGATCCAGGACGGCACCTTCGCCTCCGAGTTCCTGACCGAGATGAGCCCGAAGGGCGGCCGCAAGACCCACTTCCTCGCACAGCGCCGCATCGCCGCCAACCATCCCATCGAGAAGGTCGGCGCCGAGCTCCGCAAGATGATGAGCTGGCTGAAAAAAGTAATTGTAAAGATAGCCCCAAGCTCTGTAGGGGCCGATGCGAGCATCCGCACCTACAATATTCGCATTACCGGCATCTCTGTAGGGGCCGGGCATGCCCGGCCCGCAACCTGACGGCGGCCACCCGTCACCGGATTTCTGCCGCAAGGTTGAGGGCGAGACATGCCTCGCCCCTACTGGTGCCATGAGTTGAAAACGGAGAGAACCTATGAACAGCGATAACGTCAAAAAAGGCCCGGAGCGGGCACCAAACCGCAGCCTGTTTTATGCGCTGGGCTACACGCCGGAGGAGCTGGACCGTCCGCTGATCGGCGTCGTTTCCGCCTACAGCGAGATCGTCCCCGGCACGCCCATCTGGATAAGATCGCCGATGCCGTCAAGGCTGGCGTGCGCATGGCAGGCGGCACCCCCGATCCTCATCCCCGCATCGGTGTCTGCGACGGCATCGCTATGGGCCATGTGGGCATGAAATACTCCCTCGCCAGCCGTGAACTGATCTGCGACAGCGTTGAGACGATGTTCATGGCCCACCAGCTGGACGGTCTGGTACTGGTCCCCAACTGCGACAAGATCGTGCCCGGCATGGTCATGGCCGCCGTCCGCATGGACGTGCCCGCCGTGGTCTGCTCCGGCGGCCCGATGCTGGCAGGCCGCTACGGCGGCGAGGAGGTCAGCCTTTCCAAAATGTTCGAGGCTGTCGGCGCGTACAAGGCCGGTATGATCGACGACGCCCAGCTTGAGGACTGCACCTGCAACTGCTGCCCGGGCTGCGGCTCCTGCTCCGGCATGTACACGGCCAACAGCATGAACTGCCTGTGCGAGGCCATCGGCATCGCACTGCCTGGCAACGGCACGATTCCCGCCGTCTACGCCAAGCGCCTGCAGCTGGCCAAGCACGCCGGTATGGCCATCATGGACCTGGTCAGCCGCGGTGTGACCGCGCGCCAGATCATCAACAAGCGCTCCATCCGCAACGCCCTGACCTGCGACATGGCGCTGGGCTGCTCCACTAACACGGTGCTGCACCTGCTGGCGATTGCGCAGGAGGCGGGCTGCCCGATTGACCTGAAGCTCTTTAACGAGATTTCCGCCAGAACGCCGAATCTCTGCCATCTGGCCCCCGCCGGCCCCACCCACATGCCCGACCTGTATGAGGCGGGCGGCATCCCGGCGGTGCAGGCTGAGCTGGCGAAGAAGAACCTGCTCGACCTCGATGTTCCCACCGTCACCGGCAAAACGCTGGGAGAGAACATCCGCGGTGCGAAGATTCTCAACGACAAAGCGATCCGCTCCATCGACAACCCGTACAGTCAGACCGGCGGTCTGCAGATTCTGTGGGGCAACATTGCGCCGGACGGCTGTGTCGTCAAGCGCAGCGCCGTTGCGCCCGAAATGCAGGTCCACAGCGGCCCCGCGCGCGTCTTTGACAGCGAGGACACCGCCATTGCGGCTATCTATGCAGGTGACATCCACCCCGGCGACGTAGTGGTCATCCGCTACGAGGGCCCCAAGGGCGGTCCCGGTATGCGCGAGATGCTCAACCCCACCAGCGCACTGGCGGGCATGAAGCTGGATACCACGGTGGCACTCATCACGGATGGCCGCTTCTCCGGTGCGTCCCGCGGCGCGGCCATCGGCCACGTCAGCCCCGAGGCAGCCTCCGGCGGCCCCATCGGTCTGGTCAGGGAAGGGGACACCATCGAAATCGACATTCCGAATGCGTCCATCCACCTGGCCGTCAGCGACGACGAACTTGCCGCCCGCAAGGCCGACTACGTCCATCCAGAGCCGAACATCAAGACCGGCTGGCTGGCACGGTACGCAAGGTTGGTCACCAGCGCCAATCTGGGCGCGGTGCTGAAGTAAATTCCATAAAAAACAGGATGCCGTTTCGCAAGACAGCATCCTGTTTTTTTTATTGCTCTGCAGGGGCCGGGCATGCCCGGCCGGCAGCTTTGCCGTTGGTGCCCCTTTAACGGTTGATTTGTAGGGAGGGGTCTTGACCCCTCCGCGGCGGCCAGAGGGCTGGCCGCCCTACAAGCTCCCGTTTCCGGTATTCGTAGGGGATGGATTCATCCCTCCCGGGACATGTGCGCCGCCTGCGGGGCGTCGGGGACGCCGCCCCCTACGACCATCCGGGGAACAGGCAATGACGGCAAGGCCCCGCGGCGGGATGAGGGCACTCCGCCTTACGTCTCCGGCAAAAGCGCATACCGCGGTTATTTTGCCTCTGCGTGCGCCCTCGCCAATTCCAAATATTCTTCTTCGTTGGCCTTGATGGCGGCAGCCTGTGCCGCGCTGACGGGCCGCACGACCTTGCCGGGCACGCCGATGACAAGGCTCCCCGCGGGCACCTGCATGTTCTCCGGCACAAGCGCCCCCGCGGCGATCAGGCAGCCGTCCCCGATGACCGCGCCGTTCAAAATCGTCGCGTGCATCCCAATCAGGCAGCCGTCGCCCACCGTGCAGCCGTGCACAACGGCCCCGTGCCCGACGGACGTTCCGCGCCCCACCGTCACATCCAGCCCGGGGCCGGTGTGCAGTACGGCGTTGTCCTGCACGTTGGAGTTTTCCCCAATGGCGATGCGCCCGGTGTCCGCCCGCAGCACCGCGCCGTACCAGACGCTGCTGTTTTTCTCAAGCCGCACGCTGCCCGCCAGTGTGGCGTTTTCGGCCACAAACGCCGCGCCGTTGTCGGCAGGGGCATGGTGGTTTATTGTGATGAAAGCCATACTATTGCATCTCCGTTCTTTTCGCGCATTTCCGCACGTTGTAGGGGTCGGCGTCCTCGACGACCCGGGCCGTTCACGGCCACCGTCAGGTTCCGCGGGCGAGCACTGCTCACCCCTACAAATTTATTATAACGCACCCAAACAAAATTGCAAACACCCTGCCAAATGTGCTACAATATTCCCGTAACCACAAAGGAGTTGTATTATGGCAATCAAAATGATCTGCAGCGACATTGACGGTACGCTGCTGCAATATGGCCGCAAAAAGCTGGAGGGCGAAATTTTCGACCAGATCCGCGCCCTGCATGACCGCGGCATCCTGTTCTGCCCGGCATCCGGGCGGCAGTACACCAGTCTGCGCCTGCTGTTTGCGCCGGTGGCCGACTGCTGTGTTTTCCTGTGCGAGAACGGCGGCGTGCTGTTCAAGGACGAACACTGCATTGCCGAGAACCCAATGCCCCGCGCACTGGCGGAGGAAATCGCCCACGACCTGTGGGACCGCAGCGACGGCCAGGGCGAGGTCATGCTCTCGGGCCAGAACTGCGCCTATCTGATGGAGCGCGGCCTCGGTATGCTGGACCGCATCCAATTTATCGGCAACCGTTACAAGGTCATCTCCGACCCGTCCGAGATCCCCGAGGAGATCGTCAAAGTGTCGGTCTACCTGCATGAGGGCGTGGAAAAGTACGCGGACCGCTTTGTGCCGCGCTGGCAGCAGGCCAACTGCGCCGTGGCGGGCCCGTACTGGATCGACACGACCACCGCCAACAAGGGTGTCGGCGTCGAGTCGCTCTGCCGCGTGCTGGGCTTCGCCCATGACGAGGTCATGGCCTTCGGCGACAACTACAACGATGTGGCGATGCTCGACCTTGTCGGCACGCCTTACATCATGGACGGTGCCGCCGCGCCGCTGCGCGCACGCTACCCGCTGCACACGCCCCGCCCGGAGGATGTGCTGCGGGAATTTCTCCGGAAATGATGATTCAACCCATTTATGGACGAATCGTACACATCCCACACAATTTTTTTATCCAAAATAACCAAAGATTCAGCTTGTTTTTGGAGCTTTTTCCGTTGACGTTGGCGGCAGAGTATGTTATTATAATAACAGCTTAATTATTTGCGCTGCGCCCTACCGCACCGCATCTATGGGAGGAAAAAGCTATGAAAGAATTCACCTATACAATCAAAGAGCCCGTTGGCATTCACGCACGTCCCGCCGGCATGCTGGCCAAGGAGGCCAAGACCTGCCAGAGCACCGTCACTATTGTTGACAAGAACGGCAAGTCCGTTGACGCCACCCGTCTCATGGCTCTGATGGGTATGGGCATCAAGTGCGGCGACACCGTCACCGTCAAGATCGAGGGTGCCGACGAGGATACCGCCGCCCCCGCTCTGGAGAAGTTCTTCAACGAGCATCTGTAATTCCGGCATCATGTACGGCCGCGGCCGCCGCAGCAAGACGGCGGCCGCGGTTTTTATTTGAAGGAGGCTCCCCATGATCACGATTCAAGGCAAGGGCGTTTCCGCCGGTGTCGGCGTTGGCCCGCTTTACTTTTACCGCCGTGCCACGGCGGAGATCAAGCGCTACACGGTGGAGGATACCGACGCCGAGTGGCACCGTTTCAAGGGTGCGCAGACCGGCGCAATCGAGCAGCTGGGCGTGCTGGCCGAGCAAGCCCGCAAGGAGGCCGGCGACGAAGCCGCCATGCTGTTTGAGACCCACCAGATGATGGCCGAGGATCTCGACTACGAGGAGGCCATTGAGGATCGCATCGTCAACCAGAAACTGAACGCCGAGGCCGCCGTCTCCGACACGTCAGAGCAGTTTGCCGAGATGTTTGCCTCGATGGACGACGCCTATATGCAGGCCCGCGCCGCCGACGTCAAGGATGTCAGCCAGCGCATTCTGGGCATCCTGTGCGGCATCGTGCAGGGCGGCATTGCGTCCGATGTGCCGGTGCTGCTCTGTGCTGACGACCTGGCCCCGTCGAGACGATCCAGCTGGACAAGTCCAAGGTCCTGGGCTTCATCACGGCGGGCGGCTCCGGTTCGAGCCACACGGCCATTCTGGCCCGCACGCTGGGCATTCCCGCCATCGTCGGCATGGGCGACGCGCTCAAGCCCGAGCTGGAGGGCCGCGCCGCCATCGCGGACGGCAGCACCGGTGCGCTGGTCATCGACCCCGACGACGACACCCGTGACCGCCTGCTGAAAAAGCGCGACGAGCAGCTGCGCCTGCAGCGCCTGCTGGAAACGCTCAAGGGCCAGGCCAACGTAACGAAGGACGGCAAGACCATCCGCATCTACTGCAACATCGGCTCGCCGGAGGATGTGCATGCCGTGCAGGTCAACGACGGCGGCGGCATCGGCCTGTTCCGCTCCGAGTTCCTCTACCTGAACACGACGGACTATCCCACTGAGGATCAGCAGTTTGAAGCCTACAAGCAGGTGCTGTCTGACATGGACGGCAAGGAGGTCATCATCCGCACGCTGGACATCGGCGCGGACAAGCAGATCGGCTACTTTGACCTGCCCAAGGAGGATAACCCCGCCATGGGTATGCGCGCACTGCGCATCTGCCTGACCCGGCCCGAGATATTCAAGACCCAGCTGCGCGCCCTGTTCCGCGCGTCCGCATTCGGCAAGCTGGGCATTATGTTCCCGATGGTCACCTCCGTCTGGGAAGTCCGTGAGGCCAAGCGCATGTGCGAGGAGGTCCGCCGCGAGCTGAAAAACGAGGGCGTCCCCTACAGCGAGGATGTGCAGATCGGCATTATGATCGAGACGCCCGCCGCGGCCATCAACAGTGACCGTCTGGCAAAGGAGGTCGACTTCTTCAGCATCGGCACGAACGATCTGACCCAGTACACGCTGGCCTGTGACCGTCAGAACAACGACCTGGGCCGCTTCTACGACCCGCATCACCCCGCGGTGCTGCGCCTGATCCGCCTTGTGACCGAGAACGCCCACAAGAACGGCATCTGGGTCGGCATCTGCGGTGAGCTGGGCGCAGACCTGACCCTGACCGAGACCTTCCTCGCCTTCGGCGTGGACGAGCTCTCCGTCACGCCGCGCTCCGTTCTGCCCCTGCGCAACGCCGTCCGCATGACGGACACCCGCGAGAGCAGCGAGCGGATTCTGTCTGACCTTGATTCGGATTATACGGCACGATAAAACGACAAAAAGTAAAGAGACCGTCTGAAACAGGCGGTCTCTTTTTGGTTTATCCAGTTGTTTGCGGGCAGCCCTCTGGCCGCCCTGAGCGCTTGCGGCAACGGGAAAGCCCACGGGTTGCCACCGTAGGGGGCGGCGTCCTCGACGCCCCGCAGAGGAACTGCTAAATGGGCAGCGACGGCAAAGTTGCGGGCCGGGCATGCCCGGCCCCTACAGCGCAACCTTTACTCCAGCTCAAAATCCCCAACTACCAGCAGCTCCAGGCTTGCGTCCGGGTCGGCAACAAGCCGCTTGGACTGGTTCAGAATGGCCTTTTCCAGCGTGTTGCGGGCCATGCGTCCGTTGCCGTTCGTGGCGGCGTCCTCGGCCTGCTTGCGGTCAAAGTAGGTGACCAGCGGCAGCTCACAGGCAGCGTCCAGCGTGTAGCCCTTGGATCTTGCAATCGAGCACAGAATCTTATACAGCTCCGCGCCCGTGTAGTCCGGGAACTCGATCTGATTCGGGAAACGGCTGGCCAGGCCGGAATTCGCGCTCAAAAACAGCTGCATCTCCTTCGTGTAGCCCGCCAGAATCACGACGAGGTCGTCGCGGTGGTCCTCGATCCCCTTGACCAGCGTGTCAATCGCCTCAAGGCCGAAACTGTCCTCACCGCCGCGGTAGAGGGCGTAGGCCTCGTCAATGAACAGCACGCCGCCCAGCGCGCTCTGGATGACCGAGTTCGTCAGCGGGGCCGTGTGGCCGACATAGCGGCCCACCAGATCGGCGCGGGTGACCTCCACGAGCTGGCCGCCGCGCAGTGCGCCGATGGCCTTCAGGTACTTGGCCAGTATGCGGGCAATCGTCGTCTTGCCGGTGCCGGGGTTTCCGGTAAAGATCATGTGCATGTTGACCTCGGCAACCTTCAGGCCCTGGGCCTTGCGGCGCTGCTGGGCCTGCACGTTTTTGGCGATGTCACGCACATAACTCTTGATTTCATCCAGACCGATGATGCCGTCCAGCTCAGCCTCCACCGCGTCCACATCGCCGCGGTACTGCTGGGGCAGCAGCGCCAGCAGGTCAAAGGAGTCGCCGCCGTTCACGGCCATGCACAGCCTGCCGTTCTCCGCCGTCAGCGCGGCGGGCGTGCCGTCGGCGGGCGTCTCGTCGGCATCCAGCACGTACTCGGCAATCGCGCGGTAGACTGTCTCGCAGTAGTCGCGCATAGCCTGCATACCGCTGGTCTTGCCGTACTGCGACGCCAGCAGGTCGCGCACATCTGCGCCCATGGCCAGCGCCAGTCCGCACTGCCTGCGGGTGCGCTGGGCCAGATAATTCAGCTCCCGCGCGGCCACGGCGGCCAGCGCCTCGGGGGTGAACGCCTCGGTGCGGCAGATGTCGCCCGCAACGGCGTCCACAAACTTTGCCCCAAAGTGGTCGGCCAGCGCGGTCTCGCCCTTGTTGGAGTAGAACACAAAATACTTGCCGCCGGCCTGCAGCTCGCCGATGGCACCGGGGGCCAGCGCCGTGCCGACATCCACGAGGATGCCGCGCTGCAAAACGTACCGGCTCGACAATGCCAGCGTGCCGTCCATCGCCAGCGTCGCCAGCATATTCAGGTAGTTGGCGGCACAACTCTCGTAATGCTCAAAGGTCAGCACCTCGGCGTCGGACTGCAGCGCCGCGTAAAGGTCCTGCAAAAACAGCTTCTCCTGCGCAGGGCCGGGATAGAGCGCCAGATCCAGCGTCTCCACGGCGGCGCTGTGCAGCACACCGCGGGCGGCCAGCTCGTCCACCACGCATTGCAGCGCATAGTGGCGGCCCGTACCGTTGGGGCCGCAGAGCAGCATCACGCTGCGGGCGTGGGCGGTGTCGTCCGCCGTGCCCAGCACAAACGGGCGGCGGAACGCCTTGACCAGCGCCGAGACAAAGGCATCCTGCCCCAGCACCTGGGCCTTGATCTTTTCGGTCACTCCGGCAAAATCCGCCTTGGCGGGCGCAGCCGGGGCAGGGGAGGGCGCAGCCACGGTGCCGCCCAGCAGACCGTCCTGCTTGAGCGACTTCGTCAGCTCGCTGCTCATCCTGCGCACGCTCTCCGCCGTGGCGGCCCCTGCCTTCTGCACGGCGTTCAGTGCGCTGCCCGCGGCAGTCTGGCGCTTCTGGGCCTCGGTCAGGGCGTCCAGCTGGGCCTGCATCTGCTGCACGGCGTCGTTGGCGTCCTCAGCCTGCTTCGGGGTCGCAGCGTACCTGCCGCCGCCCATCAGGCCGCGGACCCAGGCATCGTATTGGTCTTCCAGGCTCATCGTTTATCCTCGGTTTCCGGGCCGATGCAAGCATCGGCCCCTACAGATTTTTTTAGGGAGCTTTACGGTGTAAAAATCCTTGACGCTGCACCCGGCGCGCCCGCCGCCTGCACAGGCGCAGGCACACGCGCAGCTGGACGCACACGCGCAGGCACAGCTGCTGGCACAGCCGGAATGGTTGCTGTGGTGGCGGCTCACACCGCCGCCGCGGGTCTTGCCGCCGCCCGCCCTGAACTCCGGCGGCGGGTCCGTGCGGTGGTAGCCGCTGGGCGGGGGTGCGGAGCGGGCGCAGCGGATCGTATGAACGCCGTTCGTGTACCAGAACCAGTCGTCGGGGTCGATCCCGCTGCCGAAGCCGCCGCCCCACTCCGGGGACTGGGAGGCTATCGCAACGATGATGATGGCAATTGCCAGCAGCACCACAACCAGCGTCACCAGCATACCGATGATCTCGTCCAGGTCCTCGCCGCTGTCATAGTCGTCGGTGGTCATGGCTGCGCCGGGGTCAAACGCCGCGGCGTTCGTGACAGGCACCGTCACATGCACCATGGCCTGCTGGCCGTGGCCCATCGCGCCGAAATCCCAGGTCAGGTAATCGCCGTCCACGCCGGTGTTATCGGCGACAAAACCGTCGTAATTGTGCCAGCGCACCTGCATATTTTCAACGCTCAGGTCGTCGAACCAGCCGGGTGTAAACGCGAAGTTTGCCGTACCGTCATCGTTTTTTGTGAACAAATGGCTCTGGTGCACGCTGAATGCAAAATGTACGCTGCTCTCCCCGCCGTTGGCGGCGGCCACATCGGGCGCGTAGTAACGGTGACGGAACACGACCTTGGCGTAGCTGCCGCCGTCGCTCGTGTACTGTAAATCAGAGATTGTATCGGTCAGCGGGGTCAGCTCGTCCACGCTGGAATTGGCCAGGCCGATCTTGACCCAGCTCAAATAATCGGTCTTATCGCCGTCGATGACCTGCCAGTCGATGTCGTAGGTGATGTCTACGGAGCCGTCCTCCCGCGGGTCAACGGTCACAACATAGCTGCGGATGTAGTCCATGTCGCCGTCCTCGGCGTAGGGGGCATCAGCCTCCGCGGCAGCGGCGGGCAGGGCCAGCAGCATACCGCAGGTCAGCACCGCGCACAAAAGCGCCAACCGGCGCAGAAAGTTCATCTTCATCAGCAGCCCTCCTGCATCGGGGTGGCCCCCAGCTGGCAGCGGCGCTCCATTTTGGCGCTCTCGCTGCGGATGGCGCGGCAGGCACCGCTGTGCCAGATGCGCGGCCAGGGGGTGCGCAGCATATTGCCCAGTCCCTTGCCGGTCAGCCAGCTTTGGCAGGGCAGCACCGTGCCGTCCGGCGCCACAGCCATGTTGGACAGACAGGCGCCGCAACTGGGGATTTGGGTAAAGCCCAGCGTGCGCAGCGTCTCCTCCGGCAGCCAGCCGGGGCTTGTAAAGTTGATTTCCATGCCGTTTGCGGCGGCGTACTCCATGGCGGGGCGCAGTACATCCTCCAGCTCGGCGGGAGTCAGACGCACGGCGCGGCTGGCGTCGCTCTCGGCCTCCCAGCCGCCCAGCTCGGCGTACTCCTCCTCCAGCTCGCAGGCGCGGATGCCGTCGGCCTCGGTCATCTCCTCCTTGGCATAGAGGGCCTCCTTCTCCTTGCCGATGTCGTAGAGGCGCTGGTTGCCCATGATGACGGTGTCCATGACGTTGTAGGCGTTGTAGGCGTTCTGATCCTGCTTGAGCACCGACATGCGGGCGTCCGGGCCGATGGACACGCTGCCGCTGGTGGGCTCGATCACACCGGAGATGATCTTCAGCAGGGTGGACTTGCCGGCGCCGTTGGCGCCGATGATGCCGTAGCAGTTGCCCTTGGTGAACTGGAGATCCACGTGGGAAAAGAGGGGCTGGCCGCTGTAGGCCAGGCCCAGGTCGGAAACTGTAATCATGTCGTACTCCTTTTTATGCGAAAATCATCATACGGAGCGGATTATATCACAGATTGCTCAAAGGGGCCAGAGAAAAATTGGACAAGACGGCCGTATGAAGGGAATGGATCGTTCAAAGCTCTGGCGGAGTCCGGTAAAATACGCAAGGAAAGGGCCGCGCCCCAGGCGCGGCCCTTTGCTGACGGAAAGCGGTTACGCGGCGGTGATGGCCAAAACGCCCTCCACCAGGGCGGACTCCGCGCCCAGCTGGGCGAGGAAGCCTTCGGCCAGATAGTAGTTGCCGTTGACGAGTACGGCGGGCTGGCTCACCGCAGTGCCGTCCACGGTGAGAGTCAGGCTGACGGCCTCGCCGGTGGGGGCGGAGCCGGGCATGGCCAGGGCCTCGCCCTCGTAGGCGGAGCCGGTGGCGACGGCCACGCTGCCGTCCCACGTCACATTGAACTGGGCGCCGGTGCCCTTCAGGGCAAAGGCGAGGTCGCGCAGGCGGTAGTAGGTATTCCCCTGGGCGTCGAAAGCCGTGGCCACGTCTTTGGCCGCGCCGTTTACGGTCACGGTGAGGGTCTCGGCCTTCGCCTTGGCCTGGGCCACCAGGGAATCATAGTCGGACAGGTTGTAGCTCTCGGCGTAGGGGTGTCCAGCAGGCCGGCGTTGATGTAGCCCACCAGCTCCGCCCGGCGGGGTCGTCCTCGCTCAGATCCACGCCCACGATCTTCCAGTTGTGGTCCACCTCGGGGGCCACGGGGAGTGCTCGGCAAAGTAGGTCACGATCATATCCCGGATGGAGTTGGAGGACTCCCACTCCTTGGTGCCGGAGATGATGTTCTGGGCCTTCAGGGCGGAGGAGTAGCGGTAATTATTCACCGCCAGGGTCAGCTCCTGGTCATCCTGGAGGGGCGCGCCGTGGAACATGACGTTCTGGATGCGCTGGCCCTTGGGCTGGGACAGGTCGATCTCATAGTCCACGCCGGCAAACATATCGTAGAGGTAGTCGGGGTACTCGGGGTCGAAGGAGATATTGATATCCCCCTCCTGCCACTGGTTGTAGCACTCGGCGGACCACTCCATGTAAGCCTTGAGCTCCGCGCCGGTGACGCTCACCCGGTAAAGGGTGTTGTCAAACTTGTAGATGTCGAAGATGTTGCCGTAGTTGATGTCGCCCTTGGGCAGATCGCTGGTACCCTTGAAGAGGGCGGCGGCGGAGACGTCGGCGCCGGAGTTCTCCAGCTGGACGGTGTTGATCAGATCCATGACGGCGGTATCCATCACCCGGCCGGCGGGGATGCCGCGGATCTCGTTCTCAGGCTGGAAGCGGGCGGTAGTGCTTCCCAGGGACGCGCCGCCCTCGCCCTCGTCGCCGGAGCCGCCGCCGTTGATGTAGTCGATGGTCTTCTGATGGGCCTCGGCCACCAGGGGGATCTCCCGGAGCTCCTGGCTGGGGGTCACGCCGGTCATATCCACAATCTCCACCGAGCTGTCAATGATCTGATTGTCGGCGTCCAGGGTCAGATCAAAGCGGGCGATGTCCCGGCCGCCGTTGCGCACGCCGCCGATGACGGTGGAGCCCTGCTTCTCGTTGACCACCACATGGTTGTGGGCCACCTGGAGCACGTCGATCTCCGGGTTGTCGTCCAGAATCTTCTGGGCGGAGTCGGAGCCGCCCTCCTCGTCAAATTCGGCGTACATGCCCATGTGGGCGGACACCATGATTACGTCGGCCTGGTCGCCGATCTCGTCGATGGCCTTGCCGACGGCCACGTTGGCGGCCTCATAGACGGCGTCGTCAATGCCGTCCTTGCCGCTGTCCCAGATGGGGACATCCGGGGTGACCACGCCGATGACGGCCAGCTTCACGCGCCCCGCTCCACAATCGTCCAGCCCGCGCCGGTGACCGGCTCGCCCTGGGCGCCGGTGACGTTGGCGGCCAGAACCGGGAAGCTGGCCTGTCCCAGAATGGCCTGCATGGTGGGGATGCCCCAGTTGAACTCGTGGTTGCCCAGGGTCATGGCGTCATAGCCCATGTAGTTCATGGCGGTGACGACCGGATGGGGCTCCTCCGGGGTCTGTTATACAGATCGTCGGTCATGATGGTGCCCTGGATGTCGTCGCCGGCGTCGACGAGGAAGGTGTTGGGGTTCTCGGTCCGCACCTGCTGGATATAGGTGTAGAGCCTGGCCATGCCGTTGTTGTCGGTCTCCGCGTTGTCTTCGTAGGAATAGCCCCAGATATTTCCGTGCATGTCTGAGGTGCCCAGGATGGTGATGTGCTTCTCGCCCTCTGCCTCAGCCGCAAAGGCGGCGGGCAGCAGGGATGCCAGCAGAGCTGCCGACGCCAGCAGGGAGAGCAGATGTCTTCCGCGGTGCTTTTTCATACGAGAGGGGTCCTCCTGATTTTATATTTGCCAGGCCATGTCCCCTGGCTGGTATCTTAATGGTAACACGGACCGCCTGGCAAGTCACCTGATTTTTTCTTATTTACAAAATTTTTTCTCAGCAATGACTTTGCCGGCGGGTTTCCATTTTCCCATTTCTATGCTATAGTGCAGATGATATCGCGTTTTCCCGGCCCTAACCGGGCGGGTAAAGGACGAGGAGAGAGCTGACATGGGAGAGGGCGCGCGCTGGTCCCTGGGCAAAAACGG